>Ga0209395_1000117_pt1 | contig 124564 bp, 115 predicted proteins | sample GOMGulsemesocosm_3_FD_184635 | JGI IMG/M metagenome (GOLD analysis project Ga0209395, IMG submission 184635) | Methane-oxidizing microbial communities from mesocosms in the Gulf of Mexico - GOM9D Gulf of Mexico (SPAdes) (version 2) | ecosystem: Environmental > Aquatic > Marine > Cold seeps...
ATAAAGTAGAAATATTAAAAATATTGATTTTTGTAGAACTAATTTAAAAACTATCAAATCATGAAAACAAAAATACTTTTAATACTACTTTTTATAAGTAGTTATACGTTTGGACAAGTACCAACAGATCAGGTGGCAAAATACACTTTTAACGGAGGTACTTTAATTAATGAAGTCGATCCAGGAAATGGAGACTTTACAGGAACACCACCAAGTTTAACTACAGATAGGTTTGGTGTATCAAATAATGCACTCGATACAAATACGATTTCACGTAATGGCTATACTTTTATTGGTATAACTAACGAATTAAGCGTTAGTTTTTGGCTTAAAGGAAGTGCTCCTACATCCGGAACACAAAGAGTCTTACAAGTTTTTGATGGTTCGGGAGAAGGTTTTCACGTCTCTGTAAGAAATGGCAATAACTTAGATTTTTTCTTTAAAAATGATGGAATAGATAATATACAGTCAAATAATGGATTAAATATTTTTAACGGAGGCTGGCACCAAATTACAATAACCATTAAACAAACCGCAACAGGATTTGACAATAAGTTTTATGTAGATGGAGTTTTAGATGTAACCTTTTCAAATAATATTAGTCCTGGTATCAATTCCGATTTATTAGAATCTAACGCTCTTTTTGTAATTTCACCAACACATAATTATCAAGAAAATATAGATGATATTGAATTATTTAATAGAGAATTAACCTCTTTAGAAGTAAGTTATCTATATAATGAAATAACTACTCCTTTGTTTGTAGATAAAAATGCTACAGGATCTAACAATGGAAGTTCTTGGGCAAATGCCTATACAAATCTACAAGATGCTTTGGATAATGCTATAACAAATGAAGAAATATGGGTAGCGTCTGACACCTATTATCCAACTGGTTTTGCTGTAAATTCGCAACAAACATCTAGAGATCGAACGTTTTTAATAAATAAGCCTTTATATATTTTTGGAGGTTTTAACGGTACCGAAACCTTGTTGTCAGAAAGAGATGTAATTGCTAATCCAACTATTTTATCTGGAGATTTAAATAACGATGATTCCTCTATTATTACAACAACAGAAACCTCTAGACAAGACAATGTGTATCATTTGGTTAGTTTTAAAGGCGATTATGCAAGCTCAGGTCAATTAGATGGTTTTACACTTTCAGGTGCTAATGCAAATTCGACTGCCTATGATGCAAATTGTGCTACCGCTCAAACACAGCAATATGACAAACGAAGAGGTGGTGCTATTTATGTAAATGCCGATTCTGCGGGAAGAAGTATTTTTACTAAAATAAACAATTGTATAATAGAAAACAATTCGGCAATTGGAATGGCTGTTTCTTATTCTATGAATCCTTGTGGATCTGGATCAACAACAACCGATATTGATTTTGAAAACAGCATTATTAGAAACAATTACTCTGTAGATTATGCAAATATACACTATGCTTCAAGTGCTTATAGTATTGTACGTAACGGAAGTTTAGTTAATTGTTTAGTGTATAATAATACAAGTGTAAATGACTCGTCTGTATTAATGCTTTCGGCACATGCTTCTCATTTAAATAATTTAGATGTTGATATTATTAATTCTACGTTTACTAAAAACACAAGTAGCAATGTTGTTATTAGTTTTAATAATGCACAAGCTAATTCTGTATTATATAATAGTATTATTTACGGAAACACTGGTTCCTTTATTTCGGTTGCAAATGGTTCTAACCCTGCAAGTGCTAATAATATTATTGAAGGAGGTTATTTAGGAGGTACAAATCAAGCACCTTTATTTACAGATGCAGCTAATGATGATTTTACATTACAGTCTGGTTCTCCAGCTATAAATGCAGGAGATAATAGTTTTATCCCTGCCGGAATAACAACAGACTTACTTCAAAACGTAAGAATATACAATACAACCGTGGACATGGGATGTTATGAGTTTGGTTCAGTTCCATTAGGTATTAAAGAATTTAATGATGAGGCTATTTTTACTATTTACCCTAACCCTACAAATCAATTCTTAAATATTAGTACAGAAGAGGAATTAGAAAAAGTGGAAGTGTATAATTACATAGGCCATAAAGTTTTTGAAGCGAACCGTAAAAACCTTGATGTTAGTAGACTTAATACTGGAGTGTATTTATTAAAAGTATATACAGCTAATGGAAGTGTAGTAGTAAAACGATTTATTAAAAAATAAAATTAATTTTTTTTGGGATAAGAGGGGAGTCAGTAATGGCTCCCTTTTTATATTTAATTGTATTGGTACTAAAGGTGATTAATTTTAAAAACTCTTATAAGAAGTACGGGGAAGAATCATACTTTTATTTTTTTTCAATCAGAAATAAAGCAGCTATAAATTAAGTGTTTTTGTGACTTTCGTCAGTTCAAGTGTACCGATTTTTCATCGGAATGTATCGAGAACAAAAAAAGGGAATTCTTTATACATTTTTCGTCCCTAAAAACACCCGAATTGGCGCTTTTTATTCGTCCCAACCAATTTTATTGCTTTAGAAAAAGTATGATTCAGCCCTGACAAGAAGTATTATTACATCTCTTGATCTTATCTTTTTGAGTATTTTATCAAAATAGGAGAATAAAATTCGAAAAAACTTAAAATAAGGACACCTGGCTAGTTGATTAAAAAGAATCTTGTTTATTTTTGAATTTGAATAAACATGACAAAAATAGATACCATGAAATACGCACCAATTAAAAGGGAGTTATTTGTAAATAACCGTAAGAATTTTGCAGCGAAAATGAAGCCAAGTAGTTTGGCAGTTTTTAATTCTAATGATATTTATCCTGTAAGTGCTGATAGTACGTTGCCGTTTGCACAACACAGGGACATCTTTTATTTAAGTGGTGTTGATCAGGAAGAAAGTATTTTAGTATTATTTCCTGATTGTCCGAAACCTGAACACAGAGAAATTTTGTTTTTAAAAGAAACAAATGAGCATATTGCTGTTTGGGAAGGTGAAAAATTAACCAAAGAAAAGGCATTTGAAACTTCAGGAGTTAAAACAGTATACTGGTTACAAGATTTGGAAAAAGTGTTGTTTGAAGTAATGACACAGTGTGATACCGTATATATTAATACCAATGAACATTATAGAGCTAATGTAGAAACAGAAACTCGTGAAGCGCGTTTTACAAAATGGTTGTTACAAAAATACCCAGCGCATTCAGTTGCTAAATCTAATCCAATATTACAACGTTTACGTTCTGTAAAGGATAAGGTGGAGTTGGATTTAATTCAACACGCATGTGATATTACAGAAAAAGGATTCCGTAGAATATTAAATTTCGTAAAGCCAGGAATATTCGAATACAATATCGAAGCAGAATTCATGCACGAATTTTTAAATAACCGTTCTAAAGGATTTGCATACACGCCAATTGTGGCTTCTGGTAATAACGCCAATGTTTTACATTATATTGAAAACAATCAAGAGTGTAAAACAGGTGATTTAATTTTATTAGATGTTGGAGCTGAATACGCTAATTTCTCTTCTGATATGAGTAGAACAATTCCGGTTTCAGGACGTTTTACTGATCGTCAGAAAGATGTATATAACGCAGTAAATCGTGTGAAAAATGATGCAACTAAGATGTTAATTCCTGGAACTATTTGGGCCGATTATCATGTTGAGGTTGGTAAACTAATGACATCAGAGTTATTAGGTTTAGGATTGATTGATAAAACTGATGTTAAAAACGAAGATCCTAAATGGCCAGCATATAAAAAGTATTTTATGCACGGTACCTCTCACCATATGGGATTAGATACTCATGATTATGGTATATTAACCGATCCAATTCAAGCAAATATGGTGTTTACAGTGGAACCTGGTATTTATATTCCGGATGAAGGTTTTGGTATCCGTTTAGAAGATGATGTGGTAATTCAAGAAAAAGGAAGTCCGTTTAATTTAATGCGTAACATCCCTATTGAAGTAGAAGAAATAGAAGATATCATGAATAAGGCATAGCCTTAATTTAGTATTTATTCAGTACTTGAAGCAATAATTTCTTTTGTCATTTCTACGATAGGAGAAATCGCATATCAGTTGTCATCAAGTAATTTATAATTTAAGCCCTCATAGATAGTAATCTATAAGGGCTTTTTTGCTACGCTATTTAAACGAAACTCTCCTTAAATAGAGGAGTAGTGATCCGAAAAAAGGTTTAAAGTCTTGTTTTTTTATTACCAACGATGATTAAAAAGGAAATTTATTTAATTTGAGTTATTTTATATTGAAATATGGATGCAAAAGAAATGAATTGCAGAGCTTTTTTTAACTTGCAATTGGGGTATTACTTGCTATTAAGTATCTTTGTAGCGTTTAAATTAAAGTAGGCATAAATGGTGTTAGATTATAAAGGAACCAAGGTTTTTTATACAGATGAAGGAAAGGGAAGTGCGATTGTTTTATTGCATGGTTTTTTAGAAAATTCTACCATGTGGGATGCTATAAAACCAGCCTTATTGAAAAGAAATAGAGTGGTTTGTATTGATTTGTTAGGCCATGGACAAACGGAATGTTTTGGGTATGTACATTCAATGGATTTGATGGCCGAGGTTGTTACCGAGATATTAAACAGTTTAAAAATACGACGCTCAATTTTTGTAGGACATTCTATGGGTGGCTATGTGGCATTAGCTTTTTCCGAACAATTTCCTGATAAGGTAAAAGGCTTATGTTTGTTAAATTCAACCACAAGATCCGACTCTGCTGAACGTATTCAATTGCGAACTAGAGCTATTGAAGCCGTAAAAACTAATTATAGTAACTTAGTTCAGATGTCCATCAGTAATTTGTTTAGGCCCAAAAACAGGGCTTTATTTCAAGAAGAAATTAAGCAAGTGAAAAAAGAAGCTTTAAAAACACCTTTACAAGGCTATATTGCAGCGCAAGAAGGGATGAAAATACGTTTTGATAAAGAAGCATTATTGCATTTTTCACCATATCCCAAATTGTTGATTTTAGGAAAGAATGATCCCGTACTTGATTATACCGATTTAGTAGATCAAGTAAAAGGAACAAACGTCCAAAAAATAGAACTCCCTGATGGTCATATGTCTCACATAGAAAATAAACAGGAAGTTATAAGTGCTTTACAAGAGTTTGTGAAGGGATGTTAGATGTTTTTTAGAAATACGATTAAACTCCAAGAATAATTGTTGGAGAAATATTTAATTTTGAGCTAATTTCTTTAGCTACTTTAAGGGTTGGTTCGCTTTTTCCTGTAAGATACTCGCTAATTCTTGATGTGCTCACGCCTAGTAAATTAGAAAGTTTTACTTGGTTAAGTTTCATTTCGAGCATTCGTAATTTTATGGCATCAATTAAAGACGGTAGGGCAATAGGGTAATTTTCTTCTTCATAATCTGCTATCATATCTGATAAAAAATTCAACTCAATATATCCTTTTGCAGTGGTATTTTCTATATTGTCAGGTTTTTTTAATAAGTGCTCTACTCGTTCTAAAACTATATTATATTGCTGTTCTGTTTTAATCATAATTAAATGGTTTTACAATCAATTTTATCGTATTCTTTATGAGTTCCTATAAAACGAACATATACTTTTTTAGCATTGTATGCTATAATAGCAACTAACCTGTAATGATTGTCTTTAATATTAAATACCACTTTGTTGTTACCAATATAATCAGCGCTTCCAAAGTCTTGTTTTAAGTCGTTAAAAGAATTCCATTCTTTCGTTTTTACCGAATGATACCAAAAGTTTAATGCTTTTAAAGCATCTGAATGTTTTTCTGAAAATTCTAAAATTCGTTTATAAGTTACAATCCTCATGTTGCAAAGGTAAAAAATAAATCCTGAAATTCAATATATAATAACAAGTAACAAAACAAGCCTACTCTTTTAGTGTCTATTCTTAAATAATAAAAAAACCTCAAAACACAGAGTATAATGAGGTTTATGCTATTTACAACAGTCACATTGCAACTTATTTCCCAGGAAAAGCTGCTTTTCTTTTTACTAAGAATGCTGTAGTTCCTTCTTTGAAATCGTCAGTTCCGAAACAGATACCGAATTGTGTTATTTCTGTTTCAAAACCGTTAGTTCCGTCCGTATAGTTATCGTTAATTGCTTTTATAGCATGTCCAATTGCTACTGATGAGTTGCGCATAATTTTACCTGCTATTTTTTGAGCTAATGGCATTAACTCCTCTTGTGTTGTTACATGATTTACTAAACCGCATGATTTTGCTTCATCGGCACCAATCATGCCAGCAGTCATAACCAATTCCATAGCTTTTCCTTTACCTACAAGTTGCGGTAAACGTTGCGTACCTCCGTAACCTGGAATTACTCCTAATGAAACTTCTGGTAAGCCCATTTTAGCGTTGTCACTAGCCACTCTAAAATGTGCAGCCATAGCTAATTCCAAACCACCACCTAATGCAAAGCCATTTACAGCGGCTATTACTGGAGTAGATAAATTTGCGACAAAATCAAATAGTATTTCTTGTCCGTTTCGTGCTAATTCTGTACCTTGTTCTACAGTGAAATCTGCAAACTCTGATATATCAGCACCAGCTACAAATGCTTTTTCTCCACTACCAGTAATGATAATCACTTTTGTAGCAGCGTCTGAGTCTAAACTTTTAAACGCTTCGTGTAGTTCAACAATGGTAGCTTTATTTAAAGCATTTAATTTTTTAGGACGGTTTATAGTAATTGTACCTAATCCGTTTTCTTGCTGTACTAAAATATTTTCGTAGTTCATAGTTGCTTATGCTGTTCTGTTAAATTGTTTTATTTTTTGGAAGGATTTTTCGGTAGCGTAATTGTAAATACAGTTCCTTTGTGTTCTTCTGATGTAAAAGTAATACTTCCGTTATAAGTTTCCACAATATTTTTTACCATCCCTAAACCAAGTCCCATTCCACTATTTTTTGTAGTAAATTTTGGTTCAAATATTTTGGCTCTATTTTCTGTTTTGATACCAATTCCATTATCAGAAACAATAATTTTTATAAGGTTATCACTATCGTTTACGGCTACTTTTATGTTTGGTTTTTCATTTGTAGCACTTGCTTGAATGGCATTTTTAACCAAATTGGTTATAACTCTAATTAATTGAGTTCGATCAAAATTTGCAATAATTTTTTCTTTTTCAGTAGTAAAATCAATATACCCTTCATTAAAAATATCCAATGCTAAACGGATAACTTCAACGATATTTAAAATTTCATTTTTCTGAGCAGGCATTTTTGCAAAGTTTGAAAAAGCTTCAGCAATAGCACTCATGGTATCTACTTGTTGAATCAACGTTTTTGAATACTCATCAATTTTTTGATGAATATCTTCATCTTCAGGATTAAATTTACGCTGAAAACTCTGTATGGTTAAACGCATTGGAGTAAGCGGATTTTTAATTTCATGCGCGACTTGTTTGGCCATTTCCCTCCATGCTTGTTCCCGTTCGCTAGTAGCTAATTTAACAGCACTTTCTTGCAGTTCATCAATCATACTGTTGTATGATTTTACTAAAGTACTTATTTCGTGACTCACGTCTTCTATTTCAATTTTTTTGTTCTGTTTGTCTAATCTAGTTTGGTAAATTTTTTCACTAATATACTTTAATGATTTCGTAATGTATTTAGAAAGGAAATAAGCCAGAATAACAGCAATTAGCATTACAATTGAATATACTACAGCCAAACGTCTTAAGAATTCTTCTAGCTCTCGGGTGATAAATTGATTGTCCTGAATATAAGGTAAAGCCAGTATCGCTAAAGGTTTAAATTGATTGTCAGTAATGTAACTATACGAAGATTGAATTATTTTTCCGTTTTCCGTAGTTTTAGTAATATGCCTTTTATTTATGGAGTTTTGTAATGCCTCAAGAATTTCATCAGACAGTTTTTCTGGAGCAATATCTGTATATTCACCTATAGATGAAGCGCTAGATGCAATTAAAAAATCACCTTCAAAATTGTATAATTTTATCTCTAAGTTATGCACATCAGCCAATTCGTAAATGAAATCATTCCATTTGAAAATGAAAGGAATATTTACTGTTGTAATAGGGTAATTAGTTCTGTTTTTTAATTCATAACCTATCTGATCTTTTACAGTGCGTTCTTTTCTTTGCAATCGATCATTATGGTATTCCTCAGCCTCTTCATTGTATTGATAAATAGCCATAGAAGCCATCAATACAGAAGCTAATAATACCAGGAAAATCATGGAGAAGAATATGCGAAGTCGTAAGGAGAGGGTTTTAAAATTCATTTTATAAATATAGCAATTATCACACCATTTATTGTTGCGTTCTGTAGCGCTTATATATTTTTACTAAAATCATTAATATAACGGAAAATGAGATGATCCCTAAAACACCAAATATCCAATTTAATTGATGACGAACGATAACTAAAAATATTATTGAAAATAGAATGATAGTAGCTCCCTCATTAAACAAGCGCATAAAGCTGGAGCTGTATTTTATTTCCCCTCGTTGTAATTGTTTAAATATCTGGTGGCATTTTAAATGATAGATATACAAGAGTACTACAAAACCTAACTTTACATGCATCCAAGGTAGCTCAAGTAAATGTGGGCGTAAATAAAGCAGAGTAGGAGCTAAAATAAGTGTTAATATTGCTGAGGGCCAGGTAATAATATTCCAAAGTCTACTTGCCATGATTGCTAATTGTTCTCCTAAAATTTCTTTATCAGGCGATGGTTTTTGTGACGCTTCTATTTGATAAATAAATAGGCGAACGATATAAAATAAACCAGCAAACCAGGTGATGACAAAAATAAGATGTAATGCTTTTATGTAATCGTAATATTCACTCATAAGTTGTTTTTTGTAATCGGTTTTAGATGTGCTTTAATTTCCTTATTCAAGAAAAATCCAGTAATTATTGTGGATAATAAGTCGGCTATTGGAAAGGAAATCCAAACTCCTAATAGCCCAAAATATTTGGGTAAAATAATAATTAATGGAATGAGGAAAAACCCTTGTTTTGTAAGTGTTAATAATAAGGCAGGAACTGATTTTCCAATAGCCTGAAAATATCCTGCGCCTATAATTTGTACTGCTATTACGGGGGTAATACAAAACACCCATCGCAATGCATTAGGAGTTTCTTTTAGTAGTTGAGCATCATCTGTAAAAACACGAACAATGGCTTCTGGAAAAAGCATAATTCCTATAAAAATAAATAGCGCCAATCCGGAACCATATAGTATTGACGTATTGATACTTTCTCGTACTCGTGTTAATTTATTAGCTCCGTAGTTATAGCCTGCAATAGGTAAAAAACCTTGTGCAATTCCTAAAACAGGAAATAATGCAAACATCAACATTCGGCTTATAATACCGTAAACAGCAATGGATATTTCTCCCCCATATTGAAATAAAATATTATTAAGGACTATAGCCAAAACACTCACAGCTGCTTGTCTTGCAAGAGTAACACTTCCCAACGAAAATATTTCTTTTAAAATCGCCCACTCTAAGACAAAGCACTTAAGCTTAATTTTTAACTCACTATGTTTTGATAGAAAAAAGTATAAAATAGTTATAAAACAGGCAATGTATGATATTGTAGTTGCCCATGCAGCACCTTGCATTCCGTAATTAAATACGTCAATAAAAAGGTAATCTAAAATAATGTTAGCTATAGCTGGCGTTATTAAAGCCATCATTGCAAATTTGGGTTTCCCTTCCGCTCGTACAACAGGATTCCCCGTCATGCATAACGCTAAAAATGGTGCGCCAATCATTACAATTGTATAGTATTCAAGAGCTGGAGGAATGATAGCTCCTTTTGCTCCAAATAAGGCTAAAGCTTCTTCTTTAAAAATCAATCCTGCTGCTATAAGTACAGCAGCTACTCCTAGAGATATTACAATTTGATTTCCAAAAACACGTTGTGCCTTATCATGATTATTTGCACCTAAAGCTCTGGATATAATAGATGCACCTCCAACTCCAATTGCCATTCCTATAGAAGAAATAAAATAAACAATTGGCATAACAATAGTAATCGCTGCAATTGCCATTGGTCCAATCCATCTGCCTACAAAAATGGTATCTATAATCATATTTAGCGAAAGCACTAATATTCCTATAGACGCAGGTAAAGCTTGTGAAACCAATAGTTTTCCTATGGGTTCAGTACCTAATATGGATGAATTGTTTTTTTGCATTTATTATAATCACATTAATACTCTTCTTTATAGGAGAGGAAATAGTTCTTTATTTTATTAGAGCAATAGTCTTAGGTATTAATTTTTAACAGCCCATTCGTTAATCCAATTACCTATGGTATTTGCCCAAGCATCATCGTCATTTAAGCAAGAAAGTGTTGTTAATTCTTCACCACCTACTTCTTTAAATAATTCTTTTCCTTCCATTGCTATTTCCTCCAATGTTTCCAAACAATCGGAAACAAATGCTGGGGTAACAACAGCCATTTTCTTCATGCCTTTTAATCCGAAATTTTCAATAGTTCTATCAGTATACGGTAACAACCATTGATCCATTCCTAAGCGTGATTGAAAAGATGTACTGTAAGTGCCAGCCTTTAAATTTAATTTTTTAGCAACTAATTTTGTGGCTTCAAAACATTGGTGTCGGTAACAAAATTGATGTGCCTCCGAAGGAGTATCACAACAGCTTCCGTCTATTTTACAATGTGATTTTGTGATATCTTGTTTTCTAATATGTCGCTCCGGAATACCATGATATGAAAATAATAAATGTTCATAATCCAGGCCTTTTAATTGCTTTTCAATGGAGTTTGAAAGTACGTCAATATAATCTTCGTTATTATAAAAAGCAGGTAGGGAACTTAATTTTACACTCGGGAAATGTTCCTTTTGTAATTTATTAGCTAATACGGTAATTGTTTCGGTTGTTGCCATCGCAAATTGAGGATATAATGGGAGTAATAAAATATCATCAACGCCCTTGTCAACCAACTCTTGCATTCCTTTTTTGATATTCATTGCGCCATAGCGCATTGCTAATCCTACAGGAATTTTGGAGCTAGTTTGTACTTTCTTTTGTAATCGTTCCGATAAAACAATTAATGGCGAACCTTCTTTCCACCATATTTTTTGGTAGGCAGCAGCCGATTTTTTAGGTCGAGTATTTAAAACAATCCCTCTAACAATAAAAGCACGTAATAAAAACGGAACATCAATTACACGAGGATCCATTAAAAATTCATCTAAATATTTTTTTACATCTTTTGGGTCTGTACTATCTGGAGAACCAAGATTTACTAATAAAACACCTTTCATATGCTTGTTCTTATTTTTTTCAACTTTCTTATGCAACCTTACAGGTTTATATTAAGATTCTTGATTTAAAGATTGAATATATTTTTTTGGAGTAATTCCGAATTTCTTTTTATAAGCGGCTATAAAATGACTGGAAGTACTGTAGCCAACAATCAAACCTACTTCGTTTACATTTAAGGTATTGGTTTCTAACATGCGTCTTGCTTCTTCCATTTTATAATTAAATAGAAAATTGAAAACAGTATCGCCATAAATTTGCTTAAAACCTTCCTTTAGTTTCTTTAAAGGCAATCCAATTTCTGTGGCTAATTCTTGCAAAGTTGGTGGCTCTGACATGCGTTCGATGACAATGTCTTTAGCACTTCTTATTTTTAAAACGTAACTATCATCAATTAAAAAAGGACATTTTTCATTTTCAGTATCTTCATTTGTATTGAAATACAAACTCAATAATTCATAAACTTTTCCTTTTACATATAAGTTTTTAAGAGAACTATGGACATTAAAATTTAATATTTGATTCAATACCAAAGCCATTTGTGGACTCGTATCACCATCATCATAATATTTTTTAGCCTTGTTTTGATCGCTTAAAAAAGGAATGTAACCTGATTCTTTAGAAAACAAAGAATGAAACTTTTCTATAGATATAAAAAAAGAAATCATCCATGATTTTGACCTAAGTTCTAAATTTAACGGAAGCTTTAACTGTGTGTTATACAATAACATATTGTGTGAATCCAGTACGTCAAATGAATAACTATTGTTATTAAAATTAAAGCGTGAACTTCCTTTTAAGCAAAAATGGAATTGAATAAACTGGCTATCAATATCCCTTTCAAATGTCTGAGTACTATCCGAGTCGTTTTGAAAAAGCAACAGAAAAAAACCTTCTTCCAATTGGATTTCTTTAAACGGACTACTAGCGATGTTTTTATCTTCCATTTTTGTTATAATGAGTTGAGGTTTATTTAGAATCACTCTAAACAAATAGCAATGAAACACCTTATTTTACTACAAAAATAAACTTTTATATTATTTAAGTGTCATATAATAAGCTAAAAACTAAAAAACGACATTTATCGAACCTCTAGCGTTACTTTTTTTAAAAGAAGGATTCTATTTTTGCCTTGTAATGAAATTGATATATGCGAAATACCCCTTTAAACAACACTAAAACTTTTTACGCTATTGGCTTAAGCTATAAAAAGGCTGATGCTGATATTCGTGGTAAGTTTAGTTTAGACGCTACCAAAAAAGAACAATTGTTGTTACAGGCAAAAGCTGAGGGTATAACTAATTTAATTGTTACTTCTACATGTAACAGGACGGAATTGTATGGTTTTGCAGAACATCCTTTTCAGCTGATTAAGTATTTGTGTGAAAATACTAAAGGTACAGTTGAAGAGTTTCAAAAGGTAGCATATGTGTACAAAAGTAATGAAGCTATTGCACACATGTTTAAAATGGGAACTGGTTTAGACAGTCAAATTTTAGGAGATTTTGAAATTATTAGTCAGTTAAAAACAAGTTTTAACTTATCTAAAAAATTAGAATTAGTTGATGCTTTTAGCGAACGATTGGTAAATTCAGTAATACAAGCAAGTAAAAAAATAAAGAACGAAACGGAAATTAGTTCTGGAGCTACATCTGTTTCTTTTGCATCTGTGCGATATATATTAAATAATGTTGCAAAGGTATCCGACAAAAATATTTTGCTTTTTGGAACAGGGAAAATTGGAAGAAATACCTGTGATAACTTAGTAAAGCATATTGATAATAAACACATTTCGTTAATTAATAGAACTAAGGAAAAGGCTGAAAAAATAGCTGGTAAATTTGACGTAACCGTTAAGGACTATGCCAATTTGCAAACTGAAATTCAACAGTCAGATATTGTTATTGTGGCTACTGGTGCACAACAACCTACAATTGATAAAGAAATATTAGCATCTACCAATAAGGAAATATTGTTATTAGATTTATCAATTCCTAAAAATGTGTCTGATGACGTGTTGGAATTACCAAACGTAACTTTAGTGCATTTAGATGATTTGTCAAAAATTACGGATGCTACTTTAGAGCGACGTAAAGAATTTATTCCAAAGGCTGAATTAATTATCGATGAGATTAAAGGAGAGTTTTTATCATGGTTGGAAACAAGAAAGTTTGCGCCAACTATAAAAGCATTAAAATCTAAATTACAAGAAATTAAATCGGAAGAAATCGATTTTCAACGACGTAAAAACAATCAATTTAATCAAGAACAAGCTGAGGTTTTATCGGATAGGATTATACAAAAAATAACAAAACATTTTGCAAATCACTTAAAAGCTGATGATACATCCACCAGCGAAAGTATTGCAATGATTTCAAAAGTATTTCAATTGTAATATTGAAAGCTTAAAGGATGCGCCGCTTTATTTTTTAGGGTGAGGCTGAAAAACTATAAAAACCGCTTGCGGTAGACTTCATGGAAAAAGTTATTAAAATAGGAACACGCGATAGTCAATTAGCATTATGGCAAGCAAAAACTGTACAACAAAAATTAACTGATTTAGGCTATAAAACTGAATTAGTTCCTGTAAAATCAACAGGAGATATTGTGTTGGATAAGCCTTTATACGAGTTAGGTATTACAGGCATATTTACTAAAACATTAGATGTTGCCATGTTGAATGGAACGGTTGATATTGCTGTTCATTCAATGAAAGATGTTCCAACAGCTTTGCCAATTGGTATCCGTCAAACAGCAGTTTTAGAACGTGCTGAAACATTAGATATTCTAGTCCACAAAGGAGTAGAATTTTTAAACGGTGAAGGAACTATTGCCACAGGAAGTTTACGTCGTAAAGCGCAATGGTTACACAAATATCCAAAACATAAAGTTGTTGATTTACGTGGAAATGTAAACTTACGCTTGCAAAAGTTAGCAGATAGTAATTGGGGAGGAGCTATTTTCGCGAAAGCCGGATTACAACGTATTGAAGTATTGCCTGAAAAACATATTGATTTAAGTTGGATGGTACCTGCACCAGCTCAAGGAGCAGTTGTTGTTCATACTATGGAAAATGATGATTTTACAACAGAAGCGGTTGCAGAACTTAATGATAATAATACGGAAATTTGCACTGGTATTGAACGTGAATTTTTAAGAACCTTAGAAGGTGGCTGTACAGCTCCAATAGGTGCGTTGGCAACAATAGAAAACAATAAGGTTTCCTTTGAAGGAGTATTGTTTTCACTAGATGGCGAACAAAAAATAGAGGTTCAGCTTAATGAAGTTGACATAATTGAGATTAATAGCTTAGGGAAACGTTGTGCTCAAGAGATATTGTCAACAGGAGGAATCGAACTAATGAAGCAAATAAAGGCTGAGCTTAAATAATTGTTATGAGGAATATAAAAGTTTTATCTACTAAAAAACTATCCTCTGAACAAAAGGAAATCCTTCGTCAAGTAAATGTTACTTTGCAAGAATATAATGCAATATCAATTGAGGAGTTGCCTTTTAAACCTATTAATAAAATTGAAAATGCAATTGTAACTAGTCAGAATTCAGCACGAATACTAATTAAAAATAAAGTGTTGATTAAAAAGGTATTCTGTGTCGGAGAAAAGACTGCTTCTTTGATGCAGGCGAATGGATGTAAATTAATAGAAACATCCAAAAATGGAACTGTTTTAGCTCGTTTTATAGTTAAAAATCACAAAAATGATTCTTTTATCTTCTTTTGTGGAAATAGAAGAAGAAGTGAGCTGCCGAATATACTACAACAAAATCAAGTTAGTTTTACAGAAGAAATTCTATATGAAACAACATTGAATTCGAATAAATTCGATGAGGTTTTTGATGCTATCTTGTTTTTTAGTCCAAGTGGTGTAATGAGTTATATTCAAGAAAACTTACTCGGTAATTCCATTGCTTTTTGCATTGGAAGCACTACGGCTGCTGCAATAAATTCAGAAACAGTTGAAGTTATAATATCCGAAAAATCTTCTGTAGAAAGTGTGCTATCTAAATTAAAAGAATATTGGTTAGCTAAAAATAAATAAATGTACGATTGAGGTGTTAAAATAGTTGCTAAAGACTTTGCTATTTTAAGTAAGCGTATCATTTTAATTTACAACTTCAAACTAAAATCAAACAGCAAACACTTAAAACGCTCCATATTTCCTATAATTTGCTTATTTTCGCGTACTTATAAAACAAAGAACAAAATGAGTACGAAGTTTACAGAATACAAGGGGCTTAACTTGCCAAATGTTGCTGATGAAATATTAAAATTCTGGGAAGAAAATAATATTTTTGATAAAAGTATAACTACTCGTGATGATAACAAACCGTTTGTGTTTTTTGAAGGGCCTCCTTCAGCTAACGGAATGCCAGGGATTCATCACGTAATGGGGCGTACCATTAAAGATATTTTTTGCCGTTATAAAACTCAAAAAGGATTTCAAGTAAAACGTAAAGCAGGTTGGGATACTCACGGACTTCCCGTAGAACTTGGTGTAGAAAAAGAACTTGGAATTACCAAAGAGGATATCGGTACAAAAATTACCGTTGAAGAATACAATATTGCTTGTAAAAAAGCAGTCATGAAATATACTGATATCTGGAATAGTCTAACTGAAAAGATGGGGTATTGGGTTGATATGGAAGATCCGTATATAACTTACAAGCCAAAATACATGGAAACTGTATGGTGGTTGTTAAAACAGATTTATGAGAAAGATTTAATTTACAAAGGATATACCATCCAACCGTATTCTCCAAAAGCAGGTACAGGATTAAGTTCGCATGAAATTAATCAACCAGGAGCATATCAAGATGTTACGGATACTACAATTGTAGCGCAGTTTAAAGCAGTAAAAGATACATTACCATCAAGTTTACAAATAGCTGGAGAGGTATATTTAATGGCTTGGACTACTACACCATGGACTTTACCAAGTAACACCGCATTAACAGTAGGTGCTAAAATTGATTATGTATTGGTGAAAACATTCAACCAATATACTTTTGAAGCTACTAATGTGATTTTAGCTAAAAATTTAGTTGGAAAACAATTTGCAGGTAAAAAGTTCAATCAAGTTGAAAACGAAGCTGATTTAGGAAATTATGAAGCTGGAGCAAAACAAATTCCGTATTTAATTGTTTCTGAACATAAAGGAGCTGATTTAGTTGGAATTAAATACGAACAATTATTACCATATGCATTACCATATGAAACTCCAGAAGAAGCATTTAGAGTAATTACTGGAGATTTTGTTACTACAGAAGACGGAACTGGAATTGTACATACTGCACCAACTTTTGGAGCAGATGATGCACTTGTTGCAAAAGATGCTGGTGTGCCACCATTGTTAGTAAAAGACGCTAATGACAATTTAGTGCCTTTAGTAAATTTACAAGGGAAGTTCACCAAAGAAATGGGTGAGTTCGCTGGTATGTATGTAAAAAATGAATATTATGCTGATGGTGAAGCGCCAGAAAAATCAGTAGATGTTCAAATTGCAATAAAATTAAAAGAAGAAAATAAGGCCTTTAAGGTTGAAAAATACGTCCACAGTTACCCACATTGCTGGAGAACAGACAAGCCAATTTTATATTATCCATTAGATTCTTGGTTTATTAAAGTGACTGATGTTAAGGATAGAATGCATTCTTTAAATGAAGAAATTAATTGGAAACCTGAAGCTACCGGAACTGGTCGTTTTGGAAACTGGCTGAAAAATGCCAATGACTGGAATTTATCTCGTTCTCGTTTCTGGGGAATTCCATTGCCAATTTGGAGATCAGAAGATGGTACGGAAGTAAAAATAATGGGTTCTGTAGCAGAATTAAAAGAAGAGATGAAACGTGCAGTAGATGCAGGAGTAATGGATTCTGATATTTTTGCTGAGTTTGTTGTAGGTGATATGTCTGATGAAAATTATGATACTATTGATTTGCATAAAAACGTAGTTGATAAAATTACTCTAGTATCAAATTCAGGACAACCAATGACGCGTGAAGCCGATTTAATTGATGTTTGGTTTGATTCAGGATCAATGCCTTATGCCCAATGGCATTATCCGTTTGAGAATAAAGAATTAGTTGATAACACATGGAAAACAGCTGATTTCATTGCGGAAGGAGTGGATCAAACTCGTGGATGGTTTTATACATTACACGCAATTGCCACTTTAGTATTTGATGATAAAGCGTATAAGAATGTTGTATCTAATGGATTGGTGTTAGATAAAAAGGGGCAAAAAATGTCTAAGCGATTAGGAAACGGAGTAGATCCTTTTTCTACATTAGAAAAATACGGTCCTGATGCTACGCGTTGGTACATGATTTCCAATGCAAATCCTTGGGATAACTTAAAATTCGATTTAGATGGAATTACGGAAGTAAGTAGAAAGTTTTTCGGAACATTATACAATACGTATTCGTTCTTTAGTTTGTATGCGAATTTAGATGATTTCAATTATTCAGAAGAAGATATTGCTATAGCGGATAGGCCAGAGATCGATCGTTGGGTATTGTCTGAATTACATAGTTTAATACAAAAAGTAGATGAATATTATGGAGGTTATGAACCTACCAAGGCAACTCGTGCAATTTCTGATTTCGTACAAGAGCATTTAAGTAACTGGTTTGTTCGTTTGAGCAGAAGAAGATTCTGGAAAGGAGAATATGAACATGATAAAATATCAGCGTATCAAACATTGTATACTTGTTTAGAAACAATCGCTAAGTTGGCTTCACCTGTTGCGCCTTTCTTTATGGATAGGTTGTATAAGGATTTAACGAATACGACGAATAAAAGTGCAGAAGAAAGTGTGCATTTGGCAAACTTCCCAGTAGCTGATTTAACAATTATTGATAAATCACTGGAAAGTAAAATGGAGAAGGCACAAACAATATCTTCCTTAGTATTGTCGTTAAGAGCTAAGGAGAAAATTAATGTTCGTAAGCCATTGCAACGTGTAATGATTCCGGTTATGAATGCAGCTGAGAAAGAAGAAATTTTAGCGGTTTCTAATTTAATTAAATCAGAGGTTAATGTAAAGGAAATTGAATTGTTAGATGATGCTTCTGGAATATTGGTAAAGCAAATTAAGCCTAACTTTAAAGTCTTAGGACCACGTTTTGGAAAGGATATGAAAGCTGTTTCTGGGGCAATTATGCAGTTTGATCAAGAAAATATTGTACAAATTGAACAAAATGGTGAAATTTCTCTTGATATTAATGGAAAAAATATTAAATTGAACCTAGAAGATGTGGAGATATCTTCTCAAGATATTGAAGGTTGGTCTGTAGCTAATGCTAACGGATTAACAGTAGCTTTAGATGTTACTATCTCTGAAGAACTACGCAATGAGGGGATTGCTAGGGAATTGGTAAACAGAATTCAGAATTTACGTAAAGATTCTGGTTTTGAGGTAACGGATAAAATTACAGTAGCTATTCAAAAAAATGGCATTTTAGAGTATGCTATTAATGAAACACTTGAGAATTATATCAAAGCGGAAACCTTAACCGAAAAAATCGATTTACTAACCACAGTAAATAATGGTATAGATATTGCGTTCGACAATATAGAAACTAAATTATTTATTGAAAAAATTTAAAAAACCATGTCAGACAATATAAAAGTAAGGTACTCAGATGAACATTTAGAAGAGTTTAAAGTAATCATAGAAGCTAAAATAGTAAAATCAAAATCAGACGTTGAGTTGTTGAAAAGCGCTTATAGGAATGATCATAATAATGGTACGGAGGATACGTCTCCTACGTTTAAAGCTTTTGATGAAGGATCACAAACAATGAGTAAAGAACGAAACATGCAATTAGCTATTCGTCAAGAAAAATTTATTCGTGATTTGAAAAATGCTTTGGCACGTATTGAAAATAAAACATACGGTGTTTGTAGAGTTTTAGGGAAATTAATTAGTGCGGATCGTTTAAAAATTGTTCCCCATGCTACATTAAGCATAGAAGCTAAAAATTTACAGAAATAAGTATTCCCATTTTCGGGATATAAAAAAAACGCTCCTTTTTGGAGCGTTTTTTTTTGGATAATATAGTTACATTAGTTCATTATTATCTGAAACTCTGTTGTTGTATGCTAAAATAATTTTGTCAAACTGAGCCTGTCGAAGTTTTATATCTTTTATTATGAATCGAAATCTAATAATAGTATAATGGATTTAAAAATATCAATTTAAGTTGAAATCATTTATTTACATATTTCTAATCATTTGTACACTCGGTTTTTCTCAAAAGAAAACGGAGCGAATTATTACAGTTGATAATTCCGTTACTCATTTAAGGTTTGATTTGGATAATGTATTTACAATTAAATTAAGTACATCAAAATCTAATCAAGTGCTAATTAAAGCAATTAGTGAAGGGGAATACGCCAATCATTTTATAATTACGGAGGAAATAAAAAGCCATAAGATGGAAATTTCAGGAAGCATAGCCTTTACATTTCCGAATAACCAGGACAAATTAAGTGCTCATAAAGTACATGCAATAACTGTTGAAATTATCGTTCCGGAACACTTGCAAACACACATTTCAAGTGATATTGGTAATGTTAATATTACGGGTTCGTATAATTTATTAGAGATAAACTCATTTTCAGGAAATTGCTATCTGAATACTGTTTCAGGGAGTTTTGATATAAAAACAGTTACAGGAGACATTAATTTATCAGCAAAAAGAGGTGTAGTATCTGCAGTTTCTAAATCAGGAGTGGTTACTCAAGAACGGTTACTTGATGGAAACTCTAAATATCTATTGAAAACTGCCAAAGGAAACATAAAGATAGTTAAGGCAAAATAATAATTTATTACTTTAGCAATTGTTTTAATAAAGGCTGTGGACTTATATTATTCCAATCAAAAAAGAAGAGAAATAATTCATAGGTTCATGTACCAGTTTTAAAAAAGAAAACACTAATTAGCTTGTCAGGTTGAGCTTGTCGAAACCTTAATAAAAAGTAGAAATGAATTTAAAAAAGAGTATTGGTTTAATAGTTTTGATATTGGTTGTTGATCAACTATCAAAACTGTATATAAAAGCAAATTTCAATTTAGGAGAATACATTAATGTATTTGGTTTCAACTGGTTTGAAATTCGTTTTGTAGAGAACCCCGGAATGGCCTGGGGAAGTAAATTAAGCGACTTCCTGCCGATAAGCGAACCTTTCGCAAAAGTGTTTTTAACTTCGTTTAGATTGATTGCTATTGGGTTTATAGCCTATTGGCTGGTGAGTTCCATTAAAAAGGAAGCGCCTAAATTATTAATAGTAGCTATTTCATTAATCTTTGCAGGTGCTTTTGGAAATAATATAGACTCATTGTTTTATGGATTAATCTTTGATTCCGGAACTACGTTTAATACTCAGTATAACGATTGGATTGGGTATTCAGGAGTATCACAAATGAATGGTTCAGGATACAGTAATATGATGCAAGGTTGCGTGGTAGATATGTTGCGCTTTCCATTTACTTCATGGACTTGGCCAGAATGGGTTCCTAGTTTAGGAGGAAATCACTTTACATTTTTCGATCCTGTTTTTAATATTGCTGATATGGCAATTAGTACTGGCGTAGGAATATTATTGGTGTTTAATAAACGTGTTTTTCCAGTAGTTGACGAGAAATAATATTTAAATACTACCTAAGCACATTCGTAGTGCCAGCCTTAATTGCATTACTGTTTGTAATTAGTTTTTATAAATAGATAATAACTTAGAATGATTACCACAATAGTAGCATTAAACTAGAATCGTCTAATAACAAACTTTAGTTAATTTTAAGACGTGCTAGTTTCATAAAAAAGAATCCCTCACTACAAAGTAATTACTGTAGTGAGGGATTCTTTTTTGTTGTTTAATATGCCTACTTATTATTCTTCAGTACATAATCCAATACTTTTTGCATTAAGTGTACTCTATCTTTTCCACGTACATTATGTTCGTGCATTGGATAAGTAAAAAAATCTATTTGTACTCCTTTTTCAACTGCTTCCTTTAATACTTCCATACTGTGTTGAGGTACAACAGTAGGGTCAACACTTCCATGAATAAGTAATAAGTTCCCTTCTAAGTTTTCCAGGTATTTTCCAATACGAGAATTAGCATATCCTTCAGGATTTTCTTGTGGGGTGTCCATATAACGTTCACCGTACATTGCTTCATAAAACTTCCAATCGGTAACTGGTCCACCGGCAACACCTGTTGTAAATACTTTCGGATGACGTAGTAATAATGAACTAGTCATAAAACCACCATAACTCCATCCGTGAACAGCTATTCTGTTGGCATCAACATAGGGCAATGATTTTAAATAATCAACGCCAATCAACTGATCTTCCATTCCTTTCTCACCAGCAGTACGATGTATTACGCTTTCAAAAGCAAAACCTCTGTTAGCTGAACCTCTATTGTCCAATGTAAATACAATATAATCCTTTTGGGTAGCAAACCATTGCATCCATAAGCTAGCGCCTCCCAACCATGTATTGGTTACCAATTGCGCGTGTGTTCCTCCATAAACATAAATCAACACGGGGTATTTTTTAGCAGCATCAAAATTTGCAGGTTTAATAATTCTACTATGTAAATCGAACCCGTCGTTTGATTTTAGTTTTAATAACTCAGTAGTTCCTAATGTATATTCTTCTAACGGATTTTTAGCAGTGTGTACTACGTTTTCTTCCTTGTTTTGAATGTTGACAATACTGGTGATTCCCGGTGTATTTAAATTACTGTACGTGTCAATTAAATAGTTTCCTTTTAGTTGTGTTCTGTGCGATCCGTTCTTTGGAGTAAGATTGGTTGTTTTACCCGATTTTAAATTTACTTTATACGTATGCATTTCGGTAGGATTCTCTCCAGTGGCAGAAATGATTGCATGTTTTCCTGAGGTATCAAATCCTAAAATAGATTTTACAATGAATTTAAAATCGGTTAGTTGCTTGATGAATTTCCCTGAAGTAGTGTATTGGTATATGTTTTTATATCCATCTTTTTCACTCATCCATAAAAAGTTAGTAGTGCTTTTTGGAAGAAAAACAGCATCGTTTTCAGGCTCTACCCAACGGGCATTACTTTCGGAGAATAAAGTACGTTCTTTATTTCCTGTAGTTGCATCATATAAATTATAGTCAAAATGATTTTGAGCACGATTTACTTCAGCAACCAATACATGTTTGCCGTCTGGAGTCCATGATAAATTTGTTAAATAATGTTCGTCAGAAGTATCACTATTTAAATATATAGTTTGCTGAGTAGCTAAATTATAAATTCCAATTTTTGCCAATTCACTTTTCTGACCAGCCATTGGGTATTTTATGTTCTTCAAAGTAGCTGGCGTAGTGGTAATATCAACTAAAGGATAATTGCTAACGTGAGTTTCATCTTTTTGATAAAATGCCAAATGTGTTCCTTTAGGCGACCAGAAGGTGCCTTTTGAAATTCCAAACTCATAACGCGCAATTGCTTGACCAGATACGATGTTTGTATCGGTAAAAGATGTGATAGCAATTTTAGGATTGTTTTGAGTAGCTAAGTATACATTGTTAGCTACGGTATATGCAATTGCTTTTGCAGTACTGTTGTAATCGTTGTTTTGAGCAGCTGCGTTAAATGAAACTTCACTAACAACAGTATTCGTGTTGTAGTTGAACTTGTATTGCGTGTTTTCTTTTCGGAATGTTATTGTATTGGCGTCAATAGCAGAAAACCTAGGAATACGTTTAATTCCAGGGAAGGCTTTCTCAAAATTTGCAAGTGTTATTTTTGAAGTAGTATTTTTATCAACATCTTTTATAATATACGTATTGGCTTCTTGGTATGCATATGTTGTGGCAGATACCCATTGTAATCCGGGTAATTGTTTAGGATACAAACCTTTGTAATATCCCAAAACAGCATCGTTTAAAGTCAATTCTTTTTGTTGTGCGTACCCTTGAAATAAGAATAAAACACTAAATAATAGGCTGATTTTTTTCATGATGAATTGCGTTACATTTTATAAATCCAATGTGCCGGATTTAGTTTATTTGTGTCTTTATATAAGAAAAATTTGAAAGTAGATTTCCCTTCACTATTGATTGCTACTTTACCAAGAGGCGTATTTGTTTGTACTTTATCCCCCTTTTTAACATAGAGGTTTTTCATATTAGAGTATACTGTAGAATAGTTTCCGTGTTTAACAAATACAGCTAAATTACCACCTTTTATTTTTTGTATTTGATATACTGTTCCATTAAAGACAGCTCTAATATCACTATTTTTAGAAGTCATAATTTTCACGCCACTATTATGTGTATAAATACCAGGTACAGTAGGGTGCCGTTGCTTACCAAATTTAAGTATAACTCTTCCTGTTTTTGCAGGCCAAGGCAGTTTCCCCTTATTAGCGGTAAAACTATAGGCTAAAGCTTTTGCTTCGGGGGTTAATGAAAACCCCTTTGTGGACTTTTTCTTACCAGATTTTTTGTTTGAACGAGCAATAGCGTCTTTAATTAACTTGTCAATTTGACGATCAATTTTGTCACTTGCTTTTTGCTTAGCAGCGATTCTCTTTTTGTATTTTGATTCGTCTTTTTTAAGCTCTGCAATTAATACTTTTTGACTGTTTTTTTCCTTCTGAAGTGTTTGTTGTGCCTTTTTATTGTCAGCAATTAAGCTTAGTTTATTTTCTTTTTTTAGGAGTAACGACTCGTTTAAACCAACTAGTTTTTCTGTTTTTGAAACAATTGAATCCGCTTGATTTTTCTGATAGCGTTTGTATTGCTTCATGTAATTGTAACGTTTATAGGCTTGCTGAAAATCATCTGCCGATAAAAGAAACATTAATTTACTTTGAGTCGCTTTATTTTTATAGGTCTTTACAACCATAGCGGCGTAATCCTTTTTTCGTAGTGCCAAATCTGTTTCCAGAACTTCAATTTTTTGGCGATTGTCTTTTATTTCTCTCGTTAATAAATTGGCTTGTTGATTGGTTATTTGGATTAGCTTTTTGCGTACATCAATTTTTAAATTAACATCTTCAATTTTAGTTAATAGCGATGTAGCCTCCGACTTATTGTCAGAAAGTAACGAATTGATTTCTGTAATTTCTTTTAAAATATTCTGACGCTTAGTTTCAAGCTGACGTTGTTTTTTTGATTGCCCAAATGTAGTTACTATCATACAAAATGATAACAAAAAGGTATAAAAAAAACATGAGGTATAATTACTTTTCAAAGCTAATTTCTTTATAGTTAGTAGGGATATTAAAAGGGTAGCGTAACTCTTGATTCAAGGAGGTGTTTTTGTAAGTAATTGCTACTTGAGTTTCAGTAGTTTTATCTACCAAAGATAAATTAATTAATAGTGGTAATAATTGCTGAGAAACGCTTTGATAGCTGTTGTATTCAATATTTAATATTCTATTTAATTCTGGTTGCGCTATTTCTTGTGTTTTAATTTTAAAATTACTTGGGTTTATTGTAATGAAATGTTCAAATAGAAATCCTTGTTTTTTAGGAATTAATAAGTATCCATCATCTAATACTTCTCTTTTGTATGTCCCTGCGTCCAACGGAAACATTGTTTCGCCTAATAAAACCGCTTGGAGTTGTTGAAAGGATAAATCAGTACCCAGCCAATTACTAATTAATGAAAAGTCACCATCAAAATATTCCTTATCTAGCTTGTTATAATATTGAACGGTTTGAGGTGTTATTAAAATTTTAGCTCCTGTATATCCGAATTTGCTAATGCTTATCCATATTTTTTGGTCTTTAAGCATTCTTACATTTGCTACAACGTTTTCTTCTTTTTCTGCAGTCTTTATGGTTACTTTTAAAGATGCTCTTAAAGTATTAAAAACACTTTTTTTAGCGTAGTGACTGCTTGTAATTACTTCGGTGCTTAATTTTACCGTTTTAGTATTGTCCTTGATTCCTCTAGTAACTTTACAACTTGCTATAAACACACAAATAAGCGCAATAATATATCCTTTTTTGATCATAACTACTTGCTTAGGTTTTTGGCCTTTTGTAAATATTTCTTTTGGTTTTTTGAGTCGTTTAGTTTTTCGTAGCTCTTAGCCATTTCAGTGTAAAAAGCCGCTTCCATTGTAGGGTTGTCAATTAAATAATCCAATCCAAAATCCAAACTCTCAATAGCGATTTCAGCTTGATTATTTATGTTGTAAGCTTTTGCTTGTTGTAAATAAAATATTGGTTGCGCCGGAAATAAACTAAGTGCTTTCTCACTATTTTTTAATGCATCTTCAATTTTATTTTCCTTTAAAAATACAGTTCCCAATAGTTTTAAATCATCAAAGCTGGTGGCATTGTTTTTAGTGATACTTGCAATATACTCCGTTGCTTTTTCGGAATTAGTATCCGAATATAATCCTGTCATTTTACTCAGAATACTTACATCAGAATATAGTTCTGTAGCTTTTTCAAGTTGCGGTAAATAGGTTGTATTTTTTTTAGTGAAGTTGAAAAAATCGTTTAATACTCTTGATTTATCGGAGTTATTTACCGAGTTACTTTGTAACACTCTGTTCATAGACGCAACAGCTTTGTCAATAGCATTGTTGCTTATGTGAAACTTATATAAAGACAAATGTGGAATGTCAGATTCAGGAAATGTTTTTGAAAACAATTTGGTTGCTTTAAAGCTCTTTTCAGTATTCTTTAATTTACTGTAAGCATAAATTAATTTTACATAATCGGCTTCAGTAGCTGTATTGGTATTTGCTTTTTGTTCAATGTATTTGGCTTGCTCGTCAAACTTCCTACCATGTAAATATACCAAGTGCCTTAATTGCTCACTGCTTTTATTTGCTCCTTTTTTGTCTAATTTATCCAACAGTGTTAAAGCATTGCTGTGTTGGTTATTTTTGTAGTAAAATTTAACTAATTCAGTTGCGTATTTAGGATGGACTTTATGTAGACTTTTAAGTGTTTCAATTACTTTATCCGTATTTCTTTGAGAACGGTACAAGTGATATAAAGTCTCTAAAACCCATTGATTATTAGGTTTTAAATTATTGGCTTTTTGCAGTGCGTTTTCGGCCAACTCTAATTTATCTAACTCGTAGTAATTTTTTCCTAACTCAAAATTGACAGCAGCATTATTTGGTTGTTCTGTATTGCACTTTTCTAATAAATCAATTGCCTTATCGTAATTTTCAATTCCTTTTTGTTTGATGGCTTCAAAAAATGCAGATTGAAATTCATCAGAAACATCTCCTAAATCATCATTGCGTACTTCCTGAGCTTGTATGGTTAACAAGCTCAAAAGTGTAATAAATATGTATAGGGTTTGTTTCAAGTTGATATGATTTTAGTGTCTGATTAAGCTCTCTTCTATGTTTTCATCATAACGCATGATGAACTTGTCTATTTTGGAAGCATCAAATTTACACTCCTTTATAAGATTGTCCTTTATTAATTTTTTCACAAGTAATTTTTTAGTAAAAATATATGACTTTGAGGTAAATGATTTCTCCTGTTCAGCAAATATAATTTTTGTATATAAACCTCCATTGTGACCAACTCCAGTACGAATGAATTTCAAAAATATCGTTTGACTATCATCTAAGTTAGTTATAACTACATTGCTAGCGTCTGATTCGTACTTTAAGCATTCAACTCCATCAACAGTAACAGTTCCTTTTTTAAATTTTATTTTTTGTGCTTGTACTGATCCAAATGATATCAATACTAATAGGATGATTAATTTTTTCATGTATATTTTTTTTATTTTAAAATCAATAATTATTCTACTACTGTATAATCACCAATACTAATTTTGGTGAATTCGCCATTGTATTTCACATGATTACCAATCATGGCTTCTTCCAAAATAGCATTTTTAATAACAGAATTGGTTTGAATTAACGAATTTTTAATAGTTACGTTTTCCAAAACAGTATTGTTACCAATAGATACATTAGGGCCAACAGTAGTATTTTTAAGCACTACATTTTCTCCGATAAAACAAGGTTCAATAATCGTTGAGTTTTCATTAGTAACTGAGTTAGAAATAAGTTGTTCACCATCAGAAGTTAAAAAATGTAACATTCTGGTGTTGGTATCAATTGCAACTTCTTTATTTCCACAATCCATCCATTCATCAACAGTTCCGGTAACAAAAGTTTTTCCTTTTGCCATCATTCCTTTAATACCATCGTTAATTTGGTACTCGCCACCATTGATAATATTATTGTCTAAAACATATTGCAATTCATTTTTTAAAACAGCAACGTCTTTAAAGTAATAAATACCAATAACTGCTTGGTTGGAAACAAATGTTTCTGGTTTTTCTACCAACTCAACAATTTCGTTATTTGCATCTAATTTCACAACACCATATGCTTCAGGACGCTCAACTTCTTTAGTCCAAATTACGGCATCCGCGTTCTGATCTAAATTAAAAGAAGCTCTAATTAAGGTGTCAGCATAAGCAATAACCGCAGGTCCTGATAATGAAGGCTCAGCACACATAATTGCATGACCAGTTCCTAAAGGTTGGTCTTGCCTGTAAATAGATGCTTTTGCACCTAGTCCTTCTGCTAAAGCTGTTAAACTTTGAACAATTTCATCGCCAAAAAATGCAGGATCACCTAAAATGAATGCGATTTCGTCAATTGGTTCGTTTAGTATTTTAGCAATATCAGCAACTAATCTATGAACTATTGGTGTTCCGGCAATAGGAATTAATGGTTTAGGTACAGTTAAACTATGTGGTCGTAAACGAGAACCTCTTCCCGCCATTGGTACAATTATTTTCATATGCATTTCCCGTGAAAACGGGAATCTCTATTAATTAAACTTCAATTTTTGTAGTCACACTGAACTTGATTCAGTTTCTCATATTTGAGAGAAGTTTCTGAAACAAGTTTAGTATGCTATTTTTATAATGCGACTTCTCGATACAAAATTACTTTCCATTACATTTCAAATAATTTCACTCGAAGTGACAATGTGTATTACTTCACTCCAGTACTTCCAAATCCACCTTCACCTCTAGCGGTTTCTGATAATTCCTGTACTTGAATCCATTCTGCACGTTCGTGTTTTGCAATAATTAATTGTGCTACTCGTTCGCCATTTTCTATAATGAAATCATTATTTGATAAATTCACTAAAATCACACCAATTTCTCCTCTATAATCAGCATCGATAGTACCTGGCGCATTTAATACAGTAACTCCTTTTTTAGCAGCCAAACCGCTTCTTGGGCGTACTTGTGCTTCATAACCAATAGGAAGTTCAATAAACAAACCTGTTTTTACAATGGTTCTTTCTAGTGGTTTTAAAGTAATTGATTCAGTTATATTAGCACGTAAATCCATTCCTGCAGAAGCACTAGTTTCGTAATGCGGTAATGCGTGTGCCGATTTATTAATAATATTTATCGTCATGTTAATTCTTTTTCAATAATTGTTTGAACTCCTTTTTCTCTAAGAAGAAAATCAGCCCTAAAAATACGACTAAAAATAGTGTTCCTATATAGATATTGCTATTAAACTGATAAAAAACTAGAAAAGCTAATGTTGATGAAATAATTAAGTACGCAAGTATTCGTTTAATATCGTAGGGAACAAAATAGTGTTTTCTTCCTAGGAAATAGGATATTAACATCATACCTCCATAAGCTATTAGCGTTGCATAAGCGCAAGCCATATAACCAAATACAGGAATTAGAAACCAATTAAAAGCAATAGTTAACACTGCTCCTGCAATTGAGATATACATGCCATACCTTGTTTTGTCGGTTAGTTTATACCAAATGGATAGGTTGTGGTATATGCCTAAACATAAATTTGCAAGCAATACAATTGGGACAATGTCCATTGCAATTAAATAACTATCGTTTTTAATTAGCAGGGTTTTAATAACATCCAGGTAAACCGTTATTCCTAATAAACCAATGCTCCCTACAATGGTAAAGTATTTTAAAATAATGGCATAGGTTTGTTTAGCGTTTTCTTTATCGGCATGATTAAAGAAAAATGGTTCCGCTCCCATTCTAAATGCTTGAATAAACAAGGTCATAAATACAGCTAGTTTATAACAAGCACTATACGCGCCATTGATGTTTTTATTTATTAACCTTGGAATTAGAAATTTATCTAGGTTTTCATTGATTACAAATGCTATTCCTGCAACCATAATAGGCCAACCGTAAATAAGTAATTGTTTGAATATTGCTTTATCAAAAGCAAATTTAGATTTAAAAAAATAAGGTAAAACTAACAATAGTACACATATACTCGCTATTAAGTTAGCAATGAATTGATATTCTATAATTTCAACAACATCAAAAAGGCTTTTTACCGTGTCTGATCCATATGTTTCTGTTAAAAACAAAAGGTTAAAAAGAACAATAATAAGTACGTTAATCAACTTAATAACAGCAAAACGGATAGGCCTTCCGGTAACACGTAAATAAGCAAACGGAATAATAATTAATGCTTCAATTAAAGTGATACTAACTAACAAATTAAAACTTCTTATGGGAAATTGCATAAAATTGGCTATTTCATCATTGAAGCTGAAAATAAACAATCCTATTGCAAGCGTACTTGAAGTAATGGTAATAAGTGATGTGGAAAAAACTGTGTTAGCATCCTTTTGTTTGCTAAAAAATCTAAAAAAGGAGGTTTCCATTCCGTACGTAAGTAGTACGTTAAAGAATGCGGCATAAACATAAAACAAGGTACTATCCGAATAGTTTTCATTAGAAAACGCATCCGTATGTACAGTTACTAGCAGAAAATTAATAAGCCTAGGCAAAACAATTGCTAAGCCATAGATGATGGTGTCTTTAAAAAAACGTTGTAGTACGCTCAAAGTATCGGAAATGTATTAAAGTTATAAAAATAATTTTTGTTAGAGGTTGACAAAATTCATATTGATTATAGTATTGTTTACTTGAGTTCTTGTCAAATTGAGCTTGTGGAAACCTTTAACGAACTAGACAGCTCTTTCTGTTTGCAATTGTTCATAAGCATCTTTTATTTTTTTGAATTTTTCTTCACCGGCTTTCATGTGAGTTTCTCCTAGGTGTTGAATTTTATCAGGATGATATTTTTTTGCCATTTTACGATACGCTTTTTTGATTTCGTCATTAGTAGCCGATTTATCAATATCTAAAATTTTGTAGGCACTTTCCGTATTGTATCCGTTAAAGTTCGCTTTTTGGTAGCTTGATCGTTGGTTGTATTTTGAAAACATTGCTTCAGCAGCATCGTAATCTCGTCGGCTAATATGTAAATAACCAGCTATTTTTCTGATTTCAGTAACTTCATTAGTACTTACATATCCGTCAGAAGCAGCAATTCCGAATAAATAATGCAATAGTTGTAAACGCGAAGGATGATCCATATGCTGTTGAATTTGCATGCAAACTCTTCTGGTGGAAACACTATCGTTTTTTATAATTTCATTGAAAATTTTGAAAGCATTATTTGCTCTGGATTTTCCAAATAAACTTACAAAGTGAGCACGTACATAATCCAACTCTCGTTGGTCAATTTTATGATCAGCTTTGATAACTAAAGCAGATAAAATTAGTAGGCTGATTTCAAAATCACCAGGTTCGGTATTCTTCTTTTTTTGAGTTTTTTCTTTTTCAAATTGCTTTGCGTCTGCTTGATGAAAACCATCAATTAAACTTCCAAAAGCAAAACCAAGCATACCACCAATGGGGCCTCCAACGGTCCATCCTAATCCAGCGCCAACAAATTTTGCAAATCCCATAATTACGTATGATATGCTTCAAATATACTTGAAATCAATCCTTTTAACGGAGTTATTTAAGATTTATTTAATAAAGCATTAATAGTTTTTGTGTATTTTTGCGACTCAAAGAATACGAAACACAAAATAATATATATTATGTATCCACCAGAATTAGTAAAGCCAATGCGTGAGGAATTATCTTCATTTGGTTTTGAAGAAGCGCAAACTGCAGAAGCAGTAACTGCTGTGTTAGCAAAAGAAGGAACTACTTTAGTGGTGGTAAATTCTGTTTGTGGTTGTGCTGCAAGAAATGCACGTCCAGGAGCAAAAATGTCATTAGACAATGCAAAGAAACCAAGTAATTTAGTAACTGTTTTTGCAGGAGTTGATAAAGATGCTGTAAATGAAGCACGTAATCATATGTTGCCTTTCCCTCCATCGTCACCATGTATGGCGTTGTTTAAAGATGGAGAATTAGTACACATGTTGGAGCGCCATCATATTGAAGGAAGGCCAGCTGATATGATTGCTGAAAACCTAAAAGATGCGTATAACGAGTTTTGCTAAGTCGCATTACGACCTTTAGTGTAAAGAATCACTATTGCACAATATTTGTGTGATAGTGATTTTTTTATTTATGAAGCTTTTTAAACTGAGCTTAGTATAGGTGAAGTGTTGTTTTGACAACGTTTTTTATTGATTGTCACACTGAGCTTGTCGAAGTGGTTGCTTTACTCATATAACTCACTCGGATGATATTTCTCCGAAAAGTCGAAATGACACATGATTGAAAAACAATTGTTTAAATTCTATTCGTTCATCAACACCACGAAGTAACGGTAAGGGATAATTCAATTGCTCGTCAGATCGAGTGGTTTTTGGTCAATTCATTTTTTTTTGAATTGATCAGAAAATTGTATCGAGATTATTTACTTTTGGTTAATGCCTTTTTGCTCTTTGCTAAAAAATATTTAATAACCTCATAAACTATACTATTTTGGATAAAAAACAAATACTAGAAAACACCATTGCCTTTGTAAAGGAAACATTAAAAAATGCAGAGGGTGGTCATGATTGGTTTCACATCCAACGAGTGCTTAAAAATGCTCGACTGATTGCTAAAAATGAAGATGTAGACGATTTTGTGGTGAGTCTAGGAGCATTGTTACATGATATAGCCGATTCAAAATTTCATAATGGAGATGAGGCTATTGGTCCGAAAGTGGCGGAGGAGTTTTTGAAAAGTCAACATGTAGATATCACTGTTATTGAACATGTGGTTCAAATTATAAATAACATTTCCTTTAAAGGAGGTAAAGTGGCTCGTACGTTTTCTTCACTAGCCTTGGATGTTGTACAGGACGCAGATAGGCTTGATGCAATTGGGGCAATAGGTATTGCACGTACCTTTAATTATGGAGGTTTTAAAAATAATGCTATTTATAATCCGGATGTTTTACCCGAATTAAATATGAGTAAGGCCGAATATAAAAAGGGGAACGGAACAACCGTGAATCATTTTTATGAGAAGTTATTGCTGTTAAAAGATAAAATGAATACTGAAACTGGAAAGCAATTGGCACAACAACGACATAAATACATGGAAGGGTTTTTAGAGCAGTTTTATGGAGAATGGAATGGAGAGTGTTAATTGTATTATCGTAGTTTTATAGATGTAAATTGAAATGAAAAAGGCGGTATAAGTATTGTTATAACGAGTGTCGTAAAAACAAAAAGCCCCATTTTATTTCTAAAATGGGGCTTTTAATATAAAAATGTTTTAGGAAAACTTATGCTTCATCTTCTAAAGAGTTCCATCCTTGAGCCCTTAAAGCTATTTTTTCATTTGCTCGGGTAATTAAATTCATTCCTTCTGAAGCATCCGTCATATGACCAATAATAGTAAAGTTTGGATTCGCTTTTATTTTAGGGAAATCTTCTTGAGAAACCGTAAATAATAACTCATAGTCTTCACCTCCGCTTAGCGCTATGGTTGTACTATCCATATTAAACTCCTCACAAGTAGAAATTACTTGTTGATCCAACGGAATTTTATCTTCATATAAATTACAACCAACTGCTGACTGCTTACATAAGTGAATAATTTCTGACGATAATCCGTCACTAATATCAATCATAGAAGTGGGTTTTACCTCTAATTCTTTAAGTAATCCAGAAACATCTTTTCTTGCTTCAGGTTTCAACTGTCGCTCGATTAAATAGGAATACATATCTAAGTCAGGTTGATTATTTGGGTCGGCTTGAAAAACTTGTTTTTCACGTTCCATAACTTGAAACCCTAGGTATGCAGCTCCAATATCACCAGTAACTACCAATAAATCGTTTGCTTTTCCTCCGTTACGGTATACAATATCTTCTTCGTTAGCCTGTCCAATAGCAGTAACGCTAATGAGTAAGCCTTTGGTTGATGAAGTGGTATCGCCTCCAATTACATCAACATCATAGCTGTCTGCTGCAGCATAAATACCTTCGTACAATTCTTCAAGAGCTTCTAAAGGGAATCTATTTGATACGGCTATGGATATTGTTACCTGTGTGGCAATTGCATTCATAGCGTAAATGTCCGACAAGTTTACCATTACGGCTTTATATCCTAAATGCTTTAAAGGCATGTAAGATAAGTCAAAGTGTATTCCTTCAACTAATAAATCAGTTGAAACTACTGCTTTTTTATCTGCAAAATCCAATACGGCGGCATCATCTCCAATCCCTTTTAAGGTAGATTTTTGTTTGATTTTAAAGTTTTGGGTTAAGTGCTCTATTAATCCAAACTCACCTAAATCAGCAAGTGACGTTTTTGGTTTATTTTTATCTTCTAACATAGTGCAAAAATAATGTTTTGTGTTAAAAAGTCGGTTAAAAAGTGATTTATTATTTAATTTGTTATATTTACGAACCTATAAAAAATAACCCCATATCATTAAAACATGAAAAAAATCAACCAAAATTTCAGATACTTTTTTTTAGTATTAGTAGCGTGTATTTCAATAAATTGCTCAAGTGATGATGATGCAAATTCAGGAACTCAAGATAATGATTCAGATACAATTTCGAATCAAAATGATAATTGCATTGATGTAGCAAACCCAGATCAATTAGACACTGATGGTGATGGAATTGGTGATGCTTGTGATACAGATGATGATAATGATGGAGTTTTAGACGCAGATGATAATTGCCCGTTGGTAGCTAATCCAACACAGTCAGATGGTGATGGTGATGGAATTGGTGATGTTTGCGAGGACAATGACGACGACGGTATTATTGATGTATTAGATAATTGCATTGATGTAGCAAACCCAGATCAATTAGACACTGATGGTGATGGAATTGGTGATGCTTGTGATATAGATGATGATAATGATGGAGTTTTAGATGCAGAAGATAATTGTTTGTTAGTAGCAAATCCTGACCAAGCAGATGCTGATGGGAATGGAGTTGGTGATGCTTGTGAAGGACCTCAATTTCCTTGTGAAAATGGTTTTGCCGATATTTATCCGTGTGACGGGTATGATTTAATGACGCATATTTCAACTATAACTTTAGATGGTCCTGGAACTGAAGGGAATGATTCATGGGGTTGGACTGACCCAACAACAGGAAGAGAGTATGCTTTAGTAGGAACTAATAAAGGTACTGTATTCGTTGATATTTCAAATCCATCTTCACCTGTCTTATTAGGAAGACTACCAACAGCTACTTCGAATAGTATTTGGAGAGATGTTAAAGTGTATGAAAATCATGCGTTTATAGTTAGTGAGGCCTCAAATCATGGGATGCAAGTGTTTGACTTAACTCGTTTGAGAGACGTTACTACACCGCCTGAAGTATTTACGGCAGATGCACATTATACAGGTTTCGGAAAAGCGCACAATATTGTAATTAATGAAGATACAGGATATGCCTATGCTGTTGGAACTAACACGTATAGTGGAGGGCCACACTTTATAAACATACAAAATCCTACCGCACCAGTTGCAGCTGGAGGATATGCAATGGATTCTTATTCGCATGATGCACAGGTGATTACTTATAGTGGGCCAGACACCGATCATGTTGGAAAAGAACTTTTAATTGGTAGTAATGAAAATGAGGTGGTTATTGTAGATGTTACTGATAAAACTAATCCAATAAACATTTCAACTATTAGTTATAATAACATTGGATATACACATCAAGGATGGTTTACTGAGGACATGAAGTATTTTATGGTAGGAGATGAATTAGATGAGCAAGGATTTGGAGGGAATACAAGAACATTAGTTTTTGATTTTACAGATTTAGATAACCCAGTATATAACTTTGAACACTTTGGAACTACTACAGCGATAGACCATAATTTATACATAAAAGGGAACTTGTGTTATCAATCAAATTACACAGCAGGTTTGCAAGTGTTGGACATATCTGGGTTGTCGACTAATACAATAACTCAAGTAGGTTTTTTCGATACGTATCCACAAAATGACAATACCTCTTTTCATGGTGCATGGAATGTATATCCGTTTTTCGCTAGTGGGAATATAATTATTAGTGATATAGAAGGCGGGTTATTTATTGTTCATAAAAGTGAAATTTAATCCAATGAAAAATTTAATTCAATTAGTTGTATTAAGTCTATGTGTTCTTTCTTGTTCAGATGATGAAGCTACTCAGCAAGTTTCTGGAGATGCTGTTGAATGGGTAAAAACCTTAGGAGGATCAAAAAACGACCAAGCTAATTCAGTTATAAACACCCAGGATGGTGGCTATGCAATTTTAGGATTCACCCAAAGTAATGATGGAGATATTACCGATAAACCAAACGAAAGTTTTGATTATTGGGTAATGAAGTTCACTGCAAACGATGTGTTGCAATGGAGTAAAACCTATGGAGGTTCCTTGGATGATAGAGGAAATGAAATTATTCAAACGCAAGATGGAGGGTTTTTAGTTGTCGGAGAAAGTAAAAGTAGCGATGAGGATGCAAGTTTGAACGCTGGTTCTTATGATTTTTGGGTTGTAAAGCTTAATAGTACAGGAATTATTGTTTGGGAAAAATCCCTTGGATATGCTGGACAAGATAAAGCTAATGCAGTTATTCAAACTTCTGATAACGGGTATTTAATTACAGGAGTGTTAGATGTTACTGCCTCAGGAGGTGCGGGTAATAGCAAAGCAATATCACATGCAGGAGGAGATTATTGGGCAATTAAATTAAACGAAAATGGAACTACGCAATGGACCAAGTATTTTGGAGGAGGATTAAGCGAAATTCCATATGATTTGATTGAAACTCAAGACAATGGTTTTTTGTTAGTAGGAACTTCAGATAGCGCAGATGTTGATATTGAAAACAATATTGGCGCATATGATTTTTGGGTTGCTAAAATTAACGCATTAGGAAGCTTGGTGTGGGAAAAATCTTACGGAGGTTCAGAGATAGACGAAGCATTTGGTATTACAGCAACAAGTGATGGAAATTACGCAATTGTTGGTAACACCAGAAGTAACGATATTGATATTACTGTAAATAAAGGAGATGCTGATTTATGGTTGATAAAAATAACACCTGACGGAAGTTTATTATGGAACAAATCAATAGGAGGATTAAGCTTTGATGTTGGTCGTTCTATTATAAAAACTCAAGATAACGGATTTTTAATTGCAGGTAGCTCAAGGAGTGTAAATGGTGATTTGTCAGCTAATAATGGACAAAATGATGCATGGGTGCTTAAAGTAAATGCTCATGGCGATTTGGAATGGCAAAAAACAATAGGAGGATCCTTAGTAGATTTCGGACTTGGAGCCATTGAACTAAACGATAAAAAGGTAATATTAGTTGGGCATTCAAGCAGTGCTGACTTTGATGTTACAGAAAATAAAGGCTTTACAGATTTGTTAATAGCGAAAATAAAATGAAAAAATTAATTACAATAATAACATTGAGTATGGTGTTATTTTCTTCGTGTGTAGAAGATGAAGTTCCAGGGTTACAACAAACAAACGTAACTTTAAACTTTCAGCACAATTGGGAGGGAACAACTGTTACCAATACTGATTTCAATACAATACAATATATCAATGCAGAAGGTGATGAGTTAAGTATTGAAAAATTACGTTACTTAATATCTAAGATTACTTTTCACAAATCAACCGGTGAAACTATTGTTGTTGATGGGTATAATTTAGTTGATGTAACAAATAACAAGAACCTATCTTATATAACGCCAATTGAAATCCCAATAGGAACCTATACGAATGTTTCGTTTACATTTGGTTTTGACAATATGGATAATACCGATGGGAGTTATGCTGATTTAAACTCAGTATCGTGGAATGTACCTATGATGCTTGGTGGTGGATATCATTTTATGCAATTAGAAGGAAAATTCATGAATGATCTTACCGTTGAACAAGGGTATCAATACCATACAATAAGAGCTGTAGATAATACAGATCCAATGAGTTTAGTTTTTCAAGATACTTTTTTTCAAGTTGATTTAGGAGAGTTAATTGTACATAATAACTCGTCGATAGCTATAAATATGAATATAGCGGAATGGTTTAAAGATCCTTATCAGTGGAAATTGAATGATTTGAATTCAATGTTAATGCCTAATTTTGACGCGCAAATAAAGATGCGTGATAATGGTCAAAATGTGTTTAGTTTAGGCACTGTTAATTAAAGAGATGAAAATAGGTTGTTACATATTATTGGTGATGTTGTTTTTGTCTTGTTCAAAAGATGATACTGCAACGTATGTTCCAACACCACTTGCATTGGAGGTTCCCCAGTTGTTTAGTCAAAAAATATTGCCACCTGTAATTCCATTTGATAATCCGCAAACTGTGGAAGGAGTCGCTTTAGGGAAAAAATTGTTTTTTGACACCCTATTATCAGCAAATAATACACAATCATGTGCTACATGTCATGCTCCAGAAAATGCTTTTACGGACGTTACACAATTTAGTGATGGTATTGATGGTGTTTTTGGAAATAGAAATTCTATGCCAATATTTAATGCGGCATTTAATTACGATGAAAAGTTTTTCTGGGACGGCCGTTCGTTAGGGTTGGAGTTACAAGCCATACAACCAGTAGAAAACCCTATTGAGATGCATAATACTTGGCAGCAGGCAGTAACGGATTTACAAAGCAACTCCGAATATCCAAATTTATTCCAATTAGCTTTTGGTACAACAACTATTACCAAAGAATTAGTAACAAAAGCAATAGCTCAATTTGAAAGAACCTTAATATCAGGTAATTCAAAATTTGATAAATATTTACTCGGAACAGCAACGTTAACACCTCAGGAGTTAAATGGGTTTAATGTATTTATGGATGAAACAAAAGGCGATTGTTTTCATTGCCATGGGAGTGATAATAATCCGCTTTGGACGGATAATATTTTTCATAATAATGGGTTGGATGCCGTTTTTACCGATTTAGGTTTAGGAGAAGTAACAGGAGACCCCAATGATAATGGAAAATTTAAATCACCATCATTACGTAACCTAGCTTTTACTGCACCCTATATGCATGACGGACGATTCAATACCTTGGATGAGGTTATCAATCATTATAGTGAAGGGTTACAAAATTCACCAACAATTGATCCGCTTATGAAAAAAGTGGCTCAAGGAGGTGTACAAATTTCGCCGCAAGAAAAAGCTGATCTCAAGGCTTTTTTACTGACATTGACAGATCATAATTTTATAAATAGCCCAGCTTTTCAGAATTAATAATTCAGTAGCAAAGGACTGAGTTTTTATTTTATATTTGCCAGAACTCCAAAAATCATACAAATGAATATTTCGGTAGAGCTTACTTTAATGCCATTACAAAACGATTATAGGAATCATATTGTAAACTTCATCAAACGTTTACGTAATTCAAATTTCCAAGTAGAAGAGAATGCTTTAAGCACACAAGTATACGGAGATTATGATGAGGTAATGCTTTTTTTAAAAGATGAATTAAAGCAGTCTTTTCAGGAAACAGAGGCGATAATAGCAAATATGAAAATAGTAAAAACTGATAGGAGTAATTATGAACCAAGTTTTTGATTTTTTATTCGCTCAGTATTCTGGCTATAGCAATTTGAATATTGCAATAGAAGTAATCGCAATATTATTTAGTGTTTTATCAGTAGTTTATTCCCTAAAAAACAAGGTATGGGTTTTCCCAACCGGAATAATAAGTACCTTATTATTTGTATACCTTTTGTTTAATTGGGGGCTATTAGGCGATATGATTGTAAATGTATATTATTTTATAATGAGTATTTACGGATGGTATTTTTGGACCAGAAAAACAGATGAAACACACGAGACGCCAATTTCATATGCAACTAAAAAAGAACACCTAATTACGCTGTTTATTTTTACAGGAACGCTGTTATTTATTTATATAATATATACCGTTTTTGATAAATGGAACGACTGGACTGCCTATGTGGATACCTTTACAACAGCATTATTTTTTGTGGGTATGTGGTTAATGGCAAAGCGAAAAATAGAAAATTGGATATACTTACTTATCGGAAATGTAATTTCAATTCCTTTATATTTTTATAAAGGCTACACCTTATCAAGTTTCCTATATATTATATTTACAGTACTTGCCGTATTTGGTTATTTATCATGGAAGAAAAACTTAAACAAAAAGCAAGTAATTGCATAAAAATAGTGTTGTTTGGGCCTGAATCAACAGGAAAGACGACACTTGCAAAACAGTTGGCGTTGCATTATAAAACTTTTTGGGTACCAGAATACTCACGACTTTATGCAAATGAAAAATTAAAACAAGGTGTTTTATTAACCAAAAAAGATGTGTTACCTATTGCTACTGGGCAAATGGAACTAGAAAATATCATTGCTCATATATCAAAAAACATTTTATTTTGTGATACAAACCTGTTAGAAACAAAAATATATTCCGAATATATTTATGATGGCTATTGTCCTGATGCTTTAAAACAAAGCGTAGCAAATAGTAAATACGATTTATATCTTTTAACAAGTACGGATATTCCTTGGGAATATGATCCGGTACGGAGCTCTGATGCTGAGCGTAAAAAGATGTTTGACTGTTTTAAAAAGGAGCTAGATAAACGAAAATCACCATATATTATATTATCAGGAAATAAAGAGACTAGGCTAAAAAAAGCAATAGAACATGTTGATTTATTGCTGTAAAATTAAACTAAGCCTGTTCATGCATAGAGATTATTGCTAAATTTTTAAGAAAAAAGAGATAGAAATTAATTTCCTATTAGTTTTTGTTCATACATTTGCTCCGTTCTCAAAAAAGGGGTGCCGCTAAGGCTGAGATCATACCCAATGAACCTAGAACAGGTAATGCTGTTTAGGGAGGCGATAGTCGCCATTTTGAATTGATGAGAGATATTTATTAAGTATACAATGAGGTTTATTAACCTTGATGTTTTTTTTATGCAGATATTTCTTCAATAATTAATAACAAAAGAATAATGACCTCTTTTATTCGATTAGATTGTAATCGTATGAAAAATTTACTTACTTTTTTATGCATTTTTGCACTAACTACTAGTGTGTTTTCTCAAGAAAAAACCAAAGATTCAACAACAGTTCAGCAACTAGACGAGGTTCTAGTAAATTCTGTAAGAGTTAGTGCTGATACTCCTGTAACGCATTCAAATTTGTCAAAAAAAGATCTTGAAAGCAGAAACCTAGGACAAGATATTCCAGTGCTTTTAAATTATTTACCTAACGTAGTTACCACTACCGATGCTGGTGCAGGAATAGGATACACAGGAATGAGAGTGCGAGGGATTGATAGTAGAGGTATTAACGTTACAATTAACGGAATTCCTTATAATGACGCGGAATCGCAAGGGACGTATTGGGTTGATTTACCCGATTTTTCTTCTTCTATTGAAAATATTCAATTGCAACGTGGTGTTGGTACTTCAACAAATGGAGCGGGTGCCTTCGGAGCAAGTTTAAATATTTTAACCAATGTAGTTCAAGATAGTGCCTCTGCTGAAATCGTTAATAGTTTTGGTTCTTTCGGAACAAGGAAACATAGTGCAAAATTTAGTACAGGGAAACTAAATAATCATTTTGAATTTTCAGGACGTTTATCAAAAATTAAATCAGACGGGTATGTTGATAGAGCTTCTTCTGATTTAGATTCGTATTTTTTACAAGGGACTTATGTAAGAGAAAAAACCTTAATTAAAGCACTTGCTTTTGGAGGTCATGAAGTAACCTACCAATCGTGGAATGGTATTGATCAGGACAAATTGGATACCGACAGAACATATAATTCTGCAGGAGAATATACTGATTTAGATGGGGTAACTCAATATTACGACAAAGAAGAAGATAACTACAGGCAAGATCATTATCAATTGCATTGGACTCAAAAAATTAACGCAAACTGGACAACAACAGTAGGTACAAATTATACTTGGGGAAGAGGGTATTATGAGCAATATAAAAATGGTCAGGACTTTTCAGATTACAATCTTACGGATATTACAATTGGAGGAACAACTGTAAACACTACTGATTTGGTAAGAAGAAAATGGTTGGATAATGACTACTTTGTTTTAAATGCAAATGCGAATTACAAAAAAGATAATTTAGATATTACTTTTGGTGGTTCAGGATCCTATTATGAAGGTGGGCATTACGGAGAAATAATATGGGCAAGAAACGCTAGTGATAGCGAGTTAAGAGATCGGTATTATGACAATACATCGTACAAAAGTGATGTAAACTTTTTTGCAAAAGCCAATATTACATTGAACACGAAGTTTTTAGTATATGCCGATTTACAAGTAAGAACGATAAATTATAGCGCAAGGCTTTTAGATGTTGATGATTCATTTACATTTTTTAACCCAAAAGTTGGTTTAACATATAAAATCAATGATAAAAATAATGTGTATGCATCATTTGCAAGAGCCAACCGTGAGCCTAATAGAGGCGATTACGAAAATGGAAACCCAGAACCAGAACAGTTAAATGATTTTGAATTAGGATGGAGATTTGTAAAGGAAAAAGCTACAATAAACGCTAACTTCTATTACATGGGGTATAAAGATCAGTTGGTAAACACAGGAGAACTTGATTTAGTAGGAGCTCAAATTAGAACGAATAGTGGAAAAAGTTTTAGAGCAGGTATTGAAATAGATGCAAATATTAAAGTGTTGAAAAAACTGAGTGTACAGCCAAATATTTCTGTAAGTGTAAATAAAAATAAAGAGTATGTTGCATTATGGAATGGGGAGTATCGTAATTTTGGAGATACACATATTTCATATTCGCCAAGTGTAGTTGCTGGAAATGCAATAATTTTTCAGCCAATAGCTAATTTTCAAATAGCATTGTTGTCTAAATTTGTTGGTGAGCAGTATATGAGTAATATTGATTCTGATTATTCAAAATTAGATAGCTATTTTGTAAGTGATTTTAATGTTAGTTATGAGTTGAAATTGAATAAAATAGTGAAGTCAATTTTATTTACAGGATTGGTAAATAACATATTCAATGAAAAATATGTTTCAAACGGGTATTATTACAATTATGAAGATAATTGGACTGACCCTTCTGTGTCAACAACAATTGAAGGAGCAGGATATTATCCGCAAGCAACAACAAACTTTTTAATAGGAGCTACATTGAAGTTCTAAATAAAGGTTTTAAGTTTATAAAAGTCCAAATCATATTCCGTGTGATTTGGACTTTTTTTTTGTTAGCATGTTTGATACAATTACTTGAGTTTTTCAAGAGCATGAAAACGAATATCTTTTGCTTTTTTTCTATTTTATTGTCACACTGAGCTTGTCGAAGTGTTTTAAAAGTAGGGTTTTTGTTTCCTGGACTTCGACAAGCTCAGTCTGAAAAATTCTAACATTCTTAACGTTAACCAAATGTCACACTGAGCTTGTCGAAGTGCTAACATTGACGCTAGATACGGCATTATTTCCGCTAGCTTTTTTGAAAACTTGATTTTCAGTGTGACAACAATGAGAGTTTGTCACACTGAGCCTGTCGAAGTGTTTATTAAGTCAAGAGGTTTTAAATATACTTTTAAGTTCAAGTATACTACAAGGAAAATACTGGGTTACTCACGCCGCTCACTCGGATGAGATTTCTCCGAAAAGTAGAAATGACACGAAAATTATAAATTGAAGAACATCAAAACCAACAGTCACACTGAGCTTAAACAAAGTATCGAAGTGTCTTTTTTGAAGTTTTTTTGTTAGTATATTCATGACGGTAAATTGATCCCTATTTATTTAATAAAGAACCCCAATAAAAAGCCATCTTTAAAATAAAACAAGTATATTTACGAAGTAAACTTTAGGGGTGCATTTTAAATAATGCTGAGAAACACCCTTTGAACCTGATGCTGTTTGTACAGCCGTAGGGAAAAGTCGAATTCTTATATAGATTCCTCTATTTAGTTGGTAAATTGTCTTTTACTCACTGTTCAATTATAGTTTATAAAATTTTAATAATACCAATTCAATTATTTTCGAATTTTCATTGGTATAGAACCCTATTTAATTTTAATAGTTACTTATGATGTCTATAACTGTAAATAATCTTATCCAAAAAATCACTAAGGGGACTACACTTGATTTACTACTCCCAATACTAAATCAAAAAGAAGATGGAATTGCAATAGCTGTTAATAATCAAATCATTACCAAGTCCGACTGGAAGTCAATAGTATTGGCCGAAAATGATAATGTATTGCTTATTCAAGCAACTCAAGGAGGGTGATACTATAATAACCAATTCAATTAATTAGTAGAAGCAACAGGAAATTCTTAAATAAAAAATGAAGAACAAAGACACAGCACCTAAACAAAACGGAATCACAAGAAACGCATTTCCAAATTCAAAGAAAATTTATGTAAACGGAAAAATTCACCCGCAAATTAAAGTAGCGATGCGTGAAATTTCGTTAGATGATACGGTTGATTCAATGACCAAAAAGAAAACGCCAAATGAACCTGTAACGGTTTATGATACTTCAGGGCCTTATACCGATCCTGATAAAACAATTGACGTGCATAGTGGTATCGAAAGAATTCGTGAACCTTGGATTAAAGATCGTGGTGATGTGGAGCAGTTAGCTGCTTTTTCTTCAGAATATTGTAACGAGCGTTTAAATGATGCAAGTTTAGATCACATGCGTTTTAAGTTACTAAAAAAGCCATTACGTGCTAAAAAAGGACAAAATGTAACTCAGTTACATTACGCTAAAAAAGGAATCATCACCCCAGAAATGGAATACATTGCTATTCGTGAAAATCAGCGAATAGAGGAAATGACCGAAATAAGAAAGCAACACAAAGGAGAACATTTTGGCGCTAATATTCCAGATAAAATTACACCAGAATTTGTACGGTCAGAAGTAGCAAGAGGTCGTGCAATAATACCATCAAATATAAACCACCCAGAAGCAGAACCGATGATTTTAGGTCGAAATTTCTTGGTAAAAATAAATGCAAATATTGGTAACTCAGCCGTAACATCTTCTATCGAAGAAGAAGTAGAAAAGGCAGTTTGGGCTTGTCGTTGGGGAGCAGATAATATTATGGATTTATCAACTGGAGAAAACATTCATGAAACTAGAGAGTGGATTATCCGTAATTCGCCAGTGCCAGTTGGTACTGTGCCAATTTACCAAGCATTAGAAAAAGTAAACGGAGTTGCCGAAGATTTAACATGGGAAATTTTTCGTGATACATTAATCGAGCAGGCTGAACAAGGAGTCGATTATTTTACCATTCACGCAGGTGTTTTATTACGTTATGTGCCAATGACAGCAAAACGTGTTACAGGAATCGTATCTCGTGGAGGTTCAATTATGGCAAAATGGTGTTTAGCACATCATAAAGAAAGCTTTTTATACACACATTTCGAAGATATTTGTGAAATATTAAAACAGTACGATGTTGCCTTTTCTTTGGGAGATGGCTTACGTCCAGGTTCGATTGCAGACGCGAATGATGAAGCACAATTTGCCGAATTAGAAACCTTAGGAGAGCTAACAAAAATTGCACGTAAGCACGAAGTACAATGTTTTATTGAAGGTCCAGGTCATGTGCCAATGCACATGATTAAAGAAAATATGGAAAAGCAAATAGAACTTTGCGACGAAGCTCCTTTTTATACCTTAGGTCCTTTAACAACTGATATTGCACCAGGGTACGACCACATTACTTCAGGTATTGGAGCAGCGATGATTGGGTGGTATGGTTGCGCAATGTTATGCTATGTAACACCAAAAGAACATTTGGGTTTACCAAATAAAGAAGATGTACGTGTAGGAGTAATTACCTATAAATTAGCCGCTCATGCTGCCGATTTAGCAAAAGGGCACCCAGGTTCTCAGCACAGAGATAATGCGTTGAGTATGGCGCGTTTTGAATTCCGTTGGGAAGATCAGTTTAATTTAGGCTTAGATCCTGAGCGTGCGCGTGAGTATCATGATGAAACCTTACCGGCTGCTGGAGCTAAAATTGCTCATTTTTGTTCTATGTGTGGGCCAAAATTCTGTTCTATGAAAATTTCTCAAGAAGTAAGAGATTTTGCTGCTTCGAACGACATTGTTGACAATGAGGTTATTGCCAAAGGAATGAAAGAAAAATCTAAAGAATTTATAGAAAAAGGTTCAGAAGTGTATTTGTAAAATAATAAGGAGGTTCCTACGCCTTGAAAAAAGGCGTAGTCGGGCTTTTCGTTATATCTTTTGCTAGTTCTCGATACAAATTTATTTCGTTCCACTACATAAATTCACTCGAACAAAAAGCAAAAGGATGCCACTACAATCCCTAACCCATAAAAAAACACCTGTTATTACAACGAGGATACTACAAAGTAATCAGCCATTTCAAGAATAAATTAGGTTATTTTTACAAAAAAAATAGCATTCATAAAATTAAGCAAAGATGATAGTACTTATATCTCCAGAAAAAGATGTAGAAAACGAACTGCAAATTATACATCAATTATTTGAGTCGGGATTGGAGTATTATCATTTAAGAAAACCATTTAAAAATTACGAAGCACATGTTTCGTATTTAAATCAGGTGGATAAAAAATATCACGCTAAGATTGTAGTACATTATTTTCACGAATTAATTAATAAATACAATTTAAAAGGAATCCATTTTCAAGAACAGAAAAGACGAGATTATATTGATAATCCAGGACATTACTTTAAAAAGTTAAAGATGTTCGGTAAAACAATTAGCTCTTCTTTTCATGAATCGGAAGAGTTGGAATGTTGTGAGTTTGAATTTGATTATCATTTACTCAGTCCAGTATTTTCTTCAATATCTAAACAAGGGTATGAAGGAAGAGGTTTTGATGTAAATCATATCGATAAATTAATTATTGGGATGGGTGGAATTAATACAGAAACAATATCAGAAACATTTAAGCTAGGGTTTAAAGGAATAGGTGTTTTGGGAGGAGTTTGGAGTACAGAAAATCCTGTAGAGAGTTTTGTAGAATTGAAAGAAAAATATAATACTGTCCGTTATGGCACAACTGAGAACTAATAGCAGATATATTTATGCAGACTATATTTTTTGTTATGAATGTCATGCTGAGCTTGTCGAAGTATCATGAATAAAAAAGAGTTAATAAGATTATAATAATTTGAAAAATAGGCCAAACATAGTAACCATTGCAGGATTCGACCCATCAAACGGAGCAGGGTTAACAGCCGATGTCAAAACATTTGAAACCTTAAAATGTTATGGTTTATCGGTCTGTACCGCGAATACTGTTCAGGACGATAAGAGGTTTAAAGCCTGTCATTGGATGCCTATTGCCGTGGTTTTAAGTCAAATTGAAATTCTATTTAATCGCTTTGAAATTAATTACGTTAAGATCGGAATTTTAGAAAACTGGGAGACACTGTCTCTTTTGGTAAAAAAACTTTTGGAGTTAAAACCGAACGTAAAAATAGTGCTAGATCCAGTTTTAAAATCAAGCTCTGATTTTGATTTTCATGCCGTTGTCACATCTAATAATTTTTGTCGTACTGAGCAATCCTGTACTGAGCAAAGTCGAAGTATCGAGGTAGACAAAAATTATATCGAGAACAAATTGGATGAGATATTAGAAAAGATCTATTTATTAACTCCTAATTACAAGGAAATTGAACAGTTGTATCCAGATAAAAATATAGAAGAAACAATAAAACATATTTCATCAAAAACAAATCTGTTTTTAAAAGGAGGGCATCACCCAGATAAATTAGGGAAAGACGTACTGTTTACTGTAGAAGGGAAAGAGTATAATTTAAGCCCTAAATTAAAAAATTGTCATGAAAAACATGGAAGTGGCTGTGTTTTGTCATCGGCAATTACTAGTTACTTAGCATTAGGTTTTCCGTTACTAAAAGCAAGCTATAGAGGGAAACGATACACAGAGAAATTTTTAAGTTCTAATAAGAGTCTTTTGGGCTTTCATTCAAAGAAATAATATGATAACAAAATTACATTACATATCACAAGGAAAAACTCCTGAGGAGCACTTAAGTAATATTCAAAGCGCTTGTGCTTCCGGGGCTGAGTTAGTTCAACTACGCTTAAAGAATGTAGACGAAGCTACAGTTTTAGAAACATCAAAAAAAGCAAAAGAAATTACCGATCATTTTCAAACACGATTAATTATTAATGACCATTATAAAATAGCAGCTCAATTGAAAGTTGATGGGGTTCATTTAGGGAAATCGGACACCTGCCCAACTATTGCTAGAGCAGCATTGGCTTCGTGGCAAATTATTGGAGGGACAGCAAATACTTTGGAAGATTGTAAAGCACTTCTTGAAAAAAAAGTTGACTATATAGGTTTAGGGCCTTTCCGAACGACGAAAACAAAAGAAAATTTGAGCCCAGTATTGGGTGAAGATGGATACCGAACAATCCTGGAAGAATTAAAAACAGAAATACCAATTATTGCAATAGGAGGCATAACACAAAATGATGTGCTGGATATTATGATTACAGGTGTTTATGGAATTGCAGTTTCAGGAGAAATTACACGAAATTTTAATAGTATTTCGAAATTTAAAGAATTAATAAATGGTACTGCAACTCAAGAACAACGTTGGGAGCCAGGAGAAAAAAAATAAAAATCAGATTAGAATTTTGTGCTCTAATTTAAAAACGACTTGCGTTAGGGATTGCAACGGCATCCTTTTACTGTCAGCTCGAGTTATTTTTGTCATTATGAGCGAAGTTGAAGTATTAAAGTATGTGTAAATTGTATCGAAAATAAGTAAAAGATACAGTGTAAAGCCCGACCGTAGGGAACGCCCTAAATAAAAGATATGTTACAAATAGCAGATAAAAAATTTAACTCACGTCTATTTACAGGAACAGGAAAGTTTAGTTCATCAAAACTAATGAAAGAAGCATTGTTGGCTTCGGAAAGTGAGTTGATAACAGTTGCGTTAAAGCGTGTGGATGTTAAAGATGAACAGGATGATATATTAACACATTTAAATCATCCTAGAATAAATTTATTACCAAATACATCAGGAGTTCGTACTGCTAAAGAAGCTGTTTTTGCAGCACAATTATCTCGCGAGGCTTTGGGGACGAATTGGATAAAATTAGAAATTCATCCAGATCCAAAATATTTATTACCTGATCCTATAGAAACCTTAAAATCAGCTGAAGAATTAGTGAAATTAGGGTTTGTAGTAATGCCATACATTCATGCCGATCCGGTTTTATGTAAACGTTTGGAGGAAGTAGGAGTGCAATGTGTAATGCCTTTAGGAGCACCGATAGGAAGTAATAAAGGATTAAAAACACAAGATTTTTTAGAGATTATTATTGATCAAAGCAATGTTCCAGTTATTGTTGATGCTGGTATTGGAGCACCGTCACATGCAGCCTATGCAATGGAATTAGGGGCTGATGCAGTGTTGGTAAATACCGCTATTGCAGTATCACAAAATCCAATAGCTATGGCAAAAGCGTTTAAAATGGCAGTGGAAGCAGGACGAATGGCGTATGAAGCAAAACTAGCACCAATAGTGCATAAAAAAGCAGTAGCTAGTAGTCCGTTAACGTCGTTTTTAAATTAAGCCCTTAGTAAATGAATAAAACTAATAGCCTATAACAAAACTGGTTCTTGTTTAAAATTTCTGTAAAGAAAATGAGTTACTTTTTATTTACAGAAAGGAAAAGGGGTGTTTTATTCCGGTAATTTCAAACGATATAACAGTAGTTTATAGCTAGACGAATAATTTTAAAGGATTTTTTGATGCCATACTGAGCTTGTTTTTTTTTTTTAACAAGTGGTAATAATTACGAATCTAGCGTTAATACGAGTGATTTCCTTATATATTCTGTTCTGAATTTATAAGGAAATCGTATCGAGAATAGCTGTTTTAATGAACTACGTCAATGGTAGTTTGTAGAAGTTTCATCAATAAAAATAGAGTAGAATGAAAACATTTAAAAACATATTTGGCGCATACAACTGGGATGAAACTCTACAAAGCATCTTTTCAAAAACAGAAGCAGATGTATTGCGTGCATTAGGGAATTCAAAACGTGATTTAGAAGATTTTAAAGCACTTATTTCTCCTGCAGCAAAACCGTATTTGGAGCAAATGGCGCAGTTGAGTAAGCACTTAACTAAAAAACGTTTTGGCAATACCATACAAATGTATTCGCCTATGTATTTAAGTAATGAGTGCCAAAATATTTGTACCTATTGCGGGTTTAGTATGACTAATAAAATTCCACGTAGAACCTTAACTGATACGGAAATTTTAAAAGAAGTTGAATACATCAAATCAAAAGGGTACGATCATATTTTATTAGTGACTGGCGAGGCAAATAAAACAGTTGGAGTAAATTATATTAATAATGCCTTGCAATTAATTCGTTCTCATTTTTCGAATATTACTATAGAAGTACAGCCTTTACATCAAGATGAATATGAGCAATTAATTGATAGTGGATTGTATGCTGTTTTGGTATATCAAGAAACCTACCACAGAGAAGAGTATAAAAAGCACCACCCAAAAGGGAAGAAATCTAATTTTGATTATCGCTTAGATACTCCGGATCGATTAGGGAAAGCAGGAATTCATAAAATAGGATTGGGTGCTTTATTCGGATTAGAAGATTGGCGAGCCGATAGCTTTTTTACAGCATTACACTTAAAATATTTACAAAAGACCTATTGGAAAACAAAGTATTCAATTTCATTTCCAAGACTGCGTCCACATACAGGAGGTTTAGAGCCAAAAGTAGAAATGACGGACCCTGACTTAGTGCAGTTAATTTGTGCGTTCAGGCTGTTGGATGAAGATGTTGAATTATCAATTTCTACTCGAGAAAGTGAAGCGTTCAGAAATAACATTGTGAATTTAGGAATCACCTCAATAAGTGCAGAATCAAAAACAAATCCGGGTGGTTATGCAGTAGCACCAAAATCATTGGAGCAATTTGAAATTTCTGATGAACGATCAACGGAAGAGGTTGCTGAAATGTTAAAAGGTCAAGGTTTAGAGGTCGTTTGGAAAGACTGGGCTAATAATTGGCAATAAGACAAAAGATGTCAGACTGAGAATCAAGTTTTCAAAAAAAGCTAGCGGAAATAATGACGTATCTAGCGTCAATGGTAGTACTTCGAGAGGTTCAGTGTGACATTAAATACGTTATGAATGTTATAGTTGTCAGACTGAGCTTGTCGAAGTCCGATGGTAATTTACTGATTCATCAATTCGAGTGATTTCATGATAAATTCTGTTTTGAATTTATAAGAAAATTGTATCGAGAATAGCTGTTTTAATGAATTACGTCAATGGTAGCTTGTAGAAGTCTTGTGGAAATCAATGTCTTATGGATTTCGACACTTCGGCTATGCTCAGCACAGACGCTGCTAAACCTGACAATAAATTAAGTTTTTATTGAAACTTTCGGATGCTAGTGACTTGAAAATAACTAATCAACTAACACTCTTAATTAGCTAGAAAGTTGTATGTTTTACTTGGAGTAACACAATAATCCAGTGGCATGTCGCCTTCAAAAGTATCTGTAATTAAATTCTCTGTTGCGTTAAAAAAGGAAACTCCGATTTTAATACAATCTGGAGTACATTTTTTTAACATGTTATCATAAAAGCCTTTTCCATAACCAACTCTGCTTCCTTTTTCGTCAAACGCTAATAACGGAATAAATACAACTTCTAGTTTATTGTTTGGTACTTCAATACCGTTAACAGGTTCAGGTATGTTGTACTTATTCTTCTTTATTCTGGTGTTGTCAGTCAATAAATAGTTGGTTAAATCAAAAGTATCAAAATTACTTTTTGGAATAACAACCTCCTTGTCTTTAGCGTGTAGAATATGTAAAATGTATTCGGTTTGCACTTCTTTTTGCTCTTCAATACTCAAAAAAAGGTGGTAATATATTTTGTCCCAAATAGGAATATTTAATAGCTGATTTGCTATTTCCAAGCTTAAGTTGTCAATTTCCGAAAGTGATAACTCGTTGCGTTTTGATTTGTAGAATTTTCTAAGATCTTTTTTTAACATAGAGGAGTGCTAATTATAAAGGATTGATAACAAACAATAAAACCTTCTGTTTTACGAGAAGGTTTTAAAAAAATATGGATTTTAAAAGTAAAGTTAATCCTTAGATTTTTTTGCTTTTTTAGTGTCTTCCTCTTCTTCTTTGGTTGCTTTTTTAAATTCTTTAATTCCACCACCCAAGCCTTTCATTAATTCAGGAATTTTCTTTCCACCGAAAAGTAGTAATATAACTATCGCTATTATAATAATTTGTGGTGCACCTATTACTAAAGGGATTATTGTAGAAATCATAATGTATTTAAATTTTGTACAACAAATTTACTAAGAAAAGTTGAAAACAAGTGTTTAAAAGTTAACTTTAGTGCGGCAAGGATTATATTTGCACTATTATGGCAACTAAAAAACAAAAATTAAAACAAAAATTACTCAATAAATATCGTTTGGTGATTTTAAACGACAATACTTTTGAGGAAAAAATATCCTTTAACCTTACTCGTTTAAATGTTTTTGTAACCTCTGGTTTTTCTATTATAGCACTGATTGCGTTAACTACAGTTTTAATTGCGTTTACACCTTTGAGGGAATATATACCAGGGTATTCTTCAACGGCGTTAAAAAGGGAAGCGCACCAACTTACTAACAAAGCGGATTCATTACAAGTAGCATTACAAATAAATAAAAAACAATTAAACAGTATCCGCAAAGTGCTTACTGGGAATTTGTTTCCATTAGATAATGAAAATGATGGTAAAGGAAATGTAACAAATGATGCGGCTTTTATTTCTATTCCAACTTCAATTGATGATTCATTATTAAGAGAAAAAGTTGCTAGAGAGGATAAGTATAATTTATTAGATGGAGAGCAACAAAAAGTAAATTTTGTATTATTCCCTCCTGTAAAAGGGAGTATTTCAGAAGGATTTAATGCAGAAAAGAAACATTTTGCTGTTGATGTGGTTGTTGCGGTAGGTACCGCAGTGAAATCAGTTTCTGACGGAAGGGTTATTTTTGCTGAATGGACAGCGGATACAGGTTATGTGATTATTATTGAACATGCTAATGAATTGCTATCAGTATATAAACATAATTCGTCAATTAATAAATCTCAAGGAGATTATGTAAAAACAGGTGAAGTCATATCTTTCTCAGGCGCTACTGGTGAATTAACTACTGGTCCGCATTTACATTTTGAACTTTGGAGCGATGGTTATGCTCTTGACCCTACTAACTTTATAGCTTTTTAAATGTCATTAAAATCAATATTAGCATTTCCTTATGCGTTAAGGACAAGAAGAAAAATGAATAAATGGATTAACAATCCATTAGAAACTCAAGAGCGTGTTTTCCAAGAGTTGATAAGTGTTGCTACTTCAACAGAATTTGGTAGGGATCATAATTTTGTGAGTATTAATTCGCATGGTGATTTTGTAAATCAAGTTCCTGTGCGAGATTATGAAGGCTTGCGTTTTTATGTAGATAAAGTTGTAGCTGGTGAAGCGAATATTTTGTGGCCAAACAAACCCTTGTACTTTGCTAAAACTTCCGGAACTACTTCTGGTGCAAAATACATCCCAATTACTAAAGAATCCATGCCAACACATATAGAAAATGCACGAAATGCAATAATGTGTTACATAGCCGAAACAAAAAATACGAGTTTTGTAAATGGGAAAATGATTTTTTTACAAGGAAGCCCCATTTTATCGGAACAAAATGGAGTAAAACTAGGTAGGTTATCAGGTATTGTAGCTCATTATGTACCTAAATATTTATTAAAAAACAGGTTGCCCAGTTGGGAGACAAATTGTATTGATGATTGGGAAACTAAGGTAAATTCCATAGTTGAAGAAACTGTTTCTCAGGATATGTCGATTATTTCGGGAATCCCGTCATGGGTGCAAATGTATTTTGAAAAGCTAGTTGAAAAAACAAATAAACCTGTAGGAGAACTTTTTAAAAATTTCAGTCTATTCATTTACGGAGGAGTTAATTACGAACCTTACCGTAATAAATTTGAAAATTTAATAGGTAGAAAAATAGATAGTATAGAATTGTATCCTGCTTCGGAAGGTTTTTTTGCCTTTCAAGATTCTCAAAAAGAAAAGGGAATGTTGTTGCAGCTTGATTCTGGTATTTTTTACGAATTTATAAAGGCTACTGAGTTTTCTACTAAAAATGCAAAAAGAATTACATTAAAAGATGTTGAAATAGGGGTTAATTATGTGATGATAATTTCCACTTCAGCTGGGTTATGGGGATATAATATTGGAGACACAGTTCAATTTACATCAATAAAACCATTTAGAATTGTTGTGTCAGGGAGGATAAAACATTTTATTTCTGCATTTGGAGAGCATGTTATAGCAAAAGAAGTAGAGCAAGCTTTACAGGAAGCAGTTTCTGGAACAGATGTTCGTATAAATGAATTTACAGTAGCGCCGCAAATATCTCCGAAAAATGGATTGCCTTACCATGAATGGTTTATTGAGTTTGAAAATGAGCCTGAAAGTATGACTGAGTTTTCGAAAAAAATGGACCTATCTTTACAAAAGCAAAACGCGTATTATTTCGATTTAATAGAAGGGAAAGTATTGCGTCAGCTAGAAATAACAAAAATAACTAAAAACGGTTTTCAGAATTATATGAAATCTATTGGGAAGCTTGGAGGGCAGAATAAACTGCCAAGACTTTCGGACAATAGGCTTATTGCAGATAAGTTGTCTAAATTCTACATTTAATAACGGAAAGCCTATATTTGTTTACAATTAATACATATGAGTAATAATAAAAAAGAAATAATAAGAACAAGAGCACAAGAGAGTTCAAGTGCCATAGAGCGTTTGTACGTTACGATGCGTCATTTGTTTAATAGAGGGTTTTATAAACCTATGGGGATTTCTGGAGAAACACTCAGAGAAGCATTACTGCTTTTACGTCCAGAAATTTATGGGTCTATAGCAGAGGAAAAAGTAGAGCTTAATGGGTTAAAGTACGTTATTGATAGACTTCCAAAGGGAATAGAAGAATGTAAATACATAAACTTAACTTCAGACGAAGGCTTTTCAAAATCGCATTTTGAAGTAATTATTCCTTCAAAAAGAAGAAGAAATTGCTACAGGATTGATGCTGAGCAAATGAATATAGAAATTACAAGAGGAAGGTCGGAAATTTACGATATTCTTACCCATCTTACATTTCTGTTTTTGGAGTCACATAAAATAATGAAAAGAGTAGTTATTGGTGATAACGGAGAATTAAAACGAGACTGGCTAAAGTTAGAAAAAGCAGTTAGTACAACAAAAAAACTAACGGTTAAAGAAAAAGAAATAGCGCTTACTCATACCGCAAATATATTAGGGAGGACGTTTGCAGAAGTATCTAATATTTATGATGATTATGCTGATGAGCAAAGTCCTGACCGCTTTATTAGTATCATTTATTGGCTTGGAAAGTTAGCTATTGAGGAAGAATTAGGAGAAAAAAAGCGAGTAGTGACTTTTACTCCTGTTTTGAGAGAACGCTTAGGGCATCATATTCATGGTGAAATTTGGGCAAATAATATTAAACAAACCTTGGTTAAAGAAGGGTTGTTGGATAGGCCTATTCATGTTATAAGTGCAAACATGCACAGTGTTATGAATACATTGTTTGTTCCAATTGCATTGAAATCAGAATTGAAAAAGAAATCAATTTTTGAAATTTATGAAGCATTAAGTGATAATAAAAACAATGTTTTACGCAATAAAGTTTCAAAAGAAGCGTTGGAGAACGGAATGATTTATTTAAAAGATGAATCAGGAGCAAATATTAATGTACAAATATTTGATTTATCCAAGATAGATAAATTGAAAAATGAAGTAATTGTTGTTATGGATTATGCTTTTGGAGAACAGGCTTATGAAACAATTGATGAATTACTTAGGCCATATCAGCAAGGAAATGAATTAGTACATTTAGATATTAAGTCGTTGTCTATTATGGGTAAAGCAGGTATTCTTGAAGGTGGAAAAGGAGATGTAATGATTCCTTCTGCTCATATATTTGAAGGAACTGCAGATAATTACCCTTTTGAAAATGAATTGTCAGCAGAAGATTTTGCTGATGATGAAGTGAATGTTGTTGAAGGAGCCATGATTACAGTCTTAGGAACATCATTACAGAATAAAGATATACTAAAGTTCTTTTATGAGTCAACTTGGAATGTTATAGGTTTGGAAATGGAAGGAGCTCATTATCAAAAAGCCATTCAATCAGCATCTAAAGTAAGAGGGAGTATTGCTAAGGATGTAAAGGTTAGGTACGCGTATTATGCGTCAGATAATCCGTTAGAAACTGGAAGCACCTTGGCTTCAGGTGGTTTAGGGACAACCGGGGTAAAGCCAACGTATATCATTACACAAAAAATATTAAAACAAATATTAAATTAATTGGATAAATGGGGGATAATAATAATAATACAGAAGAAATAGACTTACTTCAACTTTTTGGTTTTTTTGAAAGTAAAGTAAAGAGTTTTTTTAGTTATATTTTTAAAGGAGGAGAATCAGCATTTGGTGTGTTTATTTTATTTCTTCAAGTATTGCAGCAAAATTTCGTGAAAATTACTATTGCAATTATCATAGCTTTCGGAATTGGTTGTATATATGACGTATATAAGCCAAAATTTTATTCGTCAAAAATGATTGTTAAGCCGCTGTTTGATAGTAAGTATCAGTTGGTTACTAATATTCATTATTACAATGAGTTAGTTGGTAATAAGAAGTTAGGTAAATTGTCAGATATTTTTGATTTGAATGAAGAAGAAGCAAAAAGCCTTAAAGGATTTGATATTAAGGATGGCCCGGAAAGTGAAAAAGAAAAAACGAGGTTATTTAATAGTTTTATGAAATCGTTAGATTCTACAGCGGCTTCAACGGTAACCTATGATGACTTTGTTGACAACATAACCATATATGATGCAAGGCTATACGAAATAGAGGTGAAATCATCTATTAATAATGTATTTGGGAAATTATCAAAAGGTTTTAAGAAAACATTTAAATCGACTGATTACTCAGAAGACAATAAAAAAAAGAAAGATACGCTATATAAGTTAAAGAAGCTATCAATTGAAAAATCGTTAGAAGATATTGATGCTTTAAAGAAAGTTTATATTGAAGAGTTGTCAAAGGATAGGAGTCAAAAAATTGAAGTTTTAGGGTCAACAGCTTTAAAGTTAACTGAAGAACAGCAAAAAACGAAGGAGTTTGAAATGTTGAAATTGCAAATTGTTGAGCAAAATAAATTGACGACGTTAGAAGAAGATGCAATAGAAGAAAATCAGTTGTTTGAAGTTGTTTCTGATTTTCAATTAATAGGGTCAGTTAGTGGAGGGGTCTTTAATAAGATGAAAATTATGTTTCCTTTTGCAGTGTTAATATTAGTCCTTTTAGGACTCTTTGGAATGAGGTTTAATAAGTTTGTAGCAAATTATAATAGAAACTAAAAGATGAAAAGAATACTAATCACAGGAGGAGCGGGTTTTATAGGATCAAACTTTATTGAGCATGTGCTAAGTGATAAGAATATTATTGTTTATAATTTAGATAAGCTTACTTATGCAGGGAATTTAGATAACTTAAAATCAATAGCGAGTCATGATAGGTATCATTTTATTCAAGGAGATATTTGTGATAGAAATTTGATAGAAGAGTTGTTTGATAAATATCAAATAACAGATGTAATTCACTTTGCAGCGGAATCTCACGTAGATAATTCTATAAAAAATCCAGGAGCTTTTATTGAAACTAATATTATAGGGAGTTTTAACTTGTTAGATGTAGCGTATAAATCATGGATGGATGCTCCAAATAAAGTTAAAAAGGAGCATGAAAATTCAAGATTCCTACATGTTTCTACTGATGAAGTGTATGGTACGTTAGGAAAAGAGGGTTTGTTTACTGAAACAACATCTTATGCGCCTAATAGCCCTTATAGCGCATCAAAAGCATCATCTGATTTTATTGTAAGAAGTTACTTCCATACGTATGGGATGAATGTAGTTACTACAAATTGTTCAAATAATTATGGGCCTAATCAGCATGATGAAAAATTGATACCAACTATTATTAGAAAATGTCTGTCAGAAGAAAATATACCAATTTATGGAGATGGTTTAAACATTCGTGATTGGTTATATGTTTTGGATCATTGTAAAGGAATTGAAATAGCTTTTAATACAGGAGTTTCAGGAGAGACGTATAATATTGGAGGTAGAAATGAGCGAACTAATATGTATATTGTTGATGCAATTTGTTCAATATTAGATAAAGTATCACCGAGAGAAAATGGAAGTTCATATGAAGAATTAAAAAGTTTTGTAGAGGATAGAGCAGGACATGATTTTAGATATGCAATTGATGCAACAAAAATTGAAAAAGAACTAAATTGGAAAGCCGATGAAAACTTTGAAACAGGTATTCTGAAAACAATAACATGGTATATTAATAAATATAAAAAATAGTGTATGAAAGGGATTATTTTAGCGGGAGGTTCGGGGACACGTTTACATCCACTTACTCTTTCTGTAAGCAAGCAATTAATGCCAATTTTTGACAAGCCGATGATTTATTACCCGCTGTCAACATTAATTAACTCAGGAATAAGAGAAGTTTTAATTATCTCTACACCACAGGATTTACCATTGTTTGAAAAATTACTAGGTGATGGCAAAAAATTAGGATGCCAGTTTGAATATGCAGTGCAGGAGAATCCTAATGGATTAGCTGAAGCATTTATTATAGGAGCTGACTTTATTGGAAAAGAAAAAGTAGCACTTGTATTGGGAGATAATATTTTTTACGGTACTGGCTTAGGAGATTTATTAAGAGAAAATAATAATCCAGATGGAGGTATTGTATATGCATATCACGTACACGATCCAGAACGGTATGGAGTAGTTGATTTTGATGAAAATGGAAAAGTAATATCAATAGAAGAAAAACCAGAAAAGCCAAAATCTAATTTTGCAGTTCCGGGAATCTATTTTTATGATAATGATGTAGTTGAAGTTGCTAAAAATATCAAGCCAAGTCATCGTGGAGAATTAGAAATTACAGATATCAATAAAGAATATTTAAAAAGAGGTAAGCTGAAAGTTAGTATACTTGATAAAGGTACTGCTTGGCTGGACACAGGAACATTTACATCTCTAATGCAAGCATCTCAATTTGTACAGGTAATTGAAGAGCGTCAAGGATTAAAAATAGGAGCTATTGAGGAAGCAGCATACAGACAGGGTTTTATTACAAAAGAAGAGTTAAAGGTTTTGGCCAAGCCATTACTAAAGAGTGGTTATGGAAAACATTTAATCAGTATTATTGATAATTAATGAAAGCTACTGAAACGAAATTAAAAGGATGTTTTGTTATTGAACCAAGTGTGTTTAATGATGATAGAGGCTATTTTTTTGAAAGTTATAACAAAGAAAAGTTTGAAATGTTAACAGGTTCAGAGGTGAATTTTGTACAGGATAATGAGTCTTTTTCTACAAAAGGAGTATTAAGAGGCTTGCATTTTCAAAAAGGAACATACGCTCAAGCAAAGCTGGTACGAGTTACCCATGGAGAAGTATTAGACGTTGCTGTAGATATTAGGCCTGATTCTGAGACTTTTTTACAAGTTGTAACGGAACGCTTATCCGCAGAAAATAAAAAACAACTATTTGTTCCAAGAGGATTTGCTCATGGGTTTATAGTATTAAGTGATACGGTTGTGTTTAATTACAAGTGTGACAACTTTTATAATAAAGCGTCAGAAGGCGGTATAATTTATAATGATGAAACATTAAACATTAATTGGGAGTTAGATTTCAATGAGTTTTTAGTGTCAGAAAAGGACTTAGTTTTACCAACAGCAAAAGAGTTGTTTTAAATGAAAAAAATTTTAGTAACAGGTGCAAATGGCCAATTAGGCTTGTGTTTCCAGGAGTTGTCTAAATTACATGCTACAATTCAATTTGTATTTCATAGCTCAAAGCAATTAGATATTACAAATAAAGGATTGGTACAGAATACATTTCAAATTTCGAAGTTTGATTATTGTATAAATTGTGCTGCATATACTGCGGTTGATTTGGCAGAATCAGAAAAAGAAAAAGCTAAGGAAGTAAATGTTTTAGGGGCTAAAAATTTAGCAGAAGCTTGTAAAGAGAATGATGTAATTTTAATACAAATATCAACAGATTTTGTTTTTGACGGAAAATCAAATATTCCATATACAGAAAAAGATGCAACAAATCCTTTATCTGTCTACGGAGAAACTAAATTGGAAGGAGAACTTGTTGTTAAAAATACGCTAGACAAGTATTTTATATTAAGGACATCTTGGTTGTATTCTGAATATGCTAATAATTTCATGAAAACAATGCTTCGTTTAGGGAGTGAACGTAATGAATTAGGTATTATTTCAGATCAAATAGGAAGCCCTACTTATGCTAAGGATTTAGCAAAATCAATTCTAAAAATTATAATATCAAGTAGTAATGAGTATGGAATATATCATTACAGTAATGAGGGAGTTGCTAGTTGGTATGATTTTGCTAAAGCAATTTTTGATATAAGTAATACTGGAATTAATATTAATGCAATACCATCAGTAGCATATCCAACTCCAGCTGCGAGACCACACTATAGCGTCTTGGATAAATCTAAAATTAAATCTAAATTGGATATAGAAATCCCTTATTGGAGAGATAGCTTAAAAGAAGCGATTTCAATTATGGAATAAATAACACGTTAGTTTATGCTCATTAGATTGAGCAGTGACACATAATATGAAAAAAAATTTACTAATATTTGGCACTAGACCAGAAGCAATTAAAATGGCTCAGTTGGTTAAAGCTTTTCAAGCTAATAAAGCCTTTGAGACAAAGGTTTGTATTACTGCTCAGCATAGAGAAATGTTAGATCAGGTGTTAGAGTTTTTTGAAATCATACCAGATTACGATTTAAATTTAATGAAGCAAAACCAGAATCTATATTCGTTAACGGCCGATATTATTACTAATTTAAAACCTATACTGGAAGAGTTTAAGCCAGATTATGTATATGTTCATGGGGATACAACAACAACCATGTCAGCAAGTATTGCAGCGTTTTATTCAGGAGCAAAAGTATGTCATATAGAAGCAGGGTTAAGGACCTTTGATAAAAGGTCGCCTTTTCCAGAAGAAATAAATAGAAGTATAGCCGGCTGTATTTCTGATTTTCATTTCACACCTACAAAAACTTCTGAAGAAAATTTATTAAACGAAAACGTAAACCCGAAAAGTATTTTAATTACAGGGAATACAGTTATTGATGCATTACAATTTAGTGAACAAAAAGTGTTGTCAGATTCTTTTATAGACACTGAAATTAACGATTTACAAAAACTAGTGAATAGCAAAAAAAAAGTAATACTTGTTACTGGTCATAGAAGAGAAAACCATGGACAAGGATTTATAAATATTTGTGAAGCTTTAAGAGAAATTGCGACGAATAATAATGATGTCCAAATAATATACCCAGTGCATTTAAATCCAAATGTGCAAAAACCAGTATATAATATATTGGATGGGGTAAATAATATTACATTAATAAAGCCACTATCATATCCAGCTTTTATATGGTTAATGAGTAAATCATATTTAATTTTAACAGATAGCGGAGGTGTGCAAGAAGAAGCGCCTAGTTTAGGTAAGCCAGTTTTGGTAATGAGAGAAACTACAGAACGCCCAGAAGCCGTAGAAGCCGGAACAGTTTTATTGGTAGGGACTGATAAAGTGAAAATTATTAGAGAGACGGAAGATTTATTAAAGAATAAAAAACGATACAATAACATGAGTAAATTACACAACCCATATGGTGACGGTACTGCTTGTGAAAAAATAGTTCAATTTATTTCAAAATTATAATAGATGGGAAAAAAACCAAGTGTTGTAATGATGGGGTTGGGTTACATAGGGTTGCCTACAGCAGCTTTAATTGCTCAGAATGAGGTGTATGTTCATGGTGTGGATATTAATGCTGATATAGTTGCAACTATAAATGAAGGTAAAACACATATAGTAGAACCTGAATTAGACATAGCGGTAGCGGTAGCAGTTAAAAAAGGATATCTAAAAGCAAGTATTTCACCAGTAAAAGCAAATACTTATTTAATTGTAGTTCCAACTCCGTTTAAAGGAAATAACGAGCCAGATATTACATATGTAGAAGCAGCAACTAAAGCGATTTTACCTCTATTAAAAAAAGAAGATTTATATATTATTGAATCTACATCACCAATCGGTACAACCGAGAAAATGATGCGGTTTATCTATAATCAAAGGCCTGATTTAAAAGATCAATTATTTATAGCATATTGCCCTGAGCGCGTATTACCAGGAAATGTGATGTATGAGTTGGTAAATAATGACAGGGTAATTGGAGGTGTAGATGAAAGCTCAACAGAAAAAGCAGTAGCATTCTATGCGGAATTTGTGAAAGGAGAACTTCATAAAACGAATGCACGAACAGCTGAGATGTGCAAATTAGTAGAAAATTCATCACGAGATGTTCAAATAGCTTTTGCTAATGAATTGTCATTTATTTGTGATAAAGCAAATATAAATGTTTGGGAGCTAATTAAATTAGCTAATAAGCATCCAAGAGTAAATATTTTACAGCCAGGATGTGGAGTTGGGGGTCATTGTATTGCTGTTGATCCATATTTTATTGTGGCAGATTACCCAATGGAATCACAAATAATAGGTAAAGCAAGAGAAATTAATAATTATAAATCATTTTGGTGCGCAGAAAAAATTCAAACAGCGAAATTAGAATTTGAATTAAAAAATGGTAGAAAACCTAGTGTAGCATTGATGGGGTTAGCATTTAAGCCAAATATTGATGATCTAAGGGAGTCTCCTGCAAAATATATCGTTCAACGCGTACTTCAGAATACCAACAATGAAGAGTATTTTATTGTAGAACCAAATTTAAAAACCCACAAGGTTTTTAAATTAACTAATTTTACAGAAGCGGTAAAAAAAGCAGATATAATAGTATATTTAGTAGCTCATAAGGAATTTAATACGATTGAAGTAGAAGCAAGTAAAATAGTATTAGATTTTTGTGGTATAAGTAAGTAGTTACAGGTGTAAAAAATTCAATAACTTTTATGTAAAGTTTTATAAAGGTTAATTAGAAGAAAAAATGAATTTACAAGAAAAAAAAATAGCAATAATAGGACTTGGTTATGTAGGCCTTCCTTTAGCGGTTGAGTTTGCGAAACAATATAAGGTAATAGGTTTTGATATAAATAAAGCTAGAGTAGACGAATTAAATGCAGGGCATGATAGTACTTTAGAGGTTTCGGATGAAAATTTAAAATTAGCATTTAAGGAGCAGTCAAAAAAAGGACTGTATTTAAGCTGTGCTAATGAAGATTTAAAAGGTTGTAACGTGCTTATTGTTACTGTTCCAACACCAGTAGATAAAAATAACAGACCCATTTTAACCCCCTTAATTAAAGCGTCTGAAACTATTGGAAAGATATTAAAGAAGGGAGATATTGTTATATATGAATCAACCGTTTATCCAGGTGCCACAGAAGATGACTGTGTGCCCGTTTTGGAAAAGGTAAGTGGGTTGAAATTTAATAAAGATTTTTATTGTGGATACTCTCCAGAACGTATCAATCCAGGAGATAAAAAACATACGGTAACTAATATCAAAAAAGTTACGTCTGGGTCAACCCCAGAAATAGGAAATGTTGTAAACGCGATATATGCATCAATAATTACAGCAGGCACACACTTAGCTCCAACCATAAAGGTAGCTGAGGCAGCTAAAGTTATTGAAAATGCCCAGCGTGATATTAACATAGCTTTTGTTAATGAACTGGCTAAAATTTTTAATAAGCTAGACATTGATACGCATGCAGTTTTAGAAGCAGCAGCAACAAAATGGAATTTTTTGCCATTTAAGCCAGGATTAGTAGGAGGGCATTGTATAGGTGTTGACCCTTATTATTTAGCTCAAAAAGCACAAGAAGTAGGGTATCATTCCGAAATTATTTTAGCGGGACGACGCTTGAATGATAGTATGGGGGAGTATGTTGCTACTGAGGTATTGAAATTAATGGTACAGAATAACATACCAATTAAAGATGCTAAAGTGTTAATGCTAGGTATTACATTTAAAGAAAATTGTCCAGATATTAGAAATACAAAGGCGATAGATGTATATCGTAATTTAGAATCTTTTCATATGGATGTTGATGTTTATGACCCATGGGCTTCATCGGAAGAGGTGAATCATGAATATGGAATAAACACTATTTCGTCTATAGAAAACAAAAAGTATGATGCAATTGTGCATACAGTAGCTCATAATGAATTTGCAGCATTGGACTTCACGAAACTTAGAAAGGATAAGTCCGTAATTTATGATGTAAAAGGTAATTTGAATACTGGTATTTCAGATAAACGATTATAATTATGTACGAGCAAAAATATCACAAAACGTCATTATCTGAGCTAACTTTTTTAGTAACAGGAGGAGCAGGATTTATAGGTTCAAACCTAGTAGAGTATCTTTTGAAGTACAATGCTAAAAAAGTTGTTATACTTGATAATTTTTCTACAGGGTATAAAAAAAATATTGAAGAGTTTGTGCAAGAGGAGCGTTGTGAATTAATTGAAGGAGATATACGTGATCTAGAAACTTGTAAACATGCAATGTCAGGAGTTGACTATGTACTGCACCAAGCTGCATTGGGTTCGGTGCCAAGATCTATAAATGATCCAATCACTTCAAACGAAGTGAATGTTTCTGGTTTTTTAAACATGCTGGTAGCGGCTAAAGAATCAACATCAGTAAAAAGGATAGTTTATGCAGCAAGTTCATCTACTTATGGAGATCATCCAGGTTTGCCAAAAGAAGAAGATAAAATTGGGAAACCACTATCTCCTTATGCAGTAACAAAATATGTAAATGAATTATATGCGGATGTTTTTTATAAAACTTATGGATTGGAAACAATTGGATTACGCTATTTTAATGTGTTTGGTCCAAAGCAAGATCCCGACGGTGCATATGCCGCTGTAATACCAAAGTTTATAGGGCAGTTTTTAGATAACCAAGACTTAACAATTAACGGTGATGGTAAGCATTCTAGAGATTTTACATTTATAGAAAACGTTGTGCAAGCAAACATTAAAGCTGTATTAGTAGTTGATAAGAAGGCCGTTAATCAGGTGTATAATGTAGCTTGTGGAGAAAATATAAATTTACTAGAGCTTATAGAGGCTATAAAAAAAGGAATGGTAAATTTAAATGTTCAATCTTCAAAGTCAGCTGTAACTTATGGTTCGGATAGAAATGGAGATGTAAAACATTCATTAGCGGATATTTCTAGAGCAAATAATTTATTGTCATACCACCCGTCTTTTTTATTTTCAAATGGGATTCAGGTAGCATTGGATTGGTATGTGAAAAATAAAGTTGTAAAATGATAGATTATCCACTAAAATTTCACCCAATACTAAAAGACAAAATCTGGGGAGGGAATAAACCTAAAGATTTATTGGGTAAAGTAATCGAATCTGATTGTTAAGGGGGGAGTTGGGAAGTTTCATATGTAGAAAATAATGTATCGCTAGTTAGTAATGGAGCCTATAAAGGAAAGTCTTAATAAAAACGTTTAAAGGAGAGCTTCTTGGAGTTCATGTGTATGAAGTATTTGGGAAAGGTTTCCTTTACTTGCTAAGTTAGATTTATCTGCTCAGCTTCATCTGAATGATCAATTGGCTAAAGAAAGACACAATTATTTTGGTAAAGCGTAAATGTGGTACGTTGTTCAGACTGACGAAGGCTACTGGTTGATAACAGGTTGTTAATTAACTAGTTGACAGGGAAATGTACCAGAAGTTTTTGAGTAAGGGTTCGTTAATGGGTTTGTTAAACTTTAAAAAAACAAAAAAAGGAGATAGTTTTTTTATTAATACAGGGACAATACATGCAATCGGAGCAGGTGTTTTAATAGCTGAAATACAACAAACATCTGATAAAGGTATGGGTTTTTGACTGGAATAGAAGAGATGTAAACGGAGTAGGAAGAGAGTCGCATACAGATTTAGCATTGAAAGCCATAAATTATGAAACAAAGGATTCTGAAAAGTTAAAATATAATCAATTAAATACACCATCCAACATCGTTTCTACTAAGTATTTTATAACAAATTATATTGATACTAGAATAATAAGAAAGTTTAATGATATTGATTCGTTTAATATATATGTGTGTGTCCAAGGAAAAGGAACTATTGTAACGAATATGAATGAAGAAAATATTTCATTTGGAGAAATAATATTAGTATCTGCTATATGTAAAGAAGTAGTGTTGCAAGGGAAAAGTATGATGGTGTTAGAGATTTACATTAAATATAGTTTGCTATAGCTTAATGTTTTGTGTAATTAAAAAAGAAAAGAATTGGGGATGTAAGTTTTTTTAAAAACTGTAAATTTGTATTGCCCAAATTAAAAAATAAAAATCATGTTAGATTTAAATGGAAAGTCGGTTTTAATAACCGGAGGAACAGGATCCTTTGGAAAGGAATTTACTAAAACTATTTTAAATAGATATCCAAACGTTAAGCGTTTGGTTATTTTTTCAAGAGACGAACAAAAGCACTTTCAAATGAGTATGGAATACTCTGAGTCAGAATACCCAGCGATGCGTTATTTTATTGGAGACGTTCGTGATAGGAAAAGATTGTTTAGAGCTTTTGAAGGTATAGATGTTGTTATTCATGCAGCAGCAATGAAGCATGTACATATTGCGGAGTATAACCCTATGGAATGTGTAAATACGAATATTATTGGAGCAGAGAATGTGATAGATGCAGCTTTAGCTTCTGGTGTTAGTGATGTAGTAGCATTATCAACGGATAAGGCTGCGGCACCAATAAATTTATATGGAGCTACAAAATTAGCCTCTGATAAGTTATTTGTAGCAGCTAATAATATTAAAGGCGATAGAGATATTAAGTTTTCAGTTGTTCGTTACGGAAACGTAATGGGATCAAATGGATCAGTAATGCCCTTTTTCTTAAATAAGAAAAAAGAAGGTGTACTGCCAATAACCGACCCAAGAATGACTCGTTTTAATATTTCTTTAGAAGACGGAGTTGAAATGGTAATGAACGCTTTGGATAGTGCTTGGGGAGGAGAAATTTTTGTTCCTAAAATACCTTCATATAAAATTACAGATGTAGCAACCGCTATAGCTCCAGAATGCGAGCAAAAAATAGTAGGTATCAGACCAGGAGAAAAACTACATGAAGAAATGATAACGATTTCGGATTCATTAAATACGTGGGATTTAGGAAAGTATTATGCTATATTACCTCAAAGGACAAATTTTAATTTAGAAGATTTTGTGAAAGAATTTGATGCTAAACGTGTTCCAGATGGGTTTAGTTATAATTCTGGAGAAAATGAAGAGTGGGAAACAGTAGAAACTCTTAGAGCACATGTGAGAACATATGTAGACCCTAATTTTGAAGTGTAATGAGTATTATACCATACGGAAGACAACATATAGATCAGGAAGATATAGATGCAGTTGTAGCTACATTACAAGCTGATTTTTTAACTCAAGGGCCCAAGGTAGAGGAGTTTGAGCGAAAATTTGCCGAATATGTAGGAGCAAAATATGCTGTTGCTGTAAATAATGCAACTTCGGGGCTTCACATTTCAGTGTTAGCCATAGGTTTAAAAGAAGGAGATAGAGTAATAACAACGCCAATTACGTTTGCAGCTTCTGCAAATTGTATACGCTATGCTGGAGCTGAGGTATGGTTTGCTGATATAGATGCCAGCAACTATTTATTATCTTTAGAGCGTACTCAAAAATTAATAGAAAGTAAGCCCAAAGGTTTTTTTAAAGGGATTATTCCAGTTGATTTCGCAGGGCTTCCAGTAAATTTAGAGGCATTCAGAGCCTTAGCTAATAAACATAATTTGTGGATAATAGAAGACGCCTGTCACGCTCCTGGAGGTAGTTTTACTGATTCGAAAGGAGTAAAACAACGTTGTGGGAATGGGAATTATGCAGATATTGGTGTGTTTTCTTTTCACCCTGTAAAACACATAGCATGTGGTGAAGGAGGAATGATTACTACCAATTCCGAAACCTTGTATAAAAAACTTTCATTATTAAGATCTCACGGTATTACTAAGGAAAATATGCAAGAAAATCATGGAGGTTGGTTTTACGAAATGCAAGAGTTAGGATTTAATTATAGGTTAACTGATATTCAATCAGCTTTGGGGATTACCCAATTAGCTAAGAATGATGCAGGAGTAGTGCGTAGAAATGAAATATCTTCTAGATATAAAGAAGCTTTCCGGGATAAGATAAAGTTCCAAAGCTTACCAAATGGAAATTATAATGCTCACCATTTATTTGTAATAGAGGTAGAAGATAGAAAAGGGTTATATGACTGTTTAAGAGGGCATAATATTTTTGCGCAAATACATTATATACCAGTACACACATTACCTTATTATAAGAAAATAGGATATGGTAGTTCGGATTTAAGTAATTCAGAAAATTATTATTCAAGATGTATAAGTTTGCCAATGTATCCTACATTAGCGGATGAAGAGCAAAATTTTGTAATTAATAAAGTATTAGAATTTGTAAATGGCTAATTTAGCAATCATACCAGCAAGAGGAGGAAGCAAACGCATTCCTAAAAAAAACATTAAGAACTTTAATGGGAAACCTATTATTAGCTATGCTATTCAAGCGGTTGAAAAAACAAACTTGTTTGATGAAATAATGGTGTCTACAGATGATGTTTCAATAGCTGAGGTCGCTGAACAATATGGAGCAACCGTTCCTTTTTTAAGGAGTGATAAAAATGCAGATGACTTTGCTACATTGGCGGATGTTTTATTAGAAGTTATTCAGCAGTATAAAGCTATCGGAAAAACATTTGAAACCATTTGTTGCATATTGCCAACAGCGGCATTAATAACAGCTGAAAAAATTATAGAAGGATATAACACGCTTAAAAAGGCTAAATTTGCATCGGTAGTACCAGTAATAAAATTCGCTTATCCAATTCAAAGAGCTTTAAAAATAGATGAAGGTTTGTTAGGGTTAAGAGAATCAGAACATATAAATACTCGCTCTCAAGATTTAAAAGATCATTATCATGATTCCGGACAGTTTTATTGGCTAGATACAAGTGCTTTTTTAAATGAAAAGAAAGTATTTACCTCTAATACAGGGCATATAGAATTAAAAGAATACGAAGCACAAGATGTTGATACACTTGAAGATTGGAAAATGCTTCAGCTTAAATATAATTTCAAAAAATAATTATGGATATAGAAGTAAGATATTGTAGCAATTGTTTGTTTCCAGAAACAAAACCAGATTTGCATTTTACTGATGAAGGATTGTGTTCCGCTTGTATAGCTGCTGAATCCAAAGATAAAGGAATAGACTGGTCTCAACGTGAAAAAGATTTTCATACTATTATAGATAGCTTTCGTTTAAAAAACGATGAAATAGGGTATGATTGTTTAATACCAGTAAGTGGAGGTAAAGATTCTACTTATCAAGCGTATTTTATGAAGGAAATATGTGGAATGAACCCCTTATGTGTCTGTTTTGAAACTACTAAAGTTACGGAATTAGGACAACGGAATTTGGATAATATTTCTAAAATGGGGATAGATGTGATTCATTTTAAAAAGAATCACAATGCATATCGTGCTATGGTAAAAGAAGGGTTTATTCGTGTTGGAGATGAAATGTGGCCAAACCATATCGGTATTTTTACGATACCAATAAATATTGCTACGAAGTTCAAAATACCGTTGATTATTTGGGGGGAGAATCCACAACAAGAATACGGAGGACCTTTGGAGAGTATTGAAAAGAATAAGTTAACCAGACGTTGGTTAGAAGAGTTTGGAGGGTTGTTAGGAAATCGTATTCAGGATATGATAGGGGTTGATGGTTTAACAGCTAAAGAATTAACACCATATTTTTATCCGTCAGATGAAGAATTAGAAGCAACTGGTATTACAAGTATATTTCTAGGGCATTATTTCTTTTGGGATGCTAGAAAGCAATTAGAAGTTGTGAAAAAACACGGTTTTGAAGTGAAAGAAGACGGTCCTGTTGAAGGAACTTATACTAATTATGAAAACTTAGATGAGGAAATGCATGGGTTGCATGATTATCTTAAATTTGTAAAATATGGATTTGGTAGAGCTACAGATCACGCGTGTATAGATATTAGAAATAAGCGATTGACTAGAAATGAAGGCCTAGAATTAGTTAAAAAATATGATGGAAAATATCCTCATCTTTCTATAAATGCTTTTGTAGAGTATTCAGGAATGAGTAAAGAGGAAATAGATGCTATTTTAGATTCATATACTAATCCTGTGTTATTCAAAATGAATGATGATGGTATCTTCGCAAAAGATACTGAAGGGAATTTAGTACGTAATTTTGAAATTAAATAATGACGATTGCCATTGTTAAATACGGTATGGGTAATGTTGCTTCAGTACAAAAGGTACTGAAAAAATTAGGCTATACAAGTATTATTACGGATGATCATACAGCAATAAAACAAGCAAACCTTATTTTGTTGCCCGGAGTAGGGTCGTTTAAAAAGGGAATGGAAAACTTGCACAATTCTGGTTTGGTTGAATTGTTAACAGAGGAAGTGTTGATGAATAAAAAACCCTTTATAGGAATTTGTTTAGGAATGCAGCTAGTGGCGACACACGGTAACGAACCAGAAAGAATTGAAGGTTTAGGTTGGATAGATGGGGAGGTTGTTAAAATAGAATCACCAAAGGGATTACGTGTGCCACATTTAGGGTGGAATACCATAACGACAACAAATTCAGATGAGTTGTATACAAGTTCCAATCATAAGGATTATTATTTTATCCATAGCTATCATTTTAAAGCTAAAAACCCCGAAGAAGTTACATTTACTGTAAAATATGATGGTGTTATGGTGGCGGCTTTGCAGAAGGATAATATGTATGTGATGCAATTTCATCCAGAAAAAAGTCAAGAGGCTGGGTTGGGGTTGTTAAAGAAAATAATAGATCAATATGCTTAAATGTAGAGTAATACCTGTATTGACATTTAATGGTTTTGCCTTAGTAAAAACAAAAGGGTTTGGATCCAATGCGCGAATGGTAGGTAATGCCGTACAGGCTGCTAAAGTGTATAATTCAAGAAATGTAGATGAGCTAGTTTTTTTAGACATTTATGCTTCGGATAAAAACAAGAAAATGAATTTGCAAATGGCACGTTTAATTATAAACGAATGCTATATGCCAGTTACATTAGGAGGAGGTATTAAAACCTTAAAAGATATAGAAGATTTATTAGCTATTGGTGCTGATAAAGTGGTATTGAAAAACAAAATAATTGAAGCCCCGGAATTTATAAATGAAGCTTCGGATGTCTATGGAAATCAATGTATTACACTGGCTATTGATGCCGTAAAAAAAGAGGATGGGCAATATTATTTATACAATCGATTAGATAGAGAAATTTTATTATTTGAATTTTTGACAAAAATTAATGATTACAATTTTGGAGAGATTATTCTAACATCGGTAAATAATGATGGAATGATGGATGGTTTTGATATAGAATTGGTGCAACAAGTTGAAAAAATAACGAATGTTCCAATTGTAGTTTCGGGAGGAGCAGGTGAGCCAAGTCATTTTAAAGAGCTGTTTTCTAAAACCAATATTGAAGCTGTAGCAGCGGCTAGCATCTTCCATTTTACACGCTATACACCAAGAGATTTAAAATTAGCTATTCAAAGCGTAGGAAGACCTGTGAGATTGATCGAGAGAGACTATATTCCGAAAAATTAAAAGGGTTTTAATAGGTGGTCAATATTCTTGCGTAAGCATCTAGGTTAAGTCTCTAGGAATTGGGACTTCTGGTAAACTAAGAATTAAAACATCATATTATAATTCCAGCATTGAAAAAATATACCTTATGTAGTTGAGTAATACCAATTAAATTTCAAAACACACAATCAAATCGTTTCTTTTACATCCATTTATCGCTTAAAAATAGAACCGTAACGAAGGCTATGCTTATGTTTTTAAACTCATCTAAACCAAAAATAATTCAATTCACTTATGTGCATCTTGAAATTTAATTGGTATAAATACAATATATATATTGAAAATATTCGTAGTATAGGGGTTTAGGACTTAAAAATGACAAAAAAAATACTTTGTAGAGCAGATGGAAATGCTAAAACAGGACTAGGGCATTTATACAGAATGTTAGCTATTGCAGCCTTTTATAAGGAGGAGTATGAGCTAGTATTTTTAACTCAAAATACATCTGTAATTTCCATTATTCCAAATGAGTATTCTACGGAGTTAATCCCAGAAGAAATATCTATTTCAGACGAGCCAAATTGGTTAAAAACTAAATATAGTCCGTTAGAATATATTATAATAGCCGACGGTTATCAATTTGTAAGTAGTTATCAAAAGGCATTAAAAACTTTTGGTTATACATTAGTGTATGTTGATGATTTAACTATAGAACATATGTATGCTGATGTAGTAATTAATCACTCACCTCATTGTACCAAGGAGGATTTTATAGCTGAAGCATATACTCAATATGCTTTAGGGACAGATTATGCAATGCTACGACCTAAATTTAATACAGTAGCAAAACTAAAAAGAAGCTTTGCTGATATTAAAAATGCTTTTGTTTGTTTTGGTGGAGCAGATCAATACGACTTATCATTAAAAGCAGCAACAGCATTATTAAATAATAAGAGAATAAAAGAAATACATGTGGTGTTAGGAGGTGCATATCTACATCAAAAAATTTATGATTTAGCAAGTACTCATGAGAAGTTAAATTTACATAAGAATTTAGATGAAACTTCATTGAGTGATATAATGTTATCTTGTCAAATAGCAATAGCGCCTTCTAGTACAATATTATATGAATTATGTTCGGTTAAAATGCCAATACTAAGCGGGTATTTTGTAGAAAATCAGAAAAATATTAATGCTTCATTTGCTAAAAAAAATGTAATTTTTAACGGAGGAGATTTTAGTAATTATTCCGTTATTGATTTTGAAAACCAAATAGAAGCAATTCTTGAAGATCTAGATATAGAAGGGTATATCACAAGACAGCAAGAATTGTTTGATGGAAAAAATAAACAACGGTTTTTGAGTTTATTAAATCAATTACACATCGTTTGTAGAAAAGCTACTGAAGAAGATTTAATACAGGTTTATAAATGGTCTAATGATGCTTTAGTTCGGAAGAATTCGTATCATTCAGAACCTATAGAATTAATAAATCATACAAATTGGTTTTTAAAAAAAATAAACGACCAAAACACCTTGTTTTTAATTGCCGAAATAAATAATAAACCCGCAGGGATTATTCGTTATGACATAACAGAAACGAATGCTGTTGTTGGGATTATAGTGTCTAAAGCCTTTAGAGGACAAAAGTTAGCAAGTAGTTTTTTAGAGGAAGGAGCAAAGGTATATTTTGAAAAATATGACCAACCTATTTTGGCATATATTAAAAAGGAAAATAGAGCTTCAATAAAATCTTTTGAAAGCGCGAAATATATATATATTAAAGAGAAAACCATACAAGGAAGTAGTAGCTTTGTATATAAATTAGAAAAGAGTAATGTTGTCAGATAAGTGTTTTATAATAGCAGAATTATCTGCTAATCATGGAGGAGAGCTAGAAATAGCTAAAGAAACTGTTAGGGCAGCCAAGCGCGCTGGAGCTAATGCTATAAAATTACAAACCTATACAGCAGATACTATAACATTAAATGTTAAATCAGATTTATTTAAAATAAATCAAGGAACAGCTTGGGATGGACAATATTTGTACGATTTGTATAAAGAAGCATCTTTACCTTGGGAATGGCATAAAGAGTTATATGATTTGGCTAAAGAAGAAGGTTTGATTTGTTTTTCCTCGCCATTTGACTTTACTGCAGTAGATTTTTTAGAAGAATTAAAAACACCTATTTATAAAGTTGCTTCATTTGAAATAACAGATATTCCGTTAATTGAGTATATAGCTTCTAAACAAAAACCTATTATTATTTCTACAGGAATAGCCACAATTGAAGATATAGAATTGGCTATTGCAACATGCAAAAAGATGGGGAATGAGGATATTACTATATTGAAATGTACTTCAGCTTATCCGGCAGAACCGCATGACGCAAATTTACTTACGATACCAGATATTGTTAAGAGATTTGGAGTGCGATCAGGTTTGTCTGACCATACAATGGGAATTGAAGCATCAGTTGTAGCAGTTGCTCTAGGAGCAAAAGTGATAGAGAAACACTTTATATTAGACAAGAAAATAGGAGGAGCAGATGCTCATTTTTCATTAGATGAACAAGAATTTACCGAAATGGTAAATGCAGTACGATTGACTGAAAGCTTGATGGGAAAGGTAGATTATGAAATGACGGAGAAAAAAAAATCTAGTAGAACCTTTTCTAGATCATTATTTGTAAGTGAGGATGTAAAGGAAGGAGATGTTATTACAAAGAAGAATATTAAGTCGGTAAGGCCAAATACAGGATTGCATCCTAAATATTTTAATGAGGTGGTAGGGAAAACCTTTACTCAAGCTGTTATAAAAGGGACTCCATTAAGTTTTGATATTATTAAATAGGTTTAGAGATGAGAATAATATTTGTAGAAAATCAATATAAAACATACTTTTTTGAAGCCATAGCTGAAAAGTTGAAAGAAGAAGGTCACGAAATATTCTGGATTATTCAAAATAAGTTATTTGCGCCAAAAGGAGATTTTAAGAAGTATATAATTCCTTACCCACAAAAAAAAGCATATAAAAAAATAGAGGATACAGATATTGATAACATCATTTATTCAGACAGGAATGTCAATTATTTTGGAAAGAACAATAAAAGCTATTTCTATTATTACAACGAACAAATAAAGGAATTGGTTTATAAAATTAAACCAGATATTGCTTTTGGTGAATCTACATTATTTCACGAATTATTAACTGGGAAGTATTGTAAAGAATTAGGTGCTAAATATCTTAATCCACTTCCATGTAGGTATCCTACAGGGAAATTCTCTTTTTATTTATATGATACATTAGAACCTTTTAGAGGATGTAATGAAGACTTACCTAAAGAAGAAGTTATTTCTATAATAGCTAATATTACTGGAAGAACTATTGCTCCAGATTATATGAAGCCCTTAGAATTAACATTTACTGAAAAATTAGTAAATAAAGCTAAAAAAACCTTAGGTTACTATCTGGGTGATAAGTACAATACACCAAGCCCCAGAGTGAAACTAAAAATAGAGAAAATTAAAGGAAAAAGGAAGGAACAATGGGATAATGTTGCTACGAAAACTATAGATAAAAATGATTCTTTCAAAGTTTTATACCCACTGCAAGTACAACCTGAAGAAAATATTGATGTTTGGGGCAGAAGAAGAAGAAACCAATTAGCCGTAATTAAAGAAATAGCCGCTAATTTACCTACAAACACTGTTTTGTATGTGAAACCAAATCCTAAACCAAAATATGAAGTTGACTATAATATGATCGACTTTGTTTCAAAGGAAGATAATATTAAAATGATTCATCATTCTGTTTCTATGACGGATATATTTAATGAGTTTGATTTAATTATAACGGTAACAGGAACAGTGGCTATAGAAAGTATATTATCTAATAAACCTGTTGTTAATTTAATTGAAACCTTAAATAATACAGTTGAAAATTGTGTTTATTTAGAAGAGTTAAATGAACTACCATTAATAGTGGAAAAAGTAAAGAATAATACCTTCCCAAAGGCTACTGAGCAAGAGAAAATTAGTTTTATAAACTTATTAAATAAAACGAGTTATTACGGAAACGTTTCTGACGTGTTTAGTGATAAAAATTGTGTAAATGAAGATAATGTAGCTATAATCACAAAAGCATTTAAGGATGTGATGAAGTCAGTTCAATAAATAGTTTATGAAAAAAAAACTCACAGGTATAATTACGATGTTTTTTCCAAGTATAATGACATCTTTTTTCTTAAGATTACTAGGGCATAAAATCGGTGAAAATTTTAAGGTAGGTTTTAGCGCTTTGTTTGTAGAGTTTATAGAAGTTGGTGATAATGTTAGAATTGGACATTTAAACCTTATGATGAACGAGAAGATATATTTGAATAGTAATTCAATCATTGGATATTTAAATATTTTAAAAGGACTATTTATTTTAAGATTAAAAGAACAAGCAGCTATAGGAAACAAAAATTATATTACTAGAGGCCCTAAAGGAGTTACTTATGGTGAGTCTGTGTTAGAGTTAGGAGAGTTGACAAAAATAACAGCAGGGCATCATATAGACATGACGAGAAGTGTTAGGTTTGGAGATTTTTCAATTTTAGCAGGAATCAGATCACAGTTATGGACACATGGATATTATCATGCAGATCAAGGAAAAGATAGAATTAGAATAGATGGTGAAATTAGTATAGGTAATAATGTGTATGTTGGGTCAAGTTGTATTTTTAACCCAGGAGTTAAAGTCTCAAATGCAATACATATTGGCGGAGGTAGTGTAATTTCTAAAAGCTTAACCCAATCAGGTATGTATGTAGGTCATGGCTTGCGATTTATAGAGAATGATTTAGAAAAAGTAAAAGCAAAACTTAAAAAAGTAGTTAGTTTTGAGTTGGTAGAACAAGTTTATATAAAAGAATAAATGGGAGTTGTAAGTCCAATAAAATTATTAGTAATATCTGCTGTTATTTGGTTGTTTATTTATGTACAAATGCCAGTAAGATATTTGTATAACGGTAGTGTAATTTTTCCGATATTGACCTTAGTTGTATTTATACTAATTTTTATTATGGGTATATTATCGCTTAAAACACATACAATACGGCCTAATGAAGTACCGTCCGATAAAAAACTGAAACAAATTGTCTTGTTGTTCTTTTGTATCGGCGTATTGGGGGTGCTCCTTAAATTGTATATAGGTTTTTTTAAGAGCGGGATTTTTGTTGCTGAGGATATTTTTGAGGAACGATTGGAAAATATGGGGAAAGAGCTTTCCGGTGGAGGCGTTGGTGTGATTGCGTCCTTATTGTTTCCATTTTCTTTTGTGTGCTTACTGATTGCTATTTATAACTATAAGATATTTAATTTTTTTTTATTATTATTAATAGGTGTTGTAGGGGTTTATCCCATGGTAGAAACTTTTTTCATGGGAGGGAGAACCATAATAGCACTATTAGGTACAACGTTATTGTTCGTGATTTTTGCCAGTTTTTATAAAAATGTAAACGTGCGCTTATTAAAAATTAAATTATCAAGAATTACTATTATAAGCCTGCCTAAGTTTTTATTTAAAAAAGTCATCATAATCCCACTATTTCTTATCGGATTTTTATTTGTTTCGTATTCAATAACTGTTGTCAATAAAAGGCTCACAAGATTTGGATATGGGAATAATACGTTTAAGGTTTGGGAACAAAAAGATTACCAATGGGTAAAATTTGATAAGGAATTTAAAGATACATATTTTAAAGCGACAGAGGAAGATAAAAATAAAATGATAGGTATATATAGCCTTAAGCATTATTTTGTACATGGAGTGATTGAATATGTACGTTTAATAAATCATTTAGATAACACAACAGGTTATTATTATGGGCAATATGAATTTAATGTGTTTTTTAAATTTTTTAAATTTTTCGGAATTCCATTAAATTCTTTAGGGGAACTAAATAATATTGTAAAACGGAAGGCCGTTTATCAAACATTTTGGGGTCCATTTTATATCGATTTTGGAATATTTGGAGTTGTTATTATGTTTTTTTGGGGTAGGTTTATAAAAAGAGTGTATACCCATGCAAGGAACGGAAGTACCCAATATGTTATTTTTTATGGGTATTTAGCTACAATTATAATAACATCATTTTTTATTAATTTTCTTTTAGGGTCGTCATCATATTATTTATTTGCTTTTTTTATAAGTTTATTTGTTTTTAAATATTGGCCTAAAAATTTAACATTTTTGGTGAACAACAAATGAATAAACTCATCTTTTATATAGTATTTATAAACATCCTTATTTCATGTAAGGATAAAAATAATCATGAAGTCTTAACTCCTATAGTTAATACTAGTGTAAACGACTCTAAGTATAGTGTTAATGATTTCTTTCCCAAAGGGGATGTAAGGCGTTATGGAGTATTTCCTAATCAGAAAATTTCTCAAAAAAAACTAAAACATATACTATTACTCGCTAGTAGCGGATTGCCAATAACTTTTCCTAAAGGTAGTTATAAAACAAGTTTAGTATTAGACAGTGTAGCCAATATAAAATTCATATTTCAAGACGTAACAATTAATGGCGCAATCAATATACTTGATGGGTCTAGCAAAATTAAATTTGAGGGTAAGCTAACCATTTTGGATAGATTATTTATAAGGAAATCTAATAATATTACTTTTGACACCATCATATTAAAATCAGATACATTAGCAAATTTATATCATAAAAGAAACAGGGGAGTTAGTATTTATGCAGGAAGTAAAAACATTTCATTTAATACTTTAAAAATAAATGATACTGGGGGTAGTGAAGATAACTTTTACACCCATACCGCTGCTGCATTACAAATTCATGGTTGGAATAATAACCCGGAACATGTGTACATTAAAAAATTAGAGATAACAGACGCGGGTAGAACAGCCTTGTATATTACAGGTAATGGTCATTATATAGGAAGTGCCTCAATAACTAATTTTGGACTAGGAAGTTCTGAAAAAATGTTTGGATTAGAAGATGCAAATCTAGGGGAAGAAAAAGAATTTACTGGAGCATGGGTTAATAGATGTAATAATTGTGTAATAGATACGTTAGAAATAAATAGTATAATTAGTAAAGAGACCTATAGCTTAAGACTAGATGAAGGAGTGTATCATAAACCTACATTTATCAATAACATACACTTTGGAACTAAAGTAAAAAGGCTTCCTATAAAAGATGATTTACTTACTAATATTTTAGTAAAAAATGAATATTAAATTGGACAATATAATAAAGAGCAGGGAAAAGGTTTTTGTTGTTTTAGTGGCGCTTGTTTTTCTAACATTTACAGTATCGTACGCTTTAAATATTATTTCAATTTATTTATTTATTCCTTTCTTTTTTTTAGATACAAGAGAAAAAATTAAACAAAAAATAACAAGTGTTAAAAAAAACAGAGCCGTATTATTTTCGGTGCTTTTTTTTATAGCACAAGTTATTGGGATACTCTATTCTGAAAACATGGCACTTGCAATAAAAAGAAGTATGGTTATGTTACCATTGCTTTTTTTACCTGCAATTTTAAGTGTAGAAAAGCTGGAGGAAAAAACATATAATAAGCTTCTGTCGTTTTTAAAATATGCGCTTCCAGCCACTTTTTTATATTATATACTAGTTCATTGCTTTATTGATGGGAGGTCACTAAATACTTTTGTGCATTTTACGATAGAGAAAAAGTTAAAAGTAAGTCAATTCTATTTGCTGTTTATCCTAATGGTGCCTATTATTGAAGCCTTAAGGCAAATTAGAAAAAGTAACTCTGTAATTATTAACAGCGCAATTTTAGTATTTACTTTAAGTATTGTTTTATTGTTAGGGAATAAAACATCTCTTATTTTTTTAAGTTTTTTATGTGTTGGTTTTGTGTTTAATTTATGGGAAGTTAATAAAAAACAAGCTTTTTTATCCATACTGAGTATTTGCGTGCTAGCAGCTATTGCCATACAAGTACCTATTATAAAAAATAGAGTACATGTGTTTTTAAAGACTACAGATTTTAGCATGGAAACTATTATTACAAAAAATAGTTTTACGCATACTAAAAATACTGCTGAACATAGAGTTCTGATAGATTATTTAGCCCTAAAAGAAATTATAAAATCATTCCCTTTTGGTGTGGGTACGGGTGACTATCAACAAGCATTGAGTAGACAATACAAAGCTGTTAATTTTAAAGCTGCCTTAAAAGGAAAGGGGTATAATACACATAATCAATATTTGTCAGAATTTTTAAAAACGGGGGTTTTTGGCGGATTTTTGTTTATAATAATGTTGTTATTTTTATGGAGAACTCCTAAAAAAAGAGCAGGTTTTTATTTTTTATTGTTTTTCTCTTTAGGATGTTTGGTGGAGTCTTATTTGGTTAGGCAGCATGGAGTTATTATTTTAGTGTTTTTAATTCCCTTTTTTATTAAAAATGAAAGGGACTGATATTATTAGAAATGAAGGTTAACAATATAAAATATATAAATATGAAAAAATTTGTAGTAGTGGCTCTAATTACCATGTTGTTTTCTTGTAGATCAGATAAAAAAGAAAATCAACCTTCCGGTAAAGACTTGGTAGAGGAATCTGTTTTTGATGATTCTAAATATGTTATAAGCGATACTTATCAAGTAGGAGATGTAAGACGCTATGGTGTTTTTCCAGATTCTATACATAATTTTGGTCATCCATATACAAAAAAGACTAGGTTGGAAACAATTTTAGATTTATCAGAAAAACACGGTGTTGATATGACATTTCCAAAAGGGTACTATAAAACAGCATTGATTATTAGAGGGCGAAAAAATGTGAAATTAAATTTTGAAAACGCTGAATTTGGAGGAATGATTAAAGTTTTTGAAAAAGATTCTACCCAATCGGAAAATATTAGCCTTAAAGGAGGGCTTATTACGTATGCCGGGTTTTTTACAAGAAAATCAAGTAACATAAACATAGGTGATTTAAAAATAAAATCAGATTTAAGTAAAAATATTTATAAAATAAGGAGTAGTGGATGTCATATTTATGCCGGAAGCTCTAATGTTACTATTAACAATATAGAAGTTGATGATTTAGGATCAGGAACAGAGGATTATAAATATACGCACGCTGCGATTGCTATAGATGGATGGAATGACAATCCTACTAATGTTACTATAAATAAAGCATATATTAAATCTACTGATAGGCATGGCGTATACATTACTGGTACAGATAATTATATAAAGGAATTAACCATTGATAAGTTTGGGATGGGGACATCAACTTTTATGGCAGGAATGGGGGATGCAGATAACGTAAAAGGGGAGCATAAAGAGTTTGCGGCTGTATGGGTTAATAAATGTTATGATTGTGCTATAGATAAAATAACTATAAACGAAAAAGATAGTAAAGGTAAATACACCGCGTTTTTTGACGCTGGAGATAAAACTAGACCAACACTAGTAGGTGAAATGATTATTTTAAATGACACCCCTTCAATAGACGTTAAAAGAGATCCTAATACAGCAGTAGAAGCAATTATTTCCATAAAAAAGTAGCCTTTTTGAATGAGTTCAATCTTTCAATTTTTAAAAGGGAAAATTTGGTTTTTCCTGTCTTTCATAATTTCAAAAGGAGTGGTGTTTTTAGCACCTCTTTTGGTTGCGGAATTATTATCTAAAAAAGATTTTGGAATTTTAGAATACGCTTTAGCCGGACTAGGAATGGTGCTAAATACCATCGTGAATGCAGGAGTACCTGCTGCTTATCCATACTTTAAATTAAAGGATAGTCAATCGAAACTTAACAATGCATTTTCATTACATTATATATGGTTGTTGTTGTTCTTTATAGGAATTCAAGTTGCATATGTACTGTTTAATTTTCCAATACATTATTATATAGCATTAAACGTTGCTTATATTTTAAGCAATCAAATTTATATTTCCACACAGTTAAAAACAAATGAAAAAATAAGTTATGCGGTTTTTATAGACTCGGGTGTATACATAATGCTTTTAAGTTTTTATATACTATCATATTTAGGACTCGTAAACGCTGAAATAGCAATTTTAAGCCATATAATTACGGGTTACGCCTTAGTGTACACAGCTTATGCAATTAGTAAAGTAATAAAACTGAATACACATAAAATATTTCATAATTATGGTAAAGTACTATCATATAGTATTCATGTTTTAGTTAGTGGATTGTTGATTTATTTTATAACAGTTTCAGGAAGAATTTTAATAGAGTTCTTTTTACACGATTTTGAACTGGTCGGAATTTATGCTTATTATTTTAGGATTTCAGCAGTAGTTGTAATGATTTACCAAATTATTAATATTGCATTTTTTAAGCAAATGTATTTAATAGATCCAAAAACACTGGACAAATATTTCTCAATGTGTTTTTTAGTATTGTATGCAATATCTATTATTGTATTTGTTAGTACGCCCTATTTTGTGCCTTATTTTTCTGAGTTTTTTGCATCAACCATTCAAACATATAAAGGAGTTTATTTTTTATTATCAACTCAAATGATTTTTTGGATCGCCACAGCTTTATTATCTAATATTATTGACAGGGAAAAACTAGCCTCCAAGAATAACCCGTACTTTGTAATCCTTTTAATTGTATTTATAGCAAGTCTGTATATTTTTAAGAGTAAATTGACGTTAGAAATTTTTACGTTAATACACTTGATGGTTATTCTTTGCGCAGCATTAATTCAGATATATACATTAAGGAAAAAGAAAATATATTTTAAAAAATCAGTACTATCATTACTGATTATTAGTCTTGTTAGTATTTTAGCCTATGCAATTGTTTTATAAGATGATAAAATTATTTTCTAATAAGAATTCTTTTTTAGGAAGTATTTTGTTCGGAGGTGTCATCTGGGGGTGTTCATATGTAATGTTACCAATAAAAACAGCTTCAATTTCGTTAGAAACAAAAGCGTATCTTTTCTCGTGTATTATTGCATTACTTCTTGGCTTTTTTGTAGTTGATTTTAAGAAGAAGCTATCCATTATAAAAATAAGTGTTTTAAATAAATATTATGTCGTTGGGGTGATCGTCCTTTTTATAGCGTGCCTTTTTAGAGGCATAGATTTGTTTGTTTTTAGAGAAATGTCGTTTAGCTTATCGTTTAATGAGAACAGGAAACTGAGTCTTGAAAATGCTTTTCAAGCTCCTTTTTTTATAACAATTTTAAGCACTCTTAGAGTGCTGTATTTTATTCCTATACTACATTTAGTAATTGTTAAGGATAAGAATCGGTTAAATTGGACTTTGGCGCTTTCATTAATTCTATTGAGTAGCTTGGAGGTGTTTTTGGTTGGAACAAGAAAACCATTTTTTTACTTAGTAATACTACTGTTTTTAGCTATTACTTATGTGTATAAGCCTAAGGTAGTTTTTGCTAGAAAAAATATTTTGTTAGGAGTAATGGTGATTATTACTTTAGGTGTTTTTTCTTTTTTAATACTTAATAAAAGAGTAAGTGAGAATACAGGAGTTAGTAACGGGGTAATGAAAGTTACTAATTCAAGATACAATGATTTTGTAAAAATAAATGAGCGTAAAATTGAAGAACTACATCATAATTCAACAACTTATAGTTCAAAGGTTCAAATACTTTTAATTCATACCGGTCAATACATAGTACATGGTGTGTATGAATTAGACTATATTATAAATAAGGACTTTCCCAGGGCTAATGGTATGTATAGTTTTAATCCAGTATTTAAATTCATGAAAAAAATTGGAAAAACAAATGTTGATATTGGTAATCTTAAAAAGCACCATCCAAGGGAGTATGTATATGTTACTTTTTTTGGCTCATTGTTTATAGATTTTGGATGGGTATCTGTTTTGTTAGTTTTTCTGTTTGGAATGTTTCAAAAGTTAATTTATCAATTGTCAGAAACTAACCCAATCGCCATGTTGTTTTGGGTGATATTGTTAAGCGTAAATATAGCAATGCCAATATTTAATTTAACCGCAGGGGCTGGGTTGTATCTGATGCTTTACATGTTTGGATTGTTAATAATAAGTTTTAGGTTAAAGTAAGTAGGTCGGTAAATGTTTATAGTTTATTCATAAAGCTTATATTTGCTTATAAATCTATTTAAACAAATGAAGAAAGCATTAGTACATGATTGGTATTATGTAAATGGGGGTGCCGAAAAAGTATTGCATTCTATGAATGCAATCTGGGACGATTTCGATCATTTTGCATTAGTAGATTTTTTAAATAAAAAGGATAGAGATTTCATATTAAATGGAAAATCGGTAGCTACAAGTTTTATTCAAAAACTACCAACAGCAAAAAGTAATCACAGAAAATTTTTACAACTTTTTCCTTATGCAATAGAACAATTTAATTTAGAAGAATATGACTTGATTGTTAGTTCTTCATCCTCAATAGCAAAAGGAGTGTTAACAACCCAAAATCAATTACACATTTGCTATTGTCACTCTCCAATGCGATATGCATGGGATTTATATCACCAATACCTTAAAGAATCAGGTTTAGACAAAGGAGTAAAAGGCGCTTACGCTAAGTATGTATTGCATAAAATGAGAGTCTGGGACGTAAATACGGTTAATAGGGTTGATCATTTTGTAGCGAATTCAAAATATATTGCAGGCAGAATTAAGAAGGTGTATAATAAAGAGGCGCACGTAATTTACCCTCCAGTTGATGTAGATAATTTTTTGTTAGAGAAAAATAAAGAAGATTTTTATTTTACTGCTTCAAGAATGGTTCCATATAAAAAAGTAGAACTTGTTGTAAGAGCTTTTAATGAAATGCCGAATAAAAAACTCATTGTAGCAGGCGATGGGCCAGATTTTCAAAAAATTCAAAAAATAGCAAAATCGAATATTCAATTGGTAGGCTTTTTAGAAGCTAAGAAGTTAAATGAATACATGAAAAAGGCAAAAGCTTTTGTTTTTGCCGCCGAAGAAGATTTTGGAATAATTCCTGTAGAAGCACAGGCATGTGGAACACCAGTAATTGGTTATGGAAAAGGAGGCTTACAAGAAACTATAATACATAATGAAACAGGAGTGTTGTTTAAAGAGCAAACGGTGAAAGAAATTAAAGCAGCCGTTTTTGAGTTTGAGAGAAAAGTGTTCGATTATGAGTTCATCAGAGAAAATTCATTAAAATTTTCAAAAAAAAGATTTGAATTTGAATTTCAAGAATTTGTTGAAAGAAAATATGAAAATTTTCAAAAAAGAAGTATTGTAGTATAATGATTTTTAAACAAGGAAGATATTCAGGTTTTATAAAACCAATAACATATGTTTTTGATTTATGTGTGTTAGCAATAGTGTTATTGAATTCAACACTGTATGTTAAAAATCAGATACAATTTTTATTATACTTATTTGTATCTTGGATAGTCCTTTCATTAGTGAATAGGTTTTATCAGATAAAAAGAGTAACTAATTTTGTGCAAATATTCGGGAGTATTTCTAGACACTTTTTTTCCTTTATAATAATTGTATATGCTTACTTGGGGTATTTCAAGCAGTATTATATTTCAGGACCAGAACTATTTAAGTTTTTTATTAAAATTTTTCTTTTAATAGGAGTATTTAAAGTTTTAATATATGTGTTACTCATTAAGTATCGTGAATATGTAGGAGGGAATTATAGGAATGTAATTATTATTGGAGATAATGAAAACACCAAACAATTAGCTCAGATATTTAAAACTAGAAAAGAATTTGGGTATAACTACAAAAAACATTTTAATGCAAAATCTGTGAATTTTTCGCTAAAAAAATGTTTTACATATATATCAGAAAACGCTATAGATGAAATATATTGTTCTATTTCTGAATTAACAGATACAGAAATTTCTGAAATAGTTAATTATGCAGATAAAAACCTCAAAACAGTAAAGTTTATTCCGGATGTAAAAAAAATATTTACTAAGGATTTATTGTTTGAATATTATGATTATTTCCCAGTAGTATCATTAAGAAAAAGACCTTTAGAAGAGCCTCTAAGCAAATTATTAAAGAGAGTAAGTGATATTTTTGTGTCAATAATTGTAATCATTTTTATTATGTCATGGCTTGTACCTTTAATAGGGATGCTAATTAAAATTGAATCAAAAGGAGCAATTTTCTTTAAGCAAAAAAGATCTGGAATTAATAACAGTCATTTTATGTGTTACAAGTTTAGGTCCATGAAGGAAAACGATGAAGCAGACCTTATACAAATGACTAAAGGGGATATGCGAGTAACTAAAATAGGGAAGTTTATTAGAAAAACCAGTATTGATGAATTGCCACAATTTTTTAATGTATTACTAGGTAGTATGTCTGTTGTAGGACCAAGACCACATATGGTAAGTCATACAAAAATGTATGCAGATTCAGTGGATAGGTTTATGGTTAGGCATTTCGTTAAGCCTGGTATTACGGGTGTGGCTCAAGTGAAAGGGTATCGTGGAGAAATTGAAACAAAAAGAGATATAATTAATAGAGTTAAATACGATATTTTTTATATTGAGAATTGGTCAGTTTTGTTAGATGCTAAAATTGTATTTTTAACAGTTTTCAATATTTTTAAAGGAGAGGAAAAAGCATATTAATTAAGAATAAAATTTTTGAAAATAAAACAAAAAATAGTAAAGCGTTTATTTGATATTGTATTTTCAATTCTAGGTGTATTATTGTTAAGTGGGATGATGATTTTACTTATTATTCTCGCTACGATTAATACTAAATCATTTGGTTTGTTTTTTCAAAAAAGAGTCGGTTATCAAGGTAAAATATTTTTGATTTATAAAATTAGAACTATGAAGCCAAACAAAAATATCCTGACTACCATTACTACGTCTCAAGATAAAAGACTAACTGTTTTAGGGAAATTTTTAAGAAAATATAAATTAGATGAGTTACCGCAACTAATAAATGTATTAGTAGGCGACATGAGTTTTGTTGGCCCTAGACCAGATATAAAAGGTTTTTCTGATACATTGGTTGGAGATGATGCAATTATTTTAACAATCAAACCTGGAATTACAGGGCAAGCATCGTTATACTTTAGAAATGAAGAAGAATTATTAGCTCGTAAAGAAAACCCTACTGAATATAATAGAAACGTCATATGGCCTAAAAAAATAGCTATAAACAAAGAGTACATTAAAAATTATACTTTCACCAAAGATTTACAGATTCTTTATAAAACAGTTTTTTATGTCTGATGAAAATAAAATTTGGTTATCCTCGCCACATATGGGAGGCAGTGAGCAAAAATACATTGCTCAGGCATTTGCTAAAAATGAGCTGTCATCCTTTGGAGACAATATTATTGAATTTGAAAAAAACATAGATTCTTATTTAGGAGAGAAAACTAAAGCAGTAGCTGTATCTTCAGGGACAGCTGCTATTCATTTAGCCTTGATTCTTTCAGGAGTGGGGTACGGCGATGAGGTAATTTGCCAAAGTTTTACATTTTCAGCCTCTGCTAATCCTATAATGTATCAAGGTGCGACACCTATTTTTATTGACAGTGAAATGGATACCTGGAACATGTGTCCTATTCATTTAGAGAAAGCTATTCAAGATAGGATAATACGTGGCAACAAGCCTAAAGCAATTATCGTGGTGCATTTGTACGGAATGCCAGCAAAAATTTTGGAAATAGTAAGTATTGCTAGTAAATATAATATAAAACTAATAGAAGATTCTGCTGAAGCGTTAGGGTCAACTTATTTAGAGAAAAAATGTGGCACTTTTGGAGATTTTGGAATTGTATCTTTCAATGGAAATAAAATTATTACAAGTTCAGGAGGAGGTGTTTTAATTTGTAAAACAGAGGAAGATAAGCAAAAAGCAATTTTCTTAGCTACTCAATCAAAAGATAATGCAATACATTATCAGCACTCAGAAATTGGTTATAATTATCGTATGAGTAATGTTATTGCCGGAATTGGAAGGGGGCAAATGGAGGTTTTAGACAAGCACATGGCTTCAAGACAGGGAGTTAACGAGTTTTATAAAAATTTATTTAAAAATATAAAAGGAGTTTCAATTCTTATCGAGCCAAATGCTAATTATAAATCAAACCATTGGTTAAGCTGTATTTTAATTGATGAACATACATCCGGAATCACTAGAGAAGAAGTAAGGTTACAATTGTTAGCAAATAATATTGAGTCTCGCCCTTTGTGGAAACCAATGCATATGCAACCAATATTTTCAAAGTATAAATTTTATGGAAATAGATTTTCTGAGAGACTGTTTAATAAAGGACTTTGTTTACCTTCAGGGTCAAATTTGAATAAATCAGAAAAAGATAGAATAAAAGAGTCATTATTAAAGGTATTTGAGTAAATTTTATATTTTTGGTATGTATAGTAAGGATAAATCAGAAAATAATGAAAATAACAGTTGTAGGTACAGGATATGTTGGTTTAGTAACAGGAACATGTTTAGCGGAAACAGGAAATGAAGTAGTTTGTGTGGATATTGATGCTCAAAAAGTTGCAATGATGCAAAAAGGTGAAGTGCCTATTTATGAGCCGCATTTAGATGTATTGTTCCATCGAAATATAAAAAGTAATAGCTTAAAATTTACAACATCATTAGAGGAAGGCTTGTCTTTTGGCGATATTGTTTTTTTAGCATTGCCAACACCTGAGGATGAAGATGGTTCAGCAGATCTATCATATATATTAGGAGTTGCAGATAGAATAGGAAGTTTGATTACCGACTATAAGGTAATCGTAGATAAGAGTACGGTTCCTGTTGGAACTGCTGAAAAAGTTAAATTAACAATTGCTAAAAATGCTAAAGTTGAATTTGATGTAGTTTCAAACCCGGAGTTTTTAAGAGAAGGTTTTGCCGTAGATGATTTTCTGAAACCTGAACGTATAGTAGTTGGAGCTAGTTCACAACGTGCTATTGATTTAATGAAAAAATTATACAAGCCATTTGTTAGGTCTGGGAACCCTATTATAATAATGGATGAAAAATCAGCAGAGCTTACTAAATACGCAGCAAATTCATTTTTAGCAACAAAAATTACATTTATGAATGAAATTGCTAACTTTTGTGAAAAAGTTGGCGCTGACGTAGACCAGGTAAGAATTGGTATGGGAACAGATTCCAGAATCGGAAAACGATTCCTATTCCCAGGAATTGGTTATGGAGGGTCCTGTTTTCCTAAAGATGTTAAAGCGCTTCAGAAATCAGGAAGAGATAACGGTTATGAGTTTGAAATATTAAATTCGGTTATTGAGGTAAATAATGTTCAAAAAACAATTTTATTACCTAAAGTAGCAACCTATTTTAATGATAATTTAGAAGGAAAAACTATAGCTATTTGGGGATTAGCGTTTAAACCAGAAACGGACGATATACGAGAGGCGCCTGCATTGTATATTATTGATGAGCTACTTAGTAAAGGAGTAAAAATAATAGCTTTTGATCCTGAGGCAATGCCTAATGTAAAACATAAATACGGCGATAAAATAGCTTTCTCTGAATCAATGTATGATGCGTTAGTTAATGCAGATGCATTAATTATAAGCACGGAATGGAGTATTTTCAGAACCCCAAACTTTGAAAAAATAAAACAATTATTGAATAATGCAGTGATCTTTGATGGAAGAAACCTCTATGATGTCAATGATGTAGAAATGGAAGGAATTACATATGTGTCAATTGGAAGAAAAAAAGTAAACTAATACTGAAAAAGTGAACATATGCAGAAAAGAATTTTAATTACTGGAGCAGCGGGATTTTTAGGGTCTCACTTATGTGATAAATTTATAGAAGAAGATTATTATGTAATCGGAATGGATAATCTTATTACTGGAGACATAAAAAATATTGAGCATTTGTTCAAATTAGAAAATTTTGAATTTTGCCATCATGATATAACTAAGTTTGTACATGTTCCGGGAGAGTTAGATTATATTTTACATTTTGCCTCACCAGCAAGCCCAATAGATTATTTAAAAATACCAATTCAAACATTAAAAGTAGGTTCATTAGGAACTCATAACCTATTAGGATTGGCAAAAGAAAAAAATGCTAGAATGCTAATAGCTTCTACATCTGAAATATATGGTGATCCCCTAGTTCATCCTCAAACAGAGGACTATTTTGGAAATGTAAATACAATAGGTCCAAGAGGAGTTTATGATGAAGCTAAAAGATTTCAAGAGTCAATTACCATGGCTTATCACACCTTTCATGGTTTAGAAACCAGAATTGTAAGGATTTTTAATACATATGGTCCTAGAATGCGTTTAAATGACGGTAGGGTTATCCCTGCATTTATAGGGCAAGCATTACGTGGAGAAGATTTAACTATTTTTGGTGACGGAATGCAAACAAGGTCATTCTGTTATGTATCTGATCAGGTAGATGGTATTTATAAATTGTTATTAAGTGATTATAGTTTACCTGTTAATATTGGTAACCCTAATGAAATAACAATAAAAGACTTTGCGGAAGAAATTATCAGTCTAACAGGAACAGAACAGAAGGTAACGTATAAAGATTTGCCTCAGAATGATCCATTACAAAGACAGCCAGATATTTCTTTAGCCAAAAAATTGTTGGGTTGGGAGCCAAAGGTTGAACGTTCAGAAGGAATGAAACTTACCTTAGACTATTTTAAAAGCTTAACAGAGGAAGATTTACATAAAAAAGACCATAAGGATTTTAAAGGACATATATTAAAATAAAGGGTTTCCTGTTTTATTTGATGGCTAATGTCTAATAAGAAGAGCTAGCTGTCAAATAAATCGGGATTCATTATAGTAATGATATTTAAAAAAAGAAGATATTCAGGATTAATAAGACCAATATTATATGTAGCAGATATTGTAATATTGATGCTATTTATTGGACTGTTACATCCGTTCAGGTATGATTCCCTCTATTTCGGTCCTTTTTTAATTACAGGTTGGCTAATAACATCTTTTTTCACAGGGTATTATAATATATATCGCTTTACCTCTCCTATAAAAATAATGCATATTGCGTTAAGGCAATACGCATTATACACACTAATTTATATTTCTTATTTTAGTTTTAGCCAAACAATTTTAGAAATTCCTAAAGTAATTTGTTTGTTAACCGTATTATTTTCGTGTTTCTTATTGATTAAGTTTTTAATGTATTGGGCATTAAAAAAATATCGATTAAAAGGAGGGAACGGACGTAAAACCGTTATTTTAGGTAATAATCAAGCTACTAAAACCTTAGAAACATTTTTTCTTAAAAAACCAATTTTTGGGTATAACTATTTAGGATATTTTACAAATTCTAAAAGCGATGCAAAGCTTGGGGACTTCAAGGATTGTTTTGCATATATAAAACAAAGAGGCATTGATGATATTTATTGCTCAATAAGTGAGTTTACTGAGCTTGAAATTGAAAATCTAATTAGGTACTCCAATACCCATTTTATAACACTCAAATTTATTCCAGATTCGAACCAAATATTGTCATCTGGGTTTGAGGTGGATTATTATGATTATTTTCCAATACTTAAAATGAGTGAATTGGCCTTAAACAAAGCTTCTTATCGACTTATTAAAAGAGCTTTTGATATTGTTTTTTCAGTATTTGTAATCATTGGATTATTATCATGGTTGATTCCATTATTATATGTTTTAACAAAATTAGAGTCTAGGGGGTCATTGTTTTTTATTCAAGAAAGAAACGGATTAGATTATAAAAAGTTTAAATGCTATAAATTTAGGACACTAAAAGTTGGTGACTTAAATGATATTCATGTAAGTGTTAATGATAGTCGTGTTACTAAACTAGGTAAGTTTTTACGTAAAACAAGTATTGATGAGTTGCCTCAGTTTATTAATGTATTAAGAGGAGATATGTCTGTCGTCGGTCCACGACCCCATATGTTGGCTTACAATAAAGCATACGCTAATCAAGTAGATAATGTGCAGTTAATGGCAAGACATCGTATCGTACCTGGTATAACCGGTCTGGCACAAGTGCGAGGGTTTAGAGGGGCAATAGAAAAAGATGCTGATATTATTGGTAGAGTAAAACTAGATTTGTTTTATATTAAAAACTGGTCAGTGTTGTTAGATATGAAAATAGTAATTATGACTTTAGTTAAACTTGTTGTTGGAGATGAAAACGCATATTAATTAGAGATTTTCAATTTTTGAAATAAAATACCCAAACTGTTTTTCTAAATTAAACTCAATTGCTGCGGTTTTAAGAATGTCTTCTTTTTTAGGAAGAATTATTTTATGATCACTTAAATCTGTTATAACATTGTTTAAACCATTGTAATCTAATGAGTTTATAGTTAATCCTAATTGGTGCTTTTTAACCAAGTCATTCCCTTCACCATCAGAGAAATATAATATAGGAATCCCAAGTCGCGCATACTCGAAAATTTTTGAGGGCACTGAGCCGTAAATCCGTTTAATTAATGGGATTAAAGTTAAATCATATGTGTTTAGTTCTTGATGTAAAACACTGCGCTCTACAGAGCCGTGATAGATAATATTTTTTTTGTTTTTAATGTACTCAGTTATTTGAGTTGTTTCTGGGCCATTACCGTAAATATGGAACTCCACATTATCAGGTAAATTTAATTTCTTACAAATATTCAGTACTCCTTGTGCAATACCAAGTAATCCTGCGTACACAATTTTTAGGGGAGTAGTATTAGTGTTTTCTTGAAGTTTTTTTATTTCGAAATCTGGGAAATTCCTATAAAGAAACAACTCTTTATTTGAAGTTTTTTTCTTGAAGTGAGCTAGGATTTCTTGAGATTGCCCTAATAATAAATCCGAGTTTGTATAGTTAAATAGTTCTATTTTTTCTAATACGGAATAATACAACCCTTTATTTAATAACCCCATTTCAAAACCTGCTAGTGGCCATAAATCAGAAACATTTAAAATAATTTTTTTCCGTTTTAGTTTACTTACTAGCACTCCAAAAAAGCCAACGAATAATGGAGAACATTGAATAATTACTTTTTCAGGAGTTTTCTTGAATAATAGAAATAAGAATAAATGAATAGCAAAAGATAACATAGAAAATAAGCGTATAAACTTATTTTTAGAGTTACTAGCAAATAACCACAGCCTATAAACAGTTAAATTGTTTTCGATGGTTTTATTGTAACGTATTCCCTTATGAGTGTCAAATATTTTCCCAAAAGGATAGTTAGGTAAAGGGCAAACAACAGTAACCTTATAATTGTTTTTGTTTAATGAAGTAGCAAGTGTGTAAATCCTATTAGGAGCAGCACCGCTTTCAGGCGGAAAGTAATTACTGATGATAAGAATTTCCTTTTTTGGATTACGAATTGTACTCATTAGGATATTGTTATTATTTAATTAAAGTAGTAAATTGTTTCAGTTTCCCGCTTTTTGAGCGCTCCAATTGATCAAATCTATGAAATATTACTTCAAGTTTTGGTTCAAGATATTCATACAAAGCATTCTTAATATTGTTCATTTGCTTTTTGCTTAATTCATTATCTGATGCGTAATGAATTTCAAAAGTATGTATTGTAGTTTGTATTACTTTAATTTCTTTAATGGCGCCAGTGTCATTCATAACGGATTTAGTAACATAATAAAAGCTAAGCCCCGGAGCTGTTTTACCACTTGGTAAACGTACAATATCTTCCCTCCGTCCTTCAAGTTTTTCTAGAAGAATAGTTTTTGAGTCAATCTTTTTTAAAATACCGAGATCTCCTAATTCATACCTTATAAACGGGTGTGCTTTATTGTATAAGGAGGTAACTATGATTCTGCCTAATTTCCCATAAGGTAGCGGTGTATTGTTGTCGTCAACTATTTCAATAAATAAGGATTCGGTATTAATAACCCATTGGTTTTTGGTGTTTTGAAAAGCAATTAAATCTAACTCGGAGGCGCCGTATTCATTAACTGTAGGGACTCCAAACGCAGTATTCATAGCTGTTTTGTCTTCTTCAAAACACATTTCCGAGGTGGATACACAAGCTTTTAAGCTAGGGCAAATAGTTTTTAAAATAATGTTTTTAGAATTTAAATAATTAGCAAACGCTACTAATACGGTTGTATATCCGTTGAGGTAAACAAATTTAGTTTTTTTAAATTTCTCAATCCATTTCTCAAATGCATGATCGGATAAATCAAAGACATTAAATCGGTGCCTATTCGAAAAATAATCTTTTATCTGTTCTTTTGTTTTAGGAATAAATTCATTTGGAATTCCGTAAAAACGAGCTTGTTTTTTACCATATAGATCATGCCAGTTAAACCTATTTTGAATGATTGACCAAGTTAGTGCGTGACTAAATTTATCTTTCGCGAAATAAAATGGTTTTCCTGTTGATCCAGAAGTTTTGTTTACATAAACGCTTTCTATGCTATAGTTGTTACTTAATCTTTCTTTTAAGGGAACCTGTAAATCTGCTTTCGTTAAAATAGGTAATTCATTCCAAGTTGTAAATTCATTTTTACAAACCGAACTGTAAAAAGGGTTATTTTTCAAATGAAACAAGACGATACTTTCTTTAGCCTTATCAATATAAGCCTCATAATTCTGTTCGCTAATGTTTTGAATTTCAAGTAGCTTATTTTTAGCTTCCTTAATAGGGAATCCGTTTAGTTTTAATGAAAAATCAGTGATGTTCATGTAATAAATATTAGCTTTGCTAAATTAAAATTTTACAACAACATAACTAAAAAATACACAATGAATATTTTAATATTAGGTTCAGGAGGAAGAGAGCATGCATTTGCTTGGAAGCTTAGTCAAAGTAAGCAGTGTGGCAATTTATTTGTCGCTCCAGGGAATGCAGGGACAGTAAAAATTGCAAGAAATGTAACTATTGGTGTAAATGATTTTCCTAAAATTAAAGAATTTGTTTTAGAGGAAGATATTGAAATGGTAGTTGTAGGCCCTGAGGATCCTTTGGTAAATGGTATTCATGATTTCTTTAAAAAGGATTTCTTTTTAAAAGATGTAATTGTAATAGGGCCAGAAAAGCTAGGAGCAACGTTAGAAGGTAGTAAAGAGTTTTCTAAAGAATTTATGATGCGTCATAATATTCCAACAGCAGCCTATGAAAGTTTTACTGCAGAAACAGTAGAAAAAGGATGTGCTTTTTTAGAAACATTAAAAGCGCCGTATGTATTAAAGGCTGATGGATTGGCAGCTGGAAAAGGAGTGTTAATTATAGATAATCTTGATGAAGCAAAAGCGTCATTAAGAGAAATGTTAGTTGATGCTAAGTTTGGAGAAGCTAGTAATAAAGTAGTTATTGAGGAGTTTTTAGATGGTTTGGAGTTAAGTTGTTTTGTCCTTACCGACGGTAAAAATTATAAAATTTTGCCATCAGCTAAGGATTATAAAAGAATTGGCGAAGGTGACGCAGGATTAAATACAGGAGGGATGGGAGCAATTTCACCAGTTCCTTTTCTAGACGATGTGTTAATGAGGAAAATTGAAGAACGTGTTGTTAAACCAACAATTAACGGACTTCAAAAAGATAATATTCCCTACAAGGGATTCGTTTTTATAGGTTTGATACGTGTAAATAATGAGCCTTATGTAATTGAGTATAATGTACGAATGGGTGATCCGGAAACAGAAGTAGTTATCCCTAGAGTAAAATCTGATTTAGTTGAATTATTTAAAGCGGTTGGATCTCAAACATTGGATCAAGTGTCAATTGAGTTGGATGATAGAGCAGCTTCAACAGTAATGACTGTTTCTGGAGGATATCCTGAAGCATATGAAAAAGGAAAAGAAATTTCTGGGTTGGATACAATTGAGGATTCTATAGTATTTCATGCAGGAACAACAACTAAAGATGGTAAAGTAGTAACTAATGGAGGTAGGGTGATTGCAATAACGTCCTACGGTAAAGACTTTAGAGAGGCTTTAGCAACATCATATAAAAATGTAGACAAATTTAATTTTGATAAAATGTATTATAGAAAAGATTTAGGGTTTGATTTATAAAATTTAAATAGGATACCATTTCTTGTTTGAAATGGTATTATTCTAAATGAGTAACGGTATAAAGTACAAAAAAGCCCTTTGATGAAAATCAAAGGGCTTTTTTAATGTTGTATAAGAAACTTAATCGAAAAATGTGTGAGAAACGACATCTCTTTTTTCTGTTCCTTCGTCATTAAATATTTTTAATTGCTTTAACCAGTATAACATAGCTACAAAACCAATAGCTATAAAAAGCCAGTTCATAAAGTTTGCCGTCCACCAATTATTTAGTTCTAATTCTGCTAAATTAGCCATTGGAGCTAAAAGAATCATAAAAAAATCTTGTATTGCGTATACTAAATCTCTCATTGTAACGATTTTTAATTTATTTTTATGCCGACAAATATACAGTATTTTTTTTCTGAAAAAAGAATAAATAAGTATGATTACAGCAATTTTTAATAAATCGAAGCCCATAAACTTAGTGATTGCATCTATAATACTGGTTTTTGGTTTTTTACTGGTGCAATTTCAAGTTTCTGAAATTTTAACTTTAAGTCTTGTTTTTTATAAAATTGGGCTAGTTTTTTTGGTGATATTAAGTGCTTTGGTTGTAGATTTTATTGTTAAAAAAAATGCACTTTCAGGTCAAAATAGTTTCGTTGTTTTTTTCTTTACACTGTTTTTCTTTTACTTCTGGGGTTCAAATACGGACTTCAGTTTAGTGTTCGCTAATTTTTTTATTCTGCTAGCGCTTCGGAAAATAATAAGTTTAAAATCACCGCTTGAAACGACCAAGAAAATTTTTGATGCTGCTTTATGGATCTGTATAGCATCATTATTCCATTTTTGGTCTATTTTGTTTTTGTTAGTACTGTATTCGGGTATTACGATGCATGCATCAAATTATTATAAAAATTGGTTGGTTCCGTTTGTGAGTGTCTTTGTTGTTTTTATGATTGTGAATGGGTATGAACTAGTTGTTAATAATCATTTTTTTAATTTTCCTAACACATTAATAGCTACAAACTACGCTTTGTTAAATTCATCTTTCAATTGGATGATTGCTGTTTTTTTTGCTGTTATATTAATAGTTTCACTAGTATTTCTTCCTTCAAGAATTCAATTCAAGCTGCAAAAAAATAAACTCTCTTATTTAATTTTAATTGTTACGTTGATTACTGCATTGGTTCTGATTCTAATCTCACCAAATAAGAGTAGTGCGATGCTGATTTTTATTTACTTCCCTTTAGCGAGTTTATTTACTAGTTTTTTTGAGAAGATAACAAAACCCATACTACAAACAATAATACTATACGCTATGTTTTTGATTTCAGTACTATTTTGTTTTATCTCCGTGGGGTAAACGTTCACTCTATTTATTGAAGGACTGTTTGTGTTTTTAGCTTCGAATAAAGTTGTATATTTGGCCTTCATAAAATGAAAGTTATGTTTACAGAAAAAGCAAATAAAATTTTTCAAGAAGTTATAGCAACCTACCATATAGTTGATAATCCGTATCAATCTTTTGAAAATAAATATGACAAAGAAAATGACTTGTTAGGTCATTTGTTATATAGAAAATCCTGGATTGACACTGTTCAATGGCATTATGAAGATATCATTCGTGACCCAAATATTGATCCTAAGGATGCTTTAGTTTTAAAACGTAAAATTGACGCATCTAATCAGGATAGAACTGACATGGTTGAATATATTGATAGTTACTTTTTAGCGCAATATAAGTCAGCTTCTGTTAAAAGTAATGCAACAATAAATACGGAAAGCCCTGCTTGGGGAGTTGATCGGTTGTCAATATTAGCATTGAAAGTATATCATATGAATGAAGAAGCTACTCGTTCAGAAGCTACCGCAGATCATAGAGCTACTTGTCAAGTTAAATTAGATGTGTTATTGGAGCAACGTGTAGATTTGTCTACAGCGATTGATACTTTATTAAACGATATTGAAAGTGGTGACAAGTACATGAAAGTGTATAAGCAAATGAAAATGTATAATGATGATGAGTTGAACCCAGTATTGCGTTCTTTAAAGTAATTTTGGAATAAGTCAAACTGAGAATCAAGTTTTAAAAAAAAAGCTAGCGGAAATAATGCCGTATCTAGTGTCAATTGGAGCACTTCGAGAGGCTCAGTGTGACATTAAATACGTTAAGAATGTTATAGTTGTCAGACTGAGCTTGTCGAAGTCTGACGGTAATTTACTGCTTCATCAATTCGAGTGGTTTCCTTATAAAATTTGTTTTGAATTTATAAGTAAATTGTATCGAGAATAGCGATTTTAATGAATTAAGTCACTGGTAGCTTGTCGAAGTATTTTTTTGCGCCTTTTTTGTATGTATAAAACACCAAAACATTTACTGGTTATACGTCTCTCAGCAATGGGGGACGTTGCTATGTCTGCACCCATTATAAATACTTTAGTGGCAAAGTATCCTGAAGTAAAAATAACAATTCTTACGCGAGCTTTCTTTGCTCCTTTTTTTTCAAATATCCCTAATGTTACTGTTTTTGTTCCGGATTTAAAAAAGAAGCACAAAGGGTTTTTGGGTATTTGGAAACTGTCAAAAGAACTACTTAAGTTAAATATTGATGCAGTTGCTGATTTACATGATGTGCTTCGGTCAAATATACTGATTCAATTATTACGCCTAAAAGGGGTTCCGTTTCGTCAAATTGATAAAGGGCGAAATGATAAAAAGGCTTTAGTAGGTGCTAAAAATAAAGTATTCAAACCATTAAAGACTACCCACGAACGTTATGCGGATGTGTTTAGGGGTTTAGGATATGATTTGAATTTAAAAAAAAGAAAGTCATTATCTGTGCAACCTCTTTCTGATGTTGTTTCGGAATATATTGGTGGTACTGAAAAAAAACTAGTAGGTATTGCGCCTTTTGCAGCTCATAAAGGGAAAATGTATCCTTTAGCTAAAATGAAAAAAGTGATTTCTGAATTGTCTAAAGATTCTGGAACCACCGTTTTGTTATTTGGAGGAGGAAAGGCAGAGAAGTTGCAGTTGGATAAAATTTCTAATCAATACGGTAATGTATTAAATATAACAGGCGCATTTAGTTTTCAAGAAGAATTAGCGTTAATATCTAATTTAAATCTAATGCTTTCAATGGATTCTGGTAACGGTCACTTAGCGGCAATGTATGGCGTTGAGGTTATCACTATTTGGGGAGTAACACATCCTTATGCGGGTTTTGTTCCTGTCAACCAGTCTAGTGAAAATCAGTTGATACCTGATTTAGAAAAATTCCCGTTAATACCAACCTCTATTTACGGAAACAAATATCCTGATGATTACTTAAAGTGTTTTGATACAATAGCTACTCATACCATAGTTGACAAAATAAAAAAACGCCTTAAAATTAATTAAGACGTTTTTAAAAATAGATCTACTGCTATATGTTATTTTTTAGCTAGAAGTTTCATAATCATTTTGTTTTGTTTTTTTAATTCTTCTACGGAGGCTTTAAGTACTTCGATTTGCTCTTGTTGTTCTTGAATCGCTTTTACAGTAACCGGAATAATTTCGGAATAGTTAACTCCAAGTCGATCATTTTCTTTTTTTACATAAACACTTTTCTGTTCTTCACTAATTGGTTTCCAACTATGGGAAGTAACAACTTCATTTATTACCAGTTGTAAATCTTGCGCTAAGAATCCTATTTTAACTTCCTTTTCGTTATCCGGAACTATTGTTTTTCCGTGTATTTCGTTTTTCCATTTATAGCTAACCGGTTTTAATTGCATAATTTCATTTAAACCATAGTTTAAGGGCTTAATGTCTTTTTTTAACCTTGCGTCCGAAGTATTGATAACTCCGTTAAACAAAAATATTTCATTCCATCTGAATGTTGAACTACCTAAATCATATGTTGCGTCAGATAAAGGTAATAGTGGTTGATTAAAAAATGTTTCAACAACACCATCGCGAATAAATTCTATTGAACCTAATCCTATTTCCGTTCCAGAGGTGCTGCCATTGTCAACATCCAATTCATGTGTGGTTGACCAGGTAGATCCAATAGTGACATTACCGGTTCTGTAAATATCATCAGATTCAGTTGATCCAGATTGAAATCTCCAGTCATCATCACCGGAACCGATACTAGATAGGTCTACGGAGTTTCCACTTTCGATAGATAAAGTTGTCCCAGCAATAGAGATTGTTTGATTGTCCGTACCTCCCGCACCTGCTACTTGCCAAGTAGCGTTTCCATTTGCATCAGAAGTTAGTACATGTCCTGCTTGTTCTTGCCCGTCTTCTAGTCGAAACACATATGTGCCAAGTACAGGAGTAGTGGCTTCAGTAACCAATACATCATCTATAGCAACACCGTAATCATTATCTCCAGTATATTGAAATTTTAAGGAATAATTATTACCTATAGTAACGGTTTGACTCCCTGAAAACGAGGTGTCTAATGCATCAGCACTTAAGCTTAAAAGTGTAGCTACAGTAGTTGAGGTAGTTTCGTTGTATAAAGTAACAATAAAAGTACTTTGATTTAAATAGTCATCAAAACCATAATTGAATGAAATGGCTACAGATGTTGTAGTGGGAGTAAAGTTTCCTTCTGTAATAGTTTGATCTTGTGCGCAAGAAAAGCTATATTCTATATATGCTCTATTTCCTGTACAAGTGGTACATGATGCATCTGGGCTTGTTGCTGAAACATGCCAAATGTTTGGGCTTGTAGAGCACACGTTACCAGCATTAAGAACATTAGTAACTCCTCCTGAAGAAAAATCATTGGTATATAATGTGTTTGTACCTATTGTAGATGGGACAGTTGTTCCGGTAATATGTAATAAGGTAGAAGGAGTTGTGTTGCCAATACCTATGTTTCCGGTATTTGCGTTATACATGTCGGTTCCTGAAATAGTCCAATCTGCGTCTGCTCCAAAAGTGGTCCAGCTTCCTCCGTCGTAATACCAAAACCCAGGAATAGTATCTGTTTCATAAACTAGTAACCCTGTGGCTGGAGTTGTAATAGCAAGTCTTTGGGTTTGAGTCATTCTTGGAATGAGTAATCCGCTGGTTGTTGATTCAATGTCTAATATTGAGCTGGAATCTGGTGTTGTTGTTCCTATTCCAACTTGTGAAAAGCTATGCGATAGTGAAAGCATAGCAACGAGTAGTATTGCTTTTTTAATCATAATTATTTTATCAATAGTGGTTAACATGTGTTTATTTATAAAGTGAAAATACTAATAATAAACAAGTTAACTTATTGTTGTTCAGGGTGAAAGGTTGTTTTTGTCGGTAAAGTGTTTTTTAATCGTTTAAAAGATAATATATTCGATACAAAACATTATTAATTGGGTAACGCTAAATTTAAGTGAGTGAAATTTAGCTGTTTTGTTAATTATAACTTAAATAAGGAGTAGGGTAGAATCACACTTTCTTCAAAAACGATAGAAGTGGTTAGAAAAAGGTAAAAATCGTCAATTCGAGTATTTTGAGGCACGAAAAATGTATCGATAATACCCTTTTTTTTCTCGATACATTCCGATGAAAAATCGGAACACTCGAACTGACCAAAGCCACAAAAAAGCACTTAATTTATAGCTATTTTACTCCTGATTTTGAAAAAAATAAAAGTATGATTTCACCCTGTAATAAAGAACTATTTGTTTGGTGCTTAGTAATTAAGATAGATTGGTTTTTTAGAAGCTAATAAATCACTAGATGCGGTTTTTTTGTTGTTGTGTGTGTGGAGATTAATGCGTTAATTACCGCAGCTTGTGGTTTTAATTTTTTGAAATAAAAAAGCCCTCTGTATATTTCAGAAGGCTTTACTTAATTTATATGTTATTCATTATACATTGTCAAAATCAATACTAATGTTTGCGCTTTTAGGTATTGCCTGACAAGCTAAGGTGAGTCCTTCTTTAATTTCAGCATCTGTAAGTATAGAGTTTTTTAATAGTTGCACTTCACCCTCAGTAACCATACACATACATGAGCAGCAAACACCACCTTGACAAGAGTACGGAGCGTCAATTCCTGCTTTTAAAGCAGCGTCTAATAGTGTTTCGTTTTCTTTTACTGTAATAGTATTTTCTTCATCGTCAACTAAAACGGTCACTTGAGCAGAACCATCAAAATCATCTGAAGCATTTACTGTGGCAACCTCTTTTACGGAAGCGGTAAATAACTCATAATGAATTTGCTCTTTTTTAATTTTATTCTCTTGTAGTTTATCGGAAACAAGATTGATCATGGTCTCTGGCCCGCATAAAAAGAAGCTATCAAAAGGAGTGGTCTTGTGTTTATTTTTAAGAATATAGTCTACTTTTTCGGCATCAATTCTTCCAGACAATGCATTGCTGTCATTGGCCTGTGTATAGGTGTAGTAAACAAATAAGCGTCCAAAGTATTTTTTTTCTAATTCGTGTAATTTCTCGTAAAAAATGGTGTTTTCAGCACTTTTGTTACCGTACATCAATATAAACGAACTTTTAGGCTCGTGAGCCAATACGTCCTTAATCATTGATAATACAGGAGTAATACCGCTACCTGCTACAAAGGCACCGTATTTTTTTTTGCTGTCAATGTTGGTTTGTAAAGTGAATTTCCCTTCTGGAATTCCTACATCTAAATGTTCACCTTCTTTTAATCGTGTGTTGGCATAAGTAGAAAAAATACCGTTCTCAATTTGCTTAATAGCAACTCTTAATTCTCCAGAATCTGGAGCTGAGCAAATAGAATACGATCTACGCACTTCTTCTTTAAAAATGTTGGTGCGGAATGTTACATACTGCCCTGGTATAAAAGTATAGTCTTCTTTTAAACCTGCAGGAATATCTAAACTTATAGATACGGTGTCAGCTGTTTCTTTTCTGATGTTATTTATACGAAGTGAATGAAATCGTCCCATGGGTTGTAAACAAAGTTTTGTCAAAAATAAATAATCTCATTGGGATAAAACATGATATTTCACATAAAATTATACCTAAGAACGCTACATACATAAATTATTTATGTATGTTTGTGATAGGATTTAAGACTATGAGTAATTCAAAATTATATAAAGGGAGTTTAGCAACCATCATTTTAAAGCTGTTATCGCAACAGGATAAAATGTACGGGTATGAGATAACTCAAAAGGTAAAAGGACTAACAAAAGGAGAGTTGAATATTACGGAAGGAGCCTTGTATCCTGCCTTACATAAATTAGAAGCTGAAGGTGTTTTGGAAGTAGAAGTCATGCGTGTGGATAACCGATTGCGTAAGTATTACAAGCTAACTGAAAAGGGAGAAAAGGAAACGGTAAGTAAATTGGCCGAGTTGGAGAACTATATTAAAAATATGCAAGTATTGTTTAATCCTAAATTTGGTTTGGAATAATATGGGTTTATCAAAAGAAGAATTGCAGTTTATAGATACCTATTTAAAAAATTCGGAAGTTATTTATACGGATGTCCGTATGGAGTTGACGGATCATGTTGCATCTGCAATAGAGCAAGAGTTGAATGAAAATCCAAGCGAAACGTTCTATGAAGTGTTTAAAAATTACATGATAAGCAACAAAAAAAGTTTATTGAAAAGTAATGAAGAGCAGAAAATTAAATTACAAGAAAAAATAGCTATCCGTTTCGGGAAAGGTTTTTTAGCAAAAGAAGTTTTGTTTTTGCTTGCATTAGTGATATTGACTCCTCGTTTATTAGAGTTGAATTTGTCAGAAACTATTAAATTTGGGGTTAATTTTTCTTTGTGTTTACTAATAACTTTGTACTATCATATTCAATTTTATAAAACAAAAAAAACAAGTATTGGTTCAGGAATAGGAGCTGTTGTTGGTTACACAATATATTTACCTATATATATTAAGAATCCGATAACGCTATTGGTTTTAATTCCAGTAATGGTGCTTGCTTTATTATTGTATAGAAAAATGAGAAAAAGACTTAGTAAGCATTGGTTGTTTGTTTCTATGGCATTATTTACTTTGGTTTGTGGCGCGTTGCTTATTTTATTTGCTAAATGGTCCGAGCACTATTTAACTGAAAACATATTAGAAGCCTATTTCTTTTTTCAATTAATTATGTGGTATGTATTGTTTAAGACATTGATGAGCTATAAAAAAGAGTTAGATATAAAATATCAAGGCATTTTTAGCTAACCTTAAACTCAATCAGTATTCAATAATGAAACTTACTCAAGAACAAGTAAACAAACTATTTGCATTTACCCAAAAGCACTATGTTGGTTATCATGATTTACAACTAGAGTTGGTAGGCCAGCTATCGGTAGTATAATTGCATCTGATGTACTTGTTGTGTTTTGATTAACAATGTATGTAATACCTTCAAAGGCACGAGCACATATAATAAAAGCGCACCCGGAATATAATTTGGTATAAACTGTAACAAATAGCGTTGTTTTATCATTAACAAGATGTATTAAACTAACATAGATAATTATGTTTACACGAATTCTAAAGTTGGAATGGAAGTCTTTTTTTTCGTTCAACTAATTTTACAAAAAATATAGCGATTAAAATTTTCTTAGCTTTTTTCGCAGTGTATTTAATAGCCTGCTTTGTTGTTTTAGGAGTTGGAGTTTACTTTTTTGTTGCTGAAACTGTGCCAACGGTGGATCCGTTGTTAACCGTTTGTAGGTATGTATCTCTTTGGTTTTTGGGCGATTTATTATTTCGTTTTTTTGCTCAAAAATTACCCGTGCTTAATAGTAAAGCGTTTATGGTAGTACCGATTAAAAAGAAAACAATTGTCCATTATTTATTATTAAAATCAAGTGTATCGGCGTTCAATATAATTCCGTTATTTTTCTTCCTGCCTTTCAGTGCCGTTTTATTGTTTAAGGGCTATGCGGTAACTAATGTGTTATTTTGGTTGCTCAATATGTTGGTGTTGATTGAGGTAAATAATTTTATAAATTTCATAATAAATAAAAGTGAATACTACTTTTTTGTAATTGCTACTGTGTTGGCTGTTGGTGTGTTTGTTCAGTAATATGGTTTTTATGATTTAATTACGCCAATTGGGAATTTGTATAAGCAGCCGTTTTATATGCTAATTCCGTTAGGAGTGTTGCTGCTGCTTTATACTGTTAATTTCAAACATTTTTTACAGCATTTTTATTTGGACAATGGAGCGCTTTCAAAAAAAGAGAAGTTAGTTACTAGCTCAGAGTTTTCATGGTTGAATAGGTTTGGTGATGTAGCTCCGTTTTTAAAGAATGATGTTAAATTAATTTGGAGGAATAAACGTCCAAGGATGACAGTTATTATGTCATTAGCTATGCTACTGTACGGTCTGATGTTTTTTACAAACCCTGTTTATGGTGAGGGAGGAGCTACGATGCATGTATTTGCAGCTATTTTTATAACAGGAATGTTTTTGATGAATTTCGGGCAGTTTATACCTGCTTGGGATAGTGCGTATTTTAACCTATTAATGTCGCAGAATATATCCATGAAACAATACTTAAAATCCAAGCGTATTTTACTACTTTTAAGTGTAGTTGTATTAACACTTCTGGCGTTGCCCTATTTTTATTTCGGATGGAAAATTGGCGTGCTTCTTTTGGTAGGCGGTGTTTATAATGCTGGGCTTAATGTGCCTGCATTGTTGTATTTATGTACGTTTAATAAAAAACGTGTTGATTTAGAAAAAAGTGCAATGATGAACTATCAAGGAATGGGAATAGCGCAATGGTTAATGATTGTGCCAATGATGTTGATACCAATGGGCTTGTTTGGTTTGATCAATTATTTAGTATCGTTTAATATCGCTGTTGGAGTATTGTTTAGTTTGGGTGTTTTTGGGACTTGTGTTGCAAAATGTTATATTTTCAAAATTAGTGACTGTGTTTAAAAAGCGAAAATATGCAATGGTAATTGGGTTTCAACAAAAATAAAATTTAAAAATTATAATCGTATCAGAGAATATTTCAAAAATATATAATGGAACTACCGTACTTGAAATTGAAAGATTTGTAATTAAAAAAGGGCAAAGTTTAGGGCTTGTAGGAAATAATGGAGCTGGAAAAACTACTTTTTTTAGTTTGTTGTTGGATCTTATTCAGCCTACTACGGGTACAATTATAAATAATGGAGTGGTTGTGAGTGAATCCGATATATGGAAAAAATTTACTAGCTCGTTTATTGATGAAAGTTTTTTAATTGGTTATTTAACAACCGAGGAATATTTTTATTTTATAGGGGAATTGCGTGGACAAAATAAAGCTGATGTTGATGCATTGATAGCTCAGTTTTCAGATTTCTTTCACGATGAAATTCTTGGAAAGAAAAAATATTTGAGAGATTTAAGTAAAGGGAATCAGAAAAAAGTAGGAATTGTAGCTGCATTAATTGGAAACCCGGAAGTTGTAATTTTAGACGAGCCTTTTGCTAATTTGGATCCAACAACACAAATACGATTAAAAGAACTTACTCAAAATAAAGCGGTAACTGTATTGGTTTCAAGTCATGATTTGTCACATGTAACTGAAGTGTCGGATAGGATAGTAGTTTTGGAAAAAGGAAGAATTGTAAAAGATTTAGAAACAAATTCGGCAACCTTAACCGAGCTTGAAATGTATTTCTCAAAATCAATGTTTCAAGTGTAGGATAAGTATGCTTAGTTGTTATTTTTGGAAAGTATAACGAATTGAAAACCAGTGGTTGTATTGGGGTGTTTATCTTTTTACAAGGAACATTGTTGCTTTTTCAAACAAAAACGTATTTTTACATTCTTATAGATACTAAAACAATTATATTTTAGTTATTTAAAAGAGTTAGTATGTTTGAGGTAAATCTGGAACAACTAAACCCACTAATGGGATAAAAGCACAATATATTTTGAGTAAAAAAGCAATACACATATTTACGATACTACTAACGGTTTTGATGTTGGTAAGTTGTTCTCGTAAAAAAGATAAAGCATTAAATAGAAAATTTCACGCAGTAACAACTAAGTACAATGTATTGTATAATGGAGAGTTGGCCTATGAATCGGGTAAAAATGCGTTGATTGAATCTTTTGTTGATGATTATTGGGAGATTCTTCCGGTGGAACGCATGGAGGTTAAAGAAGATTTGTTTCTTCCAGGAAAATCTAAAAACCCTGATTTTGAACGTGCTGAGGAAAAAGCGGTAAAAGCTATCCAGAAACACGGAATGAATATTGGAGGAAGAGAAAAAAATCAACAAACCGATGAGGCGTATTTATTGTTAGGAAAAGCGCGCTATTTCGACCAGCGTTTTGTGCCAGCCTTAGAAGCATTCAACTATATTTTATACAAACATCCAACAAGTGATAAAATAAATCACGCAAGAATTTGGCGTGAAAAAGTAAATATCCGATTAGAGAATACTGACTTAGCAATTAAAAATTTAAAACGTCTTATAAAACTGGAAACACTAAGTGAACAGGATGTGTCTGACGGAAATGCAATGTTAGCACAAGCGTACATTAATAACAAGCATTTGGACAGTGCAATTGCGCCAATTAAAATAGCAGTAGAAAACACTAAAAATAAAGAAATTAGAGGAAGGCTAGGTTTTATAAAAGGGCAGATTTATAGCAAGTTAGGATATAAGGATAGTGCAAATATTGCTTTTAACGAAATTATCGATTTAAAAAGAAAAACACTTTGGGTTTACTATGTAAATGCTCAAGTTGCAAGGGCGAGAAGTTTCAATTTTGAAAAAGAAGATAAAGTTGCTTATTTGGAGTATTTAACGAAGCTTTCTGAAAATAGAGAAAACAAGTTGTATTTGGATAAAATATACAACCTAATGGCGGTATATCATAAAAATGTGACTACGGACTCTTTAGCTGTTGCGTATTATAATAAGTCAATTAGGAAAGGAGCTGCTGATGCATATCTACAATCATTAAACTACAGAGCTTTAGCGGAATATCAATTTGAGGCTACTAATTATAAGTCGGCAGGAGCGTATTATGATAGTACGTTAACAAAGTTGAAAGTGAATAGTAAGGAGTATCGTTTCTTTAAAAAGAAGAAAGATAATTTAGAAGATGTTATTGTTTATGAGGATATGGCTAAGCGTAATGATAGTATTTTAAAAGTACTGAATTATACTGATGATGAAAGAATAGCCTATTTCGAAAAACATATTACAGTATTAAAAGAAAAAGAAGCTGCTGAGTTAGCTGCTAAGGAAAAGGAAAAAGTATCGGTGGCAGCAAGTTTCAATGGTTTCGCACCTGGTTCCGGAGGGAAACAAGGGAAGGGGTCTACTTTTTATTTTTATAACCAAACTACTGTTGCATACGGAAAAGAAGAGTTTAGGAAAATTTGGGGCGACCGTTCATTAGAGGATAATTGGAGGGTGAAAAATAAAAACGTTATCATTCCAACTGACCAAGAAGAAGAAGCTGAAGACGAAAAAATAGTAAAAGAAGAAGTTAAAGATGTTTATACTGCCGAATATTATCTTGCTCAGTTGCCGGCAACGGAGAAGCAAAAAGACAGTGTAGTTAAAAAAAGAAACTTTGCATACTATCAATTAGGGTTAATATATAAACAAAAGTTTAAAGAGTATCCGTTAGCAGGGAAGCGCTTAGAAAAATTGTTGACCTTCAAGCCTAATGAACGTTTGGCATTGCCAGCAAAATATCAATTGTATAAAATATATACTGAACTTGAAAATCGTAAAAAAGAAAGTGTAAAGCAGGATATTATTGCTAACTATCCGGATTCTCGCTATGCAGAGATATTACGTAATCCAAATGCTTCGTTAACATTTTCTGAAGGAAGTCCAAAAGTAGTTTATGAAAAATTATACAAGCAGTTTGAAAACCAGGAATTTGAGTTGGTAGCAACGCAATTGGATAAATACATTACTCAATTTGATGGAGATGAAATGCAGCCTAAGTATGAGCTGTTTAAAGCGGTTGTAGGCGGTAAAATAGAAGGTTTTGAAGCGTATAAAAAAGGGGTTAATTATGTGGCATTAAATTATCCTAATACTGAAGAAGGAAAATCTGCTCAAATATTGTTGCAAAAAGTAATTCCTGATATGAGTAATTCTGAGTTTGTTGATAATAATGAAAGCGTTAGCTATAAGTTGGTTTATGTTTTTGATAAAAACGATCAGGAGTTAAAAATAACTAAGGAAAGCATTGAGAAGGCGTTGAAAGATACAGATAAGGGGTATTTAAAGGTGTCTAAAGATTTCTATAGTAGTACGCAAGCTTTTGTAGTTGTTCATGGTTTTGTGACGGCTGAGGTTGCTTTAAATCTACATTCTTTCTTGGATGAGAATAAAGGAAAATATAAAACAGGAAAAGTATTCACAATACCATCCTCGGATAATTATAGAATAATACAAATACATAAAAAATTAGCTGAATTTCAAATCCCCCAAAAAAAGAAATAAGTATGTTTTCAGAAAGTAAAAAAAAAGCAAAGACTAGCATGTCTTCAAATATGCAACAAAATAGAATTGTTCAAGGAACTAAAATTATTGGAAGCATAGTTTCTGATGGAGGTTTTAGGATAGATGGAGAGGTTGAAGGTGATGTAAAAACACAAGGAAAAGTTGTTATTGGTGCTACTGGAAAAATAAAAGGGACGCTAACTTGTGAAAACGCTGATATAGAAGGTGGTTTTAATGGGAAGTTAATTGTAAAAGAAACCCTTTCATTACGAAGTACAGCTACAATTGAAGGAGAAGTGTGTATAAATAAGTTAGCTGTAGAGCCTGGAGCAACATTTAACGCTACGTGTACTATGGGGACTGGAATAAAGACCTTAAATACAAATTCAGTTGAAGAAAAAACCGCTTAATAAATACGTTCGATTTACTGGAATTGCTTTTCAAATGGGAGGAACTATTTATTTAGGAAGTCTTTTGGGAGGTTGGTTAGACGGGAAGTTTCCTAATGACCACGAATTATATACTAAAATAGTGACCTTGTTAGCCGTGTTTATCTCCATGTTTTCGGTTATTCGACAAGTAATAAAAATTACCAATCAAGATGATTAAAAGAATTCTTTCTTACTTATCAATAATTACACTTTTTTTTATTGTAGTGTTTTTTACACATAAATATATATTAGAAACGAAACAACTAATTTTATCCTATTCGTTGTTAAGCGTGTATTTGTTTAATGCAATCGCATCCATAATTATCTATGGCTGTATTGAATTGGTTGCCGAAAAATTACCTAGCCAAGCTGGATATGCGTTTTTAGCATGCGTGTTCTTGAAAATAGGTTTTTTTGTAGTCATATTTCAAGCAACAGTTTTTTCTGAAGTAAAACTTGAGATGTTTCAACGTTTGTCATTAATGACTCCTTTCTTTTTGTTTATTATTATAGAAGCGATAGCTGTAGCTAAATTATTAAACTCAAAAACATTTTAGGGTTAATCCCTTCAGAGGGTTTAATTTACCGAGGCTATTCTCGAGTGAAAAAGGGTATTAGTTAATTTATAGCTTGTGTGCTTGAACCTAGGATATTGATTTAAAATCACTCTTTAAGTAGGTGTTTTCTTGAAGGTTAAATTCCGTAATTGCATTGTGTAACGGGGAGGTGTAAATACGAAACTCCCTGAGGGTAGTAAACAAAATTAAAAAAGCGTTTGTAGTTTTGATTTATTGTGTACCTTTGCACCGAAATTTAGAGAGCATAAATTTTATATAGTATATAAGGTATGATGATGGTACAAAAATCTATTAAGTTTTTATTAACGCTAACTATAGCGTTGTTTTCAGTAGTAACATTTGCACAACATGAGGAAAGTCATGGGGCAAAAGAAGGTAATCATGATACTCATGCTGCTAGTGGTAATTTAATTGATACGCCTGAGGAGGTAAAAGCATACAGTGAGCATCATTTAAAAGATTCGCATGATTTTTCATTATATATAAATGGAAGTACTGGTGAGCATGTAGGTTTTCCGTTGCCAGTTATTGTTTGGACAAGTAAAGGGGTAAGAACTTTTATGTCTTCTGCGTTTCATCATAATGACGATGGTCATGTTCTTGTTGAAAAGGATGGGGTTACATTAACAAAAATTCACAGTAAAATATACGAACTGGATTCAGAAGCAACAGCAGTAACTTTTGACGATAGTCATCATGCAACAAATGCAGCTAAAGTATTAGATTTTTCTATTACTAAAAGTGTAGTTGGAATGCTATTAGCTAGTTTGTTGATGTTTTTAGGTTTTTCTTCTTTAGCTAGAGGTTATAAAAAAGGAGCTATTCCTACAGGATTTGCAAGAGTTTTAGAACCGTTAGTTATTTATGTAAGAGATGATATAGCGCGCCCAAACATTGGAGAAAAGAAGTACAGGAAATATATGGGGTTTTTGTTAACCGTGTTTTTCTTTATTTGGATATTAAATTTATTAGGATTAACTCCATTAGGATTTAACGTTACTGGGAATATTGCTGTAACTGTATGTTTGGCATTGTTTACGTTCTTTATTGTTCAGTTTAGTGGGAATAAAGAATATTGGAAACATATTTTCTGGATGCCAGGAGTGCCAGTATTAATGAAGATAGCGTTGATTCCAATCGAAGTTTTAGGAATGCTAACAAAACCATTCTCTTTACTAGTACGTTTGTTTGCGAATATAACCGCAGGGCATGCTGTAGTAATGGGGTTAGTTGCTGTAGCATATACTACGAAACAATCTCTTGGTGTTGTTGGAGGATTTGGAGTATCTTTTTTCTTAACATTATTTATTTCTGTTATTGAAATATTAGTGGCATTTTTACAAGCGTTTATCTTTACAATGTTATCATCTTTATTTATAGGGATGGCTGTAGAAGAGCATGACGCTCACTAAAAATCAACATTGTTGATTTTAATTTCCATGAAAATGGGAATCTCCTTTGAGAAAAGGAGATCTTCGAAAGAAGAACTAAAATCCTCTTAGAGGTGTCTGCTTGAAAAAGCGGAGTGAATAAGTATAATTTTGTTTAATATATATAAATCAATTAGTTATGTACAATTTAATTGGAGCTGGATTAATCGTAATCGGTGGTGGAATCGGACTTGGTCAAATAGGTGGAAAAGCAATGGAAGGTATTGCTCGTCAACCTGAAGCGGCTGGAAAAATTCAAACTGCGATGATTATTATTGGAGCATTATTGGAAGGATTAGCTTTCGGTGCTTTGATCTTAGGAAAAGCTTAATAAGCGATTCAGACAAAAGAAAAAACAATATCCTGTAACGGTTGGTTACAGGATATGTTTTAGATTAAACAAGAGTTAGTATCAAGATTTAAAAAATATCAAATGGATCAGTTAATAAATGATTTTTCACCAGGGTTGTTTGTCATGCAAGCAATTATTTTATTAGTATTAATACTATTAATGCGTAAATTTGCTTGGAAACCAATTTTAGACTCTTTACAGAGTAGAGAAGAAGGTATTCAAAATGCATTGGATGCAGCAGAAGATGCAAAGAAAGAAATGCAAAACTTGAATGCTGATAATGAAAAATTATTAAAAGAAGCTAGAGCAGAACGTGAAGTGATGCTTAAAGAAGCTCGTGAAATGAAAGATCAAATTGTTGCTACTGCAAAACAAGAAGCACAAACTATTGCTGATGATATGATTGTTCAGGCTAAAGCAACTATCACAAGTGAAAAGCAAGCTGCAATGTCAGAATTGAAAAGTACAGTTTCTGGTTTAGCATTGGAAATTGCTGAAAAAGTAGTAAGACAAGAACTTTCTAATAAGGACAAGCAATTGGAATTAGTAGAAAAGTCATTAGCGGAAGTTACTTTAAACTAATATAAAGTTAAGATGAAGGGAACTAGAGCAGCAATCCGTTACGCAAAAGCAATTTTAGATTTAGCTAAAGATCAAAATTCTGCACCAGCAGTGAATGATGATATGAAGCTAGTTATAAATACTATTGCTGAGAATAAGGAATTAAAATATTTGTTAGATAGTCCTGTAGTTAAAGTGGCTCAAAAAACAGCTGTTTTAAAAGAAGTCTTTGCAAATACAAATGCAATCACAACTGGTTTAGTTGATGTATTAGCTGGGAATAAAAGAATTACACTTTTATTAGCAATTGCAACTGAATATACATCGCTATTTGATGCCTCACAAGGATTTCAAAAAGCTCATGTAACTACTGCAGTGCCTTTAACTGATGACATGAATGCAAAAGTGTTGGTAAAAGTTAAAGAACTAACAGGAAAAGAAGCATTAATCGAAAATATTGTTGATGAATCTATCTTAGGAGGATTTATTTTACGTGTTGGCGATTTACAATATAACGCAAGTATTGCGAACAATTTTAATAAGTTAAAGAGAACATTTTCTCAAAATTAATTACGAATTACTTTAATTATCAATAAAAATGGCTGAAGTTAAACCTGCTGAAGTATCGGCAATTATCAAAAAGCAATTATCAGGATTTGAAGCATCTGCTTCATTAGACGAAGTAGGATCAGTTCTACAAGTTGGAGATGGTATTGCACGTGTATTTGGATTATCTAATGTACAATATGGTGAATTAGTAGAATTCGATGGTGGATTAGAAGGAATTGTATTGAACTTGGAAGAGGACAATGTAGGGGTAGTACTTTTAGGTGCTGCAACTGGTATTGTTGAAGGTACAGTTGTAAAAAGAACACAACGTATCGCTTCTATTAATGTAGGAGAAGGAGTTGTTGGACGTGTAGTTAACACTTTAGGTCAGCCAATTGATGGTAAAGGACCAATACAAGGTGAAACTTTCGAAATGCCTTTAGAGCGTAAAGCACCTGGAGTTATTTTTAGAGAGCCTGTAACAGAGCCATTACAAACTGGAATCAAAGCAATTGATGCAATGATCCCTGTAGGTAGAGGACAACGTGAGTTAGTAATTGGTGACAGACAAACTGGTAAAACAGCTGTTTGTATTGATACTATCATCAACCAAAAAGAATTTTATGACGCTGGAGAGCCAGTTTATTGTATCTATGTTGCCATAGGTCAAAAAGCTTCTACAGTAGCATTAATAGTTAAGACATTAGAAGAAAAAGGAGCATTAGCATATACTACTATTGTAGCAGCTAACGCATCTGATCCTGCAGCAATGCAAGTATATGCACCATTTACTGGAGCATCTATTGGAGAATACTTCAGAGATACTGGTAGACCAGCATTAATCATTTATGATGATTTATCTAAGCAAGCAGTAGCTTACCGTGAGGTTTCTTTATTATTAAGAAGACCACCGGGACGTGAGGCGTACCCTGGAGATGTATTTTTCTTACACTCAAGATTATTAGAGCGTGCAGCAAAGGTTATCAACGATGATACTATCGCAGCGACGATGAATGATTTACCTGCTTCTTTAAAAGGAAAAGTTAAAGGTGGTGGTTCATTAACAGCTTTACCAATTATTGAAACGCAAGCTGGTGATGTATCTGCATATATCCCAACTAACGTAATTTCAATTACAGATGGACAAATTTTCTTAGATGGAGATTTATTTAACTCTGGTGTTCGTCCGGCGATTAACGTAGGTATTTCTGTATCTCGTGTTGGTGGAAATGCACAGATTAAAGCGATGAAAAAAGTATCTGGTACTTTAAAATTAGATCAAGCACAATTCCGTGAATTGGAAGCATTTGCTAAGTTTGGTTCTGATTTAGATGCAGCAACTTTAAATGTAATTAACAAGGGTAAACGTAATGTTGAGATCTTAAAGCAAGCTCAAAACGATCCTTTTACAGTTGAAGACCAAGTAGCTATTATCTATGCTGGTTCTAAAGATTTATTAAAAGACGTTCCTGTTAATAAGGTAAAAGAATTTGAAAGAGATTATATCGAATTCTTAAATGCGAAACACAGGCCTACTTTAGATTTATTAAAGAAAGGGAAGTTAACTGATGAAGTTGTTGCAACATTGAGTGCGGTAGCGAAAGATTTATCAGCTAAATATTAATATTTAAAACTACAATCTATCAAGAGTTTAATCTTGGTAGATTGTGTTCAAGTTTATTATTAAAGTAAAGTGTTAGTACAAGTAGTCTAACTACTATTTACTAATTACTCAATACTAATTAAAGATGGCAAACTTAAAAGAAATACGTAATAGAATATCCTCTATTTCTTCTACAATGCAAATTACCAGTGCTATGAAAATGGTGTCTGCTGCAAAGTTAAAGAAAGCTCAAGATGCTATTACGGCTATGCGTCCTTACGCAGACAAATTAACAGAGTTATTACAAAGCTTAAGTGCTACTTTGGATGCAGATAACGGAAGCGTTTATGCGACAGAAAAAGAAGTGAATAAAGTGTTATTAGTAGCAATTAATTCGAATAGAGGACTTTGTGGAGGATTCAATTCTAATATTATTAAGCAATCTAACCATTTATTAGACAATGTTTACGTAGGTAAACAAGTTGATTTTGTGTGTATAGGTAAAAAAGCTAATGATATTTTAGAAAGAAGAAGTACTATCATCGCTAATAAAAGTGAGGTTTATGACGATTTAACTTTTGACAATGTTGCTGAAATAGCAGAAATGTTAATGGGGAAATTTGTTGATGGTTCTTACGATAAAATTGAGTTAGTTTATAACAAATTTAAAAATGCAGCGACTCAGATAATCATGACGGAGCAATTTTTACCAATTGTTGCTCAAGAAGGAGATGTAGATGTAAACTTAGATTATGTTTTTGAACCTTCGAAAGAAGAAATCGTTGAAGCATTAATACCGAAGTCTTTAAAAACACAACTATACAAAGCAATTCGTGATTCTTTTGCTTCTGAGCATGGAGCGCGTATGACAGCAATGCATAAAGCAACCGATAATGCAACAGAATTAAGAGATGCATTAAAGTTAACATATAATAAAGCGCGTCAAGCTGCTATTACAAACGAAATCCTTGAGATTGTTGGAGGAGCAGAAGCATTGAATAATTAAACTGACAGACTAAGCTTGTCGAAGTCTTGATTTTCATAAAAAAAACCTCTCTTTATAAAGGGAGGTTTTTTTATGTCCAATATTTCGGTATGGCTTTTGAAGTTGTATCTTTATAAAACAAAAATTTTCATCATGAAATTACTGAAAAAAATAGGTTTCACAATGTTCGTTTTCATAGTAACAATAGGCTTTTCACAATGTGTTAGTTCAGAAAAGGTTATGAAAATTACAGATACAATACAATTGTCAAAAGAAAGTTTATCAAAAGTGTATTATCAACACTGGGTAGCTGGTGTGCGTGGAGGAGGTTCTGGAACTAACTTATACGTCAGTAAGTCAGCAGTTGGAAATAAACAACTGGTTAGCGCTTATTTTAAGGGTAAAGTTATTGATTTTGATCCTTTAATAAAAGGAGGTAATGTGTATGTTGCGTATTTTAAAGGAACTTCAAATCTGATTCATGATATAAAAATGCACTCAGATACAGCAAATGAATATGGTAATAATGTACCCCCCAAAAAAAAAGAATTCCCTTTTAAATTAGAGGCAAATGAAGCTATTATAAGTTACCTTGAGAATGATGAAATAAGGTATTTAAAGTTAACAAATATTCCTGAAAAAGAATCGCTAGCATATCCATCAGCGCCAAGAAATTAATATTAGAGCTTAGACCAATTATAGTTTAGTTTCCTTATTAATCTTGTGTTTTAATTGGTGTAATTTCCTTAACCATTAAATAAGCAATTTTCAATTGTCTCAATAAATAGTTGCTCATCAAAAGGCTTGGTTATTATATCATTAATGTCTTTTCCTTTTTGGCTCAGTATTTCTGTATTTATATGTGCGCCTGTAGAAATGATAATAGGGGTTTTTTTACGCCGTTTATCAGTTAAGTTTCTGATTACCTTCGCTGTCTCTAGTCCGTTCAGTAATGGCATTTTATAGTCCATTAAAATAACATCGTATATTGTGTTGTTAATAGCTTCTAAAGCTTCAGTACCGTTACTAACAATATCGAGGTAATAATTATTCGTTTTTGCAAGAATCTTAAAAATTGTCAGTTGGTGTAATTCGTTGTCCTCAACAACTAACACTTGGTGTTTTTGCTTGTTTTTTTGAAATAATTTTTTTGCTTTTTTATCCTTTACTACTTTCTGAGTTATAGGGAATTTAGCCTTGAGATTAATAGTAAAGCGACATCCTTTTTTATATTCGCTTGATAATTTTATGGTACCTCCAAGTAATTCGGTTAATTCCTTTACAATAGATAATCCTAGGCCTACACCTTCTATGTTTTTAGAGCTACCTAATCGTTTAAAGCGAATAAAAACATCTTCTTGGTCATCTTTTTTAATTCCTATTCCAGTGTCTTCAATAATAATAGCTAGCGTAATTTTTTGTGCTCTTATAAAAACTGTTTCTATCTTCAACTTGATGCTACCTGTAGTTGTAAATTTTAGCGCGTTATCAAGTAGGTTTTTTATTAATTGCCTAATTTTAGTTTTATCGCTTTCAATATAAGTTGGAACTTTTTCGTCTATAAAGAGGTTGAAGTCTAGTTGTTTTTCAGCACATTTATATTTGTATTCTGATTCTATTTGAGTTAGTAGCTTATTGAGATTAAACTCTTCATTATTAATTTCTAATTTCCCAATACCTAGTTTGGAGATGTCTAAAACATCATTAATCATTGATTTTAGATGAAGGCTAGAAGCTGTCATTACCTCAAGGTATTCTTTTTGTTCGCTATTTAAATTTGATGATTTCAATAAATTAGCAAAAGCAATAATACTTGTTATTGGGCTGGTGATTTCATGACTAAAGTTATTTATAAACTTATCTTTAAATGCTTCTTTCTCTATAAGTATTTTGTTTTTAACCGCCAAAACTTCAGCATTTATTGCTGTCTCGTTACGAGATTGTGCTAGGCTTTGAAAGGAGTGGTAGTGCTTAGAAAAATCAGTTAAAGTTATTAGGTAGGTGTTTTCTTCTGCTAATGAGATGTTAATATCACATATTAATTCTTGGCCTGAATTGCTTAGATGAACACAGGAAAAATTTAAGTCGTCACGAGTGAGAGAAGTAGCTAAATTTTCAAAAAAAGGGTGAAGTTCAGAAATGTTTTTTCCAGAAGTGGCGTTTATAAGTGTGTTGTCACTGTCAATAATAACACCTAATTCATTAAAAAGTATAAATTGAGTGTTTGAGTTTTGGAAGTTTTTTTTGATGGTTTCTAGCATATTAATTCTTGTGTAAGTTCGTCAAACAATTCTTCAATATTAGTACCGGTTTTTGCACTACTGTAAATTATTTCTCCATCTATTAATTCAGGATGATTATCATGATTTAGTTCTCCATCTAATAAGTCTATTTTGTTTCCTACTACTTTAATTTTTGTATTGGAAAACATTTTTTTTAATTTGGTGATATTCTCAATTAAATTACTATAAGTTACGGGTCTAGAGATGTCAAACACATAAATAAATGCATTAGTACCCATTAGGTATGCCTTATTTATTAGATCAATATTGTCAGTTCCTTCCAAATCCCAAATTAATAGTGAAACTTGTTCATCTTCTGTAATGTTTACTTCTTTTTTAAGTATGTGAACGCCAATAGTAACTTTGTAATCGGATGAAAATTCATTGGTTACAAATTTCCTAATTATGGAGGTTTTACCAACTCCGAAATGTCCAAGTAAAACAATTTTTTTAGAGGTTATCATTGTTAAAATGTTCAGTTAGTTTAATTGAGATGTTTTTTTGTGGTCCTTTGGCAAGGTTTTTTTCTGCAAAAGTGAGTAATTCATATTCTAGCTTTGCTTCGTATGCGCTGTCAAATACACCATGAACAACAACTGCAAAATAGTATGAGTTGAAATTCTGGATGTGTATTTTGTATAGCCCGTATTCAATAGATTCAAGGGAGTCATTTCCGGTTTTAAATGCATCTTCTACAAAACTTTTAATTGCTGTAAGCATTGCGGATAACACTTCCTTGTCAATAGTATTTGTCTTAGAAAAATTAGCTTTTAATATGCCAGAATTTTTTTCGATGATAAAAATTTCTTGAATTTCAGTTTTTGCAAGCTCTTGAATAATGAAGTTTTCTTCATTAATTCCAGAAACTTTCGACTTAAATTTTCTGGTCCAATTTTTTAAAGAAAAACTTTTCTGTAATTGTGAATTTATTTTGTCTGATAAAAGTTTAAATTCCTGTTGAATGTATTTCTTAATCATTTTCCCAATAATCGGGTATAATGCGTCTACTACAGCATCTTTTGAATTGGCAATTTCATTTTTTAGGGATTTCGTTATAGTCGGTCCAAGTTTTTCAGGGATATCGGCAGAATATTGTTCTAGCTTTTCATCAATGATAGGGTTTACTCTAGCTGCTAGCTGTTCTTGCCTTTCAATAATGCTTTCAAGTTCCGTTATTTTTGCCTGCAACAGAGCAATATCATCCCTATCCTCGTGTAAAAGGAGTTCTTTTAGCAAGTTAATTTTGCGGGTGTCTGACATTGTTGCTAACGTTTTCTTGGGTGAAGAAAGTTTTAAAGTTAGTGATAATAGTTAAACTAAATTACTATTCACTTATTTTATTTCCAAGTTTCACTAATAAATTGCCTAATAATTTCCTGTCAACCTTTTGCTCGTTTAATTCGTCTGCTTTAGTATTAAAAGAATCTTCTAGTTCAGTAATTCTAATATTTAAGTCAGTACTTAAGTTGTCAATCGCTTTGTTTAATTCAATGCTTGTAGAGCTTATTAGTCCTTCTAAGGTGTTTTTTTTATTTTCAAGATCCTTCCTTATAGCTTCAAACTCATCGTTATATTCAGCAATATTTTCTCCAAAAATTAAGTTTTTTATCGCTTCTATTTTAGAGCTATTTGCAGCTTCTTCTACAATTTCTTGATCATTTTTTTTTGACATAACATATTATTTTGTATATCACAAATTTAATAAGAATTTTATCATTAACTATTTTTTTTTAAAATAAATAGTGTTGCTGAATATTAAAAAGACAATTATTCAAGTAAGTATTATTTAAAATAAGAATAAGTAGTAACTTATTTATTGTAGTGTTTTTCAAATATATGAGTGTGGATGCTGGTGTATGCTCAGTTTTTATGGGTTCTATATTGTAGGGTAGTATAAAAAAAGCTGTTTTTCATTTTTTATAAAAAGTTACTTTTAAATTAACACAGTTTTTTAAAGCATTTACTATCTAAACAGCACTGCTAATCTATAAAATAATGTAATATAACGAGTTTCTCTAAAAAGAAGTAATTTATTTTTTTATTTTTTTATTTTAGCATTTGAAAAAGTAAGCAAATTCTTTTTAACAAAAGCTTTTATTAGTACAAGAAAAAAATATTAAGCATTAACCCCGCTCTAAAAACCTATTTATAAGTATGTAAATCAAAAGCTACATTTTCAGTTAATCACTTATTTATAACAAATAAGTTGAAATAAAATAGATGTTAGGTATAAACATTTAAGATACGTTGCTACAATATACAAGTCGCAAAAAACAGATTGTAAGTGTTTTACAACTATTTGTATTGAATAGTTTAAACGTATAGTACCTATAATATGTATATGTACTTTTTATAGCATACACATAAAGTTAATCAGAGTATAGTGACTCTTTCAATTTTCAAAAATTGTGTAGTTCATTGTGAGAAAATAAAATTAAACTAAATTTAATATTGAAGTATGAAAAATAAATTACTTTTTTTAATGTTATTCTTAATTTATGGGGCGACGAACGCTCAAGTAGTAAATTGGGGAACTTTATCAGGAACTTTGCCTGAAACGGGGTATTCAACCTTTAGTTTCTCTGCTGTAGGTGATGGAAGTACTTATGTTACAGTAAATGTGTCAAGAACAAATGCTGCAACAGTTGGTGGTGCAATAAATGCAGTAGCACCCAGCCAAGTTCTTACTAACAGTTTTAATAATGCCAGAACTACAGTTGGAGTTTCAGGGAATACATATACGTACACTTTTAGTGAACCAGTATATGTCACACTAAATTCATCTGAGCATAGTAATTTGGTAAGAACTGAAAATGTAAAAATTAGTAGCGCGAATGTTGGTGCTAATTTTTCAGGGTCAATTACCGGAGCTCAGAGTAGTCATTTTTTAAATGGTAATAATTCAAATTCTGTTCATATTGGATCTTCTGATGTTACTATGACTACTGGAGGTACTTATTGGGAAGTAAAAAGTACTACAGCATTAACTAGTATGTCGGTTGAATACTACGTATTAGACGGTGCTGAAGCTGCAGATGCAGAACCGTTTACAATGAATTTAACACCCTTACCATATATAAGGTTAGACACAGTTAATGCAACTGGAGCTGGAGGGATTGATTTAAATTCATCAGCTTGTTCTACAGGTTGGGAAATAATGGACAATACTAATACAGGAGCAACTAGCTCATTAGTAGCTGGGCAAGGAATTGCTTCAATGACAGTAACCTTAACAAATCCGCAAGATATTGGTCAGGAAGAATTAACCATGGCTGGTGGATTTGTTGGAATCACTGTAACAGGAAACAATACAACATCCGTTACGATAACGAGTGATGGTACAGCACCAATTAATAGTTTTAGGTCAGCTTTAGATGATATTTATTATGTAGATAGTGCGTTAGCGCCAAATACTGTAGTAACAAGGTTAATTGATGTTTCTATTACAGATGTGTTTGGGAATGTTTCTAATACAGCTACGTGTTCATATAATGTAACTAGAGGGCCTATTTCTGGAAATTCTAATGGAGCAATAGTTGTTTTTACAGGAGATCCTGCATTTAGTTTATTTACAGGATTAGATGGTACGGAAGATGCTGGAGGAACTTGGGTAGATGTAGACGCTACTGGAGCACTAACTTTACCAAGTACAGTAAATGTAGCAGGATTGCCTTTGGGAGGAAGTGTTTTTAGATATGATGTTGCTGGTGTAGCTCCTTGTGGAAATGCTTCAACAACAGTTGTAGTGATAAAAATGAATGGTACTGAAGTTCCTTTAACATCAGCTACTGCATGTGCACAATTGATGACTGCTTATGCAGCTCCTTTATATTCAGGGAATTCAGATGATGCAATATATGTGTTCACTGGAGGGACTGGAGAGTTAACAAGTGAGTTGGGTGGTGTAGGTACAATATATGACTGGTATGTGTTTAATTCAACAACAAATTCATATGATACTTATGCACTAAATTCAACACCTACCCAATCTGGATTAGCAGACGGGGGTTATTTAGTAGTAAGAAATGATGGTGGAACAGTAGAAGAAGGAAGGGCTTGGGTTTGGAATTCTTCATTGAATTTAGATGCAGGAACTCCACAAACAATTTGTGCTGGAGATACGCTTAATTTAGCAGGGTCTGGATCTATAACAAATCCAACGTTTACCTATTATGACCCAGTGCCAAGACCACTAATTATAGATGCAACAACTCAAATTACAGTAACATTTGATGGGGTACATTCATATGTCTCTGATTTAGGTTTTTTCGCAGTTGCGCCAGACGGAACAACAACAATAACTTTAGGTTCAAATCAAGGGAATTTCTGTAATGACGGAAATAATATTACTGCATTGTCGTTTACAAGTAATCCAGTAGCAAGTGTGTTTGATTTTTGTTTTTTGGCAGCACCTTTAACAGGGGCGTATGATCAATATAATGCAGGAAATCAGGTAACACCTAATAATATCCCTATAGATTGGTCTCCATGGTATGGTATGAATGCTCGTGACGGTGGATGGGCAGTACAAATTTATGATTGCGTAAGTGCAGATGTTGGGAGTTTAACAGGTGCTGTTATTAATTTTGATGATGGAGCAGGAAATGTAGCGACATATACTAGTGGGGCAATTGCTGTTCCTATAAATGATAATTCTTGTACGCCTTTAACGGCTTCTATATATGTGGTGCCATTTACGCCTCCAACACCTGGTATTGACAGTTCAATATCTTTGAGTAGTGGAGTTGGAGTTGGAAGTTTAGGTGGTTATGAGTGGTCTATGAGTACTGCAAGTGCTACTGGACCATGGACAGGTCCTTTTGAAAATAGTTCACTAACTCCAACCATGGTTGTTAATGAAACAACTTGGTATAAGCTAGAAGCAGATAATGGTGTTGGTTGTGTTTCAGAAGATGTTGTGCAAATCACAGCGCAAGTAGCTCCAGTTGCTGGAGTTGATAATTTTATTTCTTACGAGCCAACGGATGCTTCATCAAATTTATTTTCTCTTTTAGGAGGAGGAACTGATGCAACTGGTAGTTGGTCAGGACCAAGTGGTTTAATAGGAGGTAATTTAGGAACATTTGATCCAACAACAAATGTAAGCGGAATATATACATATACAATTCCAGCATCTGGATCTTGCCCTAGTGCTAGTGCGCAGGTAACAGTATTGGTGAATGCAGGTCAACCTAGCTTAAGTTTAGAAAAAACAGCAAGTTATGTAGATACCAATGGGAATGGAATTATTGATGCAGCTGATACAGTTAATTATTCTTTTAGTGTCGAAAATACTGGGAATATAAATTTAACAAACATAGTGATTACGGATCCACTGGTTGGTGTAATAATAACTGGAAGTCCAATAATCGGTCCATTAGCTCCTGGAGCAACAGACGCAAGTGTTACTGGAAGTTATGTAATTACAACTGGAGATGTTACTACTGGAAGCTTAAGTAATCAAGCTACAGCTACAGCTGATTCTTCAATAGGTGTAGGAAGCGCGACAGATACTTCAGATGATTCAACAAATGGAACAGACAATGATACAAATGGCGATGGAGAACCAGATGATATTACATTAACAGACTTAACACAACCAAACTTAAGTATTGAAAAAACAGGAACTTATGTAGATTTAAACGGGAATGGAACTATTGATGCAGGGGATAGAATTAATTATGTGTTTAATGTAATCAATACAGGAAATACTGATTTGTTTAATATTACGGTTACAGACCCTTTAATAGGAATTACGCTTACTGGAAGCCCGATAGCTACTTTAGTAGTAGGTGCAAATGACAACACTACTTATAGTGCTACTTATATAATAACTGGTGCAGATGTCGTAGCTGCAGGGATAACAAACCAAGCTACAGTTACAGGTGAAGATCTAGCTTCTGGAGGAACTGTGGTAGCAAGTGATACTTCAAATGATCCAGCAAGTACTGGAATAGTAGATTTAAATGGAGATGGAGATTTAGATAATCCAACTGTAACAGATTTATCACAACCATTATTAAGTATTGAGAAGACGGCAAGTTATGCTGATACGAATGGGAATGGCGTAATAGATGCTGGTGATACGATTAGTTATGTATTTAATGTTATCAATACAGGTAATGTAGTTTTAACCAACATTTCTGTAACGGATGCTTTACCAGGAATAGTAATGACAGGAGCACCAATTGTTACATTAGCAGTAGGGGCAACAGACAATACTACGTATAGTGCAACCTATGTTATTACAGCTGGAGATGTTACTTCAGGAAATGTAAGTAACCAAGCAGTAGCACTTGCTGATTCTATTTTAGGAGTAGGAACAGCAACAGATACTTCAGATGATCCAACCAACACTACTGATGTAGATTCAAATGGTGATGGAGAACCTGATGATGTAACGGTGTTCGATTTAAGTCAGCCAAGTTTAAGTTTAGAGAAAACGGCAACTTATGTTGACAGTAACGGAAACGGAGTTATTGATGCAGGCGATACAATTAATTATGTATTCAATGTAATCAACACAGGAAATATAGAATTAACAAGTGTAACGATAACTGATCCAATGGCAGGTATTGTAATTTCAGGAGGTCCAATAGCAACATTAGCAGTAGGAGCGAATGACAATACTACAATCGGAGCAACATACACGATAACTGCAACGGATGTATCAGCAGGAAGTGTAAGTAACACTGCAACGGCAAGTGGAAATTCAACTTCAGGTCCAGCAACGGATACTTCGGATGATCCAACGAATGTTATAGATAATGATACGAATGGTGATGGTGAACCTGATGATGTTACAGTAACAGATTTATCACAACCATTATTA
>Ga0209395_1000118_pt1 | contig 124477 bp, 99 predicted proteins | sample GOMGulsemesocosm_3_FD_184635 | JGI IMG/M metagenome (GOLD analysis project Ga0209395, IMG submission 184635) | Methane-oxidizing microbial communities from mesocosms in the Gulf of Mexico - GOM9D Gulf of Mexico (SPAdes) (version 2) | ecosystem: Environmental > Aquatic > Marine > Cold seeps...
AATAAGCTAAGTTAGATTTAAACACCGCAAAATGCAATTTTTTTCTAACCAGATCCTCTATTTAAGCACTAATCTCGCTAATATACTGATACTACCACCCAAGAGATGATTTTATTAGGTTTTTTGGTTATTATTCCAATTCTCAAACAGCTCAACACTGGCTGACAAATAGTGTCTCAAGGAGCAAACAGATTGCAAACAACAAAACCCTTGGTAGGTTTGGCAAGACGACTAGTCAAAGATGGGTATTTTTCTGCGCAGGTGGCTCATATCGCCTTGGAGAAAGCGCAATCTGTGCAAAAGCCATTTATATCCCACATCATCGCCGAGGAGCTCATTAGCAATTACAACGCAGCCTTTGCCGCCTCTGATGAATTTGGTTTACCGCTGTTTGATTTAGATGCCTTTAACATCCAGAGCATTCCTGAAGGCCTGGTCGATGAGAAACTCATTCTCAAACATCGAGCGCTGCCACTTATCCAGCGCAATAAAAAACTCTCAGTGGCTCTATCCGATCCAACCAATATCAGTGCACTGGATGATTTCAAGTTCCATACAGGGCTTAATACCGAAGCGATCATTGTCGAGGAAGACAAGTTACAACAAGCAATCAATAGCTTCTTAGACAATCAACATTCAGCTGTCGATGATTTAGAAGATGACAGTTTAGAAAAGCTAGAGCTTGAAGACACCGAACCGGCAGAAGATCAAGACACCGGTGAAGATGCGGCACAAGCTGCGCCAATAGTCCGCTTCGTCAATAAGGTTTTATTAGATTGCATACGCAAAGGCGCTTCCGATATTCACTTTGAGCCCTATGAAAAAAGCTATCGCGTCAGATCTAGAATAGACGGCATATTACAAGAAGTTGCAAAACCACCGGCGACACTTGCCCCAAGAATTGCGGCTAGGTTAAAAGTGATGTCAAAAATGGACATATCAGAGCGCAGGATACCGCAGGATGGGCGCATCAAAATGCGCTTATCCCAGACCCGATCTATTGATTTTCGTGTCAATTCACTGCCCACCTTGTGGGGAGAAAAAATGGTGCTGCGTATACTCGACTCAAGCAGTGCCAAAATAGGGGTTGACGCACTGGGCTTCGACCCAGAGCAAAAAGATTTATTTCTGAGCACACTGATAAAACCCCAAGGCATGATTTTGGTCACAGGGCCAACCGGTAGCGGTAAAACAGTCTCTCTTTACACCGGTTTGAACATTCTCAATACCGAAGAGCGCAACATATCCACAGCCGAAGATCCGGTAGAGATCAATCTGGAAGGCATTAACCAAGTTCATGTCAACCCTAAAGTGGGACTTACCTTCGCCGAATCACTGCGCTCTTTTTTGCGTCAAGATCCTGATGTCGTGATGGTGGGCGAGATCCGTGACTTGGAAACCGCCGAAATTTCTATCAAGGCAGCCCAGACAGGTCACATGGTACTATCCACGTTACATACCAACAGCTCTGCAGAAACACTGACACGCTTGAGAAACATGGGAGTAGAGGCCTTCAATGTGGCGACCGCTGTCTCGTTAATCATAGCTCAGCGCCTCGCCAGACGCCTTTGTCAAGAATGCAAAGTCTCTCACTCCCTCCCGGAACAAGCACTGTTAGAGGCGGGCTTTACACACAGTGAATTGCACAGTGTCGAGCTGTATGAATCAAACCCAGTGGGCTGCCTAAAATGCACTAAAGGCTATAAAGGCCGGGTAGGCATTTATGAACTCTTACCTATGAGCCCAGAAATTTCCGATTGTATTATGAACAACGGCACGTCTCTTGATCTATTGGAAATCGGCCTGCGCCAAGGCTTTAAACCACTGAAAAAGTCAGGCTTAGATAAAGTCGCACAGGGCATAACAAGCTTGGAAGAACTCAACAGAGTGATTACCACTTAAGGATAACTATGGCGACTAAAGCAAAGAAAGTTCTCACTTATACTTGGTCGGGGCTTGATAAAAGCGGCAACCACAGCAAGGGAAAAATTGATGCCGCCAGCTTGGCAGAAGCAAAAGCATTACTAAGAAGACAAGGCGTCGCCCCCAGAAAAGTCATCAAAGAATCCAATTTCAGTTTATTTAGCGCTCGCTCTAAGCCGATAAAACCGGTGGATATCGCTTTTTTCACCCGTCAAGTAGCCACCATGCTAAAAGCGGGCGTACCTTTGATACAAGGGCTTGAAATAGTGGCTACTGGGGTTGAAAAAGACGCTCTCAAAAAACTCATCTTTGATATTAGAGACTCGGTCAATGGCGGACAGGATCTCGCTACCTCGATGGCAAAACACCCACTTTTTTTTGACGATTTGTACTGCTCTTTGGTTGCCGCAGGCGAACAATCAGGTGCGCTTGAAACGATGCTGGACCGTATCGCCACCTATAAAGAGAAACTAGAATCATTAAAAGCTAAAATCAAAAAGGCTTTGACTTATCCTACTGCAGTACTGGCGGTGGGTTTTATCGTTTCGGTTATCTTACTGCTAAAAGTGGTGCCTCAATTCGAGTCAATTTTTAGTAACTTCGGGGCAGACCTGCCAGCCTTCACGTTATTGATTTTAGATATGTCTGCATTTGTCCAAGAGTGGTGGTGGATCATCGGCTTAGCGCTAATTGCTTTTTTTTATGGCTTTATTCATCTCAAACGCCGCTCAGTTAAATTTGCCAATCAAATAGACATCCTTGTCTTAAAAATCCCAGTACTTGGCGAAATATTGCGCAAAGCCATTATCGCCCGCTTCGCACGCACTCTATCAACGACTTTTGCAGCAGGCGTACCGCTCGTTGAGGCCTTAGAATCGGCCGCTGGCGCATCGGGAAATGTGATATATAGAGAGGCCATTACGCAAATTCGCAACGCCGTTTCTACCGGCCAATCACTGCAAAATTCGATGTTAATGACCGGCGTATTTCCCAACATGGTGGTGCAAATGATTGCCATTGGCGAAGAGGCGGGATCGCTTGATAGCATGCTCGATAAAGTCGCTGGCTTTTACGAAGAGGAAGTCGATAACGCAGTCGACAACATGTCTGCATTAATGGAGCCATTCATTATGGTAGTATTAGGCACTGTGGTTGGCGGCCTAGTGGTGGCGATGTATTTACCCATATTCAAGCTCGGCGCAGTAGTTTAAATTAAATAAGCCAAACTCCCTAAACAGCAGCAGCCAAACCCAATTTTTTTAATTAAGGCACTATTGCCATGCAATTGTATATTGATTATTTTCAGCAACATTTATTCGCGGCAAGCATCCTTGTGGCGATTTTTTCACTGCTAATCGGCAGCTTTTTAAACGTCGTGATCCACCGCCTACCCATCATGATGCAAAAAGAGTGGGACAATGAGTTAACCGGTGAAATTGAAGGCGAAACTTACAACTTAATGACTCCAGCCTCACAGTGCCCTAACTGCCAGCATGTTATTCGCTGGTACGAGAACATCCCACTGATCAGCTATTTCTTGCTGCTGCGCGCTAAATGCTCGAACTGCAAGACAGGCATACCGATTCGCTACCCTTTAGTCGAACTACTATCTGCCCTGATTAGTATTCCAATTGTGTATAGCTTTGGCTTTAACACCCTTACCTTTTATGTACTGGTATTTAGCTGGATCTTAATCGCCCTCACTTTTATTGATTTGGACCACTTTTTACTCCCAGACAAACTTACCTTACCCCTGCTTTGGATGGGGCTACTACTCAATACCCAAAACACTTTTACCAGTATTGAATCAGCTGTTTACGGGGCCGCCGCTGGCTACTCATCGCTCTGGATTATTTACTGGGCCTTTAAGCTGACAACCGGCAAAGAGGGCATGGGCTACGGTGATTTCAAACTATTGGCCGCGCTAGGCGCATGGATGGGCATCACCGCTTTACCCATTATCATATTGCTAAGCTCAATCAGCGCCGTTATTCTCGCCATTATTTTTGCAGCACTTAAAATCCAACAGCTGGACAAACCTATCCCGTTTGGCCCCTACCTGACCATTGCCGGCTTTATTAGCCTTTTATGGGGCAGTGAATTAACTGCAGCCTATTTGAGGCTTCTACTATGAGCAAACAAATTATTGGCATCACTGGCGGCATTGGCTGTGGAAAAACCACTGTTACTAATATATTTGTTGAGCTAGGCATTAAAGTAATCGATGCGGATGTTGTAGCTAGAGACGTGGTAGCCATCAACAGTGCTGGCTTAAGCGCTATTACTGACAGATTTGGCCCCAGCATATTATTAAACAACGGCGAGCTAGACAGAGCAAAACTGCGCCAGATTATATTTGACGACATAGAACAAAAAAACTGGCTTGAAAATTTACTGCACCCATTAATTCGTCAACGCATCACAAATCAACTGCTAGCGGACAGATCCGACAATGCATATACATTGCTCAGCTCCCCACTGTTACTAGAAACCGATCAGCACAAAATGACAGATTTTATCATTGTGATCGATTTAGAGAATGAACGACAAATTAAGCGCGCAATGAATAGAGACGCCAATTCTCGTGATCAGATAAATAAAATTATCGCCAGCCAACTAAGTCGCGAGCAACGCAGCGCAAAGGCTGATATTATTATTAACAATGACGGTTCGATCAAAGATTTAAAACAGCAAGTGCTTAATACCCATTTAGAACTTAGCCAAAAATTTTCTGCATCAACTTACCCGTAGTGACTGCGGACAATTAATTCCTTGAAAAGCCATACTTTGCCTTATCTAGCTCTTTCAAAGCACATAATCGAGTACTAATATGACAGCTAAAAAATTCCCCTGCCCTGAATGTAACAAATCTTTAGAGTGGAGCACTGAAAATCCGCATCGCCCATTTTGCTCACAGCGCTGCAAACTTTTGGACTTAGGGGCATGGGCTAATGAGAGCTATCAAATCCCCGCTGCAATTAGCGCAGAAGAAGATGACTTTAGCAGCGCAATGGTCCCTATGGAGAACTGGAAGTCCCCTACCATCCACTGACAAGACGAGCTCACCAATCGCTAGCTAAACCAGATCAGATAGGATTTTTTGCACGATTGGCAAATTCGCCTCGGGGAATGCCAGCGAAGAGACTGCATTTAATTCCACCCAAGCAGTTTCCTGACCCTCTTTTCCAAAGGGAGCTCCACTGAATTCATTGACAGTAAAGACATCTAATAAAATGGACTTATCTGGGTAACTGAAGGGAATTGAGATAAACGGCACAGCTGCGGCTATTTCGATCCCCAGCTCTTCATACAATTCCCGCGAAAGCGCTTGCTCGGCACTTTCACCCGATTCCAACTTTCCGCCTGGAAACTCCCACAATCCACCTTGATGAGCCTCAGCGTGCCTTTTCGCGAGAAATAGCCTGCCACGATTATCGAGAATAACCGCGGCAGCTACATGAATCTCTTTAATAATAGTCACCGCATTAACTTCTGTAATCAGCGTTAATGGATACGTACTCATGGGATAAATCGGTGGTCCAAACAGCATCACTGATATCACCGCGCTGTAAATCAATTCGAATCAGGATTTCATCCTGCGCCATCACTGCCGCTCCCGCCTCCTCAGTATAATCAGCTGCTCGACCGCCGTTTTCAACAATGCATACCTCATCTAAGTAAATTTTCAGCGTATCGATGTTAAGGCCCTGCAATCCTGAACGACCAACCGCTGCAAGAATCCTACCCCAGTTGGCATCGCTGGCAAACAGTGCTGTTTTCACCAGCGGAGAGTGCGCCACCGTATAAGCAACGGCTAGCGCCTCTTCTACGCTCGCTGCGTTTTCACAGGCCACTTTTACCAACTTTGTCGCCCCCTCACCATCGCGTACTATCTGCAGCGCTATCTCTAACATCAGGGCGTTTAGCTGCTGTTGAAACAAAGCGTAAGCAGCGGTATCAGCATCTATTTTCACACCTGACTCACCGCTGGCCACCAACATGCAAGCATCATTAGTAGACGTATCGCCATCGACCGTTATACGGTTAAAGCTTTGCTCACTCGCCTGTGACAAGAGCTGCTGTAAATCGCTTGCTGAAATATCAGCATCACTCGCCACAAACCCTAACATAGTCGCCATATTCGGCTTGATCATGCCTGAGCCTTTCGAAATCCCCGTAATAGTCACGGTCTTACCATCGACATCAAAACTAACGCTATGACCTTTAATACGGGTATCCGTGGTTAATATACCACTAGCTGCTGCACGCCAGTTATCACTTTCAAGGGAGCTAATCGCCTCATCAAGCACGCCACTAATTTTAGCCGTCGGCAGCAACTCACCAATCACACCTGTCGAAAATGGCAGTACCCGCTCTGCTTGGCTACCCACCTTGTCAGCGACCGCTTGACAACATAACTTCGCATCACGCATACCTTGCTCACCAGTACCGGCGTTGGCATTACCGGTATTCACCAGCAAGTAACGCTTTGCTTGTACTTGATCAAATGTTTGTAGATTCGCCTTAGCGATATGCACAGGAGCCGCACAAAAAGCATTCTGAGTAAACACTCCCGCCACTGCAGCGTCCGCTGAAAGCTCAAACAACACCACATCTGCTCGAGTTATTTGCTTAATCCCCGCATTAGCAACTCCAATACGAACACCTTTAATTGGCGCTAACGCCACTACTTTTCCCGAACCTACTGCCATTTCCATTTCCTTAAAAACAACTAAGAGCGATAAATCGCTCTTAGTTTGTAACTTTTTTTTGCCAATGCAAGCATTACAACTGCGATAAGCCTAGCTGTAATACGCCGATCTCTGGTTATTGATCAACTCAACTTACCATGACACTGCTTATACTTCTTACCAGAGCCACAAGGACAAGGTGAGTTCCTGCCCACTTTTTCGCCTTCTCTGACAAATGGCTCCACTTCTTGATCGATTCCCTGCTGCGAATCTGCACTTTGCTCAGCGGCAGATGCCGACTGATGCTCGAAGTTCATTTGCTGCTCTTGCAGCTTCTGACGACGCAACTCTTCCTGCTCGGCCATTTCTTCAGGCATTTGAATTTGCACATGCGACAGCACTTTAATGACATCCGTTTTGATGTTGCTTAATAAATGCTGGAATAACTCGAATGATTCACGCTTGTACTCTTGCTTAGGGTTTTTCTGTGCATAGCCGCGTAAATGGATCCCTTGACGTAAGTTATCCATCGTCTGTAAGTGCTCTTTCCAAAGCGTATCTAGCACTTGCAACATCACTTGCTTCTCAAAAGTACGCATACCTTCAACCCCAACCATCTCCTCTTTCGCTTGGTAGGCATTGGCTATTTCTAATTGCAGCTTTTCAGTCAGCGTCTCTTCATGTAGCGAGCTATCTGTTTTTAGCCACTCCCTAATCGGTAAATTCAAGCCGTACTCCGCTTGCACTGCTTTCTCAAGCCCCTCCACATCCCATTGCTCTTCAATACTTTGAGGAGGTATATAATTGGCAACCGTATCCCCAACTACTTCCTCACGAATCAGGCGAATAGTCTCAGAAATATCATCTGATGCCATTACCTCATTACGCTGAGTATAAACAACGTTTCGTTGATCGTTAGCGACATCATCGTATTCTAGTAATGATTTGCGGATATCGAAGTTACGACCTTCTACTTTTCGCTGCGCCTTTTCAATCGCGTTGCTCACCATTTTGTGCTCAATCGCCTCTCCGTGCTCCATGCCGAGAGAGCGCATGAAAGAGCGCATTCTATCAGAGGCAAAGATACGCATTAGATCATCCTCTAAGGATAGAAAGAACCTTGAAGAGCCCGGATCGCCCTGACGACCAGCACGACCACGCAACTGATTATCGATACGGCGAGATTCGTGCCTCTCTGTACCAATGATATGTAATCCACCAGAGGCGAGCACCGCATCTTGACGTTTTTTCCACGCAATTTTAATGCTTTCGTGCTCTGACTCAGCAGCGCCTTCAAGCTCTTCTTTGAGACGTCCACCCAATACAATATCTGTACCGCGACCGGCCATGTTAGTGGCAATTGTCACCGCCGCAGGACGGCCAGCTTCTACAATTATATCGGCCTCTCTTCCGTGGTGCTTAGCGTTTAATACGTTGTGTTCAATATTTTCTTTAATCAACAACTGCGAAATAAGTTCAGAGGACTCTACAGATGCCGTACCGACCAGCACAGGCTGCCCTTTCGCCTTAGTGACTTTTATTTCCTCAATGATAGCCTGATACTTCTCTTCCATCGTCATATAGATAAGATCATTACTATCGATACGCTGAACATTGAGGTTGGTTGGAATAACAACCACCGTGAGGCCATATATCTGCTGTAATTCGAACGCTTCTGTATCTGCCGTCCCAGTCATACCCGATAAATTTTCGTACAATCTAAAGTAATTCTGGAAAGTGGTAGAGGCCAGCGTTTGACTTTCCAACTGGATATCAACACCTTCTTTAGCTTCAATCGCTTGATGTAGTCCCTCTGACCAGCGACGACCTGGCATAATACGCCCAGTATGTTCATCGACAATAACCACTTCATTATCTTGTACGATGTAATCTTTGTCGCGCTGGAATAAGTTATGCGCTCTTAAGCCGGCTAACACGTGATGCAACAAGTTTAGATTTTGCGGTGCGTATAGGCTTTCCCCCGCTTTTAAGAAGCCATCCTGAACTAATAAATCTTCAACAATTTCATGCCCCGCTTCAGTCAAATCGACGGTCCGGTTTTTCTCATCTACAACAAAGTGCTCTTTGACCACTTGCTCTGTATCTTTGACGTCAATCTCACCTTCAAAACGCAGCAGTGTGGGAACAAGTTTATTTATCCCCGCATACATTTTAGAACTATCTTCAGCCGGCCCAGAAATAATTAGCGGCGTTCTCGCCTCATCAATTAAAATGGAGTCAACTTCATCGATAACGGCAAAGTTAAAATCTCGCTGTACTTTCTCTTCAATACTAAAAGCCATATTATCGCGCAGATAATCAAAACCAAATTCGTTATTGGTACCGTAGGTGATATCTGCCTGATAAGCGGCGCGTTTAACCTCTGGGTCTTGTTGCGATAACACCACACCCACCGACATTCCAAGCGCTTCATACAATGGACGCATCCATTCAGCATCACGACTGGCCAAATAATCATTGACGGTAACGACATGCACACCTCTGCCTGAAAGTGCATTTAAATATACCGCCAGGGTCGCCACTAAGGTTTTACCCTCTCCGGTACGCATCTCTGCAACACTACCTTGGTGCAGTGTAATACCACCAATTAATTGCACATCAAAATGGCGCATACCCATCGCCCGCACAGAGGCCTCACGTACAAGTGCAAAGGCCTCGGGTAATAGTTGGTCAGTGGTTTCGCCCTTAGCGAGTCGCGCTTTAAAATCATTGGTTTTGTCTATAATTTGGCTATCACTTAGCGCTTGCATTTGAGCTTCAATAGCGTTGACTTTTGAAACAGTTTTTTGCATGAGCTTAAGAACACGCGCATTCTTACTACCAAATACTTTTTTGAAAATTGAAGTCATCATGTTGTAGATATCACCAATAAATTATCATTTTGTTCACCGATTTGTGTTCGGCACAAGTCGCTCAGGGTAGAAGTCAACTTCAGGTGTTTGAGTATGAGCCCCAGCATAACGATTTTGCTCGATAAAACGGCGTTAAAAACCAGCTTAAGCTGCGTCTTTACACGAGTAACACCCAACAATTGGGGTACACTAAATCCGCATCTGGCCAGTTTTTTCTGTCTTATCTTTGCTCGTGACGCTATGCAGCAGTCTCTAAATAAACTTGTCGATTCAAACAAAAAAAGGAAATGATTCAAACTATGTAGAGCGATCAGTAGATCTGTTGCATCATAAAAATTGTCGTTATTGTACCTTGATGGGGATAGATAATATAACCTCAAGGGTAAAATTAAAACAAAGATTGTTATCTTTTAAAAAAATCACTGACCGTTGCAATGATTGCCAGTCATAATCCATAAAATCACTAGGAGATCGTTTAATATGCAAATTAAAGTATTGTTTTATCATGGCTTAATTTCATTCATTAAATAGAGATGACTTAGCTGGAGCCAAGTCATCGAAGGGCACTATCCTTTTGCCACCTACGATCCGCCTTTGTCGTTTCAGCCTATGCAGACTTAATGTCACTTAATAGAGGTTCTCTCAAGCCTGATAGCTGCTAACTCCAGCTGGTAATAGAAGACACTCTAAACTTGCAAAATCGCACTATCACTTGGTTATCTTTCTTACTTAGGGGAAGCTGTAAATGCAAACAAGCATTGACTATATATGATTTAAGTACTGCCTAAATCAAAGGCTTGTTAACAAATCAAGCTTAGTGACAGTGTGATTTTTCTGCGCCTACAATAATGTCCAGCTGCCGATTTGATGATAACCCCCAACTCGTCAACAATCCCAAACATACCATAAAAAATATTTAGGCATAAAAAAACCTGATAAATCAGGTTTTTTTATTGATGACTGAATTAGGCAACGGCGAGATCTGGTGATTGGCAAGTCACCAGCTCGTAGGCATCTTTTGTCGACAACAATTCCCGTACTAGCTGGTTATTCATAAAATGCCCCGTCTTAAAACCAATAAATTCGCCAATTAAAGGTTTGCCTAACAAATATAAATCTCCCACCGCATCTAAAACTTTGTGCTTCGAAAACTCATCTTCAAATCTTAAACCATCACTGTTTAGGACAGAGTTCTCATCCACTACGATGGCATTTTCCATGCTACCGCCACGGGCTAAATTATTGGCTCGCAGGTATTCTATATCGCTCATAAATCCAAACGTTCGCGCCCGACTCACTTGCCGAATAAAATTTTCACTGTTGAGTTCAAGCTCGCAGGTCATGTTTTTACCACGAAAGGCTGGATGATCAAAGTCAATTTCAACTGTGAGTTTACAGCCCTGATAGGGCTTGAAAGTGGCTGTTTTCCCCTCGTGCTCAAAACTGACCTCGCGGGTGATTTTTATGTACTGCCGGTTCGCTGTTAAACACTGAACACCCGCGGCTTTTATAAGGAAAATAAAGGGAGCGGATGAACCATCCATAATTGGCACTTCTTCAGCGTTTAACTCAACCACCGCATTATCAATACCCATCGCATTGAAAGCCGCCATTAAATGTTCAATGGTAGCGACCTTAACACCTTCTTTAAAAATATTGGTAGAAAGCACTGTCTCTTTGACTAAAAAAGCGTCAGCAGGTATCTCAACAACAGGCTCTAAATCGATTCTACGAAAGACAATACCAGTATTGGCATCGCCTGGGCGTAAATTCAAATAAACCTTACTACCGGTATGCAGCCCTAAACCGGTTGCTTTGATACTGGTCTTTAGCGTTGTTTGCTTAATCATTGATACTTGTGACCTAACTTTGTTTCTTATTACGGCAAAAAAGCGCGCATCATAGCAAACCTACTCGCCAACAACAATCATTCTCATGTGAGTCATATCTATAACGTCAACTCGATAGCTAGCAAAATAAAGCTTCCTGAGTAAGCCATTCGCTTGAACGCTCTACACTGAGTAAGATAACAGCATCTGGCTATTTATCAGGCAAAAAAACATCACCCTTACCAATCACCAAAGCGCTTAACTCATCTCTATTGAAACTTAGCGATTACGTTCATATACAGCAAAAATACTTATTATGCGTTTGCTATTGGTCGATTTCCTCACCTTATCATCGCCGCTAGCTTTGCTGGCACCTTGCCATATGCATAGACATTATTCGCTTTGTCTGCGGATAAAGGTAGGCACATCAAAATGATCATCGCTCTTGCCACTTTTATAGGGGGCACTCTCCTCTTTAGCATCGAGCAGAGCCTCTCGCTGTGTTCTGCGCAGCACTGTTGGCAACTCAATCTGCCCCATGTCAACTCTCTCTCTTAAGGGCTCTACTGCTTGTTTAGCCCTCTGGGTTACGACTTCCAAGTTCTGGGATTTTTTCTCAAAACCTGTCGCAACAACGGTTACCTTAAGGTCGTCGACTAACTCTGTATCTATGACAGTTCCTATGACAATAGTTGCATCCGCTGAAGCGTATTTTTCAATAATATTACCCACTTCACTAAACTCTCCCAATGTCAGATCCAGACCTGCAGTAATATTCACTAAAATGCCACTGGCTCCTTTTAAATCGACATTTTCAAGTAGTGGGCTATTGATAGCCCCCTCTGCTGCAATAGCGGCACGCTCTTCCCCACGTGCACGATCTGAGCCCATCATTGCCATGCCCATCTCTGACATCACTGTACGCACATCGGCAAAATCGACATTGATCATACCTGGGCGAGTAATAAGCTCTGCGATACCGCGAACGGCACCTAACAACACATCATTAGCTGCGGCAAATGCTTTAATTAAACTGGCATTGCGCCCTAGTACCTTCATCAATTTTGTATTAGGGATGATAATGAGTGAGTCAACCTGATCGCGTAACTCCTGCACGCCAGCATCAGCCAACATCATCCGTTTTCGACCTTCGAATGGAAAAGGAGTCGTCACCACCGCGACCGTTAAGATCCCCATACCTCTGGCAACTTCTGCCACAATCGGTGCTGCTCCTGTACCTGTACCACCGCCCATTCCAGCAGTAATAAACACCATATCAGCACCTTGAATAGCCTCGCCTATCGCCTCGCGATCTTCAATGGCCGCTGCTCGCCCAACGTCTGGATCAGCACCGGCACCTAGGCCTTTAGTTGTCTCACGACCGAGCTGAATACTATTATCGGCATCGATACTGGCCAATGCCTGCGCATCGGTATTAGCGCAAATAAATTCTACACCTTCTAAATCAGCTGCCAGCATGTGAGCTAGCGCGTTGCCGCCACCGCCACCTACACCGATGACTTTTATATTCGCACCGTGCATATCATCATCTTGCATACTAAACATAATAACCTCCTAACAGATTACTTGTGTACTGGCCAAATTGGATTGCATGCCAACTTCGGCTTATCTTGGTTGCTGAGCTGCGCTCAGAATCTATTTAAATCGCTAACTATCGACATTTTCATATGTCAGTGCTATTTTTCAGCGATCATTATTTCTCATCTAGTTGGTCACCTATCGGCGCCACTGTATCAAGCCATTTAACTGAAACACCGTTGGTGTATCTAACATCGACCCGTTCGATATTGTCGGCCTTTGCATATAAATGTCCTTTGTACAATTCGATAAAGCGGCGCAGTCGCGCAAGTATTTGCTCGCGGCCTAATTCCACCTCAATATTATTATCTAGCAACAGCGTCCAAGCACCACGCGCCTGCAATGTCAGACCGGCCATTAAGGTATTTGACCCTTTAAAAAAATGACTCAAACTATGATATTGTTCCATCACTCTCGCTGTGTCTGTCGATGGACCATTCAGGATGGGAAGATGCTCCAATCCCTGTTTATTGTCAGGCCAGAAGATATCCCCCTGGTGATTTAGCAATCCCTTATCTCCCCACTTTGCGATAGGAACCTGCTCCCTTACCTCTATCTCTAAACCCTGTGGCCAACGACGCTTTAAATGTACGGCATTTATCCAAGGCTCTTCTTGAGCCAATTTTTGTACTTCTTGTATATCAACAGACAGTATTGACGGTTTACTGGCTGAGCCTTGCAAATTTCGAGCAAGCTTTGTGAGCATTTTATGGCTGTCTAAATACTGGGTATTACCTTTGACTTCCAAAGCAGTGACCGGTTGATTTAACCATTGATACAAATGTCCCGCTGCATTAAATAGCAATCCGCAAAATAGCGCAAAAGCCGTTAATATCATTGCTGGACGCACATACCAATCACTTAAACTACTCACAGCAAAAAAACTTTGCTGATGATCATTATTTAGTTTGGCCGCTGCTGCACTGGCCGCTCCTTTAGCTGGCGCTATATCCTGTTTACGCCAACGCAACATCTTAAGCGAAATCCATGGTAGAGAGGTTGTGCGCAAGAGCCGTAATATCACCGGCACCTTGGGTTAATAATATATCGCCTGGGCGTAACATGTTCTGCAACAGTGTCGGCACTTCTTGAATACTATCGACAAATACCGGCTCTAGCTGTCCTCGCTGACGAATACTGCGGCATAAACTGCGACTATCTGCACTGGTAATGGGCTCTTCCCCCGCCCCATAGACTTCCAACAATAATAGCGAATCAACCTCTGATAACACTTGCACATAATCTTCGTATAAGTCACGGGTACGAGTATATCGATGGGGTTGGTTTATCATCACAATACGGCGTTCGGGCCACCCTTTGCGCACCGCCTGTATGGTTACTTGAATTTCACGCGGATGATGCCCATAATCATCTACTAACATGACAGATCCCCCTGCAACCGGTAAATCGCCAAGTACTTGGAAGCGACGATCCACACCAGAAAAAGCTTTTAATGCGCTGGTAATCGCAGCATCATCAATACCTTCATCAGTGGCAACGGCAATAGTGGCTAGCGCATTTAATACATTGTGATCGCCTGGCATATTCACTGTCACTTGCAAGTCTCTATGTTGCTCGGGACGGATCACTTTAAAATGCGTCTGCATGCCATTTTGGGATATATCAACCGCACGATAATCTGCACCTTCCTCTAAACCATAAGTGATCACTGGGCGATTTATTCGCTCGCGAATCTCCCTCACCACAGGGTCATCGGTGCATAACACCGCGAGACCATAAAACGGCAGATTATGTAAGAACTCAACAAATGTCTGCTTTAGTACATTAAAATCGCCACCGTAAGTATCCATATGATCGGCGTCTATATTGGTTACAATCGCCACCATTGGCTGCAAGTGCAGAAATGAAGCATCAGATTCATCTGCCTCAGCAATTAGATAGCGACTTGCACCTAATCTGGCATTTGTTCCGGCGCTGTTTAGCCTACCGCCAATGACAAAAGTCGGATCTAATTCTCCCTGGGCAAAAACTGACGCCAACAAACTGGTCGTCGTGGTTTTACCATGTGTTCCAGCAACGGCAACAGCATGACGATATCGCATGAGTTCTGCCAACATTTCAGCACGGCGAACAATAGGGATCTGCGCTGCGCGAGCGGCAATAATTTCAGGGTTACCTTCATCAATCGCTGTCGAGGTAACAACGACGTCGACATTGGCGACGTTTTCTGCTGTATGAGCAATAAATACTGTTGCGCCTAAGCTTGTTAGACGCTTGGTAGCAGCTGAAGTTTTGATATCAGACCCCGAAATCAAATAGCCCTGATTACACAATACTTCTGCAATACCACACATGCCCACACCGCCAATACCGACAAAGTGAATACGCTTAATTCTGCGCATTTCAGGGATATCATATACCGTACGCGCCAGCGTTGGTGCTTTACTAATGTTACTCATTGCATTTCCTCAAGACAGATATTTGCCACTGTATTTGATGCTTGTGGCATTCCAACCAGCTGTGCTTTAGCCGCCATATCCGCCAGTTTTTCTCTATTTTCCAATTGAGCAAATAACTCAATTAACGTATTTTCATTTAAATTGTTTTGCGCCACCAACACTGCCCCACCCGCATCAACCAAAAACTGCCCGTTAGCGCTCTGATGATCATCGACCGCAAATGGGAAAGGTACTAGCAGTGAAGCGACCCCGGCAATGGCTATTTCGCTGACGGTTAGTGCACCCGCTCTACAAATCACCAGATCAGCCCAACTGTAAGCTTCATCCATATTATCAATAAATGCAGCCACTCTTGCGTCAATTTTTAGAGCGGTATAAGTCGCTTGCGTTTGCTCGATGTTACGCCCCCCCGTTTGGTGCCAAATATTGGGTCGCAAATCAGCATCCATTTTCAGCAGCGTCTTAGGTACTACCTCATTGATAGCCATCGCACCTAAACTGCCGCCCACGATCAATACATTAAGCTTTCCCTCTCGCTGCGCATAACGTTGTGTACTTGGCTGCACATTTAATATTGCCCCCCTGACAGGGTTGCCAACAACCTCAATACCTTTTGCTCGGTCATCGCCAAAAGCATTGGGGAAAGCGGCCAGCTTGCGCGTTGCCATTGTTAACGATAGCTTGTTGGTCATTCCCGCTTTGGCATTTTGCTCGTGTATGACCAGTGGCACTCCGGCCAGTTTTGCAGCGACGGCCCCTGGGCCCGAGGCAAACCCACCCATACCTAATACGATGTCGGGTCGTACTTGTTTAAATACTTTTCTCGCCTGCCATATCGCTTTAGCCACTAACCAAGGCGCTTTAATAAGGCCAAGCTTACCTTTACCACGCAAGCCTTTCACCTCGATACAATGCAGTGGGATGCCAGCACCGGGAATAACTTTCGCTTCAATTCCTGCAGCCGTCCCCAACCAGTGAACCTCAACACCTGCAGCACGTAATAAATCCGCTACGGCGAGTGCCGGAAACACATGCCCGCCGGTTCCTCCAGCCATAATTAAGGCAACTTTATTTTTCCCCAGCGAATTCATATAGACTCTCTATTTATTTTACGCTTAGCACTCGATTGATCAAAGGTCTTACTTTTCACCCTTTTTACCTTGTTTTTCACTCTGCTTAATTCTTCCTTTGTATTAACGCGGCTCTCTTCACTAAACTCTGATATATCTAGCGCTTGCGCAGCGTCAAGGGCAATTTCTGGCTCTTTTTGTCGCCGCTCTTTGCCAGGCGCTCGTGCAGCCACTATTGTCTCTTTTGAGGGTTGCTCGCTACCGTTTTCAGCGCTGTCAGACTCAGTTGCTTGTGCCATTAAATAGCTGGCCCCAATAGAATCACTGAGCAGATATTCGCCGCTGGCACCTACCTCAATTCGCTGTAATTTCAATTCATAATCAATGCGCAAAATAACGGCTATCATCGCCGTGCAGACAATCAAACTACTACCGCCGTAGCTTAATAGCGGCAAGGTTAACCCTTTGGTCGGCACCGCTCCGACATTCACACCAATGTTAATTAACACTTGTGCCGCCAGCACCAGCGCAAATCCATAAGTAATAAATGCCATAAAGAATTGCTGTTGTTTTTCCGCCTGCCGGCCAATGGCAAATATTCGAAAAATGATCACCAGATAAAGCACAATGATCAGTAACGCACCAACCAAACCCAGTTCTTCTGAAAGCACTGAATAGACAAAATCAGTGTGTGCTTCGGGTAAGTAAAACAATTTTTGCACACTATTTCCCAGCCCTGTGCCAAACCACTCACCACGACCGAAGGCTATTTGCGCCTGCGATAACTGATAGCCGGCGCCAAAAGGATCCGCCCAGGGATCTTGGAATGACTTTAGGCGTGCCATCCGATATGGCTGAATAACCGCCAGCGATCCTACGGTCACTAAGGCACCCGTTAAAATCACTAAAAACTGTGAAAAGCGCATGCCACTTAAAAAGATCATGCCCATCACCGATGCCATTAAAACAACCGCAGCCCCGTAATCAGGTTCCATTATTAACAAAAAGACAAAAAAACCCAACGGCATTATTGGCCTTACCACCCCTTTCCAGCTGTTGCGCACATCGGTTAAGCGGCGCACCAAATATCCGCCTAAATACATAATCATGCAGAACTTAGCCACCTCAGAGGCCTGTAAGTTCAGAGGGCCTGCACGTATCCAACGCTGCGATCCGTTGACCTCTTTACCGATACCTGGCACTAACACCAGTACCAGCAGTATAAAGCCAAAGGCCAATAGCCACGGACCGGCGTTATACCAACGCTTAATAGATATTTTCCACACTATAAAAGCGCTTATTATCGCCATGATGATAAACATGCCATGTCGCAACGAAAAGAAAAACGGTTGCTGATAGTTCTTTGCCGCTACATCTAAAGAGGCAGAGGTGATCATCACAAAACCGGTCAACATGATAAATAGCGCAGCACCCAATAACAGTGGGTCAAAAGGCAATTGACCTGCCGGCAACTGTAGCCAGCGCGACACAAAACTTCTTTGCGTTAACCACTGAGGCTCAGTGACTGGTGTGGGCGCAGGTTGCAACACTATAAGCCCTCCGCTGCCCTGGAGAATACTTCACCGCGTTGCGTGTAGCTATCAAACATATCAAAACTGGCACAGGCAGGAGACAGTAAGACGATCTCTCCGGATTGCGCCAGACTTGCTGCTTGTTGCACAGCCTCTTGCATACTGCTGGCAAAGTAAATCTCTTCAAAATCTAACGCATTTGCAATGCGTTTAGCATCAGTGCCAATTAACACTAACGCTTGTACGTATCGCCTGACTGGCGCCGCTAAATCTTCAAAACTCGCACCTTTACCGTCTCCACCGGCGATTAATACCACTTTTTTTCCCTGTGCCAAAGTAGGCCCCAATCCTTCTAAAGCAGCTACAGTCGCCCCGACATTGGTACCTTTTGAGTCATTAAAATAGCTGACGCCTTTTTTACTCGCCACCAATTGACAGCGATGCTCTAGCCCATCAAAGTCCTCTATCGCTTGTAACATTGAAGCCATCGGCAATCCTGCCTGCGAGCCTAACGCCAGCGCAGAAAGTGCGTTAATCACATTATGCCGCCCCGGCAGTTTAATTTTGTCGCAGGCCAGTAATGGCTGCTTAGCTAACGCCAAATACTCACGAGGCTCACCTGCTTCTAGCTGATTTAATACACCAAAAATTGCAAAGTCAGACTCGCCCAATCGAAAACCGGTTATGTTTACTTGCTTGGCAACTAGCGGATGGGTCAGAGCATCATCCAAGTTTTCGACAACTTTTTTGCAACCTTTGAAAATACGGTGTTTTGCCTGATAGTACTTTTGAAAATCATTGTCATATCTATCTAAGTGATCGGGTGTAAGGTTTAATACACAGGCAACTTCAGCGCGCAAATCATTAGTCGTTTCTAACTGAAAACTAGAGAGTTCTAATACGTATAACTCTTTTTCAGGCATGCTCAAAAAATCAAGTACAGGCAGACCTATATTGCCGCCAACACCCACATTCAATCCAGCCTGTTTAGCCATTTCGCCAACCAGTGTTGTGACACTTGATTTTGCATTGGAACCGGTAATGGCAATAATAGGTGCGCTCACCTCTCGACAAAAAAGATCAATATCGCCGACCAACTTGCTACCGCGCTCAAGCGCATAGGTAATTGCAGGATCATCTTTGGCAACCCCTGGACTTAATATCAATTCACTAGCGCTGGCCAACAATTCTTGATCAAGCGGGCCCAACATAACCTTTACTTGAGGGTACTCTTGCTGGAAGGCCGCTAAATTAGCGGGGTTTTCTCGAGTATCAACAACCATAAAACGCGCGTTATTGCGCGCCAGCAACTTGGCACAGGAGATCCCGGTTAAACCAAGCCCTATTACAATTTTAAGTTGATCGCTGGCAATTACAGACATAAACGTTACCGTAACTTCAAGGTCGCGAGACCGACTAATACTAAAATAACGGTGATGATCCAAAAGCGCACAATAATGCGCGGTTCTGGCCAACCTTTTAATTCAAAATGATGATGAATAGGCGCCATTCTAAATATTCGTTTACCGGTGAGTTTATATGAGGCCACTTGTAACACCACTGAAACCGTCTCCATCACAAAGACACCGCCCATTATTACCAGCACAAGTTCTTGACGCACAATGACGGCGACAACACCCAGTGCAGCACCCAGCGACAGAGCCCCTACATCACCCATGAATACTTGTGCAGGATAGGTATTGAACCAGAGAAAGCCAAGGCCCGCGCCAACAATAGCACCACAGAATATAATCAACTCACCCGAGCCGTTGATGTAAGGTATGTTTAAGTACTTGGCAAATTCAACGTGACCGGTTAAATAGGCAAAAACACCTAAGCCCGCGGCAACCATGACCGTTGGCATAATTGCCAAGCCATCCAGACCATCTGTTAAGTTAACCGCATTAGATGTCCCGACAATCACAAAATAGGTAAAGACGATAAAAAACAAACCCATGTTAATGGCGACATCTTTAAAGAAAGGCACTATTAATTGAGTTTCAGCGGGTGATTGCGCGGTTGCATAAAGCACGATAGCAGCACCAAGGCCACCAATAGATTGCCAAAAGTATTTCCAGCGCGCCGGTAATCCGACAGAATTTTTCTCCACCACCTTACGCCAGTCATCAACCCAACCGACAGCGCCAAAAATAAAGGTCACAGCCAATACGATCCAGACAAAGCGCGAACTCAAGTCAGCCCAAAGTAACGTACTGATACCAATCGAGAGCAAGATAACTGCGCCGCCCATAGTCGGCGTACCCGCTTTGGATAAATGCGATTGCGGACCGTCATTGCGAATAGACTGACCTATTTGCTTTTCTTTCAAAAAGCGGATCATCTTAGGGCCTAAATAAAGGGCCAAACACAAGGCGGTAATCACCCCCATGATGCCCCTCAACGTTAAATATTGAACAACCGCAACTGCGTTAAAATAGCTGGCTAAAAAATCGGCGATTATTAAAAACATTACTCCTCCTCCCCTAGCGCTAACGCGGTGACAACTTGTCTCATACCGGCACTCAACGAGCCCTTCACTAAAATTTTTGTTTCGCTATCCATCATCTCTTCTATTTTTTTAATCATATCGTTTTTATTATGAAAGGCTGTTATAACCGTATTGGTTAATTTGGCAAATTCTGCCGCTGCTAAAGCGCCTTTTTCACCACAGCTAAACAGCTGGTTAATTTTTTTATTCGCCGCATAAGTACCTATCTCTCGGTGCAAAGATAACTCATCATCACCGAGCTCTCCCATATCCCCCAGCGCTAACAGCTTGATACCCGGCAACTGTGCCAGCAGGTCAATTCCCGCTTTGACCGAATCGGGATTGCCATTATAACTATCATCAATCACGGTTGCGCCATTGACACCGCGCAGTGCTTTTAATCGCCCTGCGATGGTATGCGCACTTTTTAAACCGGCCACAACCTCAGCAAAGCTTGCGCCAATCGCCAAAGTACTAGCCGCTGCCGCCAATGCATTTTTCACATTGTGTAAAGCTAACAAATTTAAAGTAACACTGGCGCACTCTGCTTTGAAGTGTAAGTTGAAGCGATAATTTCCCGCCGCTTGCAGCTCGAGGTTTGACGCATACACATCTGCCTGCGGGTTGTCTAAACTAAAGCTTAAATAGTGATTAACGGTATTAAGCGCAATCCACTGCTCAACGTTGGCATCATCTAAGTTTAAAATCGCGACTCCGCCCTCTTTCAACCCTTGAAAAATCTCCCCTTTTGCTGCCACAACCCCCTGTAAACTCCCAAAGCCTTCTAAATGCGCCCCCATAGCATTGGTGATAATGGCGACATCGGGCTGGGTAAGCTGGGTACAGTAAGCAATTTCACCCTGACTGTTAGCGCCCATTTCAACCACCGCAAAACGCTTTTTTTGATCAAAATCTAGCAGTGTTAAAGGCACGCCTATTTCATTATTGAGATTGCCAAGTGTTGCAAGAGTCTGCCCTTTTTGCCGCAAAATGGCGGCGATAATTTCTTTTGTGGTGGTTTTACCATTTGAGCCGGTGACTGCAATCAACGGCCCTTGATAACGCTCTCGATTGTCTTTAGCAATAAGGCCCAATGCAATATGGCAACTTTTAACCACTAATTGCGGCACATCGATGGGCAGTTCTCTCTCAACCACCAAACCAATCGCCCCTTTATCCACGGCCTGTTGCGCAAAAGCATGCCCATCAAAGCTTTCACCGCACAAGGCTAAAAACACATCGCCAACTGCCACCTTACGGGTATCTGTTGTCAGTTGGCTAAACTGGCAGTCACCATTAATCAGCTCGGCCTTTAACGGCTCTTTTAATGCGGAAAATTGCATCGTAAAACTCATAGCAGCAACTCCCCAGAAAACTTGGATTTTTCCACTAACGCCTCACGTACCACTTGCTCATCTAAAAAGTGATGTTTCACACCCATAATTTCCTGATAATCCTCATGTCCTTTACCTGCAATCAATACCACGTCACCAGCGTTAGCCGCATTGACTGCTTTCACAATTGCTCTTTGTCTATTGCTTTCTACCTGGTACTTTAAATCGGCCGATAATCCGGTCTTAATCATTTCAATAATTGCCTCGGGATTTTCTGTACGCGGGTTGTCACTAGTGATCACCAGCTGATCGGCAAATCGCTCAGCGACTTTTGCCATCAACGCCCGTTTCGACTGATCTCTATCACCTCCACAACCAAACACCACCAGCAACTTAGCTTGCGTATGTACTCGACAGGCAAGTAACGCTTTTTCAAGCGCATCAGGGGTGTGGGCATAATCCACCACACATAGTGGCTGTTTAACAACACTAGACAGTCCCACTTGCTGCATGCGCCCTGGTACGGGCGATAAAACAGCTAGAGCGTGTTTGACTTGATCGAGAGAAAACCCAAGCTTATTGAGGGAGGCCGCACAAAGTAGCAAATTAGCCACATTGAACTTACCCAGCAGCGTAGTCTCCACTTTTACCGCACTATCGCCAGCACATAACTCAAATGCTAAACCTTGCTGTAAATTGACGTTTTTGGCCACAAAGTTGGCACCACTGGAGGCAATTTCGCTATAGCTGCTAAGCTCGGCGCTACTTGTATCGTGCAAATGCTCAAGGAGCTGCTGATTGTATTCATCATCTAGGTTTAATACACAGTGATTGGTCGAATAATCAGTAAACAGTTTTGCTTTTGCCTGCGCATAGGCTTGCATAGTGCCGTGATAATCTAAGTGATCTTGCGATAGGTTGGTGTAGGCAACGAGATTAAATGGAACACTTTGTACCCGTCCTTGCTCAAGCGCATGGGAGCTGACTTCCATAACCACCGCTTTTGCTCCCTGTGCATAAAACTGCGCAAACAACTGTTGTAGAGAACAGGCATCGGGGGTCGTTCTACTCGCCTGTTCTAGGCTATCCGGGTGGCCGTTACCTAAAGTGCCAATAATAAAAGTATTAACGCCTAAGTTGTTTAGCGCTTGCGCGATATAATGCGCGCAAGATGTCTTGCCGTTTGTGCCGGTAATACCAATCACATTCAGTGATTGCACCACATTTCCAAAAACCGCTGCGGCTATTTCACCGAGTTTAAAGGCGAGTCCTGTTAACGCAATAACCGGCACGCTGTAGCTTTCAAGATCCACATCTGGTTTATTAGGTTGCTCAGTCACTTTCTCAACCACAACCGCCACAGCCCCGCGCGAAATAGCGCCTTCAATAAAGTCAGTGCCTTTAAAGTGCTCCCCATCACGGGCGACAAATAAATCACCTACCACTACATCGCGACTATCTTCCTTAATACCTGTTACTGTAATAGCGCGCCATTGCTCAAAGCACTTATCAGTGCACAAACTGCTGAACAACTTCTCCAATAATATTGAATTTTCAGCCATTTTTTACCGCCAACTGCTGATTCTTTGCTTTTACCGGCCACTGATCTGGGGAGATATTTAACATCCGTAATGCGCCAGCGGTCACTCTTGAGAAAATAGGAGCCGCCACACCACCGCCAGAATATTGCTGACCTTTTGGATTATTCACCATGACCACTATTGCCAGCTTTGGATCACTTGCAGGTGTAATACCGGCAAAAACCGAAACATATTTATTTAAATCATAACCGCCGCGACTAGCTTTACGAGAAGTCCCTGTTTTACCGGCTACTGAGTAGCCAAACACCGCCGCTTTACGGCCCGTCCCCCCTTTATCGGCCTGCACTGTGGTCTCCATCATAGTCACTACATTTTCCGCGATAGCAGCGGGTATAATACGTTCACCTCTAGGTTTTTCGGTCGTTTTCAATAGACTGACGGGCAACTTAACCCCTTTATTAGCCAGTACAGAGTAAGCTTGGGCCAGCTGAATTGGTGTCACTGAAACCCCATAGCCATAGGACATAACGGCTCTTTCTATCACTTGTCTTTGCGAGTAATAAGGCAGTTCGCCACTGCGCTCTCCAGGGAAACCGGTACTTGATAACTGCCCGATCCCGACATTGGAAAACAAGTTATGCATACTATCTGGCTCAAGCGATAGGGCTAACTTAGTCACACCCACGTTACTGGATTTTGTAATAATTCGGGTGAGAGACAACTTCCCGTAATTACGAAAATCTTTGATGCGCTTACGTTTAATAAACATGTACCCAGGGGTGGTATCTATAACGGAGTCTCGTTGATAATTACCACTCATCAGCGCTGCTACTACGGTAAAAGGTTTTACCGTAGAGCCAGGTTCAAATACATCCGTTAAGGCGCGATTTCGTAACTGCTCTCCCGTTAGCACCGATCTATCGTTGGGATTGTAAGATGGTTGATTAACCATCGCCAAAACTTCACCCGTTTTAATATCTAATATCACCACAGAGGCCGAATCTGCACGGTGAGATTTAACCGCCGATTTCAACTCTTTATAGGCAAGGTACTGTAAGCGCAAATCAATACTCAGTGCCACATCTTTGCCAGACTCAGATTCTTCTATTAATTTGATATGTTTAATGGTGCGCCCTAACCGGTCTTGCATCACCAGTTTTTTACCCGGCACGCCTAACAACGCATCTTCATAGGCAAGTTCGATGCCTTCCTGACCTGAACCGTCTATACCAGTAAAACCGACTAAATGAGTGGCCACTTCCCCGGCCGGGTAATAACGCTTGTATTCACGGTCGACATTGATTCCTTTGATATTCAAAGCCGACACTTTATCCGCTAAGTCCGGTGAGATTTGCCTTTTTAAATAGACAAAACCCCGTGTAGAATTTTGTTTTATTTTACCGCTTACCGCATTGTTTTTTTTACCTAACAAACGCGATAATTGCTTTAATTTTGGCTCAGTTATATCGACAACTTTTGGGTTAACCCAGACCGCGGCGACTGGCGCACTCACAGCCAGAGCTTCTCCATTTCTATCGGTAATCAGCCCGCGATGAGCAGGCACCTGCATCGTTCTTAACGTGCGTTTATCACCTTGACCCTGCAAAAAATCTTTATCATAGGTATACAGAGAAACCAACTTTGCGACTATTCCTAGCGCAATCACTCCCAACAGCCCACAGACCAACCAAAGACGCCAACCTCTTGAATGCTGCAGAACAATACGCTGTTCACTCATAGCTAATCATCTCAACATTTTCAGGTTTTGGCACTTGCATTGACAGCTTAGTCTTGGCTATTTTTTCAACCTTACTATTAGTGCCCAGAGCGCTCTGCTCCAAAAGCAACTGCCCCCACTCTACTTGCAATTCATCCCAGTGACTGACTAACTGCTGTTGCGTATTAAATAACTGTCGGTACTCGTAAGCTTGATAGATAATTGAGACGCTGCTCACTAAAAGTGCCATTAACAACATCACTATCACTAACATTGGCCGCCCAATTTCATTTGCACCGAGCAGCTTCAAATGTGTACCACTGCGCATCGTCACTGGAGCTTGGCGGCTATCTTTGCTCATGCTATTTTTTCTGTCACTCGCATCACTGCACTGCGCGATCTCGGATTTTCATCCACTTCATGTTTGCTTGCCTTGACTTTTTTACTGATATCCTTTAAGCGGCAACGCAGCATATCGTTAGTATATGGAATTCCCTGCGGCAAATGATCATCGCCTTTTACGTGTTTGCGAATAAAGCGTTTAACGATACGATCTTCCAGTGAATGAAAACTAATCACCACTAGTCGCCCACCCACTTCCAGTGCCTCTAACGCACCTTGCAGGCACTCTTCAATATCCGTCAGTTCACAGTTGACTTGAATTCTAATCGCCTGAAATGCCCTCGTTGCAGGATGCTTGCCCTTCTCCCATGCAGGATTAGCATCTTTAATAATTTGCGCCAAGCGTGCCGTTGTTTCAATCGGCGCCTTTTCACGTTCAGCCACTACTGCTCGGGCCATGCGCCTACCGAATTTTTCTTCTCCATAGGTATAGAGAACATTGGCAATTTCTTGCTCACTGGCATAAGACAGCCACTGCGCGGCACTTTCACCACTTGTAGTATCCATGCGCATGTCTAATGGGCCATCGTGTTGAAAACTAAACCCGCGACTAGGATCATCTAACTGCGGAGAGCTGACACCGAGATCGAGTAAAACACCTGTCACTTTACCTAGCTGATCGCGCTGCTGCGCAAACTCTTCAAGGCGGGCAAACGAGCCGTGAGCAATTGAAAATCTAGCATCATCGCCAAACCGGTTTTGGGCAAAATCTATCGCTTCTAAATCTTTATCAATCGCCATCAGCTGGCCATCGTCAGCGAGTGCATTTAAGAGCTTTCCACTGTGACCGCCACGACCAAAAGTACCATCAACGTAAAAGCCCGATGGGTCAGTGACCAATGCATCGACAGCTTCTTGTAGCAATACTGTTACGTGTTCAAAACTATTATTTTCCACTGACTTTACCTTTCGCAACTTTTGAGTTGCGGTTAATTATTTCACACGGGCTCAACATATACTGCTGAGGCCATAAATTAGAGCTGCCACCCTTAAAGTACTTATTAATTCACTTTTTAAAGTCGCTACAAGGAAAGCGACTTTAAGTCAGCTGGCAAAGGAGCGTCTTCTTCACCTATTTGCAGATACTCATCTCGCGTTTGCTGCCAGAGAGTCTCGCTCCATATTTCAAATTTTTTACCTTGCCCTAACAACACTATTTTCTTTTCCAGCTGTGCGTATTCTCGCAGCGGTGCACTGAGCAACAAACGTCCATTTGCATCCATTTCGACATCGCTAGCATGGCCAAGCAATAAACGTTGTATGCGCCGCGCATTTTTATCAAAACTGGGCAACGCTTCAATTTTCTTTTGTATCTCTTCCCATTCATGAATGGGATAGAGCAATAGGCAACGTGATTCAGTATCTATGGTGACCACTAACTCCCCTGCGCAATGCACACTTAAAGGCTCTCTATACCGAGAGGGAATAGCCATTCTGCCTTTGGCATCCAAATTGATTGGATTGATGCCACGAAACATCACTTTATTAACTACCTAAACCACTGACAAACATAAAACCCCACATTAACCCACTTTTTACCACTATATTACACTATAGGAATTCCATGTTATTTTTGCAAGCACTTGTGCCTTCGAATCGAATTTAAGATTAATCCCATCGTTATGGCCTTGCGGCTAAGTGACAACCCTTTAATTTTAAGGAAGATTTAATACAAAATAAATTTGTACCACTTTAACCAAGCATGGAGCAACTAAGTAAAAACACATTAAAAAACAACAGTTAAATGACTATAAACACATAACATTTGTTAATTTAAATAGTATTTGGCATGTAAAAAAATGACAAAACACGTCACTTTAATATTAAAGAAAAAGCAGAGTTGACAAATAAGTTAGACATACAGGTAGGCACTATTATGACGCGAGGTATTTTAACAAAATTTCTGAAAAAATAATTAATTTTTACGCTTTTTTTACACCATTTTTTCCGTTATTTTAATTGTCATACAAGGCATTGATAACGTAAACAAAATTTCATTGAAGTAAACTAATCGTACCAGCCATCACCCCTACAAGGATAAATTATCATGATCATGATCAAGATTAATGATAGCAAGACCCTCTTTACTTAATCGAGCTATCAGCTTGCATTGATGCATTGATCCCATCCCATTCGCCTGAGGCCTTTAGCCGCGCTAACGCCCTGCGAAAGACATTAACGATCTCCTCTGCGGTATTTTTGCTAAAAGCTAAATAGCCATCTATTGACAACTCCTTAATGGGATATACCTCTTCAAAATCTTCTAGCTTCAAGCCTAAAGATTCTACCTGTAAAATAAAGGATGATTTTGCCGCCAATAAAAGGTCTATACGTCCCGCTGTGAGTTTTTTAATATTCTGACCAATAGAGACCACATCTTCAACTTTCTTAATCCCACGCATTTTTAAATATAAATGAGCACCACTTTTTCTGATCACTCCCACTTTGTACCAACTTAGATCACTCAGTTTATTTATGTGAATATCTGATCTTGATTTAAGTCGATAGACATAGCTATCAATGGGGGTAATCGTGCCCACCCATTTAAATTGATCTTCATTCTCTGGTAGCCTTTCTATCAAATAAATCAACGTATTGTGCTTTTTTTGCGCCAAGTGATAAGCCCTTGCCCAAGGGTAGACATTAATTTTAGAGATTACTTTGAGTTTTTTAAGAAGAGCCTTAACAACTTCTGTGGATTGCCCTTTTAACTCTCCGTTTTCGAGGTATATAAAAGGGGAAATCAGGGCTGTGTTAATGGATATGCCCTCGTTCAAGAGGTCAATTTTACGGCTCCTTCGCTCTTTAGCAGGCTTGATATTGTGGATGATAACATGGCTACTTTGCCACCAAGTGGCAGGTTGAATATAAGGATTGTTAGCCGAGGGCCAATTAGTCCAATAGGTATTGCTAAAGGGCACTATCTTTTTGGCTTGCGCTATCGGAATAATTGGCAACTGCTCCATCCAAAGATCCATCGCCTGAACCACAAGAGCGTCAATTCTGGAGTCATTTAAAGGCAAGCTGCCTATTTCATCAACAATCTTGCTGTACTGTTCATTCTGCCAGCGCCAGCCATTGGCACCGGCAGATCCTATACGCTCCCCCATAGGCTTATACCATCGAATATTAAAACTGTTCATAGATGACCATGGCTCGTTTACTGAGCCACAGGCCTGCCAGCCGGAGCGAGCTTGATAAGCTCCGCTAAAAAAATTATTCCAAAATGCGCCATAGGGAACATTTCCCCAAGTGGCATTAATACCAACCTCTTGCAATTGCTTAACCACAACTTGAGCCAATAACTGATTTTCTAAAAGAGGCTCAGGCGTTTGAATATGCAAAGACAGCTCTTGCCCGGCCTTTTCAAAATATCCGGTACTGTGATTTTGTATATAACCTTCGGCTTTGAAAATCCTTTTGGCACGGGCAGGATCAAATGTCAGTAGCGGATATTTTGTATATAAACCGGCATCCTGTAAGGTTTCAATATAGCCATTTAGAGCCTTGTAGGCGGGGAATATATGCTTAGCTGGGATAGTAGACCCTTGATACGCCAGAGATACCACTTCCTCTCGATTGATGGCATAGTTTAATGCCCAACGCATTTCTTTTGCATCCCAGGGAGCAATACTGTGATTAATTTCAATATTCCTAACACAGGGATCCGGCCAGGAATAGGGCAGTTTTTCATGGTAGGCTGCTACTAGGGGATTAATTTCTTTAAGGGATATAAATTCTTCCACACTGATATCCCCTAGGCTGTCTAACTCATCTATAGCCATAGCGGCAATACGGGTCTCCTTCCCTCCCAGGGATACCCACACTAACTTCTTAGGCGCAGGCAAAGGCTTGAAACCCGATTTTGCCCCCCACCAATTATCATCCCTGGTATAGACAAATCGAATACTGCTGATACTCGCCAATTTATAGGCGCCTGTGAACATCGGCCAGCCCTTTTCAGGGTCATAGTTCTTGAAAGTTAACGGATTTTTACCCCGCCAAACATGCTCGGGTAAAATATTAATTCGGCCCCAAATTTTCACTGAAAAGTGGTCTAAAACGAAGCGAGGATTTGAACTAGTAAGTTCAAATTTGACCGTTAAATCATCAATTTTAGCGACGCTTTTAACCCAACGTATCATTTCGCCTGCATACAACATCCCGGGGTTATTTTTGAGTAAATTAATCGTAAACACCAAATCATCAGCATTCATATCCTCCCCATCACTCCATTTTATGCCCTGACGCAGCTTAATGGCCCACTGATTTGCACTCTCATTTTTCTGGTAGCTCTCTGCCAGCCAAGGCATTATCCCTCCCGTCTCATAGTTCAGTATAAATAGGGGTTCCATCAGGGCTTGGTGAAACCCTTGATCTAAACGGCGATTTTTTACATAGGGATTCCAATTTTGCGGATCTGCGACAGGACCGCCGCCATTATCCAAAATAACGGTATCACTGCGCGGTGCGCTACGATAGTCAGCCCCCACCGAAGGGACAGCAACGAACAAGAGTATCGCCAGAATTATGCGCAAAACAAGCTTGGTTGAATCCATTATTAGCCCTCTAAACGACACTGATTATCCCCATTTACTCATTAACCAAACCGCGTCGTTTTCTATCTAGGTTACAGACAACTGCCTAACACCCCATAATTCAAACTTCCACTACAAGTGATTCAACGGTGAGCAACAATGATTTTAGAGCTGCCAGTTGCTTAGGTTTGGGTTAATAACGCAAGAATAACTATTCGATAGGACCGAGATAACCCAAAACTTTATCTGCCTATATTCGTATATTACGTATGAATAAATTTACAGCGAAACAGCCATCACAACAGAGTCTAGCAAATGCCCACTTGCTTTGGTTCATCCTAACTACCTCTATAGCTAATGCTGGTTATAAAGGATCACCCAAGCACTAAAGAGGGGCCGCTAATAAACACTCGTTAAATAAGATTTGTCTAAATCATCTCCATTATACTAGCTTTAAAATAGTATATTTTTCAGAAAACGCGAGAGGCAAATCTGATTGACTTTTCTTAGATTGCTCAAATATTTATCAATATTAGCGCTTTAGTAACATGGATGATAAATACAGATGAAAATCAACTATCATAGTTTTTGAAGGCAGGCCGATTATTTAGCCAATTTCGAATACTTACTGAGTGGTCTCTCTCAAAAGTATCCCTTTAGCATTAGCGGGACACATCCAATAACCTCCATATGATCCCCATCATTCACACTTGCTCTATAAAATCCGTGGATGCTTTTTAAAGCACAAAATAGACGCCAACAACCAAGAGGCTGTCGGCGCATTTAACACTATTACTTTAAATACAAGCGGTATTTAGCAAAGCCATTTTCACCGTCACCAACATGTTCGATTGGCATATCAGCAGTGATAGCCGCGGCAGCAGCAGGAGAGCTTTCAAAGACCACGTTAGTATTTTCTATTGCCACAAAAGACCAGTTGTTATCCGCACTAGGATCTATTTTTTTCAGCGCAAAGATATCATTGGCCAATACCGTACGGTTTTCATCCGGAGCTTCTATTATTATATTACTACCATCGAGTGCAGGGAAATGCCCGCCGCCACTGGCACGGTAATTATTGGTCGCGACAATGAATTTCTGTTTGTCATCAACCGCTTTACCTTGATATTTAAAATCGACAATTCGCCGACTATCTGACACTTTTTTACCATCTTTGGCGTACCTAGCTTCCTGGCTTAGATCCACTTTAAAGGTAACACCGTCAATGATATCAAAGTTGTACGAAGGGAATTTTGGGTTAAGTAAGACCTGCTCATTATCGAAGTTTGCCACTATTTTATTAAAGGCTCCCATCGACATTTCCAACCACTCTTTAACTTCTGCGCCATTAAGCAACACTGCCCGCAAAGTATTTGGGTAAATATAAAGATCAGCGACATTTTTTAGCGCGATCTTACCGGCACTGATGTTAGTGTAATAATCCGCGCCACCACGACCACCTGCTTTAAAAGGCGCACCGGCAGACAGCACGGGAATACCCTGATATTCAGTGCCTTGAATTAAGCGTTCAACATAGCGCTTTTGAGCGTTAGTCACTATTTGCACTGAAGGGTCGTCTTGCACCAGCGAGAAGTAGCTATGGATAGGCGCGGTTGTTTCACCGACCGCTTTATTCATAAAGGCCACGGTCGCTTGGTGTTCAGTGTCGATGGCAGCAACAATCTCCTGATCGGCATCCACCAGCGAAATTTTCTTACGACCATCGCGTTTATAGATTGCGCGCAGTGAGGCATTTGCATCGACTACTTGCCACTCACCGCTGCTGTCTGACAAACGAAGATCAATCACCCCTAAATGCGATCCCCAAAAGCCTGGCATCACTGCCGGCACACCATTGATCAGGCCTTTTTGCGCATCGACACCTTCAATATTTTCATATTTTTTACTCGGAAACTCCTGGTGTGAATGACCAAATAAAATCGCATCAATGCCCGCTACTTTAGAGAGTGCCAAGCTGGCATTTTCCGCAAATTTACCGTCAATCTGGCCGATTCCTGAATGCGGTATAGCCACCACAATATCAGCTCCCTTAGCACGCATTTCAGGGATGAATTTCTCGGCATCTGCAACGATATCATGAGTGACTAATTTTCCCTCTAAATTCGCTTTATCCCACTGCGTAATTTGCGGTGGCACAAAACCGATAACACCGATTTTAAGCGTGACCTTGGCGCCATCTTCAGCGGTTAGTTCTCGCTCTAAAATTTGATAGGGGGTGAAGTAATTTTTATCATTAGTGTCATCTTGATCGCCATCAAATACATAAGTATTGGCAGATACGTAAGGGAAGTTTGCTCCGGCTAGTGATTTTTTCAAAAAATCTAAGCCATAATTAAATTCATGATTACCTAAGTTAGCCGCATCATAGTTAAGTAAGTTCATCGCCTTGTATACTGGGTGAACTTGTCCGTCCGCCAAACCTTGTTCTTTGGCGATATAATCACCCAATGGGTTACCTTGTAATAAATCACCGTTATCAAATAATAGTGAATTATTGACTTCAGCTCGCGCTTGTTTAATTAAAGTCGCCGTTTTGGCAAGCCCCAAACTTGCGCTTGGCTTATCCTTATAATAGTCATAATCAACTAAGTGCACATGGATATCAGTGGTTTCCATTATTCTCAGTTTTACGTCACTCGCCTGCGCTTGAATAGTAATGCTAGCTATCGTTGCAGCTAATAAACAACGCCCTTTCATTCCCTGTATATTTTTATAATTTAACAGTTTAATCATCCCTATCCCCCACGAAATATTCATTTAATTAAAATCGTTTCTTACTATTTTCTATTTATTAACCTTTATAAATAGGACTTTAACAGCGCGATTACAACAAATATTTGATCACTTTTCAGTTTTGATACAAAAAATTTTGCCGGATATGCTCCGTATTACCAGTCAATAGATAATTCTCCGCCTGATTGATGACGATGGCATTACCAACATGGGATTTAGCCGCATGTTTTAGCGGCGACAACTTAGAAGATATGGCAAAATGATCCGTATCTTCTTCGCTGTTCACTTCTACTGCAGCTACAGACAGTGATACAAGCGGGTGAAACCTAGACACGCCATATCTATCCTCGCTGCAAAAGCCCCCCGCCTCAATGTGTTGAGGATAGTAGAGCGCTCTCGCCATCACTATAAATGATGAGATGGTCTCTTTTACTCGCGCCAGCCAGTCCTGAGAGTTATAGATGCCTATAAAATCATCACCGCCGATATGCCCAACGGTATCGCGCTCGAGCGAAGCGTGCTTTTGCAAGCTCATGCCCAAAGCTAGAATCACTTGATCACCTTTGGCAAAGCCATACACATCATTAAAAGGTTTAAAGTTATCAATATCAAAGTGCACCACGGTAAATGCATTATTACTAGCCACTAACTGATCTATACAATCATTGATCGGCACCAGACCTGGCAGTAGTGTTAATGGGTTGGCGTGCCTTGCATGATTTAGTTGTAGCTCTGTGACTTGTTTAAGCAAGTCAATGACATGCCCTACACCAATATATTTATTCTCCCTGCAAATGACAAAATCATCTTCTTGACGATAACGCGCTCGGGATGTCACTAACCGGCTGACTTGCTCAATACTCAGACTTGCATCTACCGTTAGTGGCTGTAGTTGCATCACCACTTCACAAGCCTTCTTTTTGGAAAACAAATCCCGGCCAAATGGCTGCGATAACTTGCCTTGCACTACTGCGCGGCTTATTAAGCCTAATACCTGTCGATTATCAACGACGGCGATAGAATTAATATTTGGCTTATCTTGAAAAATAACTGCCACCTGCTCAACGCTTGCATCAATATCCACTGAAATTTTATGCACAGCGAGAGCATCGGCACAAACCTGTTTTGAGCCACTCGTCTTTATATTACTTTCCAGTGCAAAACCCGTTAACGTTAAGGGAGGCTTTGCTTGCGGTCGACAAAACAAGTAGCCTTGGAAGAAATCAATTTGTAATTTAGCCAAATAACCGTGCTCAGCATGGGTCTCCACCCCCTCAGCTATAACCTTACACTGCATCGATTTGGCTATTTCCACAAACGAGCGCACAAATTCCTGCTTAGTAAGATCCTGATCTATATCTTGAATAAAATGACGATCAATTTTCACAAATTCAGGATGTGACTGAGACCACAAACGCAATGAAGAATATCCCGCACCTAAATCATCTAAGGCAATCGACAATCCCATCTGCTGATAATGCTTGATGGCATTTAACAACACTTCCTCATCACTGGTCGGAAATTGTTCCGTCAATTCAATGACCACTTGTGAGCTATCTAAATTTAAATTGTCCAATAACTTTAAAGTCTGGCCTTTTTGATGCCCAACTTGCTCCAGTGACTGCGGTGTTATATTAATGAATAATTTACCGGGAAGTCCCTGCTCAACAAAGCCTATAGCAGCCTTTTCTCGGCATAAAGATTCTATTTCGCCTAATAAATTAAATTTACGCGCTTGCTCAAACAACTGCACAGGAGAGTGCAGTGGACTATCGGATGGCCCACGACTTAGCGCCTCATAGGCAAAAATATCCCCAGTATGCTTGTCGACTATCGGTTGATATAAACTGGTGATACCAGCTGTTCGTAAGATTTTCTGCAATTCTGCTAACATAATACGACCTATCTATTACTCATCAAAAAGCGATAGATAAATTAAATGTCATTATCATGACAGTTAGATGACAACGATCCTATTTCGCAACTTTAATTGATACATCTGGACTGTTTTTGGTACTAGGGTACATGCGATCAAGTCCCAAACACCTCATGTGTACAAAGCATATTAAGATTTAGGCATCGATGACAGGCGGGCTGATTGCCCGGCAAGAACCGATAATAACGAGCTAAGGATGCTCTGTAGGCCCCGAAGGGCGGACTTAATAAAGGCTAACAAAGATAAAAACTTGTTTTATCTCTGTTAGACAGCTTGGAAAGAACTCCTCATGCCACTGTGCTACCTTTCGCGTATTAACCGTTGTTAAGCCCGCTGAGAATATTCTGGGCTTAATCGCATGCTCCTAAAGTTGCATTGGAAATTTTGTCCAGAGGCGTGAAACTCTACAGTAGCTATTTTTGTTGGTTATATTTCTGTAACCCCCCGTTTAAAATGACGTCGCTTTTCAAATATGAAATGACTAGTTACTTCTGTGTTACTCTGACTCCAAGTGAGATTGAGATCAATACTAACATCGGTACTGGCAAAAAATTGAACGCAATAAACCCTAAGGAAAACAGAGATTGTAATCAATAATTCACTGAAAAGTATTGGTCAAGTCATTGACTTGATTTGCACTTCCCTGCACCGCCATCCCATTATTTTTTAACTGCTCGGCAAGCACTGTATTATCTTTGGATATTCCATCAATGGTCTGAATACTCGTAGTAATTTGTTCAGATACTAAACTCTGCTCTTCTGTCGCCGCAGCAATTTGCATTGAGGTATCAGCAACGGTACCCATCATGTTTATAATTTTTGTCATCGACTCGCTGGCCAAAACACTTTGTTCGCTACACTGCTTGGCCTGAACTTGATTGTCTCGCATCATATTTTCCCACGACGATAGCGTTCGTTGCAACGCAATCACAGAATCTTGGATCTCTTGCGTGGCGCGTGTCGTTCTTCCTGCTAACGTTCTGACTTCATCTGCGACTACAGCAAATCCCCTCCCCTGCTCCCCTGCTCTAGCAGCTTCAATGGCTGCATTGAGCGCCAACAAGTTGGTTTGATCGGCAATACCACTTATTTCGCCCATAATAGTAGAGATTGCGCTGGCATCTTTACTGAGTTTTGATGCGGAACTGGCGGCGTTTTCAACTTCTGTTGCCAGTAAAGAAATAGTCCCTTCAGTATTATTAATAATATCAATCGCATCTTTGCATACATCGTTAACGCTATTCACTTGTTCATTTGAATTAACCGTGCTGTGGCTTATTTCCGTTATGGAAGCACTGAAATCAGCCATAGAAGCGCTCAACTGTCCCAAGTGGTCATTTTGTAGGAAAAGTCCATCTAAAGATTTATTGGCGTCTTCTCCCAAAATATTTGCAGTAACCACCAAGTTATTGCCGTAATCAGTACTGCGACCTAATACTGTGCGTAATCTTGCTATCGACATTTGTTGGTTATAATCAGCAATGGCTACTAGCCCTTTTCCGCAGAATATGTACCTAGAGGGACTATCAATGTTGTTTTTAATTTTTAATATATAACGGGGAAATTTAAACAGCTCCTCCCTGTATATCAGCGAGATACCAACTAACAATAATACGGGAACAAGCAGATTGATTAAATTTTGCGTCAGGTAGTACTGTAAGGCGCAGACAGCCACTACTAGAGCAGCAAACAGCGCCCGTTTTAGAGCACTATTAGCTGCAAAATCGTTAATTTTTTTACCCATATTGATGCGTTGATACAACTCATCTGCATCGCGCTTCTGCTTTTCGCTCGGGCAGACTCGCACAGACTGGTAGCCAGTGACAATACCGTTTTCAGTGAGGGGAGTAACATAGGCATCCACCCAATAATAACCACCATCTTTGCAGCGGTTTTTCACCATACCCCGCCATGGCTGATTATTTTTTAGTTTTGACCATAAATCAAAAAAAGCAGCAGATGGCATTTCAGGATGACGCACAATATTGTGGTGTTGACCGATTAATTCTTCCCTCGAATACCCAGCAACGGTACAAAATGCATCATTAACATAGGTAATATCACCCTGAGTATCGGTAATTGATACAAGTTGTTCTGATGGGCTAAATAACACTTCCTTGTGTTGGCTAGTCATAATTTCAATGGCCTTGTGAGTGGTTTATGTTTACAACAATCACCCTAAGTGTAGTTCAATAATAAGCAATGACTGCACAGCGACAAGTTACTTACCTAAAACTTGATGTAGATCAAGAAAACGCTGATCTCTACCTTGTTCATTAAAATTCGTCGACATCAACACCGAATATTGCAGCGAGGTTTTTTTTCGACTAGTCTTTATTTACACCAGCTTTATTAGGGCCACATTACTTAATATTCAAATATTATAGTTAGGTGAACCAAAATGCACTCCCAACAACTGCATCACATTTTTTTATCGATTATCATTTATTTTAAAGGCGTTCGAATTAGCTATCCAACCATCAGTAAAGCGCTCACTTTAATACTTTGTCTGGTGATTTTCCCGACACCCGGATTTGCTTTAGAAAAAGTGAGATTGCAATTAAAGTATCTGCATCAATTCCAGTTCGCCGGCTATTATGCAGCCTTAGAGCAAGGCTATTATTCTGCGGTAGGCTTGGATGTGGAAATCGTTGAAGGCCAAACTGGCGATGAGCCGTTACGAGAAGTACTATCCGGTGATGCTCAATTTGGCATAGGCAGTAGCAGCTTAATTCTAGAACATAATCGAAATAGCCCTGTCGTGGTCTTAGGGGTCATTTTTCAGCACTCCCCCTATACATTATTAATGCCCAAAAAGCCCAATATCCAAAGTATTCATGACATTGTTGGCAAGAAGGTGATGATCGCAGACCAAGCGGATGAGCTGATAGCCTATCTGAAAAAAGAGTCGATATCCTTAGACCAGCTTGCAATTGTGCACCACAGTTTTGACCCTAGCGATTTAATGGAAGGTAAGGTTGATGCCTTTTCGGCCTATACCACCAATGAAACTGGTTATCTTGACAGGGAAGGATTTAGTTATCACTCATTTAGCCCTAGATCAGCGGGTATTGATTTCTATGGCGATAACTTATTTACCAGTGAGCAAGAGATAGCCACGAACCCAGAGAGAGTGGAGGCCTTTAGAAAAGCCAGCATGCTTGGCTGGAATTATGCGTTTAAAAACCCACAGAAAATAATTGATCTTATTTTAAAGAAGTACTCTACCCGTAATACCTCAGAGCACCTAAATTACGAATATCAGAAAATGGTCATGTTAATTCAGCCGACACTGGTAGACATAGGATATATGAACCCTGGTCGCTGGCGTCATATCGCAGAAACTTATGCTGAATTAAATATGTTACCTGAAAACTATCAATTTTCAGGATTTATCTATGATAGCAAGCCACCCGTTAACATGTTTTGGTGGTATGTCTCATTTATTTCGCTATTAATCCTAATGCTATTAATAAGCACCGTACACTACCGAAATAGAGCAAAAGAGCGGCTCATTGCCAAAGAAGAGATTGAGTTCAAAAATATTTTACTCTCTACCCAGCAAGAGGCGTTGATTGAAGGTGTATTAGCAATCGGGGATGATAATTCTATAATATCGGCTAATCAGCGCTACCTAGAATTATGGCAAATAGAGAAAGCGGTCCTTGAAAATAGTAATGACGTGGACCTCTTAAAAATAATTTTAACTAAAGTGATTGCCCCTGAAAAATACTTAGAACGTGTTAAACAAATTCGCCAGCAAAGAACCCTTATTTGTACACAAGAAATTGACCTATTAGATGGCAGAACAATGGAGAGATACTCTGCACCAATGACCTCAAGCTCAGGCCAATACTATGGCAGATTATGGAGTTTTAGAGATATTACCGCCAAAAAAAAGGCCCGTGAAATCATTTGGAAGCAGGCAAATTTGGATTTTCTAACGGGTTTGCCAAACAGATACTTTTTCCTCAATAAACTGAATTTAGCCATTGACGAGGCACAGCAACAGCCACTGGTATTACTGTTTCTCGATTTGGATCAGTTTAAGGAAGTAAATGACACTTTAGGACACCATGTGGGTGACCAAATAATACAGGAAACAGCTAAAAGACTTGCAACTTGCACACCTGAGGACGCCACAATTGCGCGCTTGGGAGGTGACGAATTCACTATCATTTTAGAGAACATTTCCAGCCTAGCGATGGTTGAGAGAATTGCCAAAAAAATACTTCACCAACTATCGCTACCCTTTCAGGCCGCTAGCGAGCTGGCATATATATCAACAAGCATTGGTATAACGCTCTACCCTGAAGATGGCAAGGATGCTAACTCTTTAATCAAAAATGCTGATCAGGCAATGTATGCGGCAAAAGATGCCGGACGCGATCGATTTGAATATTTCACTACCAGAATGAATGAAAAGGCTATGGCAAAGCTTAATTTAATTAATGACCTAAGAAGCGCCTTAGAACAAGATGAATTTGAATTACATTTTCAACCTATTTTCGCTTTGGAAGATGTAAAGCTGGTTAAGGTAGAAGCGTTAATTCGCTGGAATAATCCAAAAAGGGGACTGATAAGCCCCGATGAATTTATACCGCTAGCAGAAGAGACAGGGTTAATTAATGCTATCGGAAATTGGGTATTTCTAACCTCCATTGAAAAGCTAAAACACTGGCGAGCTCATTACCAAAAAGATATACAAGTCAGTATTAACGTATCACCCGTACAGTTTGCTGAAAATGGAGGGGTAAGCTCTTGGAGTTACAAATTAATAGAGCAAGAACTGCCCAGTGATGCTCTAATCATAGAGATTACCGAAGGATTACTGATGGGGCCTAGCCAAGAGGTTTCAGAAATATTGCTCAATTTCTGTAGAGATAATATTAATATAGCCCTAGATGATTTTGGCACAGGCTATTCCTCCTTAGCTTATCTAAATAGATTCGATATAGATTTCTTAAAAATAGATAAAGCATTTGTTTGGGATTTAAAACCAGACTCCCACGATTTTGCACTCTGTGAAGCCATTATCGTCATGGCGCATAAACTTGGCATTAAAGTGATCGCTGAAGGCGTGGAAACAAATGAACAGCTGACGCTACTCAAGCAAATGGGCTGCGATTTTGGGCAAGGTTATTTTTTATCAAAACCGCTCCCTGAAGTCGAGTTTGAACAGCTATTAACTGACAGCCCCACTGCTACTCCTGTTAAGGCCCCCTCTAACAAAGTGCAATAACAGCCCCAATGGACATCTCATAGTGTCCAAGTGGCAATGAAACTTTAGCTCATAGCTCATAGCTCATAGCTCAAAGTATAAATGAAAACCATCAACAATCAGTTATATTGTTGTTGATGGAGTGCTGTTAGGTATCGGTAAAAACCATCAACATTGAAGGGTCTGTCTGTGGTTCGTGAAAGCGATAGGCATTAACGGATGAGCCAACGACGCTCTCAATCAAAGCTTTTATTTTCATTGCTCGCGCGAGTTGACCGTGGTTAAAAAATATGTGGCTCGGCGATTTTGCAGAGCCTTTCAGGGCGGGTAAACTGGCCGCTGTTGCGACAGAGACGGTATAGCCATACTCTTTGAGGATATAACTCAATGCCTGCGCTGCAGATTTTTTATTGGGGAAGTAGTGAATTGTAATTTCAAAAGACTGATTTTCTTTATCACCTAACATCACTTGAGTAGGCGCTTTCTCGGCCTCGAAGAAGCTCTCTTTATTAAGTAATAACACCGCCAATAGAACACAAGACAAGGCGACAATCACGATCCAAAGCTGTTTCGATTCACTCTTTTTATCACTCATAAAACCTTCCCTGTGATGGTATATACTCAAGCAAGCTTCCCATAAGCTTGAATCATTTTAAACATAGCACAATCTCTTACGCTTGCAACAGCGTCTTATCTAATTGTGTTTTATTAAAATACATCAGTTGTTTACGATGAATTTACTGACATTTCCAGCCGTATTAATGATTGATTGAAGAACTCGAAGCAAAAAAAACCGCGCTGGGAAAATAGCACGGTTTACTTTTAGTGCAGCTTAATCGCAGAAATTAAGCCTCGACAGGATAAGCCGTCAGCGTGTGTCTGGTCATTTGTTTAGCGAGGCGCATTACCTGACAGCTATAGCCAAACTCATTGTCATACCAAACGTAGATCACACAACTCTTACCACCTTCGGCAATTGTTGCCAATGCATCCACCGTGCCAGCCGAGCGCGAGCCGACAAAATCAGTCGATACGGCTTCAGGGGAAATACTGTAACCAATTTGCTTTTGCAAACTAGAATGCTGAGCTGTATTACGCAGAAACTCGTTTAAGCTTTCTTTATCAGCCGCTTTTTCTAAGTTTAAATTCAAGATAGCAATAGAAACGTTAGGGGTTGGCACCCGAATAGAGCTTCCAGAAAGCTTGCCTTCCATCTGTGGCAGCGCTTTAGAAACCGCTTTAGCCGCACCTGTCTCAGTGATGACCATGTTCAACGTCGCCGCGCGGCCACGTCGATCACCTTTGTGGTAATTATCAATTAAGTTCTGATCATTAGTGAAAGAGTGAATCGTCTCTACGTGACCATTGACCACTCCATACTCGTCACACATGGCTTTGAGTACAGGTGTTATAGCATTAGTCGTGCAAGAGGCAGCCGATACTATTTTATCTTCATCTAATACATCGTCTTGGTTAACCCCCATTACGATATTTTTAATGCCCTTTCCTGGCGCTGTCAGCAACACTTTAGCAACACCTGGGCACTTCAGATGTAGGCCTAAGCTCTGTTCATCTCGCCAAATACCGGTGTTATCGATCACTAACGCATCACTAATGCCATGTTTAGTGTAATCAACTTCATCCGGGCTATTGGCAAATATGATTTTAATCAAATTACCATTGGCGATGAGCGCGTGATTTTCTTCATCGACAGTGATATTGCCTTTAAAAGCACCGTGAACTGAATCGCGGCGTAGCAAGCTAGCGCGCTTTTCTAGATCAAACTGCGCCTTTCCTTTACGGACTACAATAGCACTTAAACGCATCCCGCTACCGCCGCCTGTTTGCTCTAACAACAAACGTGCCAGTAGGCGACCTATACGCCCAAAACCATAGAGCACCACATCGGTGGCAGCGGCATTATCATCCGCAACCGCAGGCGCTAACTCTGCATTCATAAAAGAGAGTAAATCTGCATGTTCGCTCTGCTCGCGATATTTCACCGCCAACTTTGCCACATCCACATGCGCATTCTTGATTTTCATCTCAGATAAGTTTTTTAATACCGGATAAGTATCATCTACAGTGAGTTCTTTACTTTCGATTTGACGCCCAAAACGGTGCGCCTTTAAAATATCAATAACTGAACGCTTAACTAACAGACGACCAAAAACAGACGTCTCCACGTTATGCTCTCGAAACAATTCTCCGACCAGTGGAACCATTTTCTCGGTTAGGGCTTCACGCTCCTTCCACGCTGAAAAAACTTGTTCTCGACTCACAACACTCTCCAATAAATTTGGTGATAATTTGAGCGGTCATTATGTCTATTTCCAGCCGCTTGAGCAACGGTTTAACAATGACTTTTAACTATAATCGTTAATTAGTAAAATGTAGTAATAATCCCACTCAATCTAGCTTAAAATATGGCCTGAAAGCACCGCATAAATAAAGTTTAGTGATTAATTAACTCACTGACTATCACAACTAAACCGAACCAATTTGGGGAATAAATTGACAAAGCTTGCGTTTACTTTACCGGTTAAAAATGGCGACACAAAATGGCTCGGCGGCGTAGAGGGAGCCAGTGCCGGTTGGTTAATTGCACAAGCCGCAACGCAGCAACAAGGATTAACCGTTGTCATTTGTAGAGATACCACCAGCGCTTTGACACTAGAAGGTGAAGTAAATTTTTTCGCCGCCGATCAGGAGGTACAAATTCTACCTTTTCCCGATTGGGAAACCCTCCCCTACGATAACTTCTCCCCGCACCAAGATATTATTTCGAATAGATTAACTAGCCTGCATCAACTACCACTGCTCAAGCAGGGCATCATTATCGTGCCGGTCAGTACCTTGATGCACCGCATTGTCCCCAAAGAATTTCTCAGCGCCAATACGTTATTAGTAAAGCGCGGGCAGAGCATCGATATAGACAAGCTGCGAATGCAGCTGACTCAAGCGGGATATGTGGCGGTCGAGAGTGTATTTTCACACGGTGAATTTGCCTTTCGTGGCTCCATCATCGATTTATTTCCAATGGGCAGCCAAGACCCCTTCCGCATCGACCTATTTGACGATGAAGTTGATAGTTTGCGCACCTTTGACCCAGAGACACAGCGCTCTATAGAACAGATTAATGAAATAAATTTACTGCCTGCGCGCGAATTCCCATTAACCGATAGCGCCATCAGTTTATTTAAACGCCAGTGGCGAGAGCGCTTTGATGTCAATGTTAAAAGCTGCCCGACGTATCAAGATGTCAGTAACGGTTTTGCCCCCGCTGGTATTGAGTATTACCTGCCGCTATTTTTTGACCAAACCAATACCTTATTTGATTACTTACCTGAGAATACTTTGCTGATTAGCGAAGGCGCGCTGGAGAGCAAAAGCCAAGAGTTTTGGCAAGACGCCAGTGGCCGCTACGAAGAGCGTCGTCACGACATCGAGAACCCGATTCTAACCCCTGGCGAGCTGTTCTTAAATGCCAACGAGTTTATGCGCGCATTGAAAGCTTTTCGCAAGCTACAATTTAGCAGCGAGCCAGTGGCGGGCGCGGGACGCAGCAACCTCGCCTGTAACATCCCAGCACAGCTGAGTGTCGAGGCACAGAGCAGCAAGCCATTAAGCGCTTTAGAGGGACACTTAGCCAACACCACTCAAAGCCGGATCCTCTTTTGCGCCGAGTCAGCAGGACGCCGCGAAGCGCTACTTGAGCTACTTAAACGCATCAAAATCAATCCAAAATTGGTTGATAGCTGGCAACAATTCTCCCAGTCAAAAGCACAGTTCTGTATCTGCATCTTTCCTTTAAGTCGTGGTTTTAGCGCCACTAACCACTGGGAAGTGATTAGTGAATCGCAACTTTTTGGCCATCAAGTATTTCAGCAGCGGCGCCGCACTAAAGAAAAAAGCCAGTCAGAGCTAGTGGTACGCAATTTAACCGAACTGCATTTGCACTCTCCGGTGGTCCATATAGATCATGGTGTGGGCCGCTATTTAGGGCTGGAAACCATTGTCATTGACGATCAAAGCAATGAGTTTGTCAAACTTAGCTATGCTAATGATGCCACCCTCTATGTGCCTGTTGCCAACTTGCATCTCATCAGCCGTTATTCTGGCAGCAGTGACGAGCTGGCACCACTACACCGTTTGGGGACTGAGCAGTGGAGCAAAGCCAGACAAAAAGCCGCTGAAAAAATTCGCGACACTGCGGCTGAATTGCTCAGCATTTACGCACGTCGCGCCGCTCGCAAGGGCTTTTCTTTTGACTCCCCCGCCGATGAGTATCAGCGCTTTGCTGCCAATTTCCCCTTTGAAGAAACTCCCGATCAGGCAATGGCAATACAGGCGGTGATCCGCGACATGACCTCAATCCAGCCGATGGACCGCCTGATTTGTGGCGACGTTGGCTTTGGTAAAACCGAAGTGGCGATGCGCGCCGCCTTCATCGCTGTACAATCGGGCAAACAAGTTGCTATTTTAGTCCCCACCACACTACTAGCTCAACAGCACTATGAAAACTTCAACGACCGTTTTGCTGACATGGCGGTCAATATCGATATTGTCTCTCGCTTTAAAACAGCCAAAGAGCAAGGTCTGACTTTAGGGAAGTTAAAATCAGGCAGTGTTGATATTATTATCGGCACTCATAAACTCATCCAAAATGATGTCAAGTTTGCGCGCTTGGGCCTCGTCATTATCGATGAAGAGCACCGCTTTGGAGTACAACAAAAAGAGCGTTTGAAATCGATGCGCTCAGAAGTCGACATCCTGACCATGACCGCCACTCCGATCCCTAGAACACTCAACATGGCAATGTCGGGTATGCGCGATCTATCCATTATCGCCACCCCTCCGGCTAAACGCCTCTCGGTCAACACCTTCGTACGCGAGTCAGATCCTAGCATCATCAAAGAGGCGATATTGCGTGAGCTATTGCGCGGCGGCCAAGTTTACATATTGCACAACGAAGTAAAGACCATCGACAAGCTAGCACGTGAACTGGCTGAGTTAGTCCCTGAGGCACGTATTGGTGTAGGTCATGGCCAGATGCGCGAGCGCCAGCTTGAACAAGTAATGTCAGACTTTTATCATAAGCGCTTTAATGTATTACTCTCTACCACTATCATTGAAACGGGTATCGATGTCCCCAACGCCAACACTATTATTATTGAACGCGCCGACAAATTTGGCCTGGCACAATTACACCAACTGCGTGGACGTGTTGGCCGCTCACACCACCAAGCTTATGCCTACCTATTAACCCCTTCGTTAAAAACCATCAGTAAAGATGCCAAAAAGCGTTTAGAGGCCATTGCCGAAGCAACCGATTTAGGTGCGGGCTTTACTTTAGCCAGTCATGATTTGGAAATTCGAGGTGCTGGTGAGCTGCTCGGCGATGATCAAAGCGGACAAATCCAAGGCATAGGTTTCACCTTGTACATGGAAATGCTGGAACAGGCCATTGAGGCAATCCGCGAGGGCAAAACACCTAACTTAGATAAACCGCTGCAATTTGGCTCCGAGATCAACTTGCATATACCAGCATTAATTCCCGATGATTATCTACCCGACGTGCACAGCCGCCTCGTGATGTACAAGCGCATCTCTAGCAGTAAAAACGATACCGATCTAAAAGAGCTGCAAATAGAAATGATTGACCGCTTTGGATTGTTACCGCAATCAAGTAAAAACCTATTTCGTATCACTGCGCTTAAGCACAGCGCCGCTGCCCTTAAAATCAGTAAGATAGATGCCGGTGCTGGCAGTGGTAAAATTGACTTCTTACCAGATACGGACATCAACCCTATGTTGCTCGTTGATTTAGTACAAAAACAGCCTAAGCGCTTTAAATTAGCTGGCGCTAGTCAGCTAAAGTTTATCTTGCCAATGCCGGGACCTGAAGAGCGTTTTAAGGCGATTGAGCAATTACTGCAAATGCTCTCGGGAAAATAAACTTAGTGCAAATAAACAATATCGACTGCTCAATGCGACTTAATTTATGCTGACAATCGCTGCGGTGTTCGCCCACTGGTGCGGCTTAACCAAACTCCGTTTAATGGCTGAATAAACTCGCTCACTGCAATAAATCTAGTGCTCGCAGTTGGCCATGATATTTAAAAATTCAGCAGCAGAGGGAATGGTTTAAGGAGATTCAAATCAAAGGTTTGGATCTAAGCAGCGAACAGGTCCAAGACACCCCGCAGGGTGCTTACGTTTAAAAAAAGCTAAGCTGCCAACAGAGCTGAAATCTTGTTTCAGCTAAACAGAGCTGAAATCTTGTTTCAGCTAAACAGAGCTGAAATCTTGTTTCAGCTAATCAGAGCTGAAATCTTGTTTCAGCTAAACAGAGCTGAAATCTTGTTTCAGCTAATCAGAGCTGAAATCTTGTTTCATCTGCAACTCATTTGTCAGCACGCTTGTTAAGATCTCGCCATTCGCGTCCATTCTTCCGCGGATCAGTGTGCCCCTCTTTATGGGCATTGACCGCTTAGACTTACTTTTTTAAAAAGCACAGGGAACATATATGGACTTAATCGCTACTTAGTCAGTGAGCACTTTTTTTACATATTAACGGTTTGTTATTGAGATATTAATTTTCTCAGAAGAGTATTCCCCATACCTTGCAATAATGTTTCCATGACCAACCATTTAAGTTGATATTTTCCAGAACGGCTTCCAAATTTGAATCCTCTTTGGCTTACCGTCCCTGCCAACAACATTCAGCGATGCTAAAGCCATTGTAGATGCCCACTCCTCGCAATTGAGCGTGATACTTTTGTGATATTTTTAGCACAAACCGGTGATTATAGAGTGATATTTTTAGGTTAATGTACCCCTATACAGCCTTTCATTGAGATTGCAATTGGATTACTCGGTAAAGGCCTTTCTCATAACCAGTCACTGGTGACCTATGATGAATAGCGCAAGTACCTACCCTCATAAAATGTCTATACAAGGCAGTTCCTTACCAATCATAAAAAGACATCAATTCAACGCTGAGGCAATGTCCTCTCTGTCACTCTTTGACCAAGGCTTATTTCAGGCGTTTGCACAAGGACCACGTCAGAGCGTTGATTATCAATGTATACATCAAGCCTTTGAGCACTGGGCCAGAGTACAGCCAAATGCAATTGCCGCAGAGCAAGGGAATGAGAAGATTAGTTATCAGCAACTCGATTCGCGGGCAAATAATTTAGCATTACAGCTACTTCAACAAGGTGCACAACCAGGACAGTACATTGGTCTATTCGTCAAGAGATCCCTGCATATGCTGGTGGGGATGTTAGCCGTCATGAAAACCGGCGCCGCCTACGTGCCTTTAGATATTAGTATCAGTGTCGAAAAACAGTTACTGCAAGTGATCGATATCGCTCAGCTTACTTGTATACTAACCTTAAGCCAATTTCAGTACAAAATACCCATAAAACATAATTTGGCCTGTCTGTACTTAGATACCCAACAGTTCCCAGAAAAGCAACAGCCTTTAGCAGCATTAACTAGAGTGAGTCACAGCAGTGACAATTGCTGCTTTGTGCTTTTCACCTCTGGCACCACAGGAGTTCCCAACGGCGTTAAAGTTAGTCACGGCAACTTAACCAATATTCTGTTAACCGAACCCGGGAATTTGGCAATGAAACCTGGGGTTAAAGTCAGCCAGATTCTCAATATTGCCTTTGATATGTCCGCTTGGGAAATATTGGGTGCCCTAGCCAATGGGGCTAGTTTAGTGATTCGTCAAAAAGATATTCAAGCAGCGGTTGCTAAGGCAGACATCATCATTGCCACGCCAAGCATTCTCAACAATTTATCTCTTGCCCAAGTACTACCAGTGCAGCGGGTTGCTGTAGCCGGGGAGCCCTGTCCGAGAACCTTGGCAGATCGCTGGTCAAAACACTGCGAATTCTACAACAGTTGCGGGCCTACAGAAACCACCATCATCAACACAGCTTGTCGCCACTTTGCAGAATCAAATAAAATCAGTATCGGCGCTCCAACACCTAATAATACCGTCTATATTTTAGATGAAAATTTACAACCCTGCGCAATAGGTGAAGTCGGTGAAATGTGGGCGGGAGGCGCTGGTGTCACTCAAGGCTATTTAAACAATTCATCATTAACTGAACAGCGCTATCAAGCGGACCCTTTTCTTGGCGGTAAGCACCGCATGTTCCGTACCCGGGATTTAGCTTTTTGGCACAAAGATGGACTGTTAGAACACATCGGCCGTAGCGATGATCAAGTTAAAATACGCGGTTTTAGAGTGGAGCTAGATGCAATTTCTCATGCGCTTGAGCATCAGCCCGACTGCACTAGAGCAATTACCCTCAAGTTAAATTGCCGACAGTTGATTGCTTTTGTCATGCCTGTCAATGTTGATATAGCGACAGCCAGGCAAGCTCTAACCAAACAACTCCCCTACTACTGCATCCCAGGGAAAATATACAGCATGGATTCTCTGCCTTTAACGGATCGGGGAAAAATAGATAAACAGCGCTTGTACCAGCAGTATATTGTAACGGCCAAAGTACAGGAGATAGCTTAATGCATTTACTGCCAGCGAAAAGCCCAAGTGACCCACTTCAAACACTAAATGACAAGGTCAGCGAAGCACAGCAACGCACCCAAAACAAACCGCAGCATCTTCTTTTATCTAACGCGAGCCGCTGGGGATTTTACAGTAAACATCCACTTTTGATGCCGTATTTTCGCTGGGTTGCAATCATCATTGTAATCAATGTTTGGTTACTAATTAATGAGGCTGCACTACCGACTTTGCACACAAGTGCCTCTATCATTAACAGCTTGAGTAATATGGTGGTGATTAATTTTGCGTTAGCCATCTTAATACGTCAACACTATGTGATTAATCTACTGTTTTATTTAGCGACCTCTATTCCAACTTCTTGGCCATTATCACTGCGTTGGGCGCTGGCAAAAGTATATCATCTTGGGGGCATACACTCAGGATGCGCTATCGCAGGAACTGTTTGGTTTGTTATTTTACTGGCCTGTATAGGATATTTAAGTGCCACTGATCAAATAACTTTTTCACCGTATTTGTTAGTAATTTCTGCGATGATTTTGCTATTACTATTATTAATGATCATGACTGCTATACCCGCTCTGCGAGCTCGCCATCATAATCGTTTTGAAATAACACACCGCTTCGCAGGCTGGTCACTGCTGATTTTATTTTGGTTGCACGCTGTCAGCTTACAAGCATGGCAACTTGAACAGCACGCTTTAATAGAGATGTTAGCCGCCCCTAGTTTCTGGTTACTGGCACTGATCAGTATTAGTATCATTCTACCTTGGCTGCGTCTTAAAAAGGTCGATGTTCAGCATACCAGCCCCTCCCAACACGTCACTATCGCCCAGTTTGATTATGGTGTTACTCCCTTTGTTGGCTCTTCCATAGCAATAAGTCGCAATCCACTGTTGGAATGGCATTCATTTGCCAATATAACGACCCCACACCGCACTGGCTACCGATTAGCCATTTCTCGATCGGGAGACTGGACCGCAAAATTTATCGATGAAAAACCGCACAAGGTTTGGGTAAAGGCTATTCCCACAGCAGGGGTTGGTCGAGTTGATCGACTATTTAGAAGAATCCTTTGGGTGGCCACCGGCAGTGGTATAGGCCCCTGCTTGCCGCACTTATTGGCTGATACAGTGCCTAGTCATCTGCTCTGGTCTACTAAAGACCCCACTAAAACTTACGGCAGCGCTTTTGTAAATGAAATATTAAACACAACTTCTGATGCTGTAATTTGGGATACGAGTTTAAAAGGTAAACCTAATATGGTTGAGTTAACCTATCAAGCATTTTGCAACACGGGCGCCGAAGCGATTATCTGCATCGCCAATAAAAAACTAACCTATCAGGTAGTGCATGCGATGGAGAGCAGAGGTATTCCTGCATTTGGCGCCATTTGGGATTCATAAACAAGCATTGAAACCTTGCAGATGTGATAAAAAACCCCAATACTGAACGTAATATAAACATCGTAAAAAGTTCAACATTAACAGTACACCCTGCTTTATCTATTAAAGAGCAACAAAGAAGTAATTTAACAGCAGGCTGAATTGCCCTGCTATTTTCATAAGAATTTGTGCACAGTCGCTATATAACACCCGTTTTAATGGGAGTCACTTTCATGCAAGTAGATCAATTAAATATGTTAATCGTTGAAGATGAAGCTCTCATTGCCGACTTATTAGCCATGCATTTTAAGGACTTAGGAGCAAAAACCACTGTTGCAAGAGATGGCCATCAAGGGGTAACAGCCATTGATCAACAAATGTTTGATATCGCCATTGTAGACATTCAGCTACCAGGTCCCTCAGGGCTAATACTGTGCCGGCAATTACGCAAAAAAGACCCAAAAACTTGGATTATTATGCTGACAGCGCGCGGTACAGAATCTGACCGGGTGATAGGTCTTGAGCAGGGAGCGGATGATTATCTCACTAAGCCCTTTAGTATTTTGGAAGTTATCGCCAGAATAAAAGCCCATTGTCGTCGCAGTAATTTAGCATTGACTGCTTTACCAATAGAGGATGACAAACACATTATATTAGGGGATTTATCGATTGATCCCCCCTCACGAACCGTCAAATTACAAGACCGCATTATTGAGCTGACCGGGAGAGAATTTGATTTGTTACTCCATTTTGTCAAGCACCCTAACATCGTTTTTAATCGCTCTCAGCTACTCGATCAGGTGTGGGGCTATGGCCATGCAGGCTACGAGCACACAGTAAATTCTCATATCAACAGATTGCGTGCAAAAATCGAGCAAGACCCAGCTAATCCAAACATAATTATCACTATCTGGGGAGTCGGTTATAAATTAATTGACACCACAATATCATGAAAAAAACTGTCTATTCTAAATTAGTCTTAACTTATGTGGCACTGACCTTATTCATTGGCAGTATTCTCATCCCACTGGGTTACCAAATGACCAAAGATTACTATCAAGAAATAACCCAAAAGCTAAATACTAATATAGCCATGTATATGGCGAGCAATTACAATTTGGCAGATAACCCAAGTATGTTAACGAATATTGCCACACAGGCGATGATTTTAAATCCAGCCATTGAAATATACCTGCTGGACACTGCTGGGAAAATCATCCAGCATACTCAAAACCCCGAAAGTATTAAAAGATACTTAGTGGATACCGCTCCTATAAAAACCTTCCTCAGTGCTGATTCACATTTTCCGATTCGAGGCACTGATCCCAAAAGCCGCAGCGCCAGCAAGGTATTTTCAGTTGCACCACTAAATAATAGCAATAACCGTTTGTCAGGATATGTTTACGTTGTTCTTGGTGGTCAATTATTTGCAAATATTGCCGCCAATATCAGCGCGAGCTATGTGGTAAAAACAGGATTAATTATTGCGGTTTTAGTCGTGCTGTCAACGTTAGTGCTGGGGATTTTTGCCTTCAAAATGCTCACTGCAAGATTAAAAAGATTAACGGCTGGGATACAAAATTTTGACTTAGAAAACGCTACAACCAGTAATCATTTTCTCAACCTTAGGCCACAAAATGATGAACTTGACTTGCTACATAATAATTTTGTCAATATGACAGCTAAAATCCAGCAGCAATTGCACAGTATTCAGCAGAGCAATACACAACGCAGAGAATTGATTTCTAATGTCTCTCACGACCTGCGTACACCTCTGGCAACCTGCCAAGGTTATATTGAAACCCTAGCGTTAAAAAATTCACAACTCAATGCACAAGCACGTTTAGATTATTTAACAGTTGCTCAGCGCAGCTGTGAAAAACTTTCTACACTCATTGATAACTTATTTGAGTTATCAAAATTAGAAGCGGGACAAATTGACTTAAAATGTGAACGATTTTCACTGTTGGAATTAATTTACGATACTGTTCAAGAATTTGATATCCAAGCGCACCAGAAAAACATCACAATACATGTCCCCGCCCCTAGTAAGAATATTAGGGTACACGCCGATATCGCACTTATTCAGCGAGTCTTTGCCAACCTCATCGGCAACGCATTAAAATTCACTCCTGCTAATGGCAGTATCTCAATAGATTTACAAATCGATTCGACACATATCAATGTGATAGTCACTGACACTGGGGAGGGAATAAAACCACAAGATATACCACACATTTTTGAACGTCACTATTATGTCAACAGTGCAGAAGCTGCACAAAAGTCTTCTGGATTAGGGCTGAGCATTGTCAAAAAAATTTTAGAGTTGCATAACTCCACAATATTGGTAAACAGCGTATTAAACAGCGGCAGTCAATTTCGTTTTGCATTACCCGTCACTTGATCTTTTGGGTTATATTAAAATCCAAAGTTATAGATAACTGTCTCTATAATTGAGTTTAATGCCAGACGTTAACGGGCATCTGCGCTCAATATGACTGAGTTAGAAATCACCTTAATGCCCGCTAAGTTACTGACAGTTATAATTCTTTGTTTGTAAAACTCAATGCAGGCAGCGGCGCTCAGACTCTGTTTACTCGCCACTGTTAGTGTTGTACTGCCTTAGAGGGTGTCGCAAAACTACTGCGCTCAGAAATGCAGCGTTAAAAATTGGCTCAATATGCTCATTTATACCCATAAACTCCGCTATTTCACCAATTTTTTCCTTGTCTATCTATCCCTCGCTACCTTTTGCGACACCCTCTTAAGACTGTACACTGGAAATCTTTTTGGCCACTAGGGTACTGAATTTATCGCTAATTTAGCGGTGCATTCATCTTTTGGCGAATACCAGTGATGTCTTCTAGCTGATGAATCTGATGGATATATTGATTAAAGAAAATGGCAGCCTCGTTATTGAAGTTAGTCGATAAAGGGTTCATAAAGCCATGGCAATACACTGTCTTAATACAGCAAACTTGCTCAGATACAGACACAGTGGCAATGATAGAGGCAACATTAAAATGCACTTCTTGTCTGGGAAAGACTAACGTCACCGGACACAGAGGCTTCACCTCAAGATGATTTCTTATTTGACTTGGGTAGAAGCCTATAAAGTGAGTTAGGCGATGATCAAGACCATCAATCGCCTTCCAAGCAGCAGATGCACCTGCACTAAAGCCCAGTAATATCACCTTGCCACGCGCAGCCTCAATCGCGTTCAACGCTAGCGCCACATAAGCCTCATGACCACATTCTTTGCTGAAAGCCCTATAGGCTAATGCTTCATCCGCAAAATGCTGAATGACGCCCGCGTAAGGGTCGAGCACTGCCACCTTCACTTTATCACTAGTTAGCGACTTTTTTAAACAAGTCAGCGCTTCTGTTATGCCGTAAATATCGGTCAAGATAATGACATTGGTACTATCTTCTAGCATGAAATCTGCCTTAAAATATTATATCTACACTGACCATAAAGATGATTTTATTGTGCGTCTAATACTCGGCTTTTATGGCTTTAAGAAATCACCATCAAGGATTAACACTATTGCTCACGACTGTTCGCTCAAAGTGTACTTTAAGATTTCGACAACTTGCTCAGGTGTTGTTGCCCAGGCATGCGCAGCACCATCAACTTCTTTTAGGGGATGAATAATATCTTCGCTATGCAGTGTGATATAAGGCTTTCCTAGTGCGGCACAGTAGCCCGCATCAAAAGCGGCATTCCACTGTTTGTATTTATCACCGAATCGAATCACTGCAACATCGCATTTTTCAAGCATCGTTTTAGTACGTATCGCATTCACTTTGGCCGACTTGTGATCTCGCCAAAAACTACTCTGTTCTGCGCCAAGCACATCCCCTGCGGCATCACTGGCTTCATGGTTAGTGACAGCGGAACTGAAGGTAAATTCATCTCCTTGGCAGCTTTCAATAATTCTTTGACGCCAGTCAGTATGTATCTCACCGGATAGATAAACATTGATGCTCATAGTATTTCCTTATTATTAATCGACTATAACGGTTCATTAAGTAACTTTAAATCCACGACTTCAGTATAAAGATACAGCGGGGCATAATGAATCACATTGAAATTAAAAAAATAACCCCTTAGATCCCGATAGTATTTTCAAACTATCGCAAAATCAATATATTGCATCAAGCGCCGCTGTAATCTTATTGATCCAGTGATAATTTTACCGGTATTTCAAACAGGTGGAAGACAAAATGCGGAAAGTTTAATAAAGCACACCCACTCCAAACTTATAGCACTGTTATATAACCTCAGCTTATCTCTCAGTCATAAGTTGGTAGTTCATCCCAAATAGTCTAATATTACATGTATTAATAATAAATTTATTGTTAAATTTTCGCCCATTTTAAGATGCTTAGTACAAGGCATCGCTATCATTCAATAGACTTTTCTTTAAAATTAACATCGGAAGGTGCCTATGAAAGTATCTCAAAAGGTCGTTCTCATTTCTTCTGCTATTGTTGCGATAACCTTTACTCTTTTCTCCTGGTTACAATACAACACCGTAAAAAATGCACTGCACGATAATGCCGCCAGCAACGTCTCTGAAACTTCTGCGGTGATCTCCAGCCAAATTTCCCACTGGTTAAACGGCAAGCTAGATCTCATCGAGATAATCGCCCAGAACATTGATAAAAACTACAGCCCTGGCAACATTCAAGAAGCGATTGATGCGCCTATTTTAAAAGATAAATTCCTCTTATTATTTGGTGGTTTACACAGTGATGGCAAACCTATTACCAACGATCCAGCATGGGCTCCTGATAACTGGGATGCACGTGTTAGACCTTGGTATAAAGTCGCCAGAGATAACCAGCAAGCCACGCTTACCGCCCCCTATGAAGATGCCTCTACCAAAGAAGTACTGATATCCGCGGTGGCCAATATCACTGATAAGGGCAAGTTTCTCGGCGCTTTTGGCGGAGACTTAAGCCTCAAACTTATCTCTGATACCATCAATAAGGTTAACTTTAATCAAACCGGTTACGCCTTTTTAATCAGTGGCGATGGCAATATTATCTCCCACCCCGATAACCAGCTAAATGGTAAAAATATCTCTGCGCTATACAGCGGCAAAATACCCAACATCAAAACTGAATTACAAGAGGCGTTAATTAATACAGAATCCGTGTTAACGGCTTTCCAACCTCTCACTGAACTCAAAGGTTCCACTTGGTACATAGGTGTCGCTTTAAATAAAGACAAGGTATTACAGGAGGCCACGCGCTTTGGCATCGCAGCCATTATAGGCACACTGTTAAGTGTTTTTCTCTGTGCTTTAGCACTGTTTGTCACGATGAAAAATCTGTTTAAACCCCTTGAGAATTTACAGACATCTATCATCGAAATAAATAGCGGAGAAGGCGACCTGACCAAGCGTTTAACGGCAACCACCAAAGATGAATTTGGCACCGTCTCCAATGATTTCAATCAATTTCTGCAACAGCTACAAGATATTATTATCGATGTTAAACAAATATCGACAGATATTAATAAAAACACCACTCACAGTTCAGCCTCTGCGACAAAAACTGCTGACGATTTGATCAAACAGCTCAACGAATTAGATAGCCTTTCAGCGGCGATCAATCAAATGTCATACTCCGCTCAAGAAGTTGCCGCCAATGCACAAAAAGCCGCCAGCACAGCACAAGCTGCGGATAGCGCAGCCACTGAAGGAACAGCCATTGTCGCGCAAACATCGCAATCTATCGGTCAACTTGTGGGTGATATGGAACAGACAGTCATTACTGTTAACCAGTTGGAAAAATACAGTGATGATATTGAATCGGTACTCACCTCTATTACCAGTATTGCGCAACAGACCAATTTGCTGGCACTCAATGCCGCCATAGAAGCCGCCAGGGCTGGAGATATGGGTCGAGGTTTTGCCGTCGTCGCCGATGAAGTACGCGCGCTAGCTGCACGTACCCAACAATCCACCAATGAAACCAGCCAAATCATTGAGCACTTACAAGAGGGAGTTAAAGAGGCGGTAGAGAAAATTGAAATGAGCCGCTCACTGGCAGATAAAACCAATCAAGAGGCCGCTAAAGCGGATGCAATATTGCTCAACATTCGCAGCTCAATCTCTGAAATTAATGATATAACGGTCAGTATCGCTAGTGCTGCGCAGCAACAGAGCAAAACGAGCGAAGAGATCAACCGCAATGCTTCTAACATTCGAGACATCAGCCAAAGCGTCTCCACGCAAGCGCAAGACCAATCAGAACTCTGCTCGGTGATTGTCGATCATACTGAGAAGCAAAGCTCGGTCCTCAATAAGTTTAAAGTTTAATTAATGAGGCATGAGAGCTCAGCCTAGCTTAATAGAGGATTTTACCGCGCTTATAGCGATCACTCTTGGCTGTTAACGCTTTAGAAACCCTCTCTTTTTTAGTGAATACGCCCTATAGAGATAGAGTGCTACAGGGCTATTAGCCCCCTCTTGTTGAGTAATTGGCAATAGGTGATGACCCCTTCAAAACATACTCCCATTGACAGTACTGTTATCGATAGCAACTTCAGCCAACCCCAGAAAAAACGGAGAACTAAATACCATCGATTAAACATATACTTATGCGTTTTTCAGCCCACTTTTTTAAGACTTCTGCATCACCACTGTACTTAATATAAAAAGATAGAATTAGCGTATTAGCCTTGCTTATTTCCCCCAGTACTACCCGACAATAGCAATATACCGTCCACACTGCATCGCCGCCTGATTACTTTTCCTCATTGACTAGGTTACACACAGGCCTAATAATGCTAAAACCTTCTTCAGCGAGCGGCGCTATAAAATATTTTGTCACGCTCTCAAACATCTCTTTGCTGTCCGTGGCGGACCTCCAAGGTTGCTCAAGGCGTCTCTTCTCAATCTGTCTTAGGCAAGCGGTATCAGGTAAGTCGATATACAACAATTGGTGGGGGGCTTCAATTTCTGAGAAGACCTCTCTGAACCACTCCCTCTGCGAGAGAGTGCTGGCTGGGAAGTCCATAACCACGTCGGTACCTGTGAGCAAAATGGATTGCACCAGTTTTTTTATCTGCGGCTTAAGTCTCTTAGAATATTTAATATAGTCTTGCAGCGAGGCTATTTTATTGGGATAGAGTGCTGCAAGCCATTCATCTTCTGACAACAAAACTGCATTATTTATCTCAGCAATTTCTTTTGCAATAGTCGATTTTCCAGCCCCCATCTTGCCACAAATAAATGTCAACAAACCTACTTTCATTCTCAAATTCCCACTGCGCTTTGATCGCAGCATATGATGTTCATTTTTAAACAACTTAACGCGCTAGCACCAATGAGCATTGATAGTGCTTGCAAAGAACTTGCCTCGTTTCAATCGAATATCTAGTGTGCAACAGCCTCCCATCACCGAGTCATCTTCGCGGTATGTAGCATTCAGCTTTATTGGCAACCTGTTTGCTCATACTCAGTCACAAGCCACCAGCTGCGGGCTAAACTATCTGCTTTGATTATTTAGAGCCCCTTAGGTCACTGCACTGCGTACTTTAAACTGCGCTTGATCCCAGAGTCTCTGTTCTAATACTAAGGCAATTTTTTGCACCGCTTGAAGAATATCTGCTTCATCTATGTACAGCGGAGTAATGCCAAATCGTACGATATTGGGCATTCTAAAATCACCAACGACGCCTTGTGCAATTAAAGCCTGTACCAGCGCATACCCTTGCTCAAAGCAAAAACTCACCTGCGATCCACGCATTTGCGCATTGACAGGCGAGGCAAGCTCCAGCTCAGAGGTGTGTTGGTTTATTTCTTTAATAAACAATTCAGACAGTTCAATAGAGCGTGCCCGTAACTGCTTTAAACTAACGCCCTGCCATACATCAAGCGCCGCATCTAAGCTTGCGAGACCCAGAATGGAGGGTGTACCAACGCGCATCTTATTAATGCTATCTGCCGGTCGATATTGGAGATCAAAATCAAAGGGACTTGCATGCCCCATCCAGCCACTGAGAACAGGTTCTATTTTATCAAGCAGGCTTGGTTTCACATAAATAAATGCCGGAGCACCGGGACCACCATTAAAGTATTTATAACCACAACCTATAGCAAAATCGACACCTAGCGCTGTCAGGTTGACTTCAAGCGCCCCCGCACTGTGGCACAAATCAACTATCGTTTTAGTCCCTTGCAAGCAAGCCTTGGCAATGATATCGGCGATAGGTAGCAAGCGACCAGTCGCATAATCAACTTGCGTTACCATTACCACAGCGACGTTTTTATCGATGGCACTGATTAGCTCTTTAGCCTCCACTATTTTAAGTATAAAAGGCTTATCAGCATGTTGATTTAACTGCTTGATTATCCCCTGCGCGACATATAAATCGGTGGGAAAATTGCTTTTATCAGACAGTATTACTCGTCGTTCACTATTTAACCCAAGGGCTGCGTGTAGTGCTTTATAAAGATTAATACTGGTGCTATCTACAGCACTAACACTGCCTTTGTCGGCACCTATTAAAGCAGCAATTTTATCGCCAACGGTTTGCGATAGCTGATACCAGCCCGATTCATTCCAACCGCCAATTAACTTTTTGGACCATTGATTATCCATTTCGTCCATCAGCCTAGTGCGGGATGCATGACACATAGGCCCTAGCGAATTACCGTCTAGATAAATAATATCTTTTGGTAAATCAAAAGCGAGTTTAGTCTGTTCAAATATTCTATTCATTTACAATTCTCTCTAGCCGTCACTGGTAAAATTACAGTTACTCAGGTTCTAAATCGCCTTTTTTGACGTCAACTTTTTTCAGTAGCTCTAACAGAGTTGCAGCATCCTCTGCATCAATTTCATTCAGTAAAGAATCTAACCAACAAGTATGTGATTGCGCCATCTCTAAAAAGTGTGTCTCGCCCTCATCAGTTAATTTGACAATCATCGCGCGCTTATCACCTTTCACTGCTATGCGCTCTACTAAATTGTCTGTTACATGTCGCTCAATAATACCGGTAACATTGCCATTGGAAACTTTAAGCGCCGCCGAGACCTCACTCATTCTCACCCCTTGCGGGTTGCGATACAACACAGCCAACACATCAAACCTGGGCAGTGTTGAGCCATATTCGATACGTAAGTTGTCGCGTAACTCAGCCTCTATGGAACGAGTAATTTTTTGTATTCTTAGCCACACCCGCAACTTTTGCTTTTCGATGCTGATATCTTTTTTATTTAACATAGAGACGTCGTCCGTTTAACTTTCTCTCATCATTTGCGTTATAAAGGGCTAAAGTTTGCCAGACTTAGTATATATTTCAAGCTTAAAATGATTGCATGGCAATCACCAATGACTTACCTAGCCATGTTGAGAATCTTGTGGCAGGATAGCTCATCCACCCTCTTTGGATGTAAGCGATGAAGCCTGAACAGTCAAGCGCAACTTGAGCTGCGAATTCTAGAGGCTCATCGCCACGAGATTTTCCACAGCGAATTATACAAGCGTTAGCTGCACTTGGCATGCCGCCCTAATGTTGGGGTGTACTCAAACCTATATTCAGGGCTTTTATTAATGAAAAGAATAGACACTAATTACCCAATTACTGATTGGGATGACGCCTACGCCAACGCCAGCCATATTCCCAATGGCGAAAGCTATATTGAACACTGGTCAGACCGAGCTGCCGCTTTTCGGCAAGAGCAATTTGAACTGGGTCAAATAGACTTGCCGTACGGTGCAAACAGTCGCAATAAACTAGATATATTCTGGCCTGCAACTCCGCCTAAAGGGCTAGTATTTTTTGTCCATGGCGGCTACTGGATGATGTTGGACAAAAGCTATTTCTCACATTTAGCAAATGGGGCAATCACAGCGGGCTACGCTTGTGTCATGCCCAGTTATTCGCTTTGTCCGACGCTTAGCATTGCTGATATTTTTGCTGAAATATGCACGGCACTTGAATATGCAGCCGCTAGAATTCCAGGTAACATCCATCTTTGCGGGCATTCAGCGGGCGGTCACTTAGTGACTAGTTTAATCAGCGATAACAGCCCACTTAGCACTCACACTGCATCGCGCATCGTTAAAACGCTCTCTATTTCAGGCTTGCACGACTTGCGACCACTGTTAAAAACTAGAATGAACGAAACACTTAAGCTAGATAAGCAATCTGCAACCGCGCTGAGTCCCGCACTGAATATGCCAAAAGCGCAACAAACCATCAATTGCTGGGTTGGGGAGAATGAAAGGGCAGAATTCATACGCCAAAGTGAGTTGCTTGCCACTATCTGGAAAAGCTTTGATGCTAACATCCACAATACTGTTGAAACTAATAGGCACCATTTTGATATTATTGACGGCTTAACAGATGTAAACCACCCTATAATGCGTACATTACTCAACAGGCTTTGAAAAGTATTCCATTAACAGGGTAATAAAGGTTTGCGCCAACAGCGATAGAGGCCGATCTTCAAGATGCACCAAGGCATATTGCCATATAATGTCAGGGGCGACTGGACGAACGCAAACTCGCTCATCTTTTTGCTTTAAAATAAAAGGGTCTAGCAGGGCGATTCCCATCCCCTGTGCTACTAGTTGATAAATTGTATGTTGATGACGAGTCTCCAATACCAATTCGGGCTCCACTTCCCGCTGTAAAAACAAACTGTCTATTACAGCCCTGAATGGGCTACCTTCACAGAGACTGAGATATCTCTGTGCATTAAAATCTGCAATGTCGATAATCTCTTTGGTAGTTAACGGATGATCTTTAGGCAGCACACACACAGCCGCGTGCTCAGAAAACACCTGACTAACTAACCCTTCTTCATTACTGGTCGGTTTTGGCAAGATCGCAAAATCAAATCGACTTCCCCGTATTAATTCGGATGCCTGTGCTTTTGGCGCAACTTCTAACTCGATTTTTATTTTAGGGTGTAATCTAGAAAAATCACTGAGCAGCTTCACCATAAAACTGTCGATAACTAAAGGGGTAACAATAATTCTCAAGCTCCCCTGCTGCTTGTTTTTAATCGCATTGGCGACGCTATCTAGTTGTGTCAAACCAATAAATGAGCGCTCTACCTCGACAAAAAAATCTTCTGCCTCCCGGGTAGGCACCAGTTTATTTGGCGCTCTAATAAACAACTGAAATCCTAGCCGGTACTCTAAATCATTAATCAAGCGACTAACTGCCGGCTGCGAAATAAAGATCATGTTCGCGGCAAGCGTTGCAGAACCCGTTAACATGACTGCCCTAAAAGCTTCTAATTGGCGTACTTTCATCGCTACCTTTGGTACTTATGCACCTTCAATACGTAAATTGTTGCAACTAGCAACTCGATTCCAGTGCTCCTAGCGACAAGCTGTTCTTTCATTAGTTAAATATAGCATAACATTTAGTTATGCAGATCAACGATTAAGGTATTTGAATTGGACTAGCTACTAGACGATACTAATAAAGCTGGAGAAATACTTCTTCAATTATCCTTGGAATTAATATGCTCTGGCCTCTTTTGTGTATGGTTACTTTTTTTGCTGCTGCAGTGCAATCGGCTTTAGGCTTTGGCTTCGGCTTAATTGCCGTGGCGGGTTTCCTGATCTTATTCGATTCAGTTCAAGCCATTCAAATTGTCATTATTCTTACATTTATTATGAGCTTAGCTCACTACCCTAAACTTAAAGCACATAGCTCTAAGGCCCTCTTAAAACCATTAATCATTAGCTGTTGCTTTGGCTTCCCAATCGGCATATGGATTTACCTAACCCTAGATTTGATGCTCATTAAGCTCATTGTTGCCAGCCTTATTATTGGCTTAAGCGTACAAAGCTTTACAGCGCTTTACCTAGCCAAGAAAGCAGTCCAGGTAGCAACTAAACAAAGCATTAACACAGTAAAAACCAGTTTTATCGGCATAATCGCCGGGGCGATGGCAAGCGCTTTGGCGATGCCTGGACCTATAGTCATGTTGTATCTGAACAATCAGCGCCTTGCTAAAGATCAAGTACGGGCTTTGATGTCCGGTTTTTTTATCTTCGCTTATTTAGGCGCATTACTCTTTCAGTCACTGTTGGTGGGGATATCCGCACAGACTTGGCAACAGGCTTTTTGGTTACTGCCCTTTGCTCTGATAGGCACGTATCTCGGACACTTAGCTTCAAAGCGAATATCACAACACTATTTTCAACAATTAGTATTGATAATACTTATATTAAGTGGTGTTTTCATGCTGCTTAATATTTAATTTTTATGGAGACGCCCATGTTCACGGATAATTATTCCAGAGCCCAATTAGCCCAATTGCCCACCGTTCTGGAGCTATTGCCCAATTTAAGTAAATATTTAAAAGGGCCAAAAATTTGGATTAAACGCGATGATTGCACTGGCCTGGCGATGGGAGGAAACAAAGCGAGACAACTGGAGTATTATCTCGGTCACGCACTCTCCAAAAAAGCAGACACAGTACTGACTACCGGTGCCATCCAATCTAATCATGTGCGCATGAGCGTTGCGGCAGCGCGCAAACTTGGAATGGATATTGAAGTATTACTTGAACATAGAGTCAATCATCGCAAGTCTGAATACTATCAATCTGGCAACCCTTTTCTAATCGAATTGATGGGAGCAAAAACCCATTACACAAATGTCAGCGATGACGAGGACGGCACCGACGACAAACTGTTTGAGATAGCCGAAAAGCTGCGTCAACAGGGGAAAAAACCTTATGTTATACCTCTGTCTGAGAACTACACCCCCTATGGCAGCTTAGGTTATGTAGATTGCGCCGTTGAATTATTACAACAATGCAAAAAACAGGCCCTGAAAATTGATGCGATGGTACTGGCCAGCGGTAGTGCTGCCACGCATTCTGGGTTGCTCTGCGGTTTTCGTGCTCTAGGGTTTAATACACCTATCCTAGGGGCTTGTGTACGACGGGAAAAAAAATTACAAGCAGCTAGAGTACTAAAGAAATCTAATCAGGTCGCGCAAATGATAGGCTTTAAGGGCATGATCACCGACAAGGATATCTGGGTTGATGATCGAATGCTGACGCCTGGCTACGGGCATTTAAATGAGCCCGTAATAGAAGCGATTGATTTACTGGCCCAAACTGAAGGAATTTTACTCGACCCGACCTATACAGGGAAGGCGATGGCAACACTGATCAATTTCATCGCCGAGAGAAAATTCACCCCCGATCAAAACGTGGTATTTTTACACACTGGTGGGGCCCCCGCTTTATTTGGTTATCCTGAAATTTTAGATGACGAGTTTTTCCAACAATAAATAAACACTTATCTCACCTTGCTTGCGCCCATAAAAAAGCCCGCTTTCGCGGGCTTAATTTAAAGCTGAATCAATCTTCCGATGCGGCTTTTTTCTCGTTTTGGTAAATGAGTAAAGGCTCGTTACTGCCTTCAATGACGCCTTTATCAATCACGACTTTCGATACGTTATCAGTAGAAGGTAACTCATACATAATATCTAAGAGAGAAGCCTCTAAGATTGAACGTAAGCCACGTGCACCGGTTTTACGTTCTAATGCATGCTCTGCCACTGCAACTAATGCCTCTTCTCTAAAGTCGATTTCAGCGCCTTCAAGCTCAAAAAGCTTACCGTACTGACGCACTAAGCTGTTCTTTGGTTCGGTGAGTATTTGAATAAGGGCTTGTTTATCTAACTCTTCAAGCGTCGCGATCATTGGTAGACGACCGACAAATTCAGGGATTAAACCAAACTTAACCAGATCTTCTGACTCAATACTGCCAAGCATTTCTGTCAGAGAGCGTGAATCATCTTTGCTTTTAACGACGGCGTTAAAACCTATTGAGCCTTTTTCAGTTCGATCGCTGATGATCTTTTCTAAACCGGAAAATGCGCCACCACAGATAAACAAGATATTAGAGGTATCTACCTGTAAAAACTCTTGTTGTGGGTGTTTGCGGCCACCTTGCGGTGGTACCGAGGCAACCGTACCTTCAATCAGCTTCAACAGCGCTTGCTGCACACCTTCACCAGAGACATCACGGGTGATCGACGGATTATCAGATTTTCTAGAAATCTTATCAATCTCATCAATGTAAACGATACCACGCTCAGCGCGCTCTACATCGTAATCACACTTTTGCAGTAGCTTTTGCACGATGTTTTCTACATCTTCGCCCACGTACCCTGCTTCGGTCAATGTGGTTGCATCTGCAATGGTGAAAGGTACATTTAGCATCCGCGCCAGCGTTTGCGCCAATAGCGTTTTACCACTACCAGTAGGGCCGATCAGCAGAATATTACTCTTGCTCAGCTCTACAGCATCATCATCTTTGGCCGATTTTTCAGCTTGAAAACGCAACCGTTTATAGTGGTTGTAAACTGCAACCGACAATACTTTTTTGGCGCGTACTTGACCGATCACGTAATCATCGAGCTTAGTGCGTATTTCTTGAGGTGTCGGTATTTTATCACTTTCCTGAGGAACATCCTCTGAACTGCTGATCTCCTCGCGGATTATGTCATTACATAGGTCGACACATTCATCACAGATAAAGACCGAAGGGCCGGCAATCAGCTTCTTCACTTCATCTTGATTTTTTCCGCAAAAAGAGCAGATTAACTTACCGCCGCCTTTTCCTTTCTCGTCGATGTTATCACTCATTCGACTTCCTCATTTACTTTACTTATTCTGTAACTGATTGAACACTGTGAACTAACAGTGGCTTTATTAAAGAGAATACCATATAAATATAGTGCAAAACCTTCAGAAAAAACCTCTTTTTTAATTCACTATACGTTTTGGCGCTACTCGCTAACGGGGCGCTTTTCAATCACTTCATCAATTAGGCCGTATTCTGCAGCTTGGTCTGCTGTCATAAAGTTATCGCGATCCGTATCGCGCTTTATCACATCGATATCTTGACCTGAGTGTTTAGCCATCAAGTTATTCAACTTTTCTCTGATCGCTAATATCTCTTTGGTGTGAATTTCGATATCGCTCGCTTGACCTTGATACCCACCAAGTGGCTGATGAATCATGACCCGCGCATTGGGTAGCGCAAAACGCTTACCTTCAGCACCCGCCGTCAACAAGAATGCACCCATACTTGCCGCTTGCCCTAAACAAATAGTACTCACATTTGGTTTGATAAATTGCATGGTATCGTAAATAGACATACCCGCTGTCACTGACCCACCCGGTGAGTTGATATATAGATGAATATCTTTATCTGGGTTTTCAGCTTCTAAAAACAACATCTGAGCAACAATCAAATTAGCCATGTGATCTTCAACTTGACCAACTAAAAAAATCACGCGCTCTTTTAGTAAACGTGAATAAATATCATAAGAGCGCTCGCCTCTAGCAGTTTGTTCAACCACCATAGGCACTAGAGCAGCACTGGGATCAAAACTAGAATTTCCTTGGTAAATACCGGACATGTATATTCTCCTTCACCGGATACAAAAAAACGATAGCCAGCTCCCACCCACTATCGTTTTCGTAAAAATCAGTCAGCACAAATTGTGCGGATGATTACTCTTCGTCAGCTGCTTCTTCTGCTTGAGGTTTGGCCGCAGGTTTAATTGCTTCCTCGTAGCTCACGTCTGTTTCACTAACTGTAGCAGAACTTAATAAATGATCAATCACTTGGTCTTCGATCACTAAGCTTTTAACTTGATTAAGCATTTCTTCGTTTGAATTGTAGTAATCAACCACTTCTTGAGGATCTTGGTAAGTCTGCGCCATCTCTTCGATAGCTAACTTAACCCGTTCGTCATCCGCTTTGATTTCAGCGACTTTGATCACTTCTTGTACTAACAAACCCACACTTACACGACGTTTAGCTTGGTCGCTAAACATTTCTTTAGGCAGCATGTTGAAGTCAAGGTTAGCACCTTCTCCACCGTATTGCTGAACTGCTTGCTTGCGTAAATTATCGATTTCGCCATCGACTAATGCCGTAGGCACTTCAATCGCGTTTAGCTCAACCAACTGGTTGAAAACTTGATCTTTCAGCTTACCTTTCAACGCTTGAGTCATCTCGCGCTGCATGTTCTTTTCAACATCCGCCTTGAAGCTTTCAAGATCAGCTGAATCCATGCCAAACTTAAGGAAAAACGCTTCGTTAAGCTCTGGTAAAGCAGGTTCATTAACAGCTGTTACTGTTGCTTTAAAGACAACGGCTTGACCTTTTAGATTATCAGCTTGGTAATCTTCAGGGAATGTCACAGCAATATCGAATTCCTTGCCAATTTCCTGACCTAGCACAGCATCTTCGAAACCGGGAATCATTGAATTAGAACCTAGCACTAAATCAACACCTTCGCCTTTGCCGCCTTCAAACGCTTCATCACCCATGAAGCCTTCAAAATCTAGTACGACTTTATCGCCATCTTGAGCGGCGCGTGTCACTTCAGTCCATTCAGTCTGCTGCTTACGCAGTGTCTCGATCATTTCATCGACATCTGCCGCTGTAATAGTCGCGCTCTCTTTAGAGACTTCAACGGATGAGAAATCAGCCAGTGCGATTTCTGGGTATACTTCGAACGTTGCTACAAACTCAACGTCTTTACCTGCTTCATCTGTTTTAACATCAATTGTTGGACCGCCTGCAGGAATAAGTTTTTCCTGTTGGATTGCCTCGTAAAAGCTCTTTTGAAGTACCTCACCGACAACGTCTTGACGAATGCCTGCACCGTAGCGCTTTTGTACAACTTTTACTGGCACTTTGCCTGGGCGAAATCCATCGATACGCACATTTCTAGCTGTTTGTTGTACTTGTTTTACAACATCGTTATCAATACGATCCGCCGGGATAGTAATGGTCATTTGGCGCTCTAAGGCGGATTTCGTCTCAACTGAAACTTGCATGGAATTCCTCACAAATAAAATACTTATTGTTCATTCTAGGCCCATCAAATCCATTGTTTAGGATTGGGCGTAGATGCAAACTGCCATCAACTAATCTGCGACTATTTCTAAACGCGCAAAGAGCATAGACAAAATTATAAAGGCGGGAATTTTCCGCCACTTGTCACCAATAGTCAAGCTTTAACAAAGCGTTTTAGACTAGTAGTTCGAATCTGTATAAAGAATATGGGGACGGTTTTTAAAAAAACAAATAGATTATGAAATTAAATCAAAAACATTATGAAATAAAGTACAAAAGATAATAAAACAAGGGGATTCAAACAAGAACTGGGGTGAACGACGGGGTTTGAACCCGCGACCGCCGGAATCACAATCCGGAGCTCTACCAACTGAGCTACGCTCACCACTGAGTGATATAAATGGTGCGGGAAGAGAGACTCGAACTCTCACACCTTACGGCACCAGAACCTAAATCTGGCGTGTCTACCAATTCCACCACTCCCGCGTGGCCCAACAAAATCTATATCAAAATTTTGTATCGTTTTACGTTTATACTGCGTAACAGTTAATGGTGCGGGAAGAGAGACTCGAACTCTCACACCTTACGGCACCAGAACCTAAATCTGGCGTGTCTACCAATTCCACCACTCCCGCGTGGTTGTTTTTACTGAGTAAAAACTGTGTCTACTTTTATTAAGGACTGTGTAAACTCAGTCAAATGGTGCGGGAAGAGAGACTCGAACTCTCACACCTTACGGCACCAGAACCTAAATCTGGCGTGTCTACCAATTCCACCACTCCCGCGTGGTCTTTCTTTTAGCATGCCACTAACATAAGTCAATGGGGTGAACGACGGGGTTTGAACCCGCGACCGCCGGAATCACAATCCGGAGCTCTACCAACTGAGCTACGCTCACCATAACCAGGTGTAAGTTCTGGTACGCCCACCAGGGCTCGAACCTGGAACCTACGCCTTAGAAGGGCGTTGCTCTATCCAATTGAGCTATGGGCGCATCATATAACTACCCCTCTTCTGCTGATGTTTTTGCCTGTTGGCTGAACCGCTACAGAAGAGGTGCGTATCCTAATCTCGGACCCCGCAATCGTCAAGCATGTTTTTAAAAAAAGTATAAGTTTTTTTAATCTCACCCGATTAAGCCTGTTTTTCGCTCACTATTTATCCGATTTTATCGAATATAGCTTTCTCAATGCAAAACAACAGACTTAATTACTCGCTGCTGGGTATAATCATTTGGATTAGGCTGGCATTTTTTACCCGTGCTTTTTAATGCGCTTCTATTTTCTTGCAAATCCTTTATTACTTGCAATGAATCTCACTCAAGCTCGCCTACACTATACACAGCAAAACAGGCTAATAGGCTAATAGGCGAAAAATCCAAGAGCCGGCGCAGCAAGCTAGTGAAAATAAACCTTTGATGATTTAAGCTGTGCTTAATTCATCTCTTTTAATAACAGCTGTAGATCACCCACGATCAATTACTCAATAGAATCAATTCAATGAGCAAACTTACTCTCAGACCCTACCAGCAAGAAGCAGTTAACGCTTGTATCAGTTATTTCAGAAAATCAAGTAATGCAGCTGTTATTGTCCTGCCCACGGGCGCTGGAAAAAGTTTAGTGATTGCAGAATTAGCTGCGATTGCAAACCGCAAAGTACTAGTACTTGCTCATGTCAAAGAGCTGGTTGGACAAAATCAGCAGAAATTTGCACTATACGGCTTAAGCTCTAGTGTATTTTCCGCGGGGTTAAAGCAAAAAGACAGCACTGCCAAGGTGGTTTTTGCCAGCATCCAATCCGTGGTTCGTAATTTGCATCACTTTAAAGAGCAGTATTCACTGGTGATTGTCGATGAATGCCATCGTATCAGCGAAGAGAGCGATAGCCAGTACGCAAAAGTAATCAATCAACTCAAAGCTAACAATAGCCGTTTAAAGGTACTAGGACTGACCGCCACCCCCTATCGCTTAGGTATTGGTTGGATTTATCAGTATCACTATCACGGTTATGCTCGTGGTGATAACAGCGCCCCTTTTACCGACTGTATCTACGAGCTACCTTTAAGCTATATGATTAAACATCACTTTTTGACACCGCCAAAGCGCTATGATGCCGCTATCGCCCAATACGATTTCTCACAAATACCCGGCTATCATACGGACCATTGCTCAGCTCCGGCGATCAACCAGCTGCTAGCGGCCAATCAACGTGTTACTCAATCTATCATTGAACAAGTCATCAGTCTCTCGCAAGACCGACAGGGCATCATGATATTTGCCGCCACGGTCAAACATGCAGAGGAAGTCTTTAGCTATTTGCCTGCACTACAAAGCGCCATTATCACCGGATCCACCGATAACAATCAACGTGATCAACTTATCGACGATTTTAAACACAAACGCATCAAGTACTTGGTCAACGTCTCTGTATTAACCACCGGCTTTGATGCTCCACACGTTGATGTTATCGCCCTCCTTAGACCCACCCAGTCAGTGAGTTTATTTCAGCAGATTGTCGGGCGTGGATTGCGCTTAGCGCCAGATAAGAAAAACTGCTTAATTCTCGACTATACTGGCAGCCAGTTTAATATATTCCACCCAGAAGTCGGTGCTGCAAAACCCGACCCAGACAGTGAACCGGTACAAGTGTTTTGCCCACAATGCGAGTTTGCTAACATTTTTTGGGGGAAAACTGATATCAATGGCGACATAATTGAACACTTCGGCAGACGCTGTCAGGGCATTATCAAAGACCGAGACTTGCAGATTGAGTCCGGCACTGACTTGCGCTGTCAGTTCCGGTTTCGCTTTAAAAGTTGCCCCAACTGTTTTAATGAAAACGACATTGCCGCTAGAATCTGTCGACACTGCGATAACGCGTTGGTTGATCCCGATGACCAGCTCAAAAAAGCACTACAATTAAAAGATGCTAAGGTTATTCGCTGTGCTGGACTGACTTTTAGTGAGCACAAAGGGAAACTAAAAATAACCTATCACGACGAGCAAGGCGAAACACTCAGCGAATACTTTGACCTCAAACGCACAGGACAGCGCCAAGTGTTCGATAGACTATTCTCTAAAAGAGTCAGCAATTATGTCACTAATGCGATGCCTTTAACATTACTGCAAGTAATAGCAGCTCAATCCAACTATACTGCGCCCGATTTTGTGATCGCTAGAAAAAAACAGCATTATTGGACGGTTGTCGATAGAATATTTGATTATCAAGGACATTATCGAAGAGCAAATCAGTTATGACCCCTACTAATCAAGAGCGCATTTGGCAGGTTATCCACGCAATACCCTCTGGAAAAGTCAGCACATACGGCAATGTAGCGCTCATGGCAGGGTTACCCCGACAAGCGCGCGCCGTTGGAAAATGTTTATCGCAATTACCTAATGCTAGTAAAATACCCTGGCACAGAGTGATTAACGCTCAGGGAAAAATTTCTTTCCCGGCTGACTCAGAGCGTTATGACAAGCAAAAGCAACTGTTACAAGATGAAGGCGTATTCTTTTTCAATAACAAAATCAAGTTAAGAGTCTATTTATGGCAGGGCGAATAAACCCTGCAAGACTTCGTTTATATTTATAGATATTATTTGCTGCTATTTTACAAACAAAATGATAGTTTTACTGATTAATAAATAAGCAGCAAAACCTGCTTAATAGTCTGCAGTTTTAACCAAAGGCCAACTAGCTCTACAGATGAACATACGTGCACTACAGCAGGAAAACCTGCGCTTAAACAAAATGCTCAGCACCGCTATTAAGGAAGCCAAGCTCAATGAGCAGGTACTCCAGCGCTTTATTGACATAGAAGTCAAAATGCTCGGCTGCTCTAAACTTGACGATCTAATCGCACTGCTGATCAAAGATTTCAAACATGATTTCAAGCTCAATGTGGTTACCCTTATTCTTTTTGACAAAGATGAACTGGTCTCTCCCCTACTCCATCCTCTACCGACAGAGTTATCAGGCCAACTAACACTTGTTAGTGATACCCACCTGCTTAGCGAGTTGTATCCGCAAAAAACATTGCTGGCAGGAGAGCTCGATCACGATTTAAGAAAACAGCTGTTCCCCAACAATCCCTTTGTATTAAGTTGCGTACTGCTGCCGCTCATCAATAAAGGACAAATTGTTGGTAGCCTTCATTTAGGCGCGCGTGATCTTAGCCGTTATCACAGCGAATACCGCTACGATTATTTAGAGCGCATGGCTTCTCTGCTAGCCGTTTGTATTGAAAACTGTGTCATCCAAGAAAACCTCGCCTACTTGAGCAGTACCGATACACTCACTAAACTCAACAACCGGCACAGCTTTGATTTAGAAATCAATCTAGCACTCCAGCGCGCTAACCGGCAAAAGCATCACTTGAGTTTACTGTTTTTAGATATCGACCATTTCAAACGAGTAAATGATAACTACGGCCACTCTGGGGGTGATGCTATCCTTAAGAGCTTTGCTGACATACTTAAGCAACAACTTAGGAACACTGACTTTTTAGCGCGCTTTGGCGGCGAAGAATTTGCCATTTTACTGCCCGATTGTGACGCTCAACAAGCACAGCAGATCGCCAACAATTTACGCGAAAAAGTAGCACAATACCCCTTTGATACAAATGGTTACGGCGCTATTCAGATATCGACATCAATAGGTATCAGCAGTTACTTCTTTGACCAAAACAACACCCAAGACTTCACCGAGCTGGGATTTCGCTTGTTAAAGCGCTCTGATGAGGCGCTTTACCAAGCCAAGCAAACAGGCAGAAACAAAATAGTATTCAAAGCGCTGCTGCAAAACCAAGCCACTGCCAGCGCCTCATAGCATTATTTATCGCTATTAAGCTGCAGTGAATGATAGCCGCCGATCACCCGTGTCAGGGTGGTCATCCAACAAATCGCGGTAAAAAAATAGGCGATATAGACAAACTGTGCATAAAACAAACAGCAAGCAACCAACAGCACAATCGTCTCAGTGCCCTCAGCTAATCCACCCAAGTAATAAAAACCTTTATTGGGATACTCCATACTGGTAATAGTGCGCCGCTCTGCCATAATCGCGAATGCTAAAAAACTACTCCCAGTTCCCATAAACGCAAACAGCAACCCCGCGGCCGCCAATGCATTTTGCTCAGGGTGCGCGAGGGCAAACCCAAACACCACCGAAGCGTAAAAAATAAAATCTAAAACGATATCTAAATAAGCACCCGAATCTGTCGGTAGCCCCTCCCTTGCCAGTGCTCCGTCCAATCCATCAAATATCCGGTTGCACAGTATCACCAGCGCCGCTAAAAAATAATAGTGAAAAGCCAGTAACGGCATAACACACAGACCAATACAAAAACCGCTTATAGTGACTTGATTGGCTGTCACTCCGCGTTTATGCAATGCTCTTGCCGCGCTCTTTAAAGGCGGTGCTATTATTTTTAAACTCCAGCGATCTAACATAATGATTCTCTTATTTTCAGGGTTTTAAACTGGTTTTTTTAGCCTGCGCTAAATCGAAATATACATCATTGGGACAATCTTGCCGATCGTGAGTAACCAGCAGTGCTGGTACGCCCATTTGTTTTATCGATGAGAAAACAAAGCGTCGAAAATCTACGCGCAATTCTTCATCCAAACGTGAGAAAGGCTCATCCAATAACAACAGTTTGGGTTTCGCCAATAGCGTTCTCAACAAGCTAACTCTGGCGCGCTGCCCCCCGGAAAGTGTCGCCACATCCCTGTTTTCAAACCCCTCCAGATCAGCACTAACAAGCGCATCTTTAACCTGCTGCAGCCGTAATTTTTTATCTGCGCGCGACAGCGCAAATAACAAGTTCCCCGCCACATTTAAATGCGGGAACAGTAAATCCTGTTGATATTGTAGTCCTATCCCCCTCTGTTCAATGGGCATTCCATTGACGCTTTGCCCATCGAGCCGCACACTCCCGGCCAGTGACAACTGTGGCGCCAAGGTTCCGGCAATGGCTGCTAACAAACTGGATTTACCACAGCCACTTGGCCCCATCACCACCAGTAACTCACCGCTAGCTATCGAAAAAGAAACAGGGGGAAATAAAGCATGCTGTTCAAACGACACTTGTAACTTATCGACACTAAATACTTTATTGCTGGCTTCAGGCAAACTATAACTCCCGGCGATTTTTGAAACAAATTTGCGGTATTATGATAGCGGCGATATAGACCAATAGCGGCAGTATAAATTGCCACAACGCAAACACCGCGCTCACCCTCGCATCAGCACCTGAGGCAAGTGCCACGCTCTCCAATGTGACCGTATTAATTCTTCCAGCGCCTACATATAGGCTAGGCAAATACTGAGCAACACTCACAGCAAAAGCCACTGCAAAACTAAAGGCAAGTGGCTTAAACAGCATCGGTAACTTCACGTAGAAAAATGCGCGCCATTTTGATTGGCACAAAATCGTCGCCTGCTGCAAGTAGCGCTCATCAAATTGCAGGTACACTTGCGACAAGGTTAAATACGCGTAAGGTAGCACAAAGATCAAATGCACCCAGATAACACTGGCTAGGCTCCCCTCTAAATGAAAGCGCACTAACAACATTTGTATGCCAAATAAAAATGAAATTTGTGGCACTAAAATAGGCAAATAGAGCAAACCTAGCCACCAGCTACGCTGCACGGGTATTTTGTATACCGCTTGCCACTGCAGAATCGCGATACAAATTAACAGCGCCAATGCTGCACTGACGAAACCAATCGAGGCTGTATTTTGCAGCGGCTCTAACAACTGCTGCCAACTTTTTTCCCAATATTTAACCGACCATCGGCTAGGTAGGGCATCTGGAAAACGCCATTGGCGACTAAACGACCACACCAGCAACGCCAAAACACTCAAGAAACTCATCAACAATACCAAGCACAGCCAAGCTTTTGCCAATAACATCCCCATAATGGCTTCTTTATGGAAAACTTTAGGGCCTACCACCAACCAGCTTTGTGACTGCGCTTTAATTAATTTTTCCGCAGCGTAAATAAACGCTATTAAAGCGATTACCAGCAACAGCATGACACTAGCCCCCGCTGCTCCTAAAAAACGATAATTAATGTCACTGTGGTTGAACCACTGATTGATCAGTACTGCAAAGGTTGCCGGTGCGTTGGGGCCTAACACAATCGCGACATCCACCACTGACAATGAGTAGGATAAAACCGCAAACAAGGGCAATCTCAAATGCGGATAAAGCTGCGGAAAAATCAACTTTAGCCAAGCTTGCGTGTGAGAATAACGCAGGCTAGCTGCTACCTGCAGTGTTTTGCGGTGGTCAAAATGACTCAGCGCAGACAGCGTCATCAATATAAAAAAGGGGGTTTCTTTAAGAATGAGCCCAACACTTAGGCTGATAGCATAGCTATCGTTGACAATTAACCAGTCTGGAGGGATATCAAACCCCGTCAAGGCAGGCGACAGCCAGCGCATCAACCAACCACTGGGCGCTATCAAAAAGGCAAAACCTATCGCAAATGCAAGATGGGGAACCGCTAGCAAAGGGGCTATCGAATGTTTTAACAAAGACCACAGCGCACTTTTGTAAAGACTCATACAAAGCCACTGACTTAAGACAAAAGCAGCAGAGGTGGCGATAAGCGCCGAACTGACACTTAAGCTTAAACTTGAATATGTGCTGGGATGAGCAAAGACCGCCTGCAGCGCTGTTATTGAGAACTCGCTGCCCTTGAGACCGGGCAAATAACCTATTGCCGGCAGCCAAGTTGCCAGCAAACCTAGCAAAACGGGGAGCGCAAATAGCAGCCCCCCGACAAAGATTAGCAATAACTTTCGATACAACATCTAATTAAGCACAGCTATCAATTAACTATCAATACTTTTTCGCTTAGCTTGCAAAGCCTGTCTCACTAATTTGCATAGCGCGCAAGCCACGCTTTCTCTAAAGCCGCTACCCAAGAACTATGCGGTTCTAGCAGCACTTTACCCAGCTGTTCACTAGTCAGCGTCGCCGCTCCTAATTTAAGATTGAAAAACTGCTGTTGCTGCGCTGTACTTAGCTTGCTCATCGCCAGCACTGTAGGATCACCCCAGATGGCAGGTGTGGCCTTTCTCAATTGCGCTTTAGCAGACATCAGAAAATTGGCAAATACTTGCGCACCCGCTTTCGCATTTGCATTAAAGGGAATAGCGACAAAATGGGTATTGCCCAACGTGCCATTTTTATGCACATAAGATCGCACTGTGTCTGGCAGTTCATCATTTGCAATGGCATTGCTGGCATCATTAGGATTGAAGCTAAGGGAAATAAAGAGTTCGCTATCGTTGAGCAACTGCTTCATTTGCTCAGCACTTTTTGGGAAACTTTTCCCCGAGCGCCACAGCAGTGGGTGCAACTGATCTAAATACGCCCACAAAGGAGCGCTTACTCTCTCAAAATCGACTTCAGAGACAGGCTTACTCAAGAGACTTGAGTCTTCTATTAGCTCATGTAAAGCTTGTTTGATGAATGTTGTGCCGTGAAAATTTGGCAACGCCGGATAACTAAAGCGCCCCTTGTTGTGTTTTAATGTCTCCAGTAGTGACAACATATCTGTCGGTGGCTTTGCCAGACGCTTAGAATCGTGCATAAACACTAACTGCGCCATCCCCCACGGGGCCTCTAAATTATCAACAGCAGTGGTGAAATCGTACAGCGTACTCGGTTTATTTTCAGTGTCCACTAGCGCATAATTGGGTAGCTTTTGGGTATAAGCTTGAGCAAGCAGTTGATTGTCCTTCATTGCCTTGAAATTTTCACCGTTGATCCAGATTAAATCAACACTGCCTCCAGTCTCTCTACCGGCACTCTTCTCTGCCAGAATTCGACTAACTACATCTCCTGTATCGGTAATTTTGACCTGCTTCACATCCACTTGATACTGCTTTTTAACTTCTGCTGCCGCCCAAGAAATGTAGTCATTGATAGTATCTGAACCACCCCAGGCATTGAAGTAAACGCTCTGTCCTTTTGCTTCATTCAGTGTTTGCTGCCATACGTCATCAGCTTGCGCGATAGCTGCCGCAGATAAGCCTGCCAGCACTGTAGCGACTAGCACCTTTTTTTTAAGAATTTCTGTAGTGCATTTCAACATCTAGACGTACCTTTACTGTAAAAAATTCATAAAGAAGACCACAAAAATGTCCAATAGTTACAAATTTATTTTAATTTTCAACTTGTTAAACTGTCATAATGCAGCAAAGCGGATATCAAGCCAAATCTCTAAGCTCAATGGTTGTCAATGGAGTGTAAACGGAGCCGCGCCCACCTGTTTTGGATTGAAACAGAATGACTGCGTCAGCCAGACTGTATAAGTCTAAAGTCGGCCAACTAACAGGGCTATTAAAACTATTATTCTCGGCAATACGGCCCAAGGTGATATGCGGCCTAAAGCCGTCATGGGGAATAGCCACCCCCGCCTGCTCTACAAAAGTTTCAACGAGACAGTGCAGTGCATCTAATTCGGGGGTATTTGATGTTTTAGCGACAATCAAGGTCCAGTTTGACGCTGACTGATAGGACTCGATCCCCTCTAAGTGGATATTTAAAGACTGCTCGACAGCTAAGTATTTATTAGCGGCCTCACTGAGCTCTTCTACTTTTTCGAATGAGATATCGCCTAAAAAGCACAAGGTTAAATGGTAGTTGTCAGATTCAACCCAATCAACTTCTATTTCCCTGTCGTACACACCCAATGAATCCGCACAATTTGCCAACTGCCTTGCGATAGGATCTCTTAATCGCAGGGCAAAAAAAGCTCTAATTTTCGATTCACTTACCGAACTATCAGCCAATCTTCACTCCTAACACTGCTCAATTCTTGGTTCCTTAATATAACAACTACCGCCAAAACTGCGTATTATAATAAGCACTGCCCAGCAAAAAGCCACTCGAACTCTTCTAACCCTATGCGCATAAGCGGCTCTTTTGTGCACTCGCTTTCTTTTGCTGTACTCATTTATTACTGTAATTGTAGTTGAATTTTATTTACTTTGCTTTTGAGTCGCTGAATATCTTTATTCACTTGCGCTCTTGTTCCATCAAAAGCACGGATTGCATTTTCCGTTTTATCAAGTCTTGCCACCACCGCCGCATTAAGCTTAGGTGCTGCCTTCTTCGCAATGACCGACACTTTAGACGCCAGAGATTTGAGAGAATCATGAGCACTGCTTTTGTATTTTTCTATACTACTATCCAATACAACTAGCTCTTTCTTTAATTCTTCTAACTCAAGCTTGGATTTTTCAGCGACGCCAACCAGATCGTTATTGAAAGATGCAAGATCCGCGACAACCCCTTGCTGTACACTTTGCGCTTTAGTTTGCGCTATTTCAAGATTGGTTAATCCTGTTCTAAGTGAGCCTATCTCAACCAGCCTATCTTCCAAACCAGAAAGTGCTGTTTTTTGCTGGCTAGTCATAAAGCCCATTTCTTCTTTGGCATCTTCTTGTGCATTTTTGACTTTTTGTTCTAGCTTACTGATCTCGGCATTGAACTGGGCCAATTGCGCTGCCTGCTCCTCATTGGCATTTTCAATCAACCTCGCAAATTTCTCCTCGTATTCTAAGTACTGAGTATCCATCACTTTTTTCTGTGCTTCGACCAAGTTCTTCTGCTCATCTAAGCGCTGCTGTAAGGTCTGACCCGATTTTCTGGCTTGTGCACGAGAGTCTTCAAGCAACTGCTCTAAATCAGCAATGCGAGCTTCGGTCGCTTCTGCCAATAAGATACGCTGCTGTTGATCTTGTAAAAAATCGTAGCCCCAATAACCCATGGCAGACACCGACCCAAACAATACAAAAATTAACAATGAGTGTATCCAGCTGCCACCACGTTTGTGGTTTCCTGCAGTTTTTGCTTGTAATACTTGCCTACTTGTCTGCGGCTCCCCCTGAGTGGCACCCCCTAAGTTAGGTACCTCGATATTTAATTCATCTCTTGCTGGCATATGCCGCCCTTTAATATTAACTATATAGCGGTGCTAACGCTAAACCCTTATATTCAGTCAGAACTACTTATATAGCATCTAACCCACGCATAAAAAATGTTTTTAGTTTATTTATTTTAATTTACTTATACTTGCGCAACCAAAATAGCGCGTTTAGGTGCAGGATGCCCCTCGATTGTTTTGTTACTATCACTGGGATCGAGAAAATCACACAGGGAGTGAAAGTCCATCCACGGTGTCGCTCGCTGCTCATGCAAAGACGTTGTCTCAATATCAACGATGCGTACATCTTTAAAGCCACACTTTCTTAACCATAGCGCAAGTGCTTTTGCCGAGGGCAAAAACCAGATATTACGCATTTGCGCGTAACGCCCCTGGGGCACTAATACGCTGCTTTCGTCACCATCAATAACAATGGTTTCTAACACCAGCTCTCCACCTGGAGACAATAACGACTTCAACGCCAGTAAATGCTCAATGGGTGATTTTCGATGATATAAAACCCCCATAGAAAAGACCGTATCAACCCCTTCATTGTCTTTAATTTGCGGCATATCTTCTATCCCTAAAGGGAGTAAGTGCGCTGGTAATTGCGCACCTAAATAGCGCTTCATAACCCCAAACTGTGCCAAAAACTTCTGTGTAGGATCTATCCCCAATACCGTTTTTGCCCCCTCCCCTAACATACGCCAGCAGTGATAACCGTTACCACATCCCACATCGATAACTGTACGGCCCTGCAAAGGACTTATATGCGGTAGTAATCGATCCCACTTCCAGTCAGAGCGCCACTCGGTATCTATATGCACCCCATAGAGATCAAATGGGCCCTTGCGCCATGGCGACAAAGTTTTAAGTGCACTGACAAAAGCTTGTTGCTCACTCTCTGTTAAACGTGCATTGAGCAACTCAGCAGAACCAATACTAACCTTGTGCTTAAGCTCTAATTCTCCAGCGGGTAGCACTGGAAGATCCTCCATCAATTGCTGCCATTGCTGGGTGTAACCATGGGTAAAGCCCTGCATTTTTTGCTCGACAGCACGCTCCCAATAACTGGCATACTCGGCCAGTCCAGTATCTTTAAGATTTTCTTCAAGTTGTTTATAATTAATCATGTGAGGCTACTTAATGGCAAATATTGAGACAAAATTGTATTGCTGTAACCAGCAGTGACTACGTGAAAAACCTGCTTGTGCCAAACGGTTATTATGCTGCGCTAACGTATCAGGAACTAAAACATTTTCCAATAAACTGCGTTTTTGGCTTATTTCAAGCTCACTATAACCATTCTCACGTTTAAATTGATGATGCAAATCAATCATTAACGCGTTATCAGCGGCGTTTTCAAAGCACACTTTTTCAGAGAGCAGCAACACCCCCCCTGGGTTCATGCCACGATATATTTTTTCCAGTAACTGTGCTCGGTCTTCTTGCGCAATAAACTGCAAGGTAAAATTGAGCACCACCATTGAGGCATTCTCAATCTCAAATTCTAAAATATCCCCGCAGTGTAACTCAATGGCAGTGCGATGTTTGAAGGCGTCAATATGATGATGACAGCGCGCTAACATTGCCTCTGAGTTATCTACGCCTATTATTTTCACATCGCTTACCTCAATACCCGCACTCATCGCTAAACTCGACGCGCCAAGCGAGCAACCTAAATCGTAGCAATGACTAGCAGGAGTCACAAAACGCTGTGCAAATTTTGCGGTATTTTTAAGGATTTGATCATACCCAGGTACTGAACGCTGAATCATATCGGGGAATACTTCCGCCACTTGACCATCAAAGCTAAAGGATTGCTTGTCGGTGGTGGCTGCGTATATATTATCTGTCTTGTTAGTCATTAATAAGGAATATCTGAATATTAAATTGAAAGGGGAATTTTACTGTTATTCACTACCGCTCACAAGAGCACGTTAGACACCTCGCAAAAAAAATGCAGTGGATATCGCTTGGGTTAAATTTACAGATTGGGATATACTACGTCGCTGTTTTACAGTTTGAGGGGACTCAGCATTGCGACTGCGCACAATAATACGGCATCAAAGATAGACTCAACGCACTTTTAAACTCTTGAGTGCGCTGCAAGATGGAGATAGATACACTCACTCCTGATGTCATCTATTTATCTTGCCCTATCATCGTTCGTGATTTTTTTGCACTGCTCCCTTCAAGGAACTATCATCAGTTTTCGCTACACAAGGGCGCCTCAATGACTAAGCTTTTTGATATCCAAAGTAAGTTTGAACCTGCAGGAGATCAACCCACTGCCATTAAAAAACTGATTGAAGGTATCAATTCAGGCCTATTATCGCAGACATTACTTGGGGTGACGGGCTCAGGTAAAACTTTCACCGTTGCCAAAGTAATCAACGAAATTCAGCGCCCAACTATTGTGATGGCTCACAATAAAACTCTGGCGGCCCAGCTCTACGGTGAATTTAAAGATTTCTTTCCCAACAACGCAGTTGAATACTTTGTCTCTTATTACGATTATTACCAACCGGAAGCTTATGTTGCCGCCTCTGATACTTTTATAGAGAAGGACGCCTCCGTAAACGAGCACATTGAACAAATGCGCCTATCCGCCACTAAGGCATTACTTGAGCGAAAAGATTGTATTATTGTCGCAACGGTCTCGGCAATCTACGGTTTAGGAGACCCTGAGTCTTACCTCTCGATGATGCTACACGTCTCTCGTGGAGACACGCTCGATCAAAGGGCTATAATTAGGCGCTTAGCTGAATTACAGTACACCCGCAACGACATTGAACTACACCGTGCTAACTATCGAGTGCGCGGTGACGTTATCGACATTTTCCCTGCCGAGTCAGAGAAAGAAGCGGTGCGTATCGAACTATTTGATGATGTGGTTGAAAGCTTGTGTTGGTTTGACCCGCTAACCGGTGAAGTATTACGCAAAGTGCCGCGCATTACTGTGTACCCTAAATCTCACTACGTCACCCCCCGCGAAAAACTAATGGAAGCGGTAGAAAAAATTAAAGTAGAACTCGATGATCGCCTTGAGTACTTAAAAGCTGAAAACAAGCTGGTTGAATTACAGCGCCTTGAACAACGCACAAATTATGATTTAGAAATGATTAGAGAGCTCGGTTACTGCTCTGGCATAGAGAACTACTCGCGCTATCTATCCAATCGCAATCCAGGCGAAGCACCGCCAACACTGTTTGATTATCTACCAGACAACGCACTGGTAGTAATCGACGAATCACATGTCACCGTGCCGCAAATAGGCGCGATGTATAAAGGCGACAGATCACGCAAAGAAAACTTAGTGGGCTATGGATTTCGACTGCCTTCTGCACTCGATAATCGGCCGATGCGCTTTGACGAGTGGGAAAAAATTGTTCCGCAGATGATCTTTGTTTCAGCCACTCCAAGTAAATACGAGGCAGCCAATGCCGGGCAAGTTGTAGAGCAAGTTGTCAGACCTACTGGCCTCTTAGATCCTATCATAGAGATCCGCCCTGCCACCACTCAAGTTGATGATTTACTGGGCGAAATAAACAAGATGGCGGCACAAGAGCTGCGTACTGTTGTGACAGTGTTAACTAAACGTATGGCAGAAGATCTTACTGAATATCTCGCTGATCACGGGGTACGTGTGCGCTATTTGCACTCTGACATAGATACGGTAGAACGCGTGGAAATAATTCGCGATCTTCGTCTAGGTGAATTTGACGCACTTATCGGTATCAACCTGTTACGAGAAGGCATTGACATGCCAGAAGTTGGCCTTGTGACCATTTTAGACGCAGACAAAGAAGGATTCTTGCGCTCAGAGACTTCAATGATTCAAACGATAGGCCGTGCCGCGCGAAACATAAATGGCCGAGCCATTTTGTACGCCGACAAAATAACCGGCTCTATGCAACGCGCTATGGACGAAACCCAAAGACGCCGTCAAAAGCAAATAGAACACAACGAAGCGCAGGGAATTATACCGCAAGGTATTATCAAATCTGTCGCAGACATTATGGAAGGCGCTTCTACCATTCCCGGTCGCAAAGCGGCCAAACACGTTAAACGAATTAGTGGCAAAGTAGAAGAGCATGCCAGTGATGCAACCCAACTGACGCCGAAGCAACTTTCCAAAGCCTTATCCAAACTTGAAGACAGCATGTATCAGGCAGCAAAAAATTTGGAATTTGAACTTGCAGCACACTATCGCGATCAATTGGAAACGCTAAAACACTCTGCCCTGCAATCTTAGCCTGACTTACCCACTACTGCTATTAAGTGAGCCACAGGCACACTTAATAGCAAAACACTAATGACAATGACAATGACAATGACAATGACAATAAATGGTAGGCCACGTCTTTTATAGGCACGCACAAGCTAAGCGCTGAAAAGATTTAGCGGTTAATCCGAATTGCTTTTGAAAATTTTTGCTAAGGAGGGAATAGTGTTTAATTCGGGGAAGTTAGCAGCATGTTGTGTGATCCATTCAAGGGCTGCTCCATCGCGGCTAAGCTCTCGACCTTCTGTTAAACTGACTTGCTGTCGATACTGTTCGATATAACAAACCTGTTCAATCATTCTCACTGCAAATGCTGTCTCTGGACAATCAAAGACAACCCCCGTTTGATAGCCAATGCCCTCATTTAAAGGCTCACAAGTACAGACATAACCTTTGGCAAAAAATGCGGGGGTTTGTACATTTATTTCTACTTCAACACAGCTATTTAATGGATATTCTGTAGGAGTATGAATATAGACACCGGTACTGGCAGAACCGCGAATACAGGGTAGTGGGAATTGCTTATCACTCACCGCCATTTTCACTGGGACTTCGTCTGGGTGCTGAATAAAACTTTGTACTTGCATCTTACTGTAACCTGAGTACTTCAAACTTCATTTATAAATAGCTTATCGACTATATTAAAAAAAAGTAAAGCTTTTTAATATCAATCTTGCTAATAGCAACCTACGTAAATATTTATCGACTGTAATTGTGAAATCAGTCAATATTGAACCAGTCATGTTTGATGAGCAGGGCTATTATCATCTTAAAAAACATCAGCGTCTAGTATAAATTCTTATATTGCGATTATTCATCAATAATCTCTTGGTAACTTATTATCACCGGCATTAGCTCTACAGCAGTCAACACTCTTAATTATTGTAAAGCCCTACTACATATGCCATTCAAACCAAATTTTAAACACTAGATACTATAGTTAGCAACTGTTGGGCGCATTCTAATTAGTTTTATAGGTTTATGCTTTGATTTTAGTTAAACGGACGTTTGTATGCATCTAGCAACAAATTTAAATACCAATCATGCCATTATATATGCAAATAAATTTTATGGATTATCCAAAACTATTATTAAAAATATATAGCTATTTATTTTAGACCACTAATAATGATAATAATTCTCAACAATACCAATAGAATATTCATTCTCTGCAACTGACATCAACGCTTATCTGCATTCTCATTTTCCTCGATACCAAATACATCCTTCGCTGTTTTTTAATCTTTGTTGATAGGATTAATAAATCGTCACAAAATACCAAACATCCCAAGCGTGCAGTGCTCAATATTACAACAAAAGCTAAGTGTCACTTGTACACTTACACCTTCTCATAGCTCACACTGCCTACGTATTGCTGGTAGATATTAATATTCCTCATGATCACGACTGATCGGCGTTAAAAACTATTTTGCCGAGACAGTTACTCATACAGACATGCCCTGCTTGCCATTAGTCGCACTTGGTGCGCGCTAAATTCTACCAACAGGCTGTAAATTGAGGGGGTATAAAGTCTCGACGCATTGCCAATTATGGTACGATACTGCGACCGCTGATAAAGAGTGAATCACGACCCAAAATCTGATCATATCCATCAAAGCATTGCATCACTGCTGTATTATTGCTCAGCGCTGAAGCCCTCAACCCTCGCCATAGACTCACCTTGTGCATAACATATATGAGCCGCCCCTGGACGCACAATTATCAACTGGCCTACATTTGAACCTAGTGGCTTGTATACTAGCACTAGGCTTGCAAAACCTGTGCTAGCCGTCTACGCCAGATAACAAGAGCTGTTCACAGTGGGGTAAATTGCAACATAAGCACCTCATTGCTGGATTCAGATTCAGTACTTGCCATCCCATATAAACCGACCACGGATTAATACATTAAGGGATTTTTAACAAACACTTAAACGAAATCTGATCGGGCGAGTTCTGCGCGCCATTATCCGCCACCTATGAATCCTCTAGCGGTTGAAAGAAAATCACCTAACCAAAGAAACCCTCTACTAATCTAACAACAACCTTATTGTGATCAACACCGGCATTGAAGTCACGAGTTTCAATAAAAACACACCTTAGTGTGTGACTGACAAAATCAAACTCACCCAATATTACAGGCATAAAAAAACCGCTAATGAGCGGCTGTTTTATGGGGCATAAAAAATATCTTAGAAAACGACACTCTTCCACTTCGCTTTATCTGAAATAGGCCCCATACTGTATCCATCCGGTGCACCTTTTGGCCCCTCCATTGTCACGACAATTTCACAGTCCAAAACACGTCCAGCCCAAGATTTGCTAAACGGAATCACTCGCTTACCACTGGCGGGCAAAAACCCGAGCGACATTGGTTCATGCCCATCTTCCATCAACCAAATTTCATAATAAGTATTTTCAGGCATCGCCACTGGATACTTTGACTCAATCACTAGCTGCTGGTTTTTCATTGAGGTATTCATCACCCAACCAGGCTTTTGCTTATCATTGACAATCAATGGCACCCAGCCATTGGCCTCTTTATATTGGGGCTGCGGCCATTGCAGTAACAAACCAACAGATAACATTAACGCCAGCGAGAAGCCTGCAAGAGACTGCCAAGACCAGATACTTTTGGCCTCCTTAGTACTGCTACGAATCTGCTTCCAAACACGCGCAGGCGGCTTAACAGGCTTTAACTCTTGGTTAAAAACATCCAGATGCTCACGCCATTGCTCCACTTCACCTTGTAAATCATGACTGACAGCCAGCAGTGCTTCGAGCTGCGCTTTCTCTACAGCACCTAAGCTACCTAAAACGTATTCCGCCGCCGCTTGATTACGCTGATCAACATCACTTAAATCGTACTCATGCATTTTCGCAACCTCTCCAACCCGCGTCGAATCCAAGTTTTTACAGTACCTAGCGAGGTACCAGTCCTATCGGATAACGCTTGGTGGGTTAAACCTTCAAAGAAGGCCATTTCTAAATATATTTTTTGTTGTTCAGGTAATTGCGCTAAACATTTGTGCATAGCAACACTGTCTTGCGCTAATGCAACTTGCTGCTCCTGCGAAGGAGCATCATCAGCGATAAAATTCAGCGCGTCATCGGTATCATGCCGGTCGTTATGTTTATTCTTTCTAAGAATATCTAACGCCTGATTCCGGGTAATGGTATTCAACCATGTCAACGCCCGCGCTTTTGAAGCATCATAGCTCGCCGCGTTATTCCAAACCTTATAAAACACTTGTTGCAGACAATCTTCAGAGAGTGCCCGGTCTTTTAATATACGCAGTGCCACACTATACAGATTCGCTGAACATAAATCGTAAAGCTGTTTTAGTGCCTTGTGTTTACCCGCCGCACATTCAAGCAAACATTTTTCCAGCGCCGCTTGTTTATCCAAGCTATCGCTACTCAAAAACGACATATAGTGAAATAATCCTATTAACAACAATAATAATTTGAAGAGGATCTACACATTAATATAAATACCGCGTCGAAGGAAGCAATAGCCATTGATTTGTATCTATTAATCGCAGCCATAGAATAATTATTCAACAACCCTTAATAATCACTCTACGTGCACCACATACATTAACTGCGCGCGAAGTGCGCACGCAGGTAATAATCGATGGAAAGTCGACCGGGTCCCCAGATAACACCTACTAACAACATCGTCCCCCAAACCTGATGATCATAAAATCCGTTAGCCCAAATCACCGGATAAGAGATAACTGCAATAATGTTAAAAAAGAACAGTACTAGCGATGTCGTCCGGCCCAAAAGACCCAAAACCAGCAGCGGCGGTAGTAATAATTCAATCGCTGTCCCCAGATAAGCTGCAAGCTCAAAAGGAAGGAAAGGCACTTGATATTCATCTTCAAATAAATAGAGCGTTGTATCCCAGTTGGCTATTTTTGTTTGTCCCGATTTAAAAAAAGCCAGCGCAGGCACTATTCTCATTAATAGCAGTGCAATAGGCGCAATCCACTTAAGCATTAAGCCTACTGCGCAATCATAACTGGCTAAAATTTTACTGATCATACTTCACCCTCAAGCTTAAAATTATTGATAATATTTTGACTGATAAATTCCTTTAAGTGCGTACTAAAATCCGCACTCTCTGCGAGCTGCTCTAACCCCTTCTGCTCTTTAACGGCCAATAGAAATTGATATTGCTCAGCACTAAGGCTAGCGTACTTTGCCCCCTGCTCACCCTCTGGATACAAAATAACATAATCACTTTGCGCCATATCAACCCCATCCAGATCACCACTTTTAGCCCCTAGCCATATTTTAAGCAGTGGATATCCCGCTTTGATGAGCAGCGTATTAGGTGCCAGTTGAAATATAATTTGTGACTGTTGTGGCTCTTCAAGTTGTGACAGTCGATCATAGGGAAACGCCGCTATACTCGCCACCGCGTTAGCACCATCAAACGCCCAATCTAAGGCAGCCACATCACCAAGGTAAGCCAGTGATTTAGTCTGTTCACAACCTGCTATAAAACCAGAAAATCCAGCACCAAAATTATCTAATTCCGCTTTATCCAGTGCCGACTGCTTAATATACGCCTTTGCCAGCTGAGCAAAAAACTCTTCACCCACTAACGCCAATACCGCTGGAAAATACGCGGCTAGGCACTCACTCAAGCTGATATAAAAATTATTGCGATACAATCCCATCAACGCCTCGACCGGGAAGGGACCTGTCGCATCGAGTTCTGTCAAATCAACGTTTTGGTGCAGTAAATGCTGGCTAAATTTTGACTGCAAATCGATTAATTTCAAGCGTTCACCTGCTGTTTTTGGGCACTGCTTTGCTGTTCGTTTTCTGCGCGCTCAACCTGCGCTAACAGCGTCTCCAGTGCTGGTATGTCGGTATCCCATTCAATGAGAGCAGGTGCGCAACAATTTTCTCTGACATAGCGAAACAAATCCCACACTGGCTCAGACACTTCGCTACCGTGGGTATCAATTAATATTTCACCATTGTCCAATTGCTTACGGGTAAACCCTGCCAAATGTATTTCAGTCACTGCAGCAATATTTATATTGTCTAGGTAATGCTTGGCATCAACCCCCAAATTAACACTATTAACATAGATATTATTGAGATCTAGTAATAGCGGTGATTGGCAACGATGTGAAATCTCATTTAAAAAATCCCACTCATTGATACTATTATGCTTAAAAGCAAGATAAACCGTCGGGTTTTCAACCGCTAAAGCACGACCTAAAAAGTCTTGAACACAATTAAGCTTGTCACAAAACAGATCGAGACTCTCACGGGTTAAGGGCAAGGGCAATAAATCGTTAAAGTAGCGCTGGTCAAAGGAGCTCCAACTTAAATGCTCGGATACAAGCGCTGGTTTATAGGCATCAATTAACGCTTTCATTTTGGCCAAATGTGCTCGATTAACCGGATCAGTTGATCCTAATGACAAGCCGACACCGTGAAAACTCAAAGGATAAACTTCAGCAAGCTGATCAAGCATGTGTCGCTGTGCTGAGCTGGCGTTAAAAAAATTTTCACTGTGTACTTCCAACCAACCCACTTTTGGCAACTCAGCAAGAACACGCTGATGATGAGGGGTTCTCAAACCTATACCAATTGCTTTATCAGCAATAGGCAGATTTATCGACGTATGAGAGATATCCATTTAAACCCCAAGTTTAAAGTGATGATCAGGCATCATCACAGACAACACCTGATAGAAGATAACTAAATTATGATGACTCTAAACTACCGCCAGCCAACTTAGAGCACAAACCTTTAGGAAGCGCTAGGAAAGCATCACTTTGGTTATCTGTTTTAGAGGTACCTGCACATGAGCTATTTTTTGTAGCACAGTCATTTTGACCTGCGGCTGCTACTCCGTAGCATCTCTCTTTACTACCAGCGAGCGCAGGGGCTGACGCTAGTGTCGCGCCCAGTGCAATGATACCGGTGATGGCAGTTGCTGCTGCTAAGTTTTTATTCGACATAATAGATCCCTATTTCTAAATTAATATTTAATCGTGTGGATAACACATTATTGATATTGCACTTATCTATACGCCGGCCAATTTTATATAGATTCAATAAATTACATAATTTGTAGGGACAAGCTCCACCGACAAACACGACCTGCCCGAGATTGCAGGAAATACCTGATAAAGGTCAAGGTACACCCTCTCTTAATGACAGCATATAACGCAGCCCAGTTATGCCCAACTGAGCAGCTCAAACTTGTATCATCGGTTGCTAGTCGAACACTAAGAATGTCACTATATCCCTAAAAACCTCGGTATTACTGATGCCAGTGAAACAGGTAAAATCACAGAGAATAATATGCAGCACAAAACGGGGGCTTAGCTGCTTTTTGGCAAATGAGTCGCAGACTTCTCTAGCTGTAGGAAGGCAAGCTTGAACAGAACAAAGGGTCATTAAAATTGCTATCCTCTAGCCGAGGATAGCTTTGGCTATTTCTGTCGCTCCGTGCTCTTGTAAATGAAGATGATGGTTACCACTAAAAATACAAACTTGGAGTTGTGGTACATGCTTAAAATACTCGCGCCACTGCTCATCAACCAATCCCTCGTCTGCTAAGTACAAAGTTACTGGCACCGTCAGTGATTGCAAAAAAGACTCTATTTGAGCAAGGCCCATTCGGTGGATAGAGGGAAGCAGCAGCGCCGGATCACTACTCCAACGATAGCCGTCACTCTCTTTTTTGACGCCTCGGCCGACAATAGCGGCAGCCGCTTGCTTTGAGAGAGGAAAACGACCATTGGCTCTAGCATTAATTAATTTACTTAAATCAGGCTGTGCTCGCGAAGCCCTGCCAGAGACAGCAACTTTCTTTCTAATCGCTTTAGCCATTAATTGCGGGAGTTCACTCGAGGGATAATTAAGTGGCGCCAAGCCTTCAATTAAATACAATTGCCCGACCCTCTCTGGAAAACAAGCGGCAAACAACATAGCGACACTGGCACCCATCGAATGCGCCAGAATATCAATTTTATCAATACCCAGCTCATCGAGCGCACAGTAAACATCTGTCACATTATCCCAAATATAATAACCTTGAGAAGCACTGCGATGTGACGATTTACCATGACCAATAAAATCCAATGCAATCAGCTGCCGATTAGCCAGCTTTGGCGCCAGCATAGAGAAGCTCTCCGCATTATCAAGCCAGCCGTGTAAAGCCAATAAAGGGCTGGCATTTTCATCCCCAAACCCAATCCCAGCCATCACCAGATCATTGACATTTAAACTAAACTCACGCTTTTTATTCAAACTGTTAACCTTTTATTTTACAATTAAGCACAACTGCTAAGGACACACTATTTTCATGGATAAAGCGCTACAACGCCAATCTTTTTTATTCAGCTTTTTGATTAGCTGCGTTTTAATTCTCGCACCATTTTATGCACAGCAAAGTTTAGGAGGAGAAGGCTTAGCTATCCCCTATAATAACTGGGTGTGGATCTTTGCCATCGCGGTTATAAGCAGTGGTATTTTCCAAATAATATTGAATAAAAAAATACGCTTGCCCAAGTACTGGCTAACTATCGCCGCATTACCGATCAGCTTTATAGTCAGCAGTTTTATCAATGAAAGCGTGAAACCAACCCAATGGTTGTTCACTATAGGTTATATTGTGGGCGGTTTTTTATTCTTTATCGCACTGTTTCAATTTTCTTTAAAACGCCGCCATATTGAAAATATTCTCTATGGTATTTGTGCCGCAGCCACCGCTCACAGCTTGATTGCTCTGTGCCAGGTATCGGGATGGTATCCCACTAGCTATATCCCTCGTACCGCCGATAACGCCCCTATCAGTATTTTTCAGCAAGTCAATGTACACGCAACCTTTTTAATCACCGCTTTTATCATCACCCTTTACTTGGCAGGCAGTCCATCTAGCATTAACCGACATCACATATCTAAAGCGCTACTAATAGTAACTTTATTTTCCACAACAGCCATATTGCTAGCCATCAGTTCAAGAACCGCGCTGGTTGCATTTATCGTTTCCACCCCCTTAATTTTAATCGCGAGACACTACTACTTTAAACGTCGCCTAAAACTTAGCTTAGTGCTGTTCATTGCATTTTCGCTTGGCTTATCCGCGGGAGCCTACTTATCACAGGGGTTCGCTAGGTATGAAACTAAACTAGATACACAAAAAGCCCATGCTCGTACCTATATATACGATTTATCATGGCAAGTTTTCAAACAAGCACCTTATTTCGGCCATGGTTTAGGCAGTTTCGAACAAGTATTTCAAGAAGCCAAAATTAATTATCAACACAGTAGTAAAATGGGCGCGGCACGCTACTCTCATCCTCATAATGAATTACTGTATTGGATGATCGAAGGTGGAGTAAGCTCTCTAATCGGCATTTTTATTGCCTTTTTTGGCACAGCGCTAGCATTAATTAAATTGGGCTGGCGCCGGGCATTGAGCTATAGTGCACTGCTTTTTCCCATCACCTTTCACACGCAAGTTGAACTACCTTTTTATTTGTCGTCAGCACTGTGGTTTTTATGGTTAACACTACTATTTTTTGTGCACTCTCATCAAAGCAAAAGTATAAATGTATGCATCTCGAAAGCGACTGAGCGGTTAGTGGTCATCAGCAGTACATTAATCGGCACGGCTGTTATAGGCTTTTTACTCCACACGACTGTTTCAAGTCAGGGCATAATTAATTATTTACGCTCGCCTCAACAAAGCTTCATCCATTTAAATAGTGCCAGCCAAAACCTCTATTACCAACGCTTAAGTTACCACTTAAAAATGACTTCACTACTTTATAGGGACATTGCACAGGGGACAAATGAGCTAACTCCGCTGTTTATACAATGGGCCCAGCAATACACCAAAAGCCGCCCTATTACGAGCACTATAAACAACTTAGCACTGGCCTATTACTACTTAGGGGATAGAGAAAAAGCGCTCTACACTATACGTAGGGCGGCTAAAATGTATCCAGCAACAAAAACGATTAGCAATAGACTTAAAGACATTGAAGACAATAGGGCGATACAGGATTTCACCCAAAAGATACAAATACGGGTAGAACCGAGCCAAGCCCTAGATACTACATTGCACCAAGATTTATAAAAACACTATTTGCCGGTACTGAAAAGATTATAAGCCAAGAAAACAGCTTCGCGTAATCCACAGCCGGGACCGGGCCACGGCATTGAATAAAGATAAATAGAACCGGGCATTACCGGCTCTGGGTAGGACAAATCACCCTGCTCCAGGTAACTGATCAAGTTGCCGATGAGCGGCTGATGAGTCACCACTAAGACATTCTCACAACCGTGTTTCTCAATCGCTGACAAGGCGTCTTTCACACTGTGGTTAGGCGTTAATTGACCATCAATAACCACTTCTACACCTAGCAGTGAATCGGCAATAATTGCAGCACTTTGACGGGTGCGTAAATAGGGGGAACACACTATTTTTGTAATGCTGCATAGCGCTGAATGATGCTTGTAAGCAAGTACCGCCAATTGTTCGCGCCCCAATGGCGTTAACTCGCGTTCAAAATCCAAAGACGCATCCCAGCTCGCCTCCCCGTGACGCATCAAGAAAAACATGGCGAACTCCTAAAGGCTTTAAGTAGCTGTTAAAATACCTGCCCATCACGGGGAAGTACAAACTCAACATCTGAGCCCTGCTCACTGAGCATCATACTTTTAGCGACTTCACTAGGGGCCGCCCCCTCGTAAATCACCTCATATAACCCCTGTAACAGCGGCATATAGACATTTAATTCTAAACATTTATTGCGAACTAGCTTGACCGTATTAACGCCCTCGGCAACTTGCCCCAGCTCTGCTACTGCATGATCAAGATTTTGACCAAGCCCTAAAGCATGGCCAACTCGGTAGTTTCTGCTTAAAGGCGACATACAAGTTGCCACTAAATCACCAACACCTGCCAGCCCTAAGAAAGTCATGGGATTAGCACCCATGCTGACGGCGAAACGACTCATTTCAGCCAGCGCTCTGGTTAACAGCATACTGCGGGTATTTTCGCCCATCCCCATAGCTGCACTCATACCTGAGGCAATGGCGTAAATATTTTTTAAAACCCCACCCAGCTCAACCCCATACATATCATTACTGGCATAAATACGAAAATATACTTGATGTAGTAAATCTTGTACTTGTACCCGAAGTGCTTCGTCTTTGCTAGCGATAACAGTCGCTGTCAATTGTTGTTCTGCAAGCTCTTTTGCGAAATTAGGACCACTTAAGACCCCCACTTTAGCATCTACCAGTTCCTGCTCTACTATTTGGCTCATCATGCTAAATGTATCTGCTTCAATGCCCTTTGTGGTACTGACAACTTTAATACCTGGAGGTAAAAAAGGCGCAGCCTGCTTTAAAACAGCACGAAAACTGGCACTGGGGATAGAGACAAAAAGAATGTCTATATCTGTAAGCGCGACGGTCAAATCAGTATGCGCAACCAGAGACGTGGCAAGCTTATAGCCTGGCAAGTAGCGGGGGTTGTAATGGGTTTCATTGATATTAGCAGCAGCAATATCACTGCGCATCCACTGCCTGACATCACAGCCTTTTTGCGCACAGATATTCGCGATCACAGTGCCAAAACTACCGCCGCCTAGGACAGCTACTCTAAAGCCTTTAAGACTCATTTCTTGCTTTACCTTTGTATAGCCAACAATAACACACATTAAGATCGCTACTTGACCCGCGCAATACACCTGTAAAGCAGTGTTGCACTCTTAATAGCGAACTACAGCCCAGATCAGCTTCGCAATTTAAGCGAATCTAACAAGCACTACAGAGCAGTTAAAGCTGACTTCTTCCTTAGCCAAATCTATTATAGTAGCAATCGCCATATTTCACGTTCAGTTAAAGATTGGCCAATAACTCTTCGCTTGGGTGAATGCATTCAAGCTTCACACCCGTTTCTTCTTCAATCTCGGGTATCATAAAAGAGTCATCTTCACAGGCAAAGCAAATTGAAACACCAGTGCTACCAGCACGCCCGGTTCGACCGATACGATGCACGTAATCATCCGCATCTTCTGGCAGGTGATAATTAACCACTAATCCGACACCCTCAACGTGGATCCCACGTCCAGCGACATCTGTCGCAACCATTATTTGAATGCGGCCACTTTTAAAGTCATCTAAAGTTTTTACTCTCTTGTGCTGGGGAATTTCACCAGACATCAAAGACGCCCGCATACCATCTTTTTTCAATTTTTCAGCAAGTTCACGTGTCTGATGACGTCTGTTGCAAAATACAATCACTCGTTCAATATCATTTTGCATGATATAGTTTCGCAACAACTTATATTTATCTTTTTTCTCGACAAGGTAGACCTTCTGACTAACATTATCCGTTGTTTTATTATCCGACTCAATTTCAACAACCACTGGGTTATCTGTCCACTGACTGGCAAGATTCATGACTTCGTCGGTAAAAGTGGCACTGTAAAGCAACGTTTGACGTTCTTCTCCTTTGCGTGGAGTGCTGCGGATAATCGTGCGAACATCCGGTATAAAGCCCATACTTAACATACGATCAGCTTCATCTAAGACCAACATTTCCACGTTGCCAAGATCCACTTCACGGGACCTTACATAGTCAATCAAACGACCAGGGGTTGCCACGATGATATCCACAGGCCTTAACGCTAACTCTTTGCGCTGCTTGGTGTAATCGACACCACCTACCAGTGACACAACGTGCACAGATGTGTATTTACACAAGTCTTCAGCGTCTTGTGCTATTTGTAGTGCCAGCTCACGAGTAGGGGCAACAATAAGCGCTCTAGGCTCTGCAAGCTTACGCTTGTGAGTATATGGAAAATCTAGTAAGTCAGTAATAATTCCGACTAAAAAAGAAGCGGTTTTACCGGTACCGGTTTGCGCTTTACCAATAATATCTCGCCCTTCCAAAGCATGCTCAATAGTCGCTGCTTGAATAGGGGTACAGTACTGAAAACCTAAGTCAGCAATACCATGCATTAAATCATCAGGCAGTGAAAAATCATGGAAACGCTGTTTCCCTTCTACTTTCTCAGCCTTAAAATCGGCAGGAAGCCACGCTTTATTTGTACTATTTGTTTTATTCACAGTCGCTTAATTCTCTTTCATTAGCCCAACAATGGGTTCAACTTTCAATTTGGCGACGAAATGGCGGCAGTGCATCTAATAACTGACGCCCATAACGCCTAGTAACCACTCGTCTATCTAGCAATATTACTTGGCCAGTATCACTCTCGGAGCGTAATAGGCGTCCGACAGCCTGGGTTAAACGCATAGAAGCAGCAGGTACTGTCCACTGCATAAATGCATTGCCACCAGAACTTTCAATCCACTCTGACATGGTGGCATCAACCGGATCATCAGGCACTCCAAAAGGCAGCTTAGTGATAATCACTTGTTTGAGGTAATCTCCGGGAAGATCAACACCTTCAGAAAAGGAGGCTAGTCCAAAAATAACACTGGTCTCACCGTCATCAATTTTATTGCGATGACGACGTAAAATTTCGTTTTTACTCAACTCGCCTTGCGCCATCACTTTAGCACGAACAGTGCTTGTAATTGACTCTAAAACGCTACTCATTTGCCGCCATGAACTAAATAACACTAGCGATGCTGTCGCTTGTACAAGCTGCTTATTTAAGTAATGAACAACCTCTTGGGTATGCTCATCAGGCTTACTTGGATCAACACTCATGGCAGGAATAATTAGACTAGCACTATTAACGTAATCAAACGGGCTAGGCAATTGTGCACACAAAGTATCTTGCGGTAAACCTAAATCAGCGACAGCGCGATCAAAGCGCCCTAAAGCCGTCATGGTGGCTGATGTTAACACAGCGCCGAAACAATTATCCCAAAGATGTTCCTTTAATGTATCAGCGGCAGAGACTGGGCAGCTTCGACATTCAAAATCAGTGCCATCGACGGTATCCAAAACATTAACCCAGCGTGCTGTCGGACTTGTACTCGGATCATCCAAAGAAGCATAACTTCTTGCCAACCAATACATTGCCTGTCCTCTTGACCAAACAACCCCCATAACTGGATACCAGCGCTCAGCGATAGTACGATCCAACTCAACCACTGATCCATCCAAGGCTTCTTTTAGCACATCGACAATTTGTTCTGCTTTCGCAGACCACTTTTGGGCAGCAGCGGCAATAGTAGCCGCTTGCACCATAAGGCTCTCTGGCACTAAGCCATTCGGAAAACGCATTCTATCTCTATCGGGTTGCTGAGCGGTAAAAAGAGTACGAGTGTCTGCAAGCCACTGCTCGAGAGCCTGCTCTAAATCTCTTCTTGGCATTTCCATCCGATCAACATACTGCACAATACTGGGATGCTGGCCGGTCTCAGCAATCAGCTGATCGAATTGCCTGACACTGGTTTTGAGCCATTTAATAGATGCTTTAAGCCTTAAATTGTAGGCAAAATGTCCGGTCGTTTTTTGCCCTAAATGATGTGCTTCATCAAAGATATAAATAGTGTTTGTAGGGTCGGGTAAAATCGCCCCTCCCCCCAAAGACAAATCAGCCAAAACTAAATCATGGTTTGCCACAATAACATCTGCTTTATCCAGAGCATCACGCGCCTGATAAAAAGGACAACTGTTAAAATAATCGCAATGCCGGTTGGTGCATCTTGTATGATCACTGGTCAATGGACGCCAAACCTCTTCGGCTATTTCGTTACTCAGAGAATCTCTGTCTCCATCCCACTTACCACTATCAAAATCACTGAGCAAAGTGCGGTAATAGCTAACGGTGTTTTCATCTAGCTTATAAGCCTGCTCATCTTCGTAGAGAGCCATTTGGCCCATATCATCTTGATCGCTTAGATACTTTCTTGCCTGTAGAAGACAAAAATAACGGCCACGGCCTTTGGCTAAGATGTAATGAGTAGACCAGTCAGTAATTGCATTCAGCTCAGGCAAATCTTTACTGATCAACTGCTCCTGAAGAGCCACTGTTGCGGTCGAGAGCACCAACTTGCAACCTTTTTCCCGAGCAATAGGGATTGCACTCAGCAAATAAGCCATCGTTTTACCCGTTCCGGTCCCCGCTTCAATCATGCAAAGGTAGTGATCACTTTTCCTTTCATTATTATGATCAGATTCTATCCCCCCAAGGACCCTCGCAACATGAGCAATCATTTGCTTTTGACCGGAGCGAGGTTTTAAATTCCGATGATCAAGGAATTGTCGATAACCAGATTGTATATTTTTTTTTAAGGCGTTAGATAACAAGTTAAACAGTCCGATTAGATATTACTGTAGCGCTAGTCAACTCAGTACTGCTATGCATTTTAAAGAAGACAATTAAAGTTTAGCAAGCATAGCAAAACACTGAATATATAGACAGAAAAAAACCTTTACAGAGAAAATTTACTGTATATAATCCAAGTACTGTATAAAAAAACAGATAAGGATAATATCATGCTGAATACACCCAAGCTTACCAACCGACAAAATGACGTATTCAACTGCATCAAGGACCATATTGAAGAGACTGGCTACCCGCCAACTCGTGCAGACATTGCTAAAAAACTTGGCTTTAAATCAACCAACGCAGCCGAAGAACACCTAAAAGCTCTCGCCAAAAAAGGTGCTATAGAAATAATCCCAGGAACATCAAGAGGGATAAGAATACCAAGCCTTGAGCAGCAAGAACCCGGCCTACCAATAGTGGGCAGAGTTGCTGCCGGATCCCCCATTCTGGCTCAAGAGCACATTGAAGAGCACTGCACTATCTCTTCAAATTTTTTCAGCCCTAGCGCGGATTATTTACTCAGAGTACAAGGCACCAGCATGAAAGACATCGGCATCATGGATGGTGACTTACTGGCAGTGCATCAATGCACTGAAGCGCGCAATGGACAAATAGTAGTCGCCAGAATTGATGATGAAGTCACGGTAAAACGCTATCAAAGAGACGGCAACACCATCCAGTTGATCGCAGAGAACCAAGAGTTTTCACCGATTATCATTGACTTGACTCAACAAGAATTGGCTATTGAAGGCCTGGGAGTTGGAGTAATACGCCAGGGAGGCGAACCATGATCATCGACATTAACACCAAAAAAGTCCAGAGCCGTTTAAAAAACGCCGGCTTACCTAGCACATTGAACAAACATTTTTTTAGTGGCTGCCAGCAACAACTTGAACTATCGGCCACTAAATCAACTGAGCGTTCGCCAAAGCACACTCAAAGCAGTAACTTACTGGGGAAGATAACAGAGATTATTACTAGTGACGAAGGAGCCTCTAATCTCGCTATGCTACTTCCTTTACTTGCGGTCTTAAGTAAGGATGAGCGTTGGTTTGCATGGATTTCTCCGCCGAAAAATTTGCCAAAATCTCTATTAGAATCCGCCGGAATAGCACTTGATAAAGTAATGCTGCTATACCCTGACGAACAAAATTCGGCCTTGATGCTTGCAAAAAAAGCACTCAGCGCAGGCACTTGTCACGCGGTTATTAGCTGGGAAACACACTTGTCGGAACACGAAATGTCGAATTTAGAACACTCTGCAAAACTTGGGGCAAGCCATGGAATACTTATCAGGAAAAGAGCGAAGTGAAGCGACAAACAAAACCTCCTATAGTTAGTGCAAGGTCTGTGTCTTAGACTCTAATTTTGCCGCTTCAATTTGACGCGATTCCGACAAATACTCTATCCCGGCAATCAGCATTTTACTCGCCAGATCAATCTGTAAACCCTCTAGCTTTTCCTTGAATTCGTCGCTGATGTTAATGGTCAATAAAGCGGTGTCATCTCCAGCTTTACGCACCACAAACTCATCGTTTTGTAATTGCACTATTTCTAAAGCCGTTACTTTCGAATCTTTCATAACTCTCTTCTATTCAATTTCCCAGATTATAGCTTAAGCCTGAAAGCAACCTAAAACAACCGGAGAATAATTATTATCTTTTTACATTGAGTAAAAAACGACACCACAATGACCAGCCCAACTACCACTCTTGCATTAAATTTCGGTACTGTTCAATTATGTCTGTTAGCTGCTGAGCTGCAAGCTCAATGGTTTCTTCGAACTTAACATCAGAAAGATCTTTGAATTCAATTAATTTTCTATCGATACTCGCTGCATTCACTGAAGATTTAGCTTTAAGCAACAAAGTACTCTGATACTGTTCAAGTAACAATGATAGCCAGCTAGTGGGATCCCGCTCCAGATCCGCAAGCATTTGGCACTGCGCGGATACCACACCCTCCTTTTCAAGCTTCACATTTAAGTAGAAAAATGAATCATCCAAAGAAATTTGGACTCGATAATCTGCGGCTATCTCCTGCAAAAAAGCACGATAAACTAGCACAAAATGCAGACTCAATGATTGAGAATAGGCCTTTTTTAGACTAACTGCATGTGTCGCGTTTTTATCTTTGCACACTTGCAACAATTGTTGCAAGTGTAGTTTATAACAACTAATCTGCTGATTAGTGATGCTAATTTTATCTAAGTTCAAGGAAACCCCTGTTACTTAACATCATCTTTATTAGCCTTTGCTTTTGCTTTAGCTTTGGCTGCCTTTGGCTTTGCTGCTGCTTTTTTAGCTTTGGCCTTTGGAATTTCAATATCCCATTTTGTGCCGGTATAAAAAGCTTTCCAACCACTTGCTTTACCGTCAATTTCTGTCATCACGTATTGCTCTTTGGTTTTACGTGAATAGCGGATAATGGCGTCATTTCCCACATTATCTTCAACAGGGGCGGTAAATAAGAAATCATATTTGTTATCAATAGCCTCCTGATGCGCTAAGATCTCTTTTACTTTAGGAGCACGTGTTTCTCTATTGCGCGGGAATTTACTTGCAGCAAGAAACAAACCAGCAGCACCATCACGTAAAATGTAAGTATCTTCCACCTTCTCACACTCAAGCTCAGGCATAGGAACTGGGTCCATTTTTGGAGGTGCGGCTTCACCACTTCTCAGTAACTTGCGGGTATTTTTACACTCTTCATTAGTACAGCCAAAGAATTTACCAAAACGGCCCGTTTTAAGCTGCATTTCACTGGCGCACTTATCGCACTCAAGTGAAGGCCCCTCATACCCTTTAATTCGATACTCGCCAAGCTCGACCTCAAAGCCACTACAATCAGGGTTATTACCACAAACATGTAACTTCCTGGTACTATCGATCAGATAACTATCCATCGCACTGTCACAAGTTTTACAACGGTGCTTATTAAGAAGTATTCTAGACTCTTCTTCTTCATCACCATCGACACTGACAACTTCGTCACCAGAGGTCAGATTGACCGTCTCCTTACAGCGCTCTTTAGGCGGCAAGGCATAACCTGAACACCCTAAAAACACACCTGTTGTACCGGTTCTTATGGTCATTGGTCTTGCACATACCGCACAGGCTATATCTGTGAGAGTAGGTTCGTTTTGACGCATGCCGTTTTCGCCCGATGCAATCAACAGTTTCTCGCTAAATTCACGATAAAACTCATCAAGCAATTCTTTCCATTTCTTACTACCTTGAGCCACATCATCCAATGCGCTCTCCATTCTAGCAGTAAAACTATAATCCATTAGATCTGCAAAGTTCTCTGCCAGTCTCTCAATGACGATGTCGCCCATTTTACAGGCATAAAAGCGTTTATTTTGCACTTCTACATAACCGCGATCCTGGATAGTAGAAATAATAGATGCATAGGTTGATGGCCGTCCTATGCCTTTTTTCTCTAGCTCTTTAACCAAGCTCGCTTCAGTAAATCTAGCCGTTGGCTTGGTAAAATGCTGCTTTGGCTCAAGTGCAATCAAGGACAATACTTCTCCCGATTTTACATCCGGTAGAATCACGTCATCTTCTTTACCACTCATAACCCGCGTATAACCATCAAAGCGTAAAATTCGCCCTTTTGTATGCAATTCAAACTCATCTGCATTGACGGTAATGCGCGAACTTGTATAAAGAGCTGGCATCATTTGACAGGCGAGGAAACGGCGACGGATAAGTTCATACAGACGCTCTGCATCACGCTCCATTCCCACTAGCTTAGTCGACTCTATATTAACATCTGACGGCCTGATCGCCTCATGAGCTTCTTGCGCTCCCTCTTTACTTGAGTAGCTCTTTGGCTCTTCAGGCAAGTACTGCTTACCATAATTATCCAGAATATAGTCACGACAAGCGGCCACCGCATCGACACTTAGGTTGGTCGAATCGGTACGCATGTAGGTAATATAACCCGCTTCGTACAAACGCTGCGCCATCATCATGGTCTTTTTCACACCAAAACCTAAGCGGGTACTAGCGGATTGCTGCAAGGTGGATGTAATAAATGGTGCAGAGGCCTTAGAGCTGGTATTTCTATCTTCTCTTTTAACTACTGAAAATTTTGCAGTGGCTAGAATATCTTTATGGGCAAGCGTATCAGCTTCGTTATCCGGGCGATAGTTTACGCCTTTATACTTCGCAACTTGTAGATTTAGCTCTGATTTATCTTGTGAAGCAGTCTTTGCTGCCATCTCCCAAAACTCTTCAGGAATAAAAGCTCGTATTTCTTTTTCTCGATCTACAACTAATTTAACAGCAACTGATTGCACTCTACCTGCCGATAATCCACGAGCGACTTTTTCCCACAGCAGCGGGGACAACATATAACCGACAACTCGGTCTAAAAACCTTCTCGCTTGCTGAGCATTAACATGATGCATATCCAAAGCCGTTGGCTTTTCAAACGCACCTTGAATAGCTTTTTTGGTTATTTCATTAAAGACAACGCGGCAATACCTTTGATCATCACCACCAATTGTTTCACGCAAATGCCAGGCAATAGCCTCTCCCTCTCTATCCAAATCGGTCGCTAGATAGATAGTGTCAGCATCTTTCGCTAATCTTTTCAGCTCTTCAACTACTTTTTCTTTACCAGGCAATACTTGATACTGTGCCTCCCAGTCTCTTTCAGGGTCTATCCCCATTCTCGCGACCAGCTGTGTTTTAGCTTTTTTCGCTTTATATACAACTTTGTCTTCTGGAGACATTTTACGAGTCAGCGCCGCTTGTTTAGCGCGCGCTTTTGGATCTGATTTGGAGGCACTACCACTCGTTGGCAGGTCCCTAATATGACCTACGCTTGATTTAACTATATAGCCACTGCCAAGATACTTATTGATTGTTTTGGCTTTGGCAGGGGACTCCACGATAACGAGCGACTTTCCCATTGTTTTCTCTTTCCCAGATTAGATGCGCTAAAAACTTTGGTGCATATATAAGTGCTAATACGGCTGGGGTCAAGCTTGAGCCCATAAATATTGCGTTAATATTAAAAAAAACGGCATTAAGCCTAGATTTAATACTGTTTTTAATATTTCACCCCTGCACTGCAGCACTTAACGTTGAATTTAATTTTCAATCCTTCCATTATTCAGATAACTTCTATTATAATTAATTTTCTACTGCGACTTCTTGTATTAATAATTAATACAACGTCATTCTAACAATTACTGCTAGGTCACTATGCTAGTTGAAAATATCGCTTATATTATTGCTATTATCTGCGTTGGCGTTTTAGCCATCTCATTAAACTATTATATAACAAACAGAGAGCAAGACACGAGCAACCGACAAGAGCGATTAACTTGGCTAAACGAACAGGCAACACGAACGCTGGAAGCAATGAGAGCTTTAAAAGAGGCAGGCTGCAAGCCTGAAATTATTGAAAAGCTCAATCAACATGTTACTTTACAAATTGAAGAAATTAGTACTCTTGCGCCTGACTCCGATATTATGACGCAGATAAACCAAAAAAAGGAAACCACTGATAGCACTTTCGCCTCTACCTTACACTTGGGCAATGACCGAGAACTAAAACGAATCCAAATATATATCTCCTATACTGAGAGACTCGTTAAACAAATGGCCAAGAACCGTAGCATTAGCACCAAACTTGGCAAGAGCTATATGAGCGAACTTTACTGGCTAAACATTAGAAATGTAGTTGACGCCCACCGCACTCAAGCAGAGAGAGTATTAGAAAATAACGACAACTTAACCGCCCTTTCTCACTTAAAACATGCCAAAGCAATAATTTTTAGAGCTCAGGTAGCCCATTCTCTAAAAGCGGACCGCCTCGCTGACATACAGGCAAAGATTAAATTGATAGAACCCGAGAAAACTTATATCCCGGCACCCGATGATGACGATGAAGACATGAACAATTTCTACTAACCTCACCACCCAACATCTACCTAAGGTTAAGCAGATTCGCTAGGATAGAAGAGCAGTAGCTCACGGCGAAAAAACTAGATACATGCCTTCTGCTTTCCTTATTATCTATATTTAGCAGCGCTAGAATTAACCAAACAAGACAATCTTAACTCCTCCATAACAGACGCCATTTCTGAAAAAAACTAGTCCACTTTGATAAATTCAAATCTTGGACGTAAACTTCCATGCGCATCCACTACGTTTTCATAAAACATTTCAAAAGGTCGCACCCACATCCCGCCTTCGCCATAACAAGGGCGGTAGAGCACCATCCACTCTCCTGTCTCTGAGTGCCTTACCGTATCAATGACATCATATTCATTACCTTTATAATGACGGTATTTGCCTATTTTAAAATTATCTAAATTTCCCATGAATAACAATCTCCTACTTCAATGCTTAAACTTCAAACGCTATTCTCAATCAGTCGCTCCAACTGCAACTTAATCTCTAGCATGTCAGCGGCATCTTGCTCTGACCAGAATACCGAGAGATGCACCGGTGTAGACTCAACCCCTAGCACATCCTCCGGCAGCTTAGTTATTATATCGTTTAACACTGCTATTTTGTCAGTGGCTAGTGTGCGCTCGCCCACTGCCCACCCCCATCCATCGATTAAGCCTTCACAGGCATTTGTATCGCATTTAGCCACCCTCCAACTTGGCCAGTTGTGATGTTCCTCTTGGGATATTTTTCCACGCAACAGGCGATAGGCAACAGTTGAAACTTTTCGTTGCTCAATTAATCCTTTCTCCCTAGGGTAGACAAGCTTAGTAAGCTGCACTTGAAAACCCGCTCTTTTCGCCTGCATACGCAATTGCGCTAAATGCTTATCTCTTTTAGTCGGCATCACCCACATCACGGAGCCCACTAGGGAAAGAACCACAAATGCTATAATTAAAACACTCATACATAAAACTCATTCATTATTGGTTAATAGATTATTCTGCTAAGTATGTTAAAATTTAAGTACTTTCACAGACAGTAAGGTAATTTTTTATGATTGTTTATCCTAGAATATTATTAGCCGTAGACCTCTCTGAGGAATCGGACCAGCTTATTGACAAAGCCTGCAACATAGCCACCAATAACGATGCACAGTTAAGCGTTATACATGTGATCGAACCCTTAAGCTTTGCTTACGGGGGAGACGTCCCAATGGATTTATCAACCACTCAAGACCAACTCTCTGAACACGCCAACCGCAACCTCGCTCAATTTTGCGAAAAGCTAAACTACCCAGTGACTGACCAATTAGTCATTACTGGACATACTGAATCAGAAATTCATCGTGTTGCCCAAGAAAAATCTTGCGATCTCATTATTGTCGGTAGTCACGGCAGGCATGGGCTAGCATTGCTGCTAGGATCAACAGCTAATGGTGTATTGCACGGCGCGCCTTGCGACGTACTTGCCGTGCGCGTTTTCTCAGATTAACAAGCTGGTTGATCGTAATTTATACTAGCGTTGATTTATAACCCGACGCTGGTATAGATCACGATATCAAACAGGACAATACGGCCGCGCTAGCCTTCTAACTCCACCCAACGATCCATCAACGACTCAACAAGCTGCTCTGCCTGCTCTAGATTCGCTAATGTATCGGCCACTAATTGGTGCTCTTTTTGATAAAAATCAACAGATGCCACTTGCTGCTGTAAAACTTCAAGTTGCTTATCGGCCTCCTCCATCAACTTTGGCAGCTGATCAAGCTCATGCTGGAGCTTAAAGCTCAACTTCTTTTTGGTAGGCTGCACTACTTTGGTGGTGTCTGCCAAAACGACCTTGTTGCTTTTGGAACCACTTTTAGCAACAGCTTCCTTTGGCCTTTGTCTCAACCACTCTTTATATCCCCCGACGTAAGGTGAGATTCGGCCATTACCTTCAAATACCAGAGAACTAGTGACGACGTTATCCAAAAATGCTCGATCGTGACTCACCAGCAGAACCGTCCCTTTGAACTCCAGTAAAATTTCCTCTAACAATTCTAGTGTTTCTACATCTAAATCGTTGGTCGGCTCATCAAGCACTAATACATTGGCAGGCAAGCTGAATAACTTAGCCAGCAAAACTCTATTACACTCACCACCTGAAAGCGCTTTGACGGGTGTTCTCGCCCGCTCTGGCGCAAACAAAAAATCGTTCAGATAGCTGATAACATGACGATTTTTTCCATTAATTTCAATCATTTCGCGACCGCCAGCAATATTATCTACCACTGACTTTTCCGGTTCTAGCTGCCCTCTAAGCTGATCAAAGTAAGCTACTTCAATTTTTGTACCAAAGCTGACTTTACCAGCATCAGGCTCTAACTCACCCAAGATAAGCTTCAATAGCGTGCTTTTGCCAGCTCCATTAGGCCCAATAAGGCCAATTCTATCGCCGCGCTGCACATCTAAATCTAGATTAGCTATGACATTTTTACCTGCATAACTGATTGAGACATTTTCAAGAGAAGCGACCAGTTTTCCAGAACGTGAAGCCTCCTCAAAATTAAAATTCGCCTTACCTTGACGATCTAAACGACTCGAACGCTCTGTACGCAATTTTTCCAAGGCACGAACGCGTCCTTCATTGCGGGTTCTACGGGCTTTTATTCCCTGCCTAATCCATACCTCTTCTTCCGCTAGACGCTTGTCAAACAAGGCATTATTGCGTGATTCCTGCTCTAAGAGTATTTCTTTTTGGGAAACGTAACTTTCGTAATTACCCTTAAAAGACGTTAATATACCCCGATCTAATTCAATGATTCTGGTGGAAAGCGCATTGACCATGGATCTATCGTGAGACACAAACAGCAACCCGCCTTTAAAGTCAAGCAACTGTTTTTCCAGCCACTCAATAGTACTTATATCTAAGTGGTTGGTGGGCTCATCCAACAACAGTAAGTCAGGCTCAGTGACAAGCGCTGCACCTAGAGCAGCCCTGCGGCGCCAACCTCCTGACAATGAGCTCATCAACACTTCGCCATCAAGTTTTAGCTTGGTCAATACCCGTTCAACTTTTTGCTCAAGCATCCAACCGTCTACAGCCTCTAGCTTGTGCTGCAAAATTTCCAGTTTGCGCATACTTTCGTTATCGGTGTTATTGATCAGAGAATCGTATTCTTTTCTCAGCTCAACCGCTTCGGACAAGCCATTTGCAACTACATCCCAAACTTTGCGATCATCAGCGGCTGGCAATATTTGATTCAAAACGGAAATACGACAGCCAGGATCCACCCAAATCTCCCCTCCATCAAGATGTACTTCACCTGTAATGACTTTCATCAAAGTAGACTTACCTGCACCATTCAGCCCCACTAGGCCAACCCTTTCAGCAGGATCTATCAAAAAATCAACTTTCTCCAGCAATGGCCTGGAACCAAATGCGACACTGGCTTTTTCTAATCTAATTAAGGGCATGAACTTTCTCAATACAGTTGGTGTTTAATACAAAAAATTGCGAGCATTTTAACCTACAATACTCACATATATCAGTGCTATTTAAAGATTCGAACGATTATTGAGCCAAAAACCGCTACAGCCATTAATTTTTTAACCGCAGCTTGGTATTGCCTCATTAATTTACACCTGCAGCATTAGGCCTATCAAACACAGATAGCCTATAAATAGCCATTGCACAGATCTTTACTTTTCGCTACTGTCTATTCCTACTGATAGGAACGAGTAGCGATCAACATATTTATGCATTGCTTCTAACAACGCAACAGGGCCAGTTAACTTGAAAAGTCACACTCATTTTTTGTCAAAAGCTGTATTTACTTTTTTTATAATTATCTGTTTCACTCACGCCAGTGCAGCAGCATTGAATATTCAGCAGCAACGCTCTCTCTACCTCAAAGCGCAACAAGCATTCGCCGACAAAAACAATCAATTGGCAAATCAGCTGACCGCCGAACTCACCAGCTACCCTCTTTACCCGTATCTTAAATTACTGCAAATCCAACGGGATATTAACAGCACTTCGCAACAGCAAATTCACAGTTTTATCAAGCAACATAAAAACTCTCCAATAGCGAAAAAAGTGCAGGCAAGCTATTTAAAAAAACTCGCTAGAAACAAACAATGGCATTCACTCATCGCGAACTACCGACGCCTACCCTTAACCAGCAGTTATTATAAATGTTATTTATTGCAAGCGCAGATAAACACAGGAAAAGGAGCGGCAGCCTTGAAAGCAACCGCCCCACTCTGGAATGTTGGCAAATCTCAACCTAGTACTTGCGATCCTGTGTTTAGCTACTGGATGAAGCGCAAGAACCCCACTTCCGACTTAGCCTATCAGCGCAGCTGGAAAGCGATTAATAGCAAAAACTATAAAATTGCAAAATTTTCTCAAAAGCACGTCACCAAAAAGCACCAAATTAATTCGCTGAACTTATTTTGGAAACTGCAAAAAAATCCCAGTCTAGTCAGCAAAAGCAATACTCTTTCCACTAAAAACAATCACAGTGCTGACATGGCTGCCTACGCCATCAGAAAACTGGGCGCCAAACAAACGGATCTTGCTCTAAAAACTTGGCTTCGCGACCGCAACCGATTCAACTTTAGCAAAGAGCAACGCAGCTATCTAAACACCTACTTTGGCAACAAATATGCAAAAGCAACATTTTACAACCCCGCAGCGCTGGGTATATTGCAGAAAATCGATCCCCTCTATAAACATGATGAAGTAAGTGAGTGGAAGACTCGCCTTGCACTTATCGCGCAAAACTGGCCGATGGTCATTAAACTAATAGGCGACATGCCTCAGCAATTAAGCGCCAAAAATCGCTGGGTATACTGGCTGGAAACCGCAAAACAACGGGCCAACCCTAAAAAATATAAAGCCAATTACAACAACATTATCAACGATCGAGATTTCTACAGCTATATTGCAGCAGACATAAAAGGTAAACCCTTAAGATTAAACGAGACTAAAACAAAAATTTCAGCCAACACCAGCAAACAGCTGTTAAAGAGACCCAGCGTACAGCGCATGTCAGAACTTGTTAAAATTGGGGACACGGCAAAAGCCTACCAAGAATGGAGAATCCTCAGAGACCAACTAAACGAGCAGCAACAGCTTGCGATGGGGTATCTGACATCTAAATGGGGCTGGTATATTCAAGGTATTCGGATCGCGGCGAAGCTAAAATCATGGAACGAACTGGCCATACGTTTTCCGCGCTCGCAAAATAAACTCTTTGCGGAGTTAGGAACAGCGCGTGGTATTGGTAGTACATGGCCGGTTGCTATTGCCAGACAAGAAAGTGCCTATAACCAGTATGCAAAATCCCCGGCAGGCGCTCGTGGTTTTATGCAATTAATGCCGGCAACAGCAAAACTAACCGCAAAAAAACACAAGATCAAATACTCAGGAAAAAGTGATCTATTTGATCCACGCACCAACATATCACTAGGCACTGCCTATTTAAGCGAAATGATGCAGAGATTTAACAATAAGGCACACGCAAGCGCCGCTTACAATGCAGGCCCTCATCGCGCAGACCGCTGGCTGAAATCTAGAGGAAAACTGCCACTGGACATCTGGATAGAAACCATCCCTTTTGATGAAACCCGCAAGTACGTACAAAACGTTCTCACCTACTCTGCAATATATGACTTACTAGCTGGGCGTAAAACCAACATGCTTAGTCGTGCTGACAGAAACAAATTAACCATTAACAGAAGCTAGCATGATAGATATCGGCGCCAACTTGACCAACGATAGATTCAGCGGTCAAATACCTGTAATTATCGAGAGCGCTAGCAATGCGGGCGTCAATAAAATCATTGTGACGGGCACTAATGTTGAATCTAGCAGACAAGCTTTAACCCTCGCTCAACAACATAGCAATCTTTATGCGACCGCTGGCATTCATCCGCATTATGCTAACCAATTTCAAGACAGTCAAATAACAGAGCTAAACACTTTACTGCAAGAATCTAAAGTCGTGGCTGTGGGCGAAACAGGCTTAGATTTCAACCGTAATTTCTCCACTGAAAAAGAACAACTATTAGCATTCGATGTACAAATTGAGCTTGCAGCCAACTGCCAAAAGCCTCTTTTTTTACATGAAAGAGACGCTTTTGACAGGCAGTACAAAATTCTCAACAAAGCCAGAGAAAGCTTATCAGGGGCAGTTGTCCACTGCTTCACTGGCAGCCAACAAGCCCTTGAGAAGTATTTGGAATTAGATTTTTATATCGGTATTACAGGCTGGATATGTGATGAGAGAAGAGGAGTTGAATTACAAAAAATGATACACCTGATTCCAGACGAGCGCCTGCTCATTGAAACGGATGCCCCTTACTTAACCCCTAGAACACTGACCGGGAAAGCCAAAAAAAGCAAAAACGTACCGGCCAATCTACCTCATATCGCACGAACAATAGCAAATTTCAGACAGCAGTCACCCGAGCAGATCGCCACTTTCAGTGAAATAAACAGCCGACGACTTTTCAATTTGGCGTAATAGCAATAGATAAGTCACTATCACAACCCTTAATAACTTACATCCCGCGCCTCGTTATCTGCGCAGATAATCATTCGGCATTATCTAGTGCGCCGCCTTACTGACAACACTAGCAACACGAAAACAGAACCTAAGCATCGACAAATTGCTTGAGAGAAACATCATCAAATGGCCACTGAATCTCGCGCTTACTATCGGTATTTATCAGCACCGGAATGCGTATTCCATATCTAGCTAACAGCAGGTCATCAGTTGCAATATCCACCACATCAACGGTATGCAACTGAGCATTGAGCTGGGATACCAACAAAGCCTCTGCAAGCTCGCACAGATGACAGTGGTCGGTACTATATAATATAAATTTTTTCATCAACAAGATAATCGCCTTTAATAGAAAAGAATTAGGCACAGCCCTATACTACTAGGGTTTATCGCGCACAGTTTTTTCGGCCACTTTGATATTTTACGCTTTAGCATACCCGCACTACAAAACTAAGGCGAGCCCTAGCCAGAGAAAGCCCGCACGGCTTGTTTAACAAAACGCTGCCAGCCAAGATAATCCTCGCCGCCCAAAAAAATCTTTCGCATTATTCCTATGGCAGTCATTATAAATTGATATCTAACAAAAATATTAAATTCAGAAATTTCATTTTACTATATTTTCGTCTAATATATTAAGTAAGCACACCAACAATTTGCACAAATGCCCACTCGCTTACAGAAACTTTTTATCACTAAAAGCATCCAAACAAACCGATAGACCGACAAAAGATATTTAGCCGAACGACCGTTGCGTTAAAACAATCTCCTTGTCCATTTTTTCCGAATTAAGTTATTATCGATAACAATTTTTAACTGTGGAACAAAAAGTCAAGCAACCCAAACATTACCAACAGGATCTAGTAGTGTACAACAGCACCTATACACAACAGGGAAAGGGCAGCGCAAATTATTTAACAAGCCTATATCTTCTGGTAATCATCATGACTTGCGCCCTCTTTCTACCCCTGGTAGTACAGAGCGAGCCGGGCGTTAACCTCAGTGCATCCTTTATCAAACAAATGGGCCAAAAATACGGCAAGCGTGCTCAGCTGCGTCTAAAACGATGGCAACAGCTGATGAAAGATTTACGTGGTAAAAAAGAGCAGACAAAACTAAAAAAAGTTAACGATTTTTTTAACAAAGTAAGATTCATCGATGATATCCAACATTGGAAGAAAAAGGATTATTGGGCTACCCCCGTCGAATTCCTGGTCACCAATGGCGGCGATTGCGAGGATTTTACAATCGCAAAATATTACACCTTGAAATCTCTGGGTGTTGATATGTCAAAATTAAGCATCGCCTATGTGAAAGCCCTAGATTACAATCAAGCCCACATGGTTCTCACCTATTACAAATCACCTAGATCAGAACCCGTTATACTTGACAACTTAATACCGCAGATCAAAAAGGCATCAAAAAGGAAAGATTTACTACATGTATACAGCTTTAATGGTGACAATCTTTGGCTGTCCAAAAAAGGACGAAGGTCCAAGCTAGTCGGAAGTTCAGATAGATTAGGGCCTTGGGTACAGCTACAAAAGAAATTAAAAACTCAATAATATGTATTAGAAATTCAGGAGATAAGCATGTCTTTGTTAAACCAAATAATAGCCGCGGTATTTGCCGTGCTGATTGGTTTGGTGTCCGGCACCATCTACATAATGTCAGACAGTTCAAAATCTATGTTATTAAACCAGCTAGAATCTCACAGCGAGGATACAGCCACACACTTAGGTTTATATATGGCGCCATTTATAGCAGAAGAAGATTCCGCTGGCATTGAGACAATCGTTAATGCTATTTTCGACAGTGGTTACTATGAAAAAATATCCGTGACTAATTTTGATCAAGAAGACCTGTTCACCGCGTTGCGCTCTCCAGAGATATCAGAAGATGTACCGCGCTGGTTTGTTAAACTGATAGAGTTCGATACACCCTATTTTAAAATAGAAGTCACTCACGCTTGGTCAAAAGTTGGCTTTATTACAGTAAAAAGCCGTGCAGGCTATGCCTATGAAGAACTTTGGAAAGGCACCCAAACAACCTTAATATGGTTTATTACACTATCTTTGATCTGCGTAATCTTTTTAAGCTCTCTCATTCGCCTCATTCTTCGCCCGCTAAAAGCCATTGAAAAACAGGCAAGCGCACTTGCTAACAGAGAGTACATTGAAGTCACTAAAATCCCGAGAACAAAAGAACTTAAAAGCGTTGTGATCACCATGAACAGTATGATTCAGCGCGTGCAGACAATGTTTGATGAACAGAGCAAAAACATTGAAGAATTACGCCGAACCGCATACAGAGACGAACTGACAGACTTAGCTAATAACAGAGCAACCAATGCACAGCTTTCTAATAAACTTGACAACACAGACGATGAAGGCCCTTGTACCCTTTTCTATTTACACATAACCGAGCTTGGTCTCATTAACGAAACTCTAGGGGAAGAGAACGCCAGCAACCTGATCAAACAAGTGGCAAACAAACTCAAACAGCTCAGTGACACACACACTGGCAGTATTGTCGGTCGCATATCGGGCGCCGATCTAGTCATGCTAATTTCACACTCTAATAACGAAACCGTCACTCGAGAAAGCATCGCTCTACACGAAGCTTGCAAAGAAATATTTAATTTTTATAACTTTGAACCTGCCAGTAAAATTCCGATGCATATTGCCACAGTCTCTTCTGATGAAGACACTAGTGCGGCGCAAATACTTTCTGTAGCAAGAGTAGGTATTGAAGAGGCTATTAGTAGCAATTCTCCAAGCGTCCATAAGACCCTCACAGACAAACTTTCAGAAGCAGAAGCCGCTGACTGGAGAAGTTATGTCGCTGACTCTATAAACGCCAAAAAACTTTTCTTACAATACCAAGAAGCCATTGCTAGTGATGGCAAAAAAATTCTGCAAAAAGAATTACTAGTGAGAATCCTCAATCAATCTGGGGAACCTTGTGCCGCTGTTCGCTTTATTCGTATCGTCAAAGAACTGGGATTGATAGATGCACTTGATAGAGCTGTCATTGAGTATGCAATTAATCACCTCAATAGCCACTCTACCAGCGAACCCCTTACTGTCAATATTTCTCAAGACACTCTGCATTCTGAAGACTTTGATAACTGGTTATTAAAGACTATTGAAAGCAATGGCATCAACGGGAAACTCAACATTGAAATGAATGAATCCTCTATACTTAACGATGTTAATAGAGTTGTAAGTTTCAAGCAATTACTGAGCGGCAAGGATATTGGCTTCGGTGTCGATAACTTCGGGATACACCCAAGCGGCTTTAGCTACCTCTATAAAGTGCACCCAGACTACATTAAAATTGATGGATCTCTCTGTCAGGAAATTGATAGCAACGCAGAAGATAGATTCTTTGTGGGCAGCCTAGTCACTGTCGCCAATAGCTTAAGCATACCAAGTTATGCTGAAAGAGTTGAGCGCAATGAGCAAATTGAACAACTAAACAAACTAGGCATTGTCGCAACGCAAGGTTTCATCCACGGACAGCCAAAAAATCTTAGATAGCTCACTTAACAACGCACTAATATAAAACAATTAACTTTATTATCAGTGCCAGAGCAAATTATAGACAAAAAAAATCGACGTCTGATAGCGTCGATTTTTTATATTGTAAAGCGAGATCAACCCTTTTTATTTAGCAACATCTCTAGCTTGCTACTCATTCTCTCTTGCTTTTCTTGATCTTTCTTCTCTTTTTCCTGCAAACGCTGACTTTCACGACGACGCTGATGGAATTCTTTTAGCTGAGTTTTTGCATACTCAGCTTCAGCTTCTGTCACTTTACCAGCACCTTCGCCCGCCAAATCAATACGATCAGCATCAAGCTTCATCGCTCTGAAGTAATTTGGAGAGCGCACATACGAGGCTAATGCACGTTTAATTTTGTTCTTAGCTATATTCTCATCAGCAACGAGGTCATCTTGGATGCCAATTTTAAGAGGGCGGATGTTAGTACGGCTAAAAGCTAGCGGATACGTCTCGATCAGCATCGCTAAAGCGGCTTGATTTCCCGCTCTATTTTTTGCTTTATTTTTACTGCTAACCTGCTTTGTAGGTTCAGTATTTTCAGTTTTGACTTCTTGGATCACAACACAACTCTCAAGGGTTACTTAAGCACCACATAAACTGATCAAGTGAACCAGCTCTGGCTTTAATTAATTTGGCAACAATTAGCAATGAATGCAGCTAACCATTATTCTTTTTGCTCTTTATTTTATTCAACACAGGCACTTTGTTATCACTGTGCCCCTTTGCGAATAAAGAAGCTATAAACATCTTGTTTTTGGTCATGCTCAATAAGCTCATGCCCCAAAAACATACAAAATTTAGGGATATCTCTGACAGTAGATGGATCCGTTGCTAGTACTTGCAAGGTATCACCAACCGCTATATCACGGATTTTACTGTGCAATAACATAACCGGTTCAGGACAATACAATCCCTGAGTGTCCAGCACATTATCAGCATCGTAACCAAACATAAACTCACCATAAAAGAATTATCTGCTCGACAACTTACAGTCAAAAATAACTGCGGCGCTATTGTCGCAAATTTATTGCCCAAGAGAAAGGGAATCTCATGATAATAGCGAAAGCTTCTATAAAAAATACCAGCCGTATCCCTAACTTTAAAACGATTTCGCAGCCACAGACATTGTAACTCAATAGTTTAAAATTTTTTAGTGACACCCACTAGCTGAGCAATTCTTTTTCGAAGTATCGTGAAACCGAAAAACTGCGTACTGCGACGATCAAAAACGCAGAGCACGGCACTGCTTGAAACTAGCGACCAACAACCCCCTGAATAACAGCACAGAGCGTCGACAAGTGCTTTTCAAAACTTAAACCTGAACGTACTCTTGGCACAAGATCATGATCGCCGTCACCCAACCAGTTAATCGATACCTGCTCAGCGAGTGCATAATGAACAACCTCTTCTCTGCTACCAAATTTATCACGCTCACCTTGAAACAGATAAATGGGTGTCTTGATGGATAACAAGTGATCCACCCGTAACTTGTCAGGCTTCCCTATTGGATGAAACGGGTAGCCAAACACAAATACAGCTTGTACCGAGAGTCGGTCAGCAAGAAGAGTGGCCACCCTCCCTCCCAGTGACTTTCCCGCCAGGTAGAGCGGAGTATCAGGATCTAGGTGTAACTCACGAACCCGCTCAACAGCATCCATAAAACTCTGCTCTAAGACAGGCATTTTATTTGGGAATTTTTTCCTGCCAGTAACTCGCCTCTCTTGCATATAAGGAAACTCAAAACGGACAACTTTCAAACCTAAAGCAACCAAAGCCTCGCTGACTCTATTTAAATAAGGATGATCCATGTGCATGCCTGCACCATGTGACAAAATCACCACCCCGCTTTTACCAGATCCTTGCACTATCATATATACTAAAACCAAACAAAATTTTAAGAACTGCCTGAGATAATTATCACAATGCATTGTGTTAATTATCTACTATAATGGTTTGCATGACACTAATCACTGCGCAAACAAAAGAACAAACATATAGTTAGCTTTAATACGACAAATATATGACATGAGACAACTATTTGTCGATAAAGCGGATATTTATTCATTTGTTACTTGAATGCCATTGAATTACTAGGGTTATTCCAAGATAATTAACGCAATAATAATACAACAATCATAATTCTATAATCGCTTATTGATGAGAACCTTGCATGAGCACTGAAACGGTACACCCTACTTACGACTATAAAGTAGTGCGCCAGTTTGCAATTATGACAGTAGTTTGGGGAATCTTCGGCATGTCCGTCGGCGTCCTAATTGCTGCACAATTGGTCTGGCCACAATTAAATTTTGATACAGCTTGGTTAAGCTTTGGGAGATTGAGGCCCTTGCATACAAATGCAGTAATATTTGCATTTGGCGGCAGCGCTTTATTTGCCACTTCCTACTACGTTGTACAACGAACTTGTCAAACAACCCTCTTTGGTGGATGGCTAGTACCTTTTACTTTCTGGGGCTGGCAATTAGTTATCGTTCTCGCAGCGATTACTTTGCCGATGGGGATCACTTCTTCTAAAGAATACGCTGAGCTAGAATGGCCAATTGACATTTTACTCACACTCGTTTGGGTTGCCTATTTAGCCGTCTTTGTCGGCACTGTTCATCAACGCAAAACATCTCACATTTATGTTGGCAACTGGTTCTTTATGGCGTTTATTATCGTTGTCGCAGTGTTACATATCGTCAACAGTGCGGTGGTACCCGTTTCAATGTGGAAGTCATACTCCGTGTATCCAGGCGCAATCGACGCCATGGTACAATGGTGGTATGGGCACAACGCCGTTGGATTTTTCCTAACAGCGGGATTCTTAGGCATGATGTACTACTTTGTACCTAAGCAATCTGGACGTCCTATCTATTCATATCGCCTATCAATCGTCCACTTTTGGGCATTAATAGCGACTTATATTTGGGCTGGCGGACACCACCTACATTACACAGCGCTTCCAGATTGGACTCAATCCGTAGCAATGGTTATGTCGATCATATTATTGGCACCTTCATGGGGTGGTATGATCAACGGCATGATGACCTTATCAGGCGCTTGGCACAAACTGCGCACAGATCCAATCTTACGTTTCTTAGTGGTTTCTCTTTCCTTCTACGGTATGTCTACCTTTGAAGGACCGATGATGGCAATCAAAACAGTCAATGCGCTGTCTCACTTTACCGACTGGACTATTGGACATGTACACGCCGGCGCACTCGGCTGGGTAGCAATGATTTCTATAGGCGCTACTTATCACATGGTCCCAAAAGTATTTGGCAAAGAAGCGATGTATAGCACTAAGCTGATCAACATCCACTTCTGGCTAGCAACAGCCGGTACGGTACTGTATATCTGCGCTATGTGGGTTAATGGTATTCTGCAGGGCCTAATGTGGCGTGCAGTTAACGAAGATGGTACGTTGACGTACAGCTTCGTTGAAGCACTTGAAGCCAGTCACCCTGGCTACTTTGTACGCTGGATGGGCGGTGTTTTATGGGTTACCGGTATGCTAATTATGGCATTTAATACATGGCAGACTGTACGCAGCTCAAAAGCCGCGACTGCTAACGCTAACCCTCAAGCTGCTTAAAGGACCCAACACTATGTTAAAGCACGATACTATTGAAAAACATGTTGGCCTAATGGCACTACTAATCATTTTGGTGATTAGTGGCGGCGGCCTGGCTGAAATAGTGCCACTTTTTTTCCAAGCCTCTACCACCAAGCCTATTGAGGGCCTGAAGCCTTATACAGCACTCGAGATGGAAGGACGTGATATATACATTCGCGAGGGCTGTCATGTCTGCCACTCTCAAATGATCCGCCCTTTTAGAGCAGAAACTGAGCGCTACGGCCACTTCTCCTCAGCTAATGAATTTGTTTGGGAACACCCTTTCCTCTGGGGCTCAAAGCGTACTGGACCCGACCTAGCACGTGTCGGTGGCCGTTACTCGGATGATTGGCACCGCGCCCACTTGTACAACCCACGCGATGTTGTACCTGAGTCTAAAATGCCTAGCTATCCTTGGTTATTCAAGAACAAGCTAAGCGGCAAAGATACGCAGAAGAAATTAGAAGTATTTACCAAGTTTGGTGTTCCTTACACGCCTGAGCAAATTGCGTCAGCACAAGATGACGTAGCAGGCAAATACGAGATTGAAGCGGTAATCGCTTATTTGCAATCTCTAGGTAAGAAACATTCAGTTTATAGCAACAAACGGTAGATAACTGTGAGTTACGAAGTTTACGGACCTTATATTCCTGTAGTGATGCTAGTCACCTTTTTTGCCCTTTTTGTCTGGGTGTTATTACCCAGCAATAAAAAAGGCTTCGACAATGCCGCCAACCTCCCCTTTGAGGAAGATGACGAGCAGAGCGAGCATCATACCAATAAGACCGAAAACGATGACAGGAGAGAAACATCATGAGCCCTTTTTGGAGCGCTTGGATATCCATCATTACCCTAGCAGTCATCTTTGGCTGCACCGCTTTACTACTTAAAACACGGAAGAGCGAGAAATACAAAGACGCGACAGAAGAGACCACTGGCCATTCTTTCGATGACATTGAAGAGCTAGACAATCCCCTTCCTAGTTGGTGGTTCCAGCTATTTATGGCAACGGTTGTCTTTTCATTGGTATACCTTGTGCTATACCCAGGCCTTGGCAACTTCAAAGGCGTTTTAGGCTGGACTTCTACCAATCAATGGGAAGAAGAGATCGAACACGCTAACAATACCTATGCGCCGATTTTTGCTAAGTACGCCGCACTGCCCGCAGCAGAACTGCTAAAAGACGAAAACCGTGCAGGCTTATTAATGGGCCAACGCATGTTTGCTAACAACTGTTCTGTTTGTCACGGTACAGCGGCGACAGGCGCGTACGGCTTCCCTAATTTAACTGATACTGACTGGCTATATGGCGGCTCTGTAACCACCATTAAAGAGACCATCACTAACGGTAGAACAGGCTCTATGCCTGCTTGGGGAACGGTACTTGGTGAAGCGGGTGTCAGAGACATGGCAAGCTATTTACTGAGCCTATCGGGGACTGCAGATTTAGACGCCGAAGCGATTGCTCGAGCCAAGCCGAAGTTCCAAGCACTGTGTATCGCCTGTCATGGCGCTGACGGTAAAGGAACACAAGCACTGGGTGCTCCAAACCTAACTGACGATGTGTGGCTGTACGGTGGCTCGTACGAAAAAATTGCTCATACTATTCGTACAGGTCGCGCAGGCGCTATGCCTGCACACAAAGACTTACTGAGCGAGAACAAGATTAACTTAATCGCCGGCTATGTCTACAGCTTATCAAACAAAGAATAAGCAGCGACTATTGAACACAATAAAGCGTTATAACATTATGTTATAGCGCTTTTTTTTGGCAATCCGATTAACCAACTCTGATTCGCATTTAACGCATCTATCACTATTAATATCACTTTCAGACCAGCCATACAGTGAGCAGCAACATGAAGAAAATTCCAGTTAGCGACATCACACCGCCAAAAAAGAGAGAAGTTGAAACTTACGACTTGTATGCCAAACGGGAACACATTTACGTTAAATTCTATAAAGGCATTTTCAAAAACTTCAGAATCATTAGCGGCGCTTGCATGCTGCTATTATTTTACGGCTCTCCCTGGCTGCAATGGAATGACCATCAGGCTATTTTGTTTGATTTACCGAACCGCCAGTTTCATGTATTTAATGCCACTTTTTGGCCACAAGACTTCATGCTGCTGTCTGGATTGATGATCATTCTGGCATTTGTATTATTTGTTGTCACCGTTTTTGCAGGTAGACTCTGGTGTGGCTACGCCTGCCCGCAGTTTGTCTGGACTTGGCTTTTCATCTGGGCTGAGCGGATCACTGAAGGTGATCGCAACCAGCGCATGAAGCAAGATAAAAAACCGATGACCAAGCTGTTATTTTTACGCAAAAGCGCCAAACACTTCATTTGGTTTATCCTCGCTATCACCACAGCACTCGCTTTTGTAGGATATTTCACCCCGATACGCGAACTCACGCCGAGCTTTTTAAGCGCAGGCTTAGGTCCGTGGGAATTTTGGTGGATCGCTTTCATAGCGGTTGCCACATACGGTAATGCCGGATGGCTACGCGAACAAGTCTGCATCTACATGTGTCCTTATGCCCGCTTCCAGTCGGTGATGTTTGACTCTGATACTTTGGTCATATCCTACGATGAAAAACGTGGAGAGAACCGCGGTAAACGCAGCCGTAAAACTGACCACAAGGAAATCGGGCTGGGCGATTGTATAGACTGCCAGCACTGCGTCAACGTCTGCCCGACCGGCATTGACATAAGAGACGGCTTACAAGTTGAATGCGTTGCCTGCGGTGCCTGTGTTGATGCTTGCGATGATATTATGAATCGGGTTGGCTACCCTAAAGGACTGATAAAATACACCACAGAGAACCAACTCAACGGTGGCGAAACAAAAATTATTCGACCCAAATTAATGGCCTATTTTGTGATTGTGTTGGCGATGATGGGCTACTTCGGCTACATTATTTTTGACCGAGTCCCGATTGAAGTAGACGTACACCGCGATAGAGGCCAGTTATTTACTGAAGTTTCCGATCAGATCATCGAAAACAGCTACTTGCTAAAAATTGCCAACAAGAGCAACCGCGATCACCAGTACCTACTGACGATTAGCGGCATCGAAGGCATTCAACTGATCAGCAGAAACACTGTCTTGGTAGAGGCAGGCAAACTCATTGACTACCCTATTCAAGTGCGAGCACATAGCGATGAAATAAACCGGAGAAATACTGATATAATCATTCGGGTACAAGCCGTATCCAACCCTAAAATTCACTCTGAAATTGAAAGTCGCTTTATCGCACCTGCTTTTTAACGACTATTTCACGACCACAGCCGCTGCACATAGATTTCTAGGTGCGGCGGCACTCTGTGATCGCAGATCCAGCAGAGTTTTGCTAAGATAGCTCCCTTTTACTAGCATTGAATATATATCCCATGAAAACAGAAGAGCAGTACGCGGCAGACCCTTGGTACAAACAACCTTGGTTATTAATTGCCATGATTCCACTGGTAGCCACAGTGATCGCTGGCACCACTTTTTTGGTAGTCTCAATTATTTCCTCCGACGGGATCGTAAAAGACGATTACTACCGCATGGCAAGAGGTTACTATAATGACCCCAGTAAAATACAAGCCGCCTGGGAGCAACACTTAAGCGCCCAAATCAATATCGACAATGTCACAGGCGATGCCTCTGTTAAACTTGCAGGGTCAATGGATAATCTTCCGACTAATTTAAGTTTGGACTTTGTCTCTCCCACTCATCAAAAATACGATACTCGGATCATTTTGAAACAAGTTGCCAACCAACCTTTTTACCTGGGCTCACTGACCTCTCCTATTAGTGGAAAACGTTATTTATTACTGACCCCGCAAGATGCCAGCTGGCGTCTAAGCACCACAATTACCCCACCCTACGATCAATTAAGTATCGAACTAAAGGCCGAGCAACCTAAGTAAAATGGAAAGCTCTGTACTGATGGATAATCTTTGTTACCACTGTTTGTTAGATCTACCGGCACATGTGAGTCACAGCGTAAAAATCGATGGCCTAGAGCGCAAAATGTGTTGCCCAGGCTGCGCGGGGGTCGCCCAAACCATTATTGACTCGGGCCTACACAACTATTATAAACATCGCGATACCCACACCGCCACCGTCAACAATAGCCGCGATAGAGCGCCAATTGTGCCGCAGGAACTAAGTCTTTACAACAACAAGCAACTTCAAGAACAGTTTGTCAACAGCGATACAACAGGAGTAAAAACTGCCACGTTAGTCATTGAAGGCATTACCTGTGCAGCTTGTATCTGGCTTTTAGAACATCATATAAACCAGCTTAGCGGTACTGAAAAAGTTAGTATTAACATGACCAACCACCGCGCCCAAATTAGCTGGCACAATGAGCAAATTGAACTAAGCGATATACTCGCTCAAGTTCACTATATCGGCTATACCGCTCACCCTTACCGCCCCGACATTGAAGAGCAATTACTCGCCAAAGAACAGAAAAGATCAATGCGTCGACTAGGCGTAGCCGGTGTTGGCATGATGCAGGTCCTCGCACTTGCGATATCCCTGTATTTTGGTCAGCACAGCGGTATTGACAAAGATATTGAAACTTGGCTGCGCTGGATCAGCTTAATTATTTGCACACCTATTGTCTTTTACGGTGCGCAACCATTTTTCATTGCTGCTGCTCGAGATATTAAAACCCGACACTTAAGCATGGATGTTCCTGTGTCAATTGCCATTGGTGGCGCTTATACAGCCAGTTGTTGGTCGACTGTTTTTTCTGGGGGCGAGATATATTTTGACTCCGTTTCGATGTTCACCTTCTTCTTGTTATTTGGCCGCTACTTAGAAATGCAAGCTAGACACCGTACAGGACGTGCTGGTAATGCACTGCAAAATTTGCTCCCTCAAGCTGCCATTAAACTAGTTAGCGAACAAGGGCAATTAATCGAGCATTTAGTGGCAGTCTCAGAACTTGCTGTTAGCGATATCATTTTAGTCAAACCCGGCCAGAGCATTCCCGCCGATGGCGTTATTATTGATGGTTTTTCCAGCATCGATGAGTCTGCCCTAACGGGTGAGTACTTGCCTAAAAGAAGAGCGCTAGGTGATAAAGTCATTGGCGGGACTTTGAATGTTGAGAACCCCATTCAAGTGAGTATCGAAAAAATAGGTGCTCAAACGCAACTCTCCGCTATTGTTCGACTGCTCGAGCGATCCGGTGAGGACAAACCCAAAGTTGCCAAGATTGCCGACAGGATCGCAAGTTATTTTGTCGCTTGTGTGTTAATTTGTTCTGCCGTAGTAGCCACTAGCTGGTGGTTCATCGATTCGAGCCAAGCCTTTTGGATAACACTTTCTGTATTAGTCGTCACTTGCCCCTGTGCGCTTTCTTTAGCAACTCCCACAGCGCTGACTACTGCAACCGGCAGTCTACGCCAGCGCGGCTTATTAGTGACACGCTCGCACGTGCTTGAAAGTCTCGCAAATGCCACTGATTTTGTCTTTGATAAGACCGGCACTTTAACAAAAGGCAATTTGACCATTGAGAGCATTGCTAACTGTAACAATACCCAACAGGCACTGGAGATAGCCGCTGCACTAGAAGCAAACAGTGAACACCCTATTGCCAAAGCCTTTAAACCTTATTTACAGCAAAGCGCAACAGCTATAGAAGTCACATTGGGCGAGGGCATCCAAGGAAGAGTAGAAGGGCAGCTTTTTCGCATCGGAAAATCCAGCTTTGCCCAAAAAATTCTCGAAAACGAACTGCCGATCAACGCTCCAAGCGATCATGGTCACTGGTTATTGCTGTGCAGTGAAGAACGTATATTGGCTTGGTTTTCAATTTCAGACGCTCTGCGAGATGACAGCTATTACTGCATAGATCAACTGAAGAAAAACAATATTAAAGTACACATGCTCACGGGGGACAGCAGCGATAACGCCACTATTATCGCCAGTCAATTAGCCATTGACAACCTCATAGCCGGCGCGAGTCCGAGCGATAAAATTGACTACATAAACACCCTACAAAACAGCGGTGCCAAAGTAGTTATGGTAGGTGATGGTATCAATGACTTACCCGTTTTAGCCGGCACCCAGACGTCTATTGCTATGGGGAGCGCTTCTGATTTAGCCAAGACTCATGCCGATGCCGTATTAACCAGCACAACACTCAGCGTGATTATTGACGGTTTATTACTGGCCAAAAAAACCCGCAAGATAATTATGCAAAACATTTTCTGGGCATTTAGCTATAATATGCTGGCTTTACCTTTAGCCGCATTTGGTTTAGTCCCTCCTTATGCCGCTGCTATTGGCATGTCAGTTAGCTCGCTAATTGTTGTTAGTAACGCACTGCGTCTATCTAAGACCCCAGTGCTACCAAAAACAGCCCAAGCTCCTCAATCTAATGCCTTGTAGCTAGCTATCTCGCTTAGGATAACCTTCACTGTATGAAGCGAGGCAAATAAAAGCGTGATACAGACAAATCCGTCGCAGCCAGCTGCGGGGAATTAACCCTTAGATGATTTAGGCTACGCCTAATTCATCTCAATTATAGAAGACTGGTTAGAGGTCAACATGGAAATACTTCCTTTTCTACTCGGCATTTCGGTTGTTATCTTTTTCGCCGCGATCATCTTTTTCTTTTGGAATGTCAATAACGGCCAATACGATGATCTGGAATCACCTGCTCATCAAATTCTCTTTGACGATGACGACCAGCTATTACCCGCTGAAGTAAAAAGCGAGAAGCTACACAACCGCGAAAACAAACAAGACAATGCTTGATCAATTAACCCTAGCGACGGCCTTGTTATTGGGTTTACTCGGTAGTGCACACTGCATTGGAATGTGCGGAGGCATCGCCTCTTCTATTTCCCTTGGACAGCCAGTTCGTGCCGGAAAATACTTACTTTTTTACAATATAGGTCGTATCAGTAGCTACACCGCCGCAGGTGCCATTTTGGGTTCGCTTGATTTTTTATCGCACTACGGAGCGATGCAAATACTATTACGTAGTATTGCCGCCTTTATGCTGATCGCGATGGGACTTTATGTTGCACAGTGGTGGCGCGGACTGACACGCCTTGAGCAAATTGGCTTTAGATTGTGGCGTCACATCAGCCCAGTTGCCAGCAAGCTACTTCCTGTGACTAGCGCGAAAAAAGCCTTTATATTAGGAGCCTGCTGGGGCTGGCTCCCCTGCGGCTTAATATACAGTACGCTTATTTGGAGCAGCGCCGCTAATTCTAGCGCCCAAAGCGCCCTGCTCATGCTCTGCTTTGGTCTAGGCACGCTGCCAGCCATGATGACCACCAGCTTACTGGCCAAGCAATTTCAACAACTTTTAAGTAAACGCTACTCGCAACAAGCTTGCGGACTTCTCATTATTACTTTTGGTCTTTACAATATGCCTTTCCACGCGCTGAGCAACTTATTTTAAGGATCATTTATGTCGAGCATTTTGTTTATTTGCGCCCTACCAGAAGAAAAAAGTGCGCTCACTGAGATACTCCCCCCCGCCGTTAACAAACAGTGTCTCAATATACCTTTAGGATTAGATATAGAACAATACACACAAGGCAGCCTCGATATCTATGTCAGCCAGTCGGGAATGGGAAATGTTAACGCAGGCGCAAAATTGGCACTGATATTAAATCAATTGAGCATTGATCAAGTGATATTAATCGGCGTCGCTGGTGCATTGCAGCCTAGTTTACGCATTGGTGATATGGTGCTATCAACTCAGGTAATTCAACACGATTACTGCTCCTCACTGGAGGCAGGTAACTTTTTGATGAAACCTGGTGAGCTAATACTTAATCCAAAGCAAGCAGCCAAATACAACCCTAGCTTACACTCACCCAAGGGGCAATTGCAGCTACCTGTCGTAAATCACCCACAGGTTAAAGTCCACACGGGCATTGTCGCTTCGGGCAACGAGTTTGTCGGTACTGCTGCACGCAAATTAGCTATTCACAAACAATGTCATGAAGCTTTAATTGTCGATATGGAAGCCTCGGCAATTGCCCATATTTCCATCACCTGCCAAGTCCCTTTTTTAATTGCAAAAACCGTCTCAGACGAATTACACCCAGACGGCACTATTAGCAGTGACTTTAGCAGTTTTTTAATCAATGCCAGTCGCAACGCTGCTATTATCGCCAAACTTATTATTGAAAAGAATTGTACATAACATTAAAAAGCTCGGCCATTCGCTAAGACTTGCGCCACTGACACACACCTAGCTGCAATGCATAAAGCTTTGAAATTTGTGCTTCGGCTAATTAAACTTTAGTCAATTACCCTAGTGAGCTACCTCGCTTTCGAACCGCGAAGGGGGTATGTTAAAGTGTATAAAAGAAAAGGCTGATCGCGGGGAATCAGCCCTTTTTGATTTAGCTCAGGCCTATTTCATCTTTATTAAATCACTCACTAATTTTATAAATAGTGCTCGTTAGTGCATGAAAAAATCAATACAATAGTCTGCCATTTATTCCATCAACTTTTTTGTTGTCTAGTCTGGTTATCAATACAAGGATTCATCGTACATGTGGTTTAAAAATATTATATTTTATCGATTCACCGAAACAGTTAACTACAGTGCAACACAGCTA
>Ga0209395_1000119_pt1 | contig 124164 bp, 109 predicted proteins | sample GOMGulsemesocosm_3_FD_184635 | JGI IMG/M metagenome (GOLD analysis project Ga0209395, IMG submission 184635) | Methane-oxidizing microbial communities from mesocosms in the Gulf of Mexico - GOM9D Gulf of Mexico (SPAdes) (version 2) | ecosystem: Environmental > Aquatic > Marine > Cold seeps...
AATTGGTAATGCTGTAATTACGAGCTGGAATCTAACAAATTATAAGAAACTCTATAGTGCAGGTTAATAAGTTAAAATACCTTATTAAGTAATAGCAAAGAGTTATTGATACTTGTGTCTGCAATGTTGGATCACTTGACGCTAGGTAAGCCAAAGCTAACGTCCGCTATCGTATCTTTGCTGACCTTATTGGATCATTGACGAGTTACAAAAATAAACTGAGGTGTAACTTAAATGTTAAATTATCTCATTGTGCGCATTTCCCATTATTTATGACGATCCACACAATAATTACCCACTAAAACGATCTAGATCAAAAAAATAGAGTTAATACTTTAGAAAAAGCTTTACATATATAGAGTTCTTGCTCTATAGTACACTTGTTCTTAAGCGAACACTTATTGTAATAATTTTTTTGTAGCTTCCCCATAAGCTAACACGCCGATGTAATTCTTTACTATTTAATAGTATTTGAAGATATCATCGGTTTTTTTATGCCTAAAATACAGCAATTTTATCTATTCATGATCGCTAATAGAAAGAGCCTTACCGCTAGGTAATATCTGAGAATCAGAACACTTCCACCACTTAACTTATTAACTTGCTCTAAAAATACAACTTTCCCTTCTATTTTTAGTTAACGTTTAACACTGTTTTATCAATACTAAGTCCCCATATATATAACTAACTATTTTAGTATCATCTAATACAGCAATTAAGGGACTTTATGTCTGAATATTCCTCCATCAGTGCAGTTAACGATGCCGATTCACTGCAAAAAGCGCCTGATAAAAAAATTGCTATTCTCTTTGAGCTCATTCAATTTATTCGCCCCTACAAAAGTCATGTATTTTCTGCCTTTATAGCCCTTGTTTTTACTGCTGCGGTAATGCTGTCAGTTGGCCAAGGCGTTAGAATGTTAATTGACGAAGGCTTTGCTCAGCAATCCATTGAACAGTTACAGCAAGCAGTACTCTTTATTCTAGCCATTACGGTATTAATTGCCGGAGGCACATTCGCCCGTTTTTACCTAGTTTCATGGTTAGGTGAACGTGTAAGTGCCGATATTCGTTTAGCTGTGTTTAATCATGTTATAACTTTGCACCCGAGCTATTTTGAAACCAATGGTAGCGGCGATATCATGTCGCGTATCACTACCGATACGACCCTATTACAAAGTATTATTGGTTCTTCATTCTCTATGGCTATTCGCAGCACCTTAATGCTTATTGGCGCCTTAGTTATGCTCTTTGCTACCAATATAAAATTAACCTTGATCGTTTTATTATCTGTACCTTTTATTTTAGTGCCCATTTTATTTTATGGCCGAAAAGTTAGGAAGTTATCACGAAAAAGCCAAGACTCTATGGCTGACGTAGGCAGTTATGCCGGTGAGGCTATTGAACACATTAAAACGGTCCAAAGTTATACCCATGAGCAGCAAGAAAGGTACGCCTTTGGCGAAGAAGTTGAAAAATCATTTCAAATTGGTCGTAGTCGAATCAAACAACGCGCTACGTTAATAGCTGGCGTTATTATTATTGTTTTTGGCGCAATTACTGGCATGTTATGGGTTGGCGGCAGCGATGTTATTCAAGGGAGAATGAGTGGTGGTGATTTAGGTGCTTTTGTATTTTATGCAATTTTAGTGGCCTCCTCATTAGCTACGATTTCAGAAGTCTTAGGTGAGTTACAACGAGCGGCCGGCGCTACCGAAAGGCTCATAGAAATTCTGCAAGTGGAAAGCCATATTCTACCGCCAGTAGAAAATACTATTCCCGCAAGAAAACTTGCAGCTGAAATTTCTTTTAAAGCAGTTAGCTTTAATTATCCTTCACGGCCTGATCAAGCTGCGACTCAAGTGCTAAATTTGAATGCTCAACAAGGTAAGGTACTAGCCCTTGTCGGGCCTTCTGGCGCGGGGAAATCCACCTTATTTGAATTGTTGCAACGCTTTTATGACCCACAAGCAGGTCAAATTACGTTGGGCGGTATCGATATTCGTCAACTAGATCCAAAAGATTTACGTCAACAAATGGCCTTAGTACCGCAGCAGCCTGCTTTATTTAGCAGTGATGTTTTTCATAATATACGTTACGGAAAACCTGATGCCACAGATGAAGAAGTTATATCCGCTGCGAAAAAAGCCCATGCTCATGAGTTTATTAGTCAATTACCGCAAGGTTATAATAGTTTCCTTGGTGAGCGTGGCGTGAGACTTTCAGGCGGACAACGCCAACGTATAGCTATCGCAAGGGCAATCTTAAAAGACCCACATATTTTGCTCTTAGATGAAGCGACAAGTGCACTAGATAGTGAAAGTGAACATCATGTACAGCAAGCTTTAGAGGAGTTAATGCGAGGGCGTACGACTATCATTATCGCGCATCGATTATCAACGATAAAACACGCTGATCATATTGCGGTATTAGATCAAGGACAATTAGTTGATATCGGGGATCATCAATCATTATTGCAAACATGTGAGTTATATCAGCGCCTAGTAGACCTACAGTTTAAACAGGTAACGTAAGCTAAGTGCTATATTGTCAGGCAATAAAAAAGGAGAACCGTTAACGTGTTCTCCTTTTTTAAATGATATTTGCCGATTTAATTAGTTCTGAAAGTCTTTTGGTAAAATATTTTCATCGTCAAATTGAGAGTCCACACTATTTTCAACTTCAGGATCATCTTCTTGTTCAAGCCAGTCACAAATAATAGCATCAGCTTGTTCTTTGCCAGTATATTTGAGTGATGAAAAGGCTTGTACTCTAATATCAGCGTCTAACGACGCTAGTGCTTTTTTAACGGCCAATACTTCAGCGCTACGTTTACCCTGTGATAACTTGTCACATTTAGTTAATAACGCTAAAACAGGTAATTCACTGTCTACAGCCCATTGAATTAAATCCATATCTAAATCTTTTAGTGGGTGACGTATATCCATCAGAACCACTAAGCCTTTTAACGCTTTACGCTTTTCTAGATATTCACCAAGAGCTTTTTGCCACTTTTTCTTCATTTCTAAAGGAACTTTGGCAAAGCCATAGCCAGGTAAATCGACAAGGCGTCTATTTTCAGCAACTTCAAAAACGTTGATAAGCTGAGTTCGGCCTGGAGTTTTACTAATTCGTGCCAAACCGCGTTGATTAGTTAAGGTGTTTAGGGCACTAGATTTACCAGCATTAGAGCGGCCCGCAAAGGCGACTTCAATACCAGAATCAGCTGGTAAACGACGAATATCAGGGGCGCTAATGGTAAAGGCGGCTTTACTTAAATGTATCTTTGTAGAAGACAAGGGCTTAACTCTTTTAAAATTTTCGATATTATAGCGTTTTTTTGCACCTTTTATTATTAAAAAAATGCACAAAACCGCGAATATACCTATTTTTTTGCCTGATTATTTCTTCTCAACTATTACACAGGGCTAATATTCGTGTAAAATGCCGACACATCCATCATACTTTTTTATCATTTTTTAATTAGATAGCTATTATAATATTCAAACAGCTACGTGATTAATGACAAGCAGAGAGCAACTCAATGAAAAAAATTATCTTTTCGCTATTTATAGCTTTAAGTTCAGTAAGTGCTGTACAAGCCGCAGATGCTAACGCAGGTAAAGAAAAAGCAGCTACTTGTAGCGCCTGTCACGGTCCTACAGGTGTTAGCGCAAGTCCTATGTTTCCTAACCTTGCCGGTCAAAATGACGCTTATATCATTAAGCAATTAAAAGACTTTAAATCTGGCGCTCGTACTGATGCCATGATGGCACCTATGGCAGCTAATCTATCTGACGCCGATATGGCTGATTTAGCTGTTCATTTTTCAGGTTTACCTAATGTAAACGAACAAGCTGCAGCATCAGCAAGTGCCGGTTCTAGCACAGATGCAGCACCTGCAAGCACTCCAGCAGCAGGTAATGTTGAAATTGTTGCTTCTACACCAGCCTCTGCAATTTATCCAGGTGACGTAGCCGCGGGTAAGACCAAAGCAGTTGCTTGTGCCGCTTGTCATGGTAGTGATGGTAACAGCTTAGTACCTATGTACCCTAGCCTTGCTGGTCAAAGTGCTAACTATATTGCTAAGCAATTAGCTGACTTTAAATCTGGTGATCGTAACGACCCAGTAATGGCAGGCATGGTTGCAGCGCTAACTGAAGAAGACATGAAAGATTTAGCTAGTTTCTTTGCTGTACAAAGCACTAAATCTGGCACTGGTGAGTCAAATGAAGCAGGCCATAAATTATATTACGGCGGCGATGTAGCAAAAGGCGTTACGGCTTGTATTGCTTGTCATGGCGTAACGGGTAAAGGTATGAAGCAAGCTGGCTTCCCAAGCATTACTGGTCAAAGTAAAGATTACTTGAAAAAGCAACTTGCTAGCTTTCGTGATGCAAGCCGCGCTAATGATAATAATGGCATTATGCGTAACATAGCCATTAAATTATCAGATGCTGATATTGAAGCTGTTGCACAATACATCACTTCATTAAAGTAATAATGACTTGGTTGCTTCATTAGCAAATTTTAATAAAAGCAGCGTATATCGCTGCTTTTTTTTTCATTGTATTTTGAACTATTATCAATTGAATAAATGATTAGCAATTAAATGGACAACAACATTAACACTTCATTCTTTATCGCTTGTCAGCAGTGTGATGCTCTTTATGACAAACCACATTTGAAACAAGGACAACTAGCAAAATGTAACCGTTGCGGCAGTACGTTAATAGAGCGTAAAGTAGACTCTATTGAACGTAGCTTTAACTGGTCACTTGCCGGATTAATGTTGATGTTACCTGCTATTTTATTACCAATAATGGGCGTAACTCTAGCAGGCCAATTTCATCAAGCCTCTTTATTTGATTGTATACTTGTTTTAATTGACCGTGGCTTTTATATGATTGCCAGTCTCGTCTTCCTCTTTGCTATTGCCGTGCCTATCGTACGTTTAGCAGGCGCACTTTACCTCTCCTATAGCTTTAAATTTAATAAACTAAAACCCTCACTGTTAAACTTTTTTCGTGCTTATCATCACCTTGATAACTGGGCAATGCTTAATGTTTTTATGCTAGGTATTGTTGTTTCTATGTATAAATTAATAGATGATACTGAGCTAACAGTAAACCTTGGGTTACTTGCTTTTGTCTTCTGGTTAATTTGTTCAACTATGTCAGCTGTCGCACTCGATCAAGACTATATATGGGATAAGTTAGAACGCGCTTTTCCTAGGAGCTGTGATAATGAACACAGCTAAAAATAAAGGGCTCGCGGTATGCCCTAAATGCCATAAATTAAACAGCTTAATGGCAGAACCACAGCAATGCAGTCGTTGTCATGGCATGTTTTACCAACGTAAACGTAACAGCTTACAATACACCTTAGCTTGGAATGTAGCTGCCTTGTTAGCCTTTATCCCTGCAAATCTTTATCCAATAATGATTGTTTATCAATTAGGTATTCCCAGTGAAGCTACGATATTATCGGGTATTGGTGAATTTATAGACCACGGTTTATACCCAATAGCTGTTATTATTTTCACCGCCAGCATCATAGTGCCTTTAATCAAAATTATTGGTTTATTTGTGTTAGTTTATAAAGCACATACGGGCATACGTTTAAAACCAGATAAACATAGTAAAATTTACCATATACTTGAGTTTTTAGGGCCTTGGTCAATGCTTGATGTCTTTGTTGTTGCTTTAATGGTTACCGTGGTAGAGCTTGGCTTTGTTACTTCTGTAGCCGCAGGCCCTGCAATAAATTATTTTACCATAACAGTAATTTTCACCATGTTTGCTGCTAATAGTTTTGATCCTCGTTTATTATGGGATAAGAAAGCAGATAAAAAAAACGCAGAACAAACAACGCTACCAGAAAATGAGCCATCAAATAACTTGCCAGACAATCTACCAAGTACTTTACCAGAAGAAAAGGGATAGGAATGACCAATAAAAAAGAGTTTGCTGCCTCTGAGCAAAATCAAATTTCTAACAATAGCAGCGCTGACGTTGTACCGCGTCAAGGGATCTCCATTATTTGGTTTGTGCCATTTATCGCATTAATTTTTGGTTTATGGCTAACCGTCAAAGTGGTTTCTGAACAAGGTACCCTTATTACCATAGAATTTGATAATGGCTCAGGTATAGTACCCAACAAAACTGAGGTACGTTATAAGGGCTTGGTAACAGGTTTAGTTAAAAAAGTTGTCCCTTCAGCGGATTTGCAGCGAGTAATTGCTGAAGTTGAAATTTCTAAAGATTTTACCGATTACCTTACCGAAAACACTAGCTTTTGGTTAGTCAGTGCTGATATTTCACTGCAAGGTGTATCTGGGTTAGATACACTAATATCAGGCAGCTATATCACTATCATGCCAGATACAAGTAAAGCAGCTGATATGCAAGATCACTTTATCGCCTTAACAGAACCACCAACGTTAGATATGTCGACACCTGGCTTACACCTCACTTTGCATACCGATGTATTAGGCTCGATTAGTGAAAACTCCCCTATAAACTTTAAGCAAATCCCTATCGGTTATGTAACAGGTTATCACTATATAGAAAGCAGTAAAAAAATAGCGATTAATATTTTTATCAAACCTGAGTTCGCCCATTTAGTAAAACAAAACTCACTCTTTTATAACACCAGTGGTGTGCAAGTTACGGCTTCACTCTCTGCTGGTATTAAAGTGAATACCGAATCGTTGGCCGCTATTATGGCTGGTGGTATATCCGTTGATACTTTAAGTTATCAAAAAGAATTGGAACCAGCCACAAACGGTCAAGAATTCCCGCTGCACCCTGACTTCCAATCAGCTGAAATGGGCCATGAAGTTGAACTAACTCTCGATTGGAATTCAGGTATAGATCACAACGCTGCGATTTTATTTCAAGGCCTTACTATTGGCGTTATTGAGTCTTTTAGTAAAATAGACCCTGTCAGTCGAAAAATTACCGCCACGGCAAAAGTTAACCCACGTGTTGTGCCTTACTTAACAGACCAGTCACAATTTTATATTGTTGCGCCACAAATTAGCCTTACTGGTTTATCAAACGCTAAAACGTTATTAACTGGTAGCTACATTAGTATCAGACCCTCGTTAGCAGGAAAACCTCGCAATAAATTCACCGTCTTTAGTAACAAACCGCCTTATAAATACGCTGAACCAGGTTTGCATTTAATGTTGACTAGTGATGACCGCAGCTCCTTACAAGTTGGCAGTAATATTTATTACAAACAACAAGTCGTTGGTAATGTCCAAGCGATTGAAACTACAGCACCAGAGCGGCACTTAATTCATATTCATGTACAAGCAGAGTTTAGCCACTACGTAAATCACAATAGCCGATTTTATAATAACTCTGGTGTTAAAATCTCCGCCAATTTATTAGGTGTTGATATTCAAGCGCAATCATTACAGAGCATTTTAAGCGGTGGCATTGCCTTTACCAATCAAGGTAACAGCCATAATAAGAATAAAGATAGCCATAAAAAGCTGGTTAACAATGGCGATAGTTTCTCTTTATATGCCAACAATAAACTAGCCGAGCAAAATGTCAGCTTTACTCTGAATATTGGTGCGAGCGAAAAAGTAAGTACTAATACCCGTATTTTATATCGCGGAGTTGAAATCGGCGCTATTCACCAAATAGATATTCAAGGTGATTCTCAAAAATTACAATTAGGGCTGTTACCTCAATATCGACATATATTAAAAACAGATACCCAATTTTATTTGGTTAAACCGAGTCTAAGTCTATCTGGTGCTAGCGACACTGATGCGTTATTTGGTGGTACCTACATCACTTTTAACCTTGGTCAAGGTGATGTAAAAACACAATTTAAGCTTTTTAATAGACCACCGGTAAAACTTGCTAGTGCATCCGGTTTACAACTGACCTTAATCACTGAACATGCTAGCGTGGCAACGCCTGGCAGCGCAATAAGTTATCGAGGAATAACAATTGGCCAAGTTGATAATGTTAGCTTGAATACAGACGATGATAATATAACAGTCAATATCACCATTGATGAAGAACACCGAAGCTTATTAAAAAGCACGAGTCGGTTTTATAATGCGGGTGGCATTAGTATCTCTGGTGGTATCAGCGACTTTGTGGTTAAAACTGAATCCATTGATGCCATTTTGCGCGGTGGTATTAGCTTTTATACCCCTGACAACTCATTAACAAGCTCGCTAACCTACACAGTACCTGTTGCTGAATTGTCGAACTTTACTTTATTTCAGCACGAAGAACACGCCAAAGATGCCGGTCAAGCAATTAGCATCCAATTTAATGATGTCGCTGGCTTGAAGGTCAATACCAAAGTTATTTATCAAGAGCAAACGGTTGGTACCATCGAACGTTTGATTTTTGATAAAGAAAAAGTTGGCGTAACGGCCCTAGTTTTACTCAATGATTTAGGCAGTCAATATGCAAGGCAAGGTACCAAGTTTTGGAAAATAGAGCCACAAATAGGTTTAGTAGGCTCCAAAAATGTTGCCGCCTTACTCGATGGTGCTTTTATTGGCTTATTACCCTCATATGCAGAAAAATCAGAGCAAAAACTTGAATTTCAAGCACTTGATTTAGCCCCGACAATTGAGCAATTGCCTTACGGGTTAAATATTAAGTTAACCGCAGATCGCCTAGGCTCGGTACGTGTCGGAAACCCTATATTATATCGTCAAATTAAAGTAGGTAAAGTCATTGGTATTGATTTATCACCAACAGCTGATCAGGTAAATATTTTCCTTAATATCGCTAACCGTTACGCACCACTTGTGAACCAACAAAGTCAGTTTTGGAATACCAGCGGCATTCATATCGAAGCCGGTATTTTCTCTGGAGTTAATATTGATTCTGAATCAATAGAAACATTGATCGCTGGTGGTATTGCTTTCGCAACGCCCATGATTGAAGAACAGCTTAATGGTGATGAAAATGTTAGGACAAAACCGGCCTCACTACCACCAAGCTTCATTTTACACCCAAATGTAGATAGGGACTGGTTAGAATGGCAACCTAAAATTGCTATAAACGGATCAGATACAAATACTGACACAAAGTAGAGCGTTAAAGGCAGCTGCCAATACTGAGTATAGGCCGCTGCTTCTTCAGAATATCAGCCATCATTGCTGGTAATATCCTCATACAATTAGTAGATAATCACCAAAGGTATATTAAAAGTAAAACGCTAATAGATTAATAACTAACCTGAACTCTGGATAATGAGTACGTAATGTTTAAGTAAAAACAAAAACTTACGGTTGTTAATACCAATTCCATTAAATTATTGCTCACTTGTGCTGGTTAAAATACCCCAAGAATTCGTTGCTTTCAATTCCAATAGCCAGCTATTGCTCAATCGAGCGTCTTACCTTGATTTATTTTTCCTTCGCACATCAAGATCACAAACTTAATGGAATTGGTATAAGAATGAAATTTACACGTTGAAGTAGCGATATACCTATCAATGTTTCAATTTATTCGATTATCAAGACAAAACGTTTATGAATAACGGGTTATTTATCGACGTTTTAACGCTGAGAATGGAATAAAGGGGAATATTGAGTAAGTGCTGCTTATCCAGAGTTCAGGTTAATTACTGTAATAATGATTATCAATACCATTAATGGTTAATAAGCAAATTTGTACTATCTTTAATGGATTCAGGAGTAAATTATCATAATTATGGAGAATTTTTCTATGCCTTCCCAAACCTTATCAATTAGACGTAAATTGCTTATCTTGTTAGCCGCCGTAATTTTTGCCTTACTATTACTATTAACAACCACAAGTTATTTTAATGGCCAAATAACACAACTTGAAAAGTTGAAGCATAATGTTCAGCAATTAAGTATTTACTCCCTACAATTACGCCGTAATGAAAAAGATTTTTTCCTGCGTAAAGATATGAAATATTTTGATAAATACACTAAAAATCATCAATTATTAATGAACGTACTAAAAGATATTAAGCAACAAAATTTAACTATTAATGCTGATATTCAAATAACTAAACTGAGCAGTTCTTTTACAAAATATAAAGAAGAATTTACTCAACTCACCGAACTCATGACTTTAAAGGGCTTAGACAAAGACTCCGGAAAATATGCACAATTACGTAGCGCTACTCATGAATTAGAGCAAGCTTTCAAATCACAAGGAGATTTAGCAAGCCAAGTGACTTTACTCACCATGCGCAGACATGAAAAAGATTACATGCTTAGAAATGATGAGAAATACCTCTCCAAATTGGCAGTAAGTACAGCAGAATTACAAGCTAAATTTTCTGAAAACTCAGGAATTTCAATATTAATAAACAACTATCAAAGTGCTGTCACGATTTATGCGAAAATAAACAAAGCAATAGGTTTATCGCCAATTCAAGGCGTTATAGGCAGTATGCGTGCCGCAACTCATAACGCTGAAACCATATTAAAAACATCGGTAACAAGCGCAACAAGCCATATAGAACAAAAAGAGACTTTAGCTACAGCAATATCTTATAGCCTGTTTTTGCTTATTTCAGCGGCGCTAGCGACCTTTATTATCAAATTAATAAATATTGTCATACTACCGATTAAAAATGCAGTAACCAGTATAGAAGCGCTTGTACAAGGGCGAGACTTTTCTTTACAAATCCCTAAAGAAACTAATGATGAATTTGGTGAGGTGGTTGATGCCGTTAATCGCTTTATTCAGTTTACTCACAAAATGAATAAAGCTGTTGAGGACTTGCAAACAGTAAGTGTGCAAGTTGAGCAAAATGCTCAATTGACCGAAGAAAACCTTATTGAACAATCAGCACAATGTGAGCAAGTATCTGCAGCAACCATTGAACTAGAAGCGAGTGCCCTTGAAGTAGCACAAAATATCCAACTAACTACTAATACCGCGCAAAAGATATCTAAACACGTTTCACTGAATAAAAGACAGTTAGATCAATTAGCAGCATCATTATCAGGTAATGCTGATGAACTAGTAAACTCTTCGACAGATATCAGCTTGCTGGAAAAGAAATGCCAATCTATTGGTGGTTTCATTAACGAAATAAAAAGCATTGCAGAACAAACTAATTTATTAGCTCTTAACGCCGCCATAGAAGCTGCTCGTGCAGGTGAGCAAGGTAGAGGTTTTTCTGTTGTCGCTGATGAGGTGAGGACACTCGCTGATAGGACACAATTATCAACAAACCAAATAACTGACATAATTAATGAACTGCAATCTCTAACTAAACATGCGGTTACCAACGTTGAAAAATGCAAGGATAGCAGTCTTGCGAACCTAACTCATATCGAAACTTCATGTATTACTTTAAGCGATGTTATGACGTATGTAGAAACTATTAATCAAATGACAGAAACCATTTCAGGAGCAACGCAAGAGCAAACAGCTGCTATCCATGAAATTGCCATGAGCATCACTTACATTAAAGACAAAAATACTGCTTTATTAAGTCAAGCCAATGCGAGTGTTAACAATTGCTCATTGGCTAATGAAAAAACCTACAAGTTGTTATCCTATAAGCTTAGCTAAATTTAGTTGAGTTAGCTTAGGTAGACTCTATGAGCAACGATTATACTTGATAGCTATAATCGTTGCTTACTAACACTAGCGGGCTAAGCTAAATAAACGACGCTCTAAGACAAAACCCATAATACCGCTAACCAATAACATTACTCCCAATACTTGTAACCAAGCATTAATCGCTCTAGGCTGCTTTAAAGGCATTTCATGCTTGGTTTTTATATAAAAACGACTTCCTCCTTCAGTCTTCTCAACGAAGGATCTCCCTTTGTTTTCAGCTATTATCTTTATCAATGCATCGCTACGTTGGGCCATAACTATTTTTAGTTGTCGCATCACTTCATGTCTTTCTTTAAGATCTTTAATATCAATAAGATCACGCCATTGCCAAAAAATATCGTTTGGCTCACCCACCAACACTACTCCACGGGAACTATACTCATACATAGTTTCATTAAAAACCTGCTTAGCATAACCAATATAAAAAAAAGTAACGGCAATCACGATGAGAGAACATGCGATATAAAGTAGCTTGCGCTGCTGTACCAGCTGCTTACTATTTGCTTGTTGATAAAATTGTTCAACATCACTAATGACCAATAAATTATTTTTAATGTAATCTTTATCAAGAGACTCCATTAACTGAGCCACAGATAACGAAAAGGCACTGAGCAACTTCCTAAATACTTCATTAGAAGGCAGTGACTTATCATTTTCTAATTTTGATAAATAGGATTGTTCAATACCGGCTTGTTCGGCTAATTCTGGCTGACTCAAACCTTTATCTGCACGAGATTTTTTTAATTTTTCACCTAATGTCATTGAAAGTGTCATGACTAATATTCCATATAATTTGATTAATACTTAATCGGTAAAGTTATAAGTAAAGCGCCGGCTGCTAGTTACTTTAATTTACTACCAATAACCAACGATTATTTAAAAAAGCGTTAACTATCTAGTAGATAAGGCTATTCTTGGCCATTCCTAAAGAAATAACTAGCAGAATATTTGGGAATATTGCCATATAACTAAGAATATCAATAATAATCACAAACCATGATCCAACTGATATTATGATTCTAATGCTATAACAACACCTCTGAACTGCTAATCAACTAGACTTAAAAATGAGATAATTGATCTACTGAGTGAATAAAATTTCATATTATCGTGCACTCAATGGTTGACAAAACTAGCCATTTGAATGACTATATAGCCATCTAAACGCCCAAACATCCAGAAACAAACAAAGAAGAAACATTTTGACTACGCAATCAGAGCTACAAACCAGATACAATGATATTAATCGAGGTGTCTATTTTATTGGTACCACACCACCTAAAAGTGATACTCCTCTTGATAAAGTGAGCGAAATTGCCGAAAAGCTACTAGAGCGCGTTAGTGATATCGACTTTGATGGCTTGATCGTTTATGACATTCAAGATGAAAATTCACGTATTAGCAAACCAAGACCTTTTCCATTTAAGTCCACACACGATACTAGACTTTATTCTTCTTTATTGAATAAAAAATCAAATCATCCAGTAATTACTTATAAAAGTGTTGTTCAATCTAATAGTGATGATTTTAATCAATGGGCCAATGAAGCTTGGGAAAAGTATGGTGTAAAAGATGTTGTGTTAGTTGGTAGTCCATCAAAAGACAATCAAATCTCCTTACCTTTAGCTGATGCTTATAAAACCTTGGTCGATAATCAGCACGATTTTTTTATTGGCGGAGTAACGATTGCAGAGCGCCACGCCAGCAAAAAAGATGAACATGAACGTTTAATTACGAAACACCAACAAGGGTGTAGTTTCTTTATTTCTCAAGCAATATACAACCCTCAAGCGACGATAGATTTACTTACCCGTTATGCTATTGAATGCCAGAAACAGGGTGTAAAACCACAACGCTTGATCTTAACTTTCTCTCCTTGTGGCAGTAAAAAAACCTTAGAGTTTATTGAATGGCTTGGTGTAAATGTTCCCGAAGCAACCAGCTTACGTATTCTTAATGCAGAAAGCCCTTTGCATGAGTCAATTCAAAATTGTGTTAAAAGTCTGCAGCAAATTTTAGATGCAATTTTGCCATATGATTTACCGCTAGGTTTGAACATTGAGAGCTTAACGAACCGAAAAGAAGAAATCGATGGTTCAATATTGTTATACAAACTACTACGCTCAAAAATGGATAATTTCTTAGCCAAAAAAGAGCTCTCTGCTTTAACTAAATAACCTAAACTCTGGATAAGCAGCACTTGCTCAATATTTCTTTTTACTGACAATAAACTGTCTATTTTTAAGTAATTGAGCACTAGTGCCCTTTTAAGACGAATATTCATCTTCAAAGAATTTTAAAATAGCTGATATTTATCACAATTAAATTTGGAACAGAATGGCTTAATGCCATATTACTATTAATCCACACAGTAATTAAATACAGTTAAACTTAATAAGAAGTATTTGCATAAACAAGGTATGATATTAATCTATTTATACTTTGAGCACATAATTATGCTGCCGTCTGCGCGCATTTTGATCATAGAAGATGACTTAGCGCTTAATGAACAGGTCACAGCTTTACTCAGTAAAAACCATTATCATGTTCATCAATGTACTGATGGCCAGCATGGTTTATCTACGGCATTATCATTCAATTTTGATATTATTTTACTTGATGCTCGCCTGCCTAAACTTGATGGTTTTTCGTTATTATCGGCATTAAGGAAACATAAACAAACGCCCGTAATTATGGTTACGGCTTGTGGCGCTGAAGAAGAAAGAATACAAGGCTTTCGTCAAGGCGCAGATGATTATTTAGCCAAACCTTTTAATATAACTGAATTACTCTTTCGCATTGAGGCTATATTAAGACGTACCTTAATTGATCCTATTGATCCTATTGATCACGCCAAATCGACCAACCAGCAACAACTTGAAGTTGACCTTTTACGGCTTAATAAACATGACATGTCACTTTATTATGCTCATAAAGCTATCAAAGTAACCGCCATTCAATTCAAGTTACTTTGGACCTTAGTTACACATCAAGATGAAGTGTTAAGTAAACCATATTTATACCCTTTAGTGCTCGATCGTGAGTTTAGCTTATATGACCGTAGTTTAGATATGCATTTGAGTCGAATCAGAAAAAAGCTAATCACTGCGGGTATGTCTGCTCATCGTATAGAAACAGCACACGGGCGTGGCTATTGCTTTAAATAACAGACAACTTTTAAGTTAGTTTTACGTTATTTCTTCGACGTTTTTATTTGACCCTAAATGTTCACCTTGGTGGGAAATACTCTCCCATAACTACCCTTTGAGACAACTTTATGAACAAACAGTTTTTTTGGAAGCTTACTTTGATTATTGTGGTCGGTTCTATGGCTTTGTACTGGCTTATAGATTATTTATCTAATCACACTGAACTCCGTATGAGCCATATATCAAAAGAACATCAACAACAATTAGTTAGTTATGCAGCTAAGGCTGAGCAACTTTATCTTCAAGGTGATATATTGGCGCTATCGACGTACATGAAAAAAATTCAGCAAGAGGAGAACACATGGGCCTCTGTAGTGAAGTCTACATTAACACCTTTAGCTGGCACCAGTTTATCCAAACGTTATATTGATGGCTTCACCTTAGGTAGAGATGTCACTTGGAAAATTCACTTATACTTTGCCGAAAACCCTGTTATGGGTGTTGTATTTGCGGATAAAAAAAACCATTTCCTCATGCAGTTACCAGCAAGGATGCGCCCAGGCAGTTATTTGGCTGTTACCTCATTAGCACTAAAAATTGCCTTACCCGTGATATTACTCAGTATATTAACCGCTCTGTTGTATCGCCATATGATGCAACCATTACGCCGTTTAGAGCAAGCAAGTAGAAGGTTAAGTCAAGGTGACTTTACCGCACGAGTTAAACGACATTTAGGCAGCCGAAAAGACGAGTTTACCCATGTAGCCGAAACATTTGATGCCATGGCAACTCGCATTGGAAAAATGGTCTCTAGCCAACGAGAATTTATTGCTGACTTTTCCCATGAATTACGCACACCAATAACTCGTATTGAAATGGCACTTGCTTGTGCACAATCTGATCTTAATAGCCAAGAAATGTTAATGCGCATCGCTGTAGAAGTAAAAGGTATGCGTAAACTTGCCGAAGACTCATTGACATTGGCTTGGTTAGATAATGAAGAACCAAAAGCCAATAATAAAAATTTCGACTTAGTTGACCTACTCGACAGTATTATTGACGATGCTAATTTTGAATTTCCAAATAAAAAAGTTTACTCAATGTTGCCTGAGTCATTTCTATTTTATGGTAACAGTCGTTTACTTGGCCAAGCTTTCGAAAATATTATTAGAAACGCTCTGCGCTACGCTCAACACCAAGTAGAACTAACCTTAGCTATTAACAAAAATGAAATAGCTTTATCCATAGCTGATGATGGGGTTGGAGTAGAAGAGAAGTATTTAGTTGATATTTTCAAGGCCTTTTACCGCATACCGACCACTAAAGTACCAGCAGGTAATCCCGGGTTTGGTCTAGGCTTAGCTTTAGCACAACGGCAGATTGTCACTTGTCATGGTCAAGTATTTGCCAGCAATAAAGCATGCACAGGCTTAAATATCACGGTATTACTACCAACAACTAACCTTCAAATATAGCAGCTAGATGTAACAAGCAAATGTAACAATTGTAAAAGTACTTTAACTTTAGTGATAAAAGTAGAGAATACACGCAAATAAGAACCATTATCATTTATTGTATCATTAAAGTAGGCTAAAAAATGTTTTATTCCCCCCATACTCCTAACGCAGTTAAGTTAAATAGTCTGGCGTTATCAATATCTTTAGCACTAACAAGTACTAGTGCGTTGGCAGAAAAAACTCAACAAGAAAATCAACAAACTCTTGTCGATAAAGATATAGAAATTATTCAAATTCATGGTAAAAAGACAGATGCCGATGCCATCATTACTCAAGAATCACTCGAAAGAATATCAGCGAATAGTTTAGCCGATATTTTCAGAAATCAACCCGAGATTTCAACGGGTGGGTCATTTGGCGTTGCGCAAAAAGTATACATTCGTGGTATTGAAGACACAATGTTAAACGTCACTATAGATGGTGCTTTACAATCAGGTTATTTGTTCCATCACCAAGGACGTCTATCACTAGAGCCTGAACTGTTAAAGCGTGTTGATGTTATTGCAGGCGCTGGCGATGCCACTTCAGGCTCAGGCGCTTTAGGAGGTGCTTTACGGTTTGAAACTAAAGATCCACACGATTTACTCCGCGCTGATGAAAATTTTGGTGGCATCGTTAAGTTAGGTTACTACAGTAATAATGATGGTTTTAAAGCCAGTACCACGCTGTTTGGTAATATCACCGAAAGTTTCAGCGGCATGGTTACTGTTGCAAAAGCGACAAGTGACAATATTGTTGACGGTAATGGTAACGACGCCGAGTACACCGCCACAGATCAAAATATAGGGTTTGTTAAACTGGTTAGTGAGATTACAGATTCACAGAAATTCACTTTTAGTTACGAAAGTAGATCGGATGATGAGACACGTCTATTGCGTACCCATTGGCACCCGAGCTTTAAAAACCCTGCTATTCCACAAGAAAGCCAGCGTGAAACTTATACCGTTAATTATGATTTTAACCCTGAAAGTAACCCATTAATTAATTTAAACGTAAATATTTATAATACTGACAACTCCATTGAGCATATTCATTTAGACGAAGAGACAAATACCAGTAGTATTTACCATGCTGTTTTTGAATCCAGCGGCATATCCTTACGTAATACAAGTCTATTGAATCAACATAAACTTGTATACGGTTTTGATTATCGTCAAGATGATGCAAAATTAGAAGATTTAGGTACTAAGTACCTCCTTGAAGGTAAAGAAGAAGGCACTGTTTTTGGTGTATATACACAAGATTATTTCACTATTAATGAACAGATAATGCTGAGTTTCGGTGTTCGCTATGATGATTATGAACTACTCGACGACAGACAAAAAAAATACAGTTCAAACGGTTTTAGTCCCAATATTAACATCACTTATGCCTTTAATAATGACTTTTCAATATACACGGGTTACGCCCAAGCCATGCGCGGCCAAAAAGTGAAGGAGCTGTTTGTTTTAGGGTATTACACCAATGAAGAGGGATTATCGGAAGAAACAGCAAAAAATTATGAAATAGGTTTTAACTATATGGCTAATGGCCTAACCCTTTCTGCAGATATTTATCGATCTGATATCCTGGATGCTGTATCTACTTCTAAAAATCTTGATGGAGTTAGCTCAAGTGAATTGAAAAATGTTGGTGATATCAAAAACGTTGGCTTTAACGCCAGCGCCCGTTATTCGTGGAGTGACTTCTCCATAGGGCTTGGTTACAGTAATAGTAACCCTGAATGGGAAGATCATATTAATCCGATACTTGTTAGCCAACCACTTTCAGATCAAGATTGGTCAATAGGCACTTCTGTTGGTAATACTTGGGTGTTTGACTTTAACTACGCTATACACACAGATGTAGAACTTTCTTGGCTAGCAAATTTTTCCCAACGATTAACTGATACCGGTGTTAATGTTTGGGATGGTGAGCAATTGCCTGAAAAAAGAGGCTACGCTGTACATGACCTTACCGCCAAATGGTATGTTATGAGCAGAGATGATTTAACCCTTAATGCTGCAATTAAAAATATCTTTGATAAATTTTATTATGACCATGCCACTTATGGAACATACGGCCCCGTTGATAGCGGCATTGCCGAAGCGGGTCGTGATTTTAGATTAACACTTACTTGGCAGTTTTAATAAAACTCAGAAAATAGTCACTTCACTGTAATTAACAATAGATGAATAAAGCCAATGCTCATCAAGCATTGGCTTTTTAATGTATATAACCTAATTCGAGATAAGTAGCACTTATACCAATTCCATTAAATTATTGCCCACTTGTGCTGGTTAAAATAACCCAAGAATTCGTTGATCTCAATTCCAATAGCCAGCTATTACTCAATCGAGCGCCTTACCTTGATGTATTTTTCCTTCGCACAACAAGATCACAAACTTAATGGAATTGGTATTACTCAATATTCCCTTTTATTCGACTCTCAGCCTTAAAGCGTCGATAAATAACCCGTTATGCATAAACGATTTGCCTTGAAAATCGCATAAATTTAAACATTTATTGAGTATATAGCTACTTGATCTTGTAAATTTCATTATTAATCACCGTAAGTCATTGTTTTTAATTAAACATCAAGTACTTATTATCCAGAGTACAGGTTATGTATTTTGTTACTCTGTCCCCATACTTTCTTAGCAATTTCTGATACCATAATAAATCCACGATATATCGTGTATAGGGTGTTACTGTGTGATATTACTAATGGAAGTTCAAGTATGGCCATAGATATAAAAGAGTTTTTAGCTGATTCTCAACTACTGCTTAACGCCGTAGGTGAAGGTATATACGGCTTTGATAGAGACGGTAATGCCGTATTTGTCAATCCTGCCTCTGAGCAAATGACAGGATGGTCATCAGCAGAATTACTTGGAAAAAACATCCATAAATATCATCACCATAGCCATGAAAATGGTCAGCCTTACCCTAGTGAAGAATGCAATATTTACAACACCATGCGTGATGGCGTTGAGCGTAAAATTACCCATGAAGTCTTCTGGCGAAAAGATGGTACTAGCTTCCCGGTAGAATACACCTCAACTCCTGTATATAAAGATGGAGAGCTCATTGGCGCTGTCGCTGTTTTTCGTGATGTTAGCCAGCAACGACTTGCCGATAGCAACTTACGATCGGCACTAAAAAAAGTACAAGATCTGACTGAGAAACTGCAAGCAGAAAACAGCTACTTGCAAGATGAAATAAATGAAAGTTGGCCTGGTTCAGGCTTAGAAGGTAATAGCCCAAAATTTCTTGCCATGTTGCAGCAAATTAAATTAGTTGCAAAAACAGACAGTACGGTACTTATCTTGGGGGAGAATGGTACAGGTAAAGAGTTAGTTGCCCGCAATTTACACCAGTTAAGTCAGCGCCAGCAAACACCATTAGTGAAAGTAAACTGTGCTGCATTTTCTGCCAACTTATTAGAGTCAGAGTTGTTTGGTCACGAAAAAGGCGCCTTCACTGGAGCCAGCGATAGGCGACGAGGCCGCTTTGAATTGGCTGATAAAGGCACACTGTTTTTAGATGAGATAGGTGAACTTTCATCGGATGCACAAAGTAAATTGCTCAGAGTTTTACAAGAGCGTGAATTTGAACGAGTTGGCGGCAGTAAAACAATAAAGGTCGATATCCGTATTATTGCCGCGACTAACCAAGATTTACTTGCCATGGTTGAGCAAGGTAAATTTCGTATGGATCTCTACTACCGTTTAAATGTATTCCCTATTCTTATGCCTGCATTACGAGAGCGTATTGAAGATATTCCTTTACTTTGCCATAGAATTTTAGCGCAACTAAATAGTAGATTAAATAAAGATATCAATGGAATAACAAAAAAAAGTCTTAATAAGTTAGCCAGTTATCATTGGCCAGGTAATATCAGAGAGCTACAAAATATTCTTGAGCGAGAAGTTATTTTATCGACCTCAGCAACTCTGCATATTCAGCAAAAATTTGATAAATCTCAGCCGATTTCTCGTTCACCCAATAAACCACTAGCAGAAATAGAAAAGGCCTATATTATCGAGGTGTTAAATGACAGTAATTGGCGAATTGGAGGGATAAATGGTGCCGCTTCAATACTTGGCCTACCAGACAGTACTTTACGTTCGCGCATGAAAAAATTGCAAATAAATCGCAACAGGTAATCCCCTTCAGCAATAGTATCTGCAAAGAGAATCCGCTAAAAATAACGCCTTAATTCTCTCTAAAACAAAAAATAAGCCACGACATATCGCCACTACACGATATATCGTGGCTCCAACCTAGACCACAATAAATTTTACCCAGTAAATACAGTAACTTAAAACATATAATTTCTGGCGCATTTATTGATATAGGGGAGTTACGTAATAATGTCCCTGCAGTAACTAATGAAGTTTGATATCAAAGAAGAGCACCTCATCATTAAGCCTTATAAGTCTAATGAATCAATTCACGTGAGAGAACAAAAAGGTTCTTATCAAAAAATACGTCGGTATCTCGGATGGTTATTGATGATAGCCTTTCTTAGCCTCCCTTTTATTCAATACAATGGCGCACAAGCCATTCTTTTAGATGTTGTTAAACAAGAGTTTCGCATATTTGCCATTACCCTCTGGCCACAAGACTTTATTTTACTAGCAGGCATAGGCATGGTCTCTGCTTTTTCCTTATTTTTCATTACCACATGGTTAGGTCGTGTTTGGTGTGGTTATATTTGTCCTCAAACAATATGGTCACTTGCCTATATTTGGGTTGAACACCGCGTAGAAGGGAGCCGTAATCAGCGTCGAGCGTTAGATAAATCTGCTTGGACCGTCAATAAAATCCAAAAAAGGCTATTAAAACATAGTATATGGTTAACTATGTCATGGTTGACCGCCACGACATTTATTTCATATTTTGTGCCGGTAAGTGAGCTTTATAGCACGATGTTTGCTTTTGAATGGAGTGGTGCAGTGACTTTTTGGGTAGTATTTTTTGCCATATGTACCCATGGCAACGCTGGCTGGTTTAGAGAGCAGTTTTGTACACTTTTTTGTCCCTACGCTAGGTTTCAGGCAGTAATGTTTGATAGTAAAACGCTTATTGTCGCTTATGATGAAAAGCGTGGTGAGTCTCGAGCACCGCGTAAGCGAAAAGATGATGCTAAAGCTCTAGGTTTAGGTGATTGTGTAGACTGTAATTTATGTGTCGATGTTTGTCCTGTAGGCATTGATATTCGAAATGGTTTGCAATACGAATGCATAAGTTGTGCTTTATGCATCGATGCCTGTGATCAAACGATGGAGAAATTCAATTACCCTAAAGGTCTGATTCGTTATACCAGTGAACAAGAGCTTGCTGGCAAAGCAGTGAAACGCTTTAATTTAAAGCTTGTCTCATATGGGGTGTTAAGCCTTACTTTCATCGTTTTATTAGGTTTGTGGATAGCGAGTAGAGTTCCTTTAGAAGCCAACATCATTCGGGATAGAACCGCACTTTACCGTGTTAACTTTGCCGGTGTAGTTGAGAATACTTATACCTTAAAAATTCTTAATAAAACCCAAAGTCCGCTGCACTTCGCTGTTAATGTCGAAGGCTTAACCAACACAGAACTCGCACTAAACTTGCCTAAAAGTATCCTGATTGGCGCTGGCGTAATGCAAGAGGTTCCCGTTACCTTAGCTATTGATGGCTTTGAACTGAAAGATAAAATGACACAGTTTAATTTTATTATTAAAGCGATTGAACAGCCCGATATTAGCTTGCAGAAAAGTACGGTGTTCTTTCGTAACTGATCATTTTAAATAGTCATTTACATAGGTCTTTTCGATAATGTATTTCACTCAACGATAGTGACTGATTAGTTGGTCACTTACCTCTTGATGTAAGGATATTATATGAGTATTACCGCAACAAACTTTCACCTAAATGGCAGTGGCTCAGTTACGACAGAGCCAGAAACACGCAATAAAATTCCCGGAAATAGAGCCGTTTGGGTGGGTATTTTTGCTGAAATGACCGAGTTTGCCTTATTTTTTTTGGTTTACTTCATTGCCAAAGCGCATTACCCCGAGCAGTTTAATCAAGGACCACTAGAGCTAAATACCTTAGCGGGTACGTTAAATACTTTTGCTTTAATCAGCAGTAGTTATTTTGTTGCCAAAGCACTAGCCTCAATTCGAATTGACGAGCCAGAGCAAAGCATAAAATGGCTGTGGCGCGCGGTATTTTGTGGCGGCATATATCTAGTAATTAAAGTCTGGGAATACCATTGGAATGTTGGCCAAGGTATTGAAACCAATACCAACAAATTTTATACCATGTATTACTATATGACTTTCAACCATCTATTACATGTTTGCTGGGCTAGTGGTAGTTTACTCTGGGCAATTCACCAGCTTAAAGTCGGTCGTTATACCCAGAAAAATCACCTAGGCTTTACCGCCATTGCCTGTTATTGGCATATGGTTGACTTAGCTTGGGTGATTATATTCCCTCTTTTGTATGTACTACGGTAAGGAACACTCATGATAAAAAATACCCTGACAATAAATGCATTAGATTTATCTTGGATCTTACTGATGATTATTACCAGTGCCAATGCCTTGGTAGCAGAAAAAGCTGAGCCAAACTTAGCAATTACCGCACTTATTTGTGCTTCAATCGCTTATAAGGGCAGACGAATTATGGACTATTTTATGGAGCTGAATCACGCTAACAATAACATTCAATTTTTTATGCGCAGTTATTTTCATGTCTTCCCTGCCTTAATTTTTTTAACTGACTTATTTGCTGACGAACTCGCGCTATTCACCACACTCTAAACACTTAATCCAATAAACTAAATAAAACACAAATGAGAATTGTTATCATTTGTGTTTTATTGCTATCATAGTGCTCTTAAAATTTTATTCATAAGGATTTATTATAATGTCACTTTTAAATAGTAAAACGTTCATATTTGCCACATTCGTTGCACTGATATCTTTGCAGACAAGCGCCCATGAAGTTTGGTTAGAGCGTGATGGCGACGGTCCAGTAAGAGTGTATTTAGGTGAGCCTGGCGAGCCTGAAGTGGGTAATGAAATAGACAAGTTAACTGGCTCACAAGTTTTTACCAAAAACCGAAAAGACATTGCACCGCTAACACAAGCAGAAGATCACTTCCAAGCCGCAGTAATTGACACAGGTGATGCACGATTATTTAGTGATAAAGTTTGGCAGCCTTGGCAAATGGATAACGCTGCTTGGTGGAAGTTTTGGGAGACTACTGACACTAAACTCCAAGGCGGTATTTTACAAGCGCGTGTTGGTCGTAACGAAACAACGGCAAAGTTAACCTATGAGCTAGTACCCGTCACGAGTAACGGCAACATTTTCACCGCAACATTTGAAGGTAAACCATTAAAAAACAAAGAAATATCATTACTTACACCCAGTAAAAAAGAACATCAATTCACTACTAATGAACTAGGTCAAATTGAGATAAAAACGCAAGAAAGCGGCCGTTTCATTCTAACCAGTGTGCATACCGTAGATAAAGAAGCCATGCACTCAGGGAAACAAGTTGCTAGTTTAATGTATATCAGCACCTTAAGTTATGTAGCGCCTTAGTTAAGTAGATCGCATCACACACGTATCTCAGACTTAATAAAACATTAAAGCTCTTCAACTACCAATAGTTACAGATAGTTGTAGGGCTTTTGTTTAAATTACCAACAACTGCTAGTTATGATATTAAAATTAGCTACTCCACAATCACAATGAAAGTATGGGCAATTTCTGTCCATTGCATTCCGTCATTCGCGTCTACCTCAATGGTATACCAACCAGCAACATGTGCAGTAAAATTTGTATTAACTACTGCTGCATTACTAAATATCGGATTAGCGCCAGCAGGTTTATCGGTCACTTGCCATTTAAATGTCAACATATCCTTTTCAACATCACCAGCATTTACCTTTAAGCTAGTAGGCACACCTACAGATGTTCTTTTCTCATAATCAACATTATGAATGTAGGGGGGATGATTCTTTGCCGCTCTAATACGTTTAGTGACTGGCTCAGACGTTAATGCATGATCACTCACTGCTAACGACACTAAATAATCACCCTCTGCGTCGACATATAAATGGCTGATTTTATTAGTTGAATTAGTTATTTCAGTAACACTACCAGTAGGTTTGGCTATTAATCGCCACTGATAGGTAAGAGTTTCGCTGTTACTATCGGGATCCACACCTAAACCATATAAAGTAATATCTTCACCCTGTGTAACCGATTGTTGATTAAAGTTAATTGCTGCAATAGGCACTTTATTAACGGCTGTCACAGTAAAACTAAAGTTCTTTTTAACAGAGGTTTTACCATCAGCTACTGCCAATTCAACCTCATATTCGCCATAGCTATTACTACTAAAAGCCGCTTCTTCAGTGTCTGCCTGAGTTAAGGTAAATTGGGAACCCGTTGGCTGCTTAATAACTTGCCAATTGAACGTCAATTCATCACCATCGAGATCACTCGTTTCACTCGATAGTTTTAATATGGAATTGGCTGATGTTTCAGTTGCAAGCGTGGAAATTTTTACCCTTGGTGCACTGTTTGTGATAATGCTGTCAGCAGTAATCACTTGATTAACAACAGCGACATTACCGTCCTCACCATTTAAGGTCAATTGCACTTTATATGGCCCCGTTTTATCAGCAATAAAGTAAGTCTCAATATTCGATAGACTGCTTAACTCAGCTGCACTTTCCAAAGGCTTTTCGATAATCTGCCAATTGAAAGTAGTTGTGCTATATAACTTACTAGCTGCACCGGATAAAGTTACCTTGCTACCTTCTTTCACCGAGTCAGCCATAGTAATCACCGCTTTCATACTATTACTTTCGGTAACATCAAGTTGTAAACTTGATCTACCTTCTGCTGATTTCGCATCTATCACAATTAAGCTAACTTCATATATACCGATTTCTTGAGCGATAAAGTCAATCTGCTCTCCGTCATTCGATATTGTTACCGCTATTTCACTAGGTGAAATTACTTGCCATTGGTAGCTAATTTTATCTTTATCCGGATCACTGCTTTCACTCCCTTGAATGACGACGTGATCACCTCGTTGGACTGAAGAACTTGCTAACGAAATTAATGCAATCGGTGCACTATTAACTATTTCATTGCTCTTGGTAATATCTTCTTCATTAGTTTTTCCACCGCCGCAGGCGACTATAAGGCTTAATGAGCTGAGTATTATTAACTTAATTAAATGAGACTTCATGTCTGTTATTTTCCTATTCCTTTAAGATTTAAATATGGTGCATGATTTACAAAGAGTAATTATTAAAAGTACTAAGTAATTATTAAAAGTGCTAAGTAATTATTATATCGACGATTAATTAAATAACGATAGTAGAAAATTGCAAGTAAATATGTCTTAAATTAGCGTAAACCATTAAAATAAAACAGTATTTTAATATAACAAAAGTTAGTTAACCATTGAATGAAAACCTAGGTTTATCAAATTAGTATTGATATTAATCTATCTTACTCATAACAATTTTAATTACATCTTTGTACAAAATTGTTTTCAAAAGCAGCAGTTGTTGATAATATCCGCCACCGAAATACAAATAGATATCATTCCTGTTATTATTATCGTCAAGGTGTAGTTAATGAAATTATCTCTCGTGGCCAGCGCAATCAGTACTGGTTTGCTATTTACTGCCACAGTCAACGCAAATACAGGTGCTCAACAAGACGCTGAGCAAGAACAGCAAATAGAAAAGATTATTGTCACCGGACAGAAGTTTTCCCGCACGCTGCAGGAAACCACGACCAGTGTTGCTGTAGTTACCGCACAGGATATTGAGCAGCAAAATATTAGTAGCTTTTACGATGCGATAACGGTAACAGCCAATGCCTATGCCACACCTGCAGGTGGTTTTAGTATTCGTGGCATTAATGGTACAAATGTTTCTGGTGGCGGCAATAGCTATTTAGCCAGTGTTTATGTTGATGGTGCATCATTACCAAGAGAAATGATTGATGGGGGGAGCTTTTCTACTTGGGACGCTAATCAGGTCGAGATTCTACGTGGTCCGCAATCAACCCTGCAAGGTCGTAATGCTTTAGCTGGTGCGGTTATTATGAATACTCAAATACCCACTGCAGAATGGCAGGGCCGTTACCGCTTACAAGTAGGTGAATACGGTGAAAGAGAAGCGGCAGTCGCGTTTGGCGGTGGCATTGTTGAAGATCAGCTCGCTTTTCGCTTTAGTGGTGAACATAAAGAAAGCGATGGTTTTATTGAAAATAAAACCCTTAATGAACCAGCTAATTCCCGTGAAGATCAGCTTTATCGCTTAAAGTTTCTACTCACCCCTGAGGCAGTAACAGACCTTAGCATCTTGCTATCTTACACCCATGCCGAAAATGAACGTGGCCTTCCGAGATCTGACAGGTTTTACAATGGTAATACTTTTGACCGCCCATATGTTTATAACAACCTTGCCAATTTACAGTTTTTTGATGCCGATCTACTATCACTAAAAATTGATTATTTACTGACTGATGAGTGGGAGGTTAACGCTGTTACTACTTACTCAGATGTTGATTCAGGATCTATTCGAGATGGTGATGGCACCGCACAAGATATCTCAAGCAATGCTTGGAATACGGACATTGATACCTTTAGTCAAGAGTTACGTTTGACCTTTGACTATGAAAATTTACAAGGCATAATTGGTGCATATTATTTTAATGAAGACATAGGCACAAGTACTGTCGGGCGTAGTAGTTTAGAATTAAGCAGAGCTGGTTTAACTAACCAATTTCTCATGGAAAACTATGGCCTAGATGCAGGCACTGCGGGCTTAGCACTAGCACAATACGAGGATTTTAACCCTGCTAGATTTATCAATACCACAGACGCTACATCACAAGTTACTAGTTACGCACTTTTCACCGACTTGGTTTACAGCATTAACAACCAATGGGATATTTACGCTGGTTTACGCCTAGATCGCGAAGAACAAAAGAACGCTGATAACAGCACAATTGCATTAACTAATACCCATTTATTACCAGACCCCGCAAGTTATCAAGGCACACCTTATGAAGGGCTAATACCTTTAATTACGGGTATTAATGGTTTTATTCACGGCAGCGCAAACAACGCTAGTGGTGAAGTTCCTTTGGTTGATGCGAGCTTTGATACTGTATTGCCAAAAATTGGCGTTAGCTATCACTGGAATACAGATTTAACCACCAGTTTTACTTTTCAACAAGGTTATCGCTCTGGCGGTGTTGGCACTAACACCGCAAAAGCCACTCCTTACCAATACGACGCTGAATATACTAACAATTATGAGTTTTCTTTGCGCTCTAGCTGGTTAGACGGCGACTTAATCGCCAATGCTAATATCTTTTATATTGATTGGACAGATCAACAAGTAAGAGTACAGCTCTCAGGTAACGTTTTTGATAATGAAACTCGAAATGCCGGCGCCTCTTCGTTACAAGGCTTTGAGCTAGAATTAAGCTATCAAGTAAATAATGAACTTAAGCTGTACTCTTCTTTTGGGCAGGCAAAAAGTGAGTTTACTGACTTTGTGCTGACCATACCAAGAACAACCTCTAGCTCAGATGCTAGCAGTGCAAATAATAACGCTGATGTTTATGACTTAAAGGGCCGAAGTTTTGCTGACTCTCCTGAGTGGACTGCAAATGTTGGTGCAACTTATAGTGCAGATAACGGTTTTTTTGCTAACGTGAGTGCTAACTATGCCAGTACTTCGCCAGGGTATATTAATCCATATGTATTAGGTCATGAAGAAGGTGACGAATTCTTTGATATACAAAACCCTAGTCGTACATTAGTCAATATGCAGCTAGGCTATGAGTGGGATGTTATCGGCGTATATTTAATTGGAGATAATATCTTTGATAAAGAATATTTAGACTTCAATGGTGACGACATTGTTACTATTGGTCACCCAAGACAAATGAGCTTAAGTGTGAGAGGTAACTTTTAGTTAGCTGCATTATTACCATTTAGGTAAAGTAGCAATCAAATATAAGAAAAATTAGATTGGCCTATGCCAGTCAGTTATACCATTTTGCATAAAGAAGTAATCACTTTATTATACTGATTGGTATTAAGCTGACTGGAATTTTTCTTTTTATTGAGATACTTGAACGGATTATTTACTAAAAAGCTTTTCAACACAGATATTAACGTTACTGTTTTTACTGCCAGCCTCTCCTTCCCATAACCTGCCTTTCAAAGTTAGATTTTGTTATCTATTTGTACAAAATTGTTTTCAATGCAAACACTTACTGTTAACATCTGACCAGTTAATACAAATCAATATCATTACCATTCAAATCATTATCATAAAGGTGTCGTTAATGAAATTATCTTTAGTGGCTAGTGCAATCAGTGCTGGTTTATTATTCTCTGCTACTGTCAGTGCCAATGCTGATACGCAAGCTGTTGCTGATGAAGCACAACAAATTGAAAAAATTATTGTTACTGGTCAAAAAATTGCTAGAACACTACAAGAAACAACCACCAGTGTTGCCGTTATTACCAGTGAACAATTTGAACAGCAAAATATCAAAAACTTTGCTGACGCACTAACTTTTACCGCTAATGCTTATGCAACACCCTCTAATGGTTTTAGTATACGTGGCATAAACGGTGCTAATGTTTCTGGTGGTGGTAATAGCTATTTAGCTAGTGTTTATGTTGATGGTGCTGCCCTACCACAGCAAATGATTAGCGGTGGCGGTTTTTCAACATGGGATGCTCAACAAGTTGAAATTTTACGTGGTCCACAATCAACACTACAAGGGCGTAACGCACTTGCCGGTGCAGTAATTTTAAATACCCAAAAGCCCACTGATGAATGGCAAGGTATTTATCGCTTACAAGGCGGAGAATACGGTGAAAAAGAAGCTGCTGTCGCCTTTGGTGGTGGCATTATTGAAGACCAATTAGCTTTTCGTTTTAGCGGTGAACATAAAGAATTAGACGGCTTTAATAGCAATATTACCCGTAATGAGTCGAGTGACTTTAATGAAGATGATCTTTATCGCCTAAAAGTATTACTTACCCCTGATGCGATTCCAGATCTTGAAATACAGCTAAGTTATACACATGCAAAAAATACTCGCGGCACGTACGGTGTTTATGAGGCTGAAACGGGTAATATTTATGAACAACGATATACCACTAACAATGATAAACAAGAACAGTTTTATGATGCCGATCTATTAACCCTAGCTGTAGACTACGAATTAAACGATGAATGGAGTGTAACCGCCGTTACTGCCTATTCTGATGTAACTTCAGGTTATGACTGGGATGGAGATAATGGTCCAGAAGAGAAAGGCACTCGACTTTACGGTGTCTCAGTTGATAATCTAAGCCAAGAGTTACGTTTTAATTTTGATTATGAAGGATTCCAAGGCATTATCGGTGGTTATTATTCTAATGAAAAACTAAATACGGATCTCTCTGGCACCTCTTATACTAGCTTGGCAACAATTGGGCTAAATAGTAATTTCTTACAAAGCAACTATGGTTTAGATGCTGGCACAGCTGATTTAGTTATTAATCAATATAGTGCTTTTGATCCCGTGAGTTACCTCAATACTTCAACAACAGAAAGTGAAGTAACCAGCTATGCAATCTTTACTGATTTTGTTTATCAAATAACTGAGAAATTGGATATTTACGCCGGTTTACGTTGGGATCACGAAAAACAACAAAATGCTGGCAACACCAAGCTAGCGTTATTAAACGCTCAGTTTATGCCTGACCCTGCTAGCTATCAAGGTACGCCTTATCAAGGCATCATTCCTTTAGTTACTGGCTTAAATGCATTTATTCACAACACCGTTGCACAGGCCAGCAAAACTAAACCACTTGTTGATGCTGACTTTAATACTCTGTTACCCAAAATAGGTGCTAGTTACCATTGGAATGAAGACTTAACTACAAGTTTTACTTATCAAAAAGGCTATCGCTCAGGTGGTGTTGGAACTAATGATGCAAGAGCAACAACATTTCAATACGATGCTGAGTATACCGACAACTTTGAATTATCATTACGCTCTAGTTGGTTAGATGGCGATTTAATCGCAAATGCTAATATTTTTTATGTTGATTGGAAAGATCAGCAAGTAGTGGCTCAATTATCTCAAAATACTTTCGATACCCAAACCACTAATGCCGCTAGCTCGAACGTTAAAGGCTTTGAAATTGAAGTAACTTATCAATTAAACGAGCAAATCAACTTCTATTCAGCATTAGGCCAGGCAAAAAGCGAATTCACTGAATACCTTTTACCAATCCCTGGAAAAGATGATATTGACCTATCGAATCGTAGTTTTGCTGATTCACCAGAATGGACTGCGACAATAGGTGGTAGTTATGTTGCAGACAATGGATTTTTTGCTGATGTAAATGCGAACTATGCTGGTGAATCATCTGGAGATATTAACCCATATGCAAGAGGGTTAGACAAGGATCACCCTAAATTTGATTTACCTAATGATAGCCGTACTTTAGTTAATATGCAGCTAGGTTATGAATGGCAATCTGTTGGGGTATATTTAATTGGTCGTAACATTTTTGACGAGGAATATATTGCCGATAGGCAAGCTCATTACATAACCTTAAGTAAGCCAAGGCAGGTTAGCGTAAGTGTTAGAGGGAGCTTTTAGTTAGCTAATTAACAGGGTATTTATTAATACTGATGTTCAATAAATAGGAAAGGAGCCAGGTGGCTCCTTTTTATTTCTTAGATAAAAAAGTCAATCTACGCTTTCATTCAATGCTAGTGAGTAACAACACTCATATTAGTTTCATGAAAAAATAGTGCTTGCTGACAAGTGCGTTTCTGCGCTGTCGTTAACGCCAAGCCTGACTCCCAATGGCCACGCTCTAACGCTAGGCGAAATTCACGACAAATTTCACGAGGTAATCGAGCGGCAAGTTGCTCAAACATTACGCCACCTCTTTTTCCGGCTCAATGATAGCTGGCTCACTTGCCAAAATAGGTAATGGGTTGCGCGATCCAACAGCTTGTTCAATAGAATGAAAACCATCTTCTTTTAACAGTTTAGCTAAACCACGATTTATTTCGCTAATATTTTGTGGCCCATCAAAGATCATAGTAGTAATCATATGGCATAAATTCGCGCCTGAAGTGATTTTTTCATAGGCATCTTTTGCTGAAAAAATACCACCAACACCAATAATGGTTAATTGGCCGCGCGTTTTGCGATAGACATGTCGAATAACATTGGTTGAAATTCGCTGTAATGGTAAACCACTCATCGCACCTTTACCTTTAGGTAATACACCAAGGTTAGATGGATATTCTGCTGCGATGTGCTCTTGGTTGGTTTCAGGTTTAGCTAAGTTCGTTAACACCACACCATTCATATTGTGTTCAATACAGCCATCAATAATGATATCAATTTCCGCTAAGGTCATATCAGCGGCTAATTTCACATAAATAGGTTTATCGGTTAGCGTGCGAACTTTGTCATTTACTGCCGTTAACAAAGCATTTAAGTTTTCTGCATCAACAAAGGGCTCACCATCTTGAGTATTTGGGCAGCTAATATTGATAGTAAAGTAATCCCCAACATCTTTGAATAAAGTCAGGGTTTTTAAGTAATCTCGAATGGACTCTTGTAAATCAAACTCTGGAGTTACGTTTGATTTTGCGGCATTAATACCCACACGTAATTTGCCAAAGTTAACACCAGATAAACGTTTAGATATTTTCTCTGCGCCTTGATTATTTAGCCCATACCAAACCACTATCGCTTTCGATTTGACCATTCTGAACAGCCTTTTACCTGGATTACCAGGACAAACTTCTCCGGTGAATGAACCTAATTCAGCCAAGCCAAAGCCCATTGAAGGGTATACCTTTGTTAACTCACCATCTTTATCGAAACCAGCTGACAAACCAATAGGGTTTCGATAACTAACACCATCCACTGTGGTATTTAAGCTTTTATGACCATAGTTAAACAAAATAGAGGTTAGCAAGCGTGTTAATGGATTGCTCCCCATAAAAACACCCACTTTCTTCAAGGTGTAATGTGCCTGCTCAGGATCCATTAAGAAGATTAATGGACGAAAAGTTCGATACAGTACTTTCAAAATAAAATTTCTTAAACCAACAATAAAACTCATAATTACTTCCCAGTTGAATAATGTTTTGGTAAATAAAAACTACCAAATATCTTAAATACAAAAAACCTAACGCGAATGATAATCGATCTCATTATCATTTAAAACAGGTTATTTGATCTTTTGTATTAGGATTGGGAGGATTAACTACTGATTGCTAAAATATGGATGTAGACAGCATATTATTGCCAGTACGGTAAGAGCGAAACACTGAGTTTTCAAAAAAGTCTTTAACAGGCCTAATACCGATATAAATGACTTATAAAAATTGTGATGATTGCTAAAAAAGCGGGTGTTAGTTTGGTTGTAGTAGTTAATTGTAGGAGGTTAGTAAAAGATAACTGAGTTATACCTAATTTAACTATAGCGAATTAAACTATAGATAACTGAAGTGTAGAAAACTGATTTATAAAAACAGAGGTTGAACTAATATCTTCGCAGTTTTAACAAACGTAAAAATAATAGACAACATTGCAAAAGCGGTTTAACAATTATACCAATTCCATTAAGTTTGTGATCTTGTTGTGCGAAGGAAAAATAAATCAAGGTAAGGCGCTCGATTGAGCAATAGCTGGCTATTGGAATTGAGAGCAACGAATTCTTGGGGTACTTTACCCAGCACAAGTGGGCAATAATTTAATGGAATTGGTATTAAACCGCTTTCACGCGAATATATTAGTTACATCATAGTTGCATCTGAGTTGTCTTTAAAAGACCAGGGGTTAAGCCAAAGTTCATAAATATTATTAGCGATATCAACAGCAGCAAAATTATCCTTTAATCGTCTTACGATAACGTTAGACAATCAATAATGATGCTGCAGATAGCCTAAACCCAGTGGTATTTAACCTAACTAACGGCACTGGCTTTATCAATAAGTTCGTTTGGAGTAACCTCCTGCGCAGTAACCGGCGCTACCGTAACCACTAATCTTGATGAAATTAACCAGCAGCATAAGGCTAAAATTAACAGCATAACTTCAACAATAACAACATCAAAATGCCCTACTTTAAACATGGCAATTATTTTTTGTGGCAAGATTAGCCAATCCAAGACTGGTATTAAGGCTAGTGCTAACGCAGTCACTTTTAAAAAGATTGCTGAAAACTGCTGCTGCGCTTTAATCAATAGCGAAGTGATCAAGCTTACTGCTAAACAAGCAAAAAATATTTTCCCTATAATGTCACTGCGATTCAATAAATCTAGCGGTAATAATCTAGCGCAAATAAAACCTACTGCGGTGGCAAAAACAGTCCCGATAAAACCGCCGGTGGTCATTGCTTTAACAAGCTGTATACCAAATTTATTTTGCTTTTCGCTACGTAAATTTGCTCTTTTTTGTAACCACATTAAGTTACCCGTTAAAATGATATAACAGGTACCGATACCCAAAATAAAAAATAATATGCGTAATGAATAACCCGCAAAATCACCGAAGTGCAAACTGGCAATAACCGCTAAACCACCACGGATATCATTATCGTAATTGTTGTTGGTGAGATAAAGCTCACGACCTGAAGCAATATGATAAGTCACTTCCTTGCGTGTTGAAAACTGAGTTTTATCGTCGCCACGAAAAGTTACTGAAGCACTTTCATCACCAAAATGATCAATTGATATGCGTGTTATATCTACTTCACCTAGTGACTCTTTTGCCGTTAGATATAATTTATCAATGCCTTGTACTGGCACAGTAATATTGGTTTCCTCTATATGAACATCAACCACACCCGCGGCTTTAAATAACTTAGCTTGATCACCACCATACAAGGCAACGGCGTAAGATACTTGATAAACAATTAATAAGTTAAATACTAATCCTGAAAAGGCATACATAATATGGAAAGGTAAACCCATTACGCCAATTAAGTTATGGGCATCAAGTAATTTATCTTTTTTACCATCTTTACGGTATTGAAAGAATTTACTGATTATTTTGCGCCAATGGATAACGACACCACTTAATAACGCCACAAAAAAGAACAGAGTCACAACGCCAACAAAATACAAACCTACTTCTGGAATATGTAAATTATAATGCAGTTGGTATAAAAAGTTTCCCCAATCAAACGCATTACCATCACCCAGTATTTTTCCATCAGGTGAAATAACAAGGTGCTTATCTATGTGATCTTCTTGTTGGCCACCTTTCTCATTATCTAAATTCCCTTGAGTTGCTATTTCCTCTTCAAAATATAAATTACTGCTGGGTTGTTCTACAGTTGGCCGCTGCAAAATAAAATAGCCGTGAGTATGTACATTATATTCTTCTGTTACTTGGCTAATAATTGCATCAATAGAGAAATTTTGAACATCATCACTTACAGTAAAGTAAGGATCACGTTCCCAAGAAATAATATCTTCACGGAACAAGCTCAAGGAACCGGCAAAAAAGATAATAAATAAAATGGTAGAAATAATTAGGCCAACCCAAGCGTGGGCATTGGTTAGCGCTTTAAGTGCATCGCGTTTCATAATAAGTTACCGAAGGACAAAGAGTAGTGCGTTGAGTACAACAGAAGGAATAAAGACAAAAGTTAATTTCAGCCAAGCTTTTTTGGCGCTAGTGAAGGAGTAGGCCCAAACCTGTATGCCTGCCCATATAGGGAAAGCACATAACAAACCAATAAGCAGCATGGTATCTTCTTTTATTGGTAACAGCAGATTAAGATTTAACACTACAGAAATCGATATCAGCAAACCTAATAATAAACCAGCAAAAGTACGTGACCACATTAGACATTGCCTCCAACATTAACAGTGAACCAATTGAACAAAGGCGAAAAAAGTGCAATTAAACAAATAACGGCAGTACTCAAATACAGGTACTGCTTCTTATAAGCACTGATCAAAGTAATAAGTGGTAAAAAACAACAGACTAGCGACAAACTCAATATCAATGCTGAAACGGTTGGTAAGGTAAATAATAAAATAGCCACGACCACCCCGATTAATAATAGTGCGGTGAACCAACTCTTTTTAGCAGGTAACGGCTTGTTAAAAATCTTTTGTTTTGAACTTGCGCCATACAAAAGGCAGCAAGCAAGCCAGGCAGGGATAAAACTTAAAAACATAACTCTCTCTAAACTTAAATTGCAAATAGTAACAGTAATAATTCCTATTTATGATAAGGCCAGAGAGTGTTTTAAGCAATAGCTTTACAAAGACAAATGAGAATTGATACCATTACGTTTAGTTACTGATACTACTACTTAACCTTTAACCTATGTACGGAACAACTATGAAGAAAATTATTTGCGCAGCCGCCTTAATAGCCTTAACCGGTTGTACTGAAACCCCACAATCAAATAGAACGTTAGTACAAGCTACAACGACCGAGCAGAGTACTACCACCGACACAGCAACACCATTAGCACTTTTAACTGACTACAAAGCCAATGCTGAAAAATTGATAACATTAATTGATAGCAATGCCAAAGATGCCGATATTGAAAAACAGTCAGCCAGTTTAGTAGCCGCTTCAAAACCTATTATTGATAGCTTTATCGAAAAGTTTCCTCAATGCCAAGAATACTTAACAGCATTAAGCCAAGCGGCAGACATTATTCCCACTTTATCTCTTGCAGAAATAGAATCTGGTTATCATGCCGATGGTAAGTTACCAAAATTAACTGACGCGAACTGCTATCATGCCAAAGATTTGTTAGTGCATCCTGCTACGGTGCAAGCCATGGCGATTATCGGCATTGAAGGTGCTGAGCAACGTAAAGATGCAAAAGCAGAGATAGTTGAGGTAATTTCTCACTTCTCACAAGTTGAGCAAGCTTACAGAAGTTAATAACCAGCTAGCTTTACAAATAAAAACATCACTTTAGGCGCTCCTGAACTGATGTTTTTTTGCCATGAAAATCTAATAAGCGATACCTAAATCACAAGATCCTCGCTGAGTTAGAAAGAACTCCATCAATTGGGTATAACCACACTGCTTCATCATTTTTTAAACCGCGTAGCAAGACATTGTGCCGTATCAGCAGTTTCACATACTAACGCCAACCCAGTATTAAGTTTAGCCGTTCAAGGTTAAAAGAGCCGGTATACACTTCTGCTCGATCAAAAAGAAAGGTTTTACCCGTTAGGCGCTTTTTAACTTAGCGCTAAGTCTTAACGAAAAACTCGCCTTTTACTTTGGTGTAAATTCATTCATTTCGACGTCAAATTTTTAATAACTTACCACCTTATCAGCACTTAGATCTGGCTATCAATTTTTAGCAACAAAAAATAGAGCAATAAAACAACGCCCCTATAAAGTTGTTGAAAAATAATACAAAACAGTATTATCTAGATATTCAACTATGATTAAGGTCAATTAACACTTTAGCAAACGACATTTACTTCTAGCTCACCAAGATACTTTATTTAAGGGATGAATAATGACATTAACAAATACACTTATCAGTAAAGCCATTAGCAAGGTAATCATTACTGCTGCTATTGCAGCAGCACTGACTTCAACAGTTTTCGCTGGCCAAACATTAATTAAAAACGTAAAAGTTTGGGATGGCACTTCTAAAAACCTAAGCAAAACTCAAGATGTGTTAATTGAAGGTGAATTAATCAAATCAATAGGGAATGGCTTAAAAGTTGCTGCTGATGTTGAAGTGATTGATGGTGTTGGTCGTACCTTAATGCCTGGCCTTATAGAAGGTCATGGACATTTACAAATGAATGGAACTTCTTTAGCTGATATTGAAAATAATAGAAACTGGGAAGAGTTAGCTGTTCGCTCAGCTGCTAAAGCTAAAATGGCACTGATGAGTGGCTTTACTAGTTGGAGAGATGCTGGTGGTATGGGCGCTGGTCTGAAGAAAAGTATTGATTCTGGTGTGACTGATGGTCCACGTATTTACCCTGCTGGTGCTTTTTTAGGCCCTACAGGCTCTCATGCTGATTTTAGAAATTTCACCACACCAAACGAAACATTTAATGGCCCTCAGTCTTCAGGAGCTCGTCATGGTATGACGGTTACTGCAGATGGCGTAGACGCAATAAAAGCAGCTGCTAGGCAAAACTTTATGCAGGGTGCAACCCAAATTAAGATTATGTCTAGCGGTGGTGTAGCTTCTGCATTTGACCCGTGGCAGCTAGATGCTTATTCCGCAGAAGAAATTCGTGCTGCGGTAGAAGTTGCTGATGCTTATGGTTCATATGTTATGTCACATGCCTATAGTAAAAAATCAATTATGCGTTGTTTAGAAAATGGTGTAAAAACCATCGAGCACGGTTTTATGTTTGATGAAGACATTGCCAAACTTATGGTAGAAAAAGGTGCCTACATGACAACAAATATGCATGCTTTTTCTCCTTACTTAGGTGATATTGAAGCAATTAAATCAAGTCCTGCCGCATCAAGAAAAGCAGAGTCTGCAGTAAAAGCATTCACACATTACATTGATAACGTAAAGAAATATCAGCCTAAATTGGCGTTCAATGCCGACTGTGTAGGTTTTGGTGACTCTTGTCTTAAACAAACAGACCATGAAATTTATTTAAGTGCTAAGTTTTTTGGAAATCACTTTGCCTTAAAATCTTTAACCTCTGTTCCTGGGGAAATGGTTGCTCTTTCAGGTACTACGCTTAACCCATACTTCAAAGGACCTCTAGGTGTCATTAAAAAAGGTGCGTATGCTGATCTATTACTTGTTGACGGTAACCCATTAAAAGACATTACGGTTATAGGCGGAAACAAAAAGTGGTTTGATGCTAAATCAAGAAAAGCTGACGGCATTAAAACAATGCGCCTTATCATGAAAGGCGGCGTTGTTTACAAAAACACCTTATAATCATTATTGGGTTATTTTTTAAAGCACTTTCAATTTTAAAAGTGCTTTTTTCTTTATTTATACTTAGCTAAAAATCACTTTGAATACTATGTAAAAAGAATGGAATCCATTTATGTTGACTCACAAAACCCTTCTTACCATTGCCAGCTCAATCTTATTAGCAAGCTCACCTGTATATTCAAACACAGACAATTCCATAAAGGATTACTCTGTTAAAGATCAGAGCGCTAACTTTGGTGGTCCTGATGCAGTAGATAATCAAATTACTGAAGATAACAAAAAGTCTCTACCAAATTTTAAAACTCAGCTAAAAAAAGATAATATCGAGATGAGCATAGATTATTCTACTGCTTTTCTGGCCGCAACCAATGTTCTACCTAAATCAGATGATAGCGCCAGTAGTGGCATGTTACGATTTTACGGAAGCTGGAGTCCTATTGGAACTGGCACTAAAGAAACTGGTGGTTTAGTTTGGAAAGTTGAACACCGACATTCTTATACTGATACCTCAGTGAAAGATTTTGAATTTGGCACAGGCGGTATGGGTTTAATTGCACCAGCTTTTAGCGATCAAGGTTTTCGGTTTACCAACCTTTATTACAAACAAAAGTTGATGAATGGTAAGGCCACTTTTGTTGCTGGCTTTTTAGATGTTACCGATTTTGTTGATGCCTTTGCTATGGCAAGTCCATGGACAGGTTTTATGAACTTTGCTTTTAGCACTGGTACTACAACCATGGCATTACCTGGTGATGCAACTCTTGGTGCAGCTGGTGGCATAATGCTTACCGATGATTTTTATATGGTGGCTAGCTTGGTTGATATGGAGTCAGATCCAACGAATATACTGGACGGTTTTGAAAGCTTCTTTAAAGATAACAATTACTTTAAGAGTGTTGAATTAGGTTGGACTAAATCGCAAGGTCAAATCTATGTTGATAATATTCATGCCACCCTTTGGCACGCTGATGAAAGTACTGAACAAGGTTCAACAAAAGGTTATGGCATTAATTTTTCAGCCTCACGTATGATTAATGGTAAATGGTTGCCTTTTCTTCGTGCCGGTTATTCTCAAGATGCAGGCACTTTAATGGAGAAATCCATTAGTACGGGGTTGGGTTATTACGGTTTAGGTGGTGAGTCAAATAATCTCGGTGTTGCCATAAACTGGGGCCAAATTCAGGCTCACGATGATCAATACACTACTGAAGTATTTTACCTCATGAAACCATTAGAATATTTAGAAGTCACTGCTGATGTTCAATATATAGCTAATCCTGCATTAAACACCTTAGACAGCAACACACTCATTTATGGTTTAAGAATGCGTGTAGCGATGTGATTTTTGATAAAGAATAATCGCTTGTACAGCGATGTATCTGAGAGTAATTCATTATAAATTACTCTTTTATTACAAACTAAGCTGAGATATATTTTGCCAACATAGCAAAACACATAAAGACCACTAAATAACGTAAATAATTGACCGGTATTTTAAACAAACAATGTGAACCCAACCAAGCACCAATGAATTGCCCAAACATCATAGTTAAACCAACCATCCAGATCACTTGTCCAGCAAAAATGAACACAATCAATGAAGCAATATTAGTGGAGAAATTTAGCGTTTTAGCGATAGCGGTGGCTTCAAGAAATTTCTGACCACGTAAGGCACGACCTGCCAAGGTAAAAAAGGAGCCTGTACCTGGACCAAAAACTCCGTCATAACAGCCAATTAACGGTATAACGAATTTTTTATAGTTAGCTGAAGAGACTTTCTCCGGCTTATTACCTTCATCAATAGTCGGGGTGAATAGAAAATACAGACCAATAACAGTAATGACGATTGGGATAACAACAGTCAACATTTGTGTATCAACAAACTGAACTATGGCTGTTCCTATCGCCGAACCAATAAAGCCTGATAACATTAAGTGCTTCACCTGATGCCAACGTACTCGCCTACCACGTAACATCATTACAGTTGCGGTAGCTACTCCCATACTTGATTGTAGTTTGTTGGTACCTAGAGCTGCTAATGGTGGGATACCGCTCATCATTAAGGCTGGCAGCGTTAATAAACCGCCACCGCCTGCTAAGGTGTCAAGAAAGCCAGCAACAATAGCAATGGTAAACAAAAATAAGGCAATCTCAATAGTTAAACTGGCAAACTCCAAAATACTTCCTCTCATATGTTAGTTATTGCCGATAACAGCAAGAGTCGAGACTTTAAGCAAGTGATGAACAATTAGCAAGACATCAAGCCGAGAACCCATTTCAAAATAATAAATAGGCCTTTTCTAAGTTAAACACTTGCTCCACAAATAAACCATTAAATACCCGCCAAAATAGCAAGTTAGCCGAAGGTGAATCAGCTACTGAGTTTATGTCTGCTTCATTTCTAATCCTTGCATCCAGAACTCGGTTAACTGATCAGCCGAAACTAAGGGTTTAGGTTCAGAGTGGTTTGAAAAAATATTTTGTGCTAGTTGTCTACCAATGCTTTGAGTCGCAGAAGTCTTAACAATACGTTGTTGATAAAAACCTGTAAGGACATTATCTAGTTCATCTTTCTTTGCTAAACTATTGGCAAGATGCCAAGCATCTTCTAAAGCTTGGCACGCCCCCTGTCCAGAAGTCGGCAAAGGTGCGTGGGCTGCATCTCCAATAATTAATACATTATCTTGATGCCAATATGGCAAGGGGTCAAGATCATGAACAAAGATACAACTTGTCGATGACTTCTCATAGGAGTTCAGCACATTTTGTACTAGATTAGGCCAATTCATAAAACGCTTATTCATTTCATCAAGCCAATAGATTAAAGGCCGTTTTTTGTCAATATCAGTACTCCATCCCCCAGCCCAAAAGCATAACCCAGCTTTAATCGGCACAATTCCAAAGCGATCACCTAAGCCTCTAAAATCATGAATGGCATTATCGATAACGCCCTCCTCCAGCTGGCTAATACCAATAATATTAATAAAGCCCTGATAACAAGGCTGCACTTTTTCGGGGTATAATGTTTCACGTACCACTGAGTTCATTCGCCCATCGGCTCCTACTACCAAATAAAACTCTTGCTTTAATCTACCAATATCCTCTACTGTAATTGAGTAATTAAAACAAATATCTACGGCTAAATCGTCCAAAGCTTTGGCTAGAATATTCATAAGATCACGGCGTAATATAGTCACACTATTACAGCCACTTAATGCATTCACTTCATCGATATCAAACTCACCTTGTCGAATACCATATTGATTAAACTGACGCATATAACTAGGCATTCCACCTATACGTTCTATCTCTTTTTCCAAGCCCATTTGTTTTAGAACAAACATTGCATTTGGCCATAAAGTTACACCCGCCCCCATGGATGAAACCGTACTGTCACGCTCATAGAGCCTGACTTGATAACCTTGCTTTGTGGCGAGTATTGCCAGCGCTATTCCGGCAATGCCTGCACCGACAATAGCAATTCTATTTTTGTTGTTGATCATTTTTCTACCTTGATAATAAAATTCAGTAGAAATCATTACAAAACCACTATTGAGGATAAATAGGTTATTATTACTTTGTTAATCCCATTTTATGAGTTAATAGATGATTGAGAAAATTGAACTTCAGTGGTTACTTAGTTTTCAAGCGGTGTATGAACAATTGAGCTTTAAGCGAGCAGCAGAACAACTACAATTGCCAACATCCAATGTTAGTCGTCATGTTGCTTTATTAGAGCAACAACTTAATCTACGATTATTGGAGCGCACAACACGCAAGATGATTACAACTACCGCAGGAAAGCAACTATACCAGTCCATAACACCGCTCACACAAGCAATGAATGACACACTACAAGAAGTATCTCTGCATAGTAATTCACTCTCGGGCCATCTTAAGATCATCTTACCTGATCTGCCTTTTATGGCAGAAATAATCGCGGACTTTTGCCTTTGTCATCCGAAAATACAACTAAGCTGTGACACTCAGCTAAATCCAAAGGAAGGTTTATTGGATGGGTTCGATCTGATATTAAGCTTTGGCCGTGGGCCATTGGAAGATTCAGGCTGGGTCGCCAAAGAAATATTGCGCTGGCCAAGTTGCGTGGTTGCCGCACCACAATTGCTTGAGAATTACCCATTACCACGCTCACTAGATGAGCTGAGCAAAGTCCCCTGTATTACCAGCCTATCTGTATTACAAGGCATGCCATGGCGATTTAAACAGCAACAAAGCATTCAAGTACAATCAAGCTACAAGGTTAACAGCGGAAATATTGCCAAGGCCGCCGCCGTAAAAGGACTTGGCTTTGCTATATTGCCTATTCACGCATGCAGAGCAAACATAGACAACGGCTCTCTGATCAAAATTGATCTAAACTTCGAACCAGAAGATCTTGTGTTATACGCATTTTATTCAGGAAAGAAATTTCCTCTTGAGAAAGTCAAAGTATTCTTGGAACACGTACGGCGGGGCCTTATTAGTTTGGAATAATATGTAGTTGAATATCAAACCAATAAGCTATTCCCTCACTAGAGAAGTAAGTAAATTATTGATCACTTATACTAGTTAAAATAGTTTATATCTGCATTACACACAAGAAGTCGACAAGGAGTAAAAAATTAACAACCCGTTGTTACATTATCGACAACCGCAGGCTCTGTTTCGCTACAAGCTTCCGTATACTTTGCATAACATACTTGTTCATCCCAGCCGACACTTAAGCTATAACAATCAACGTCTGATTTATCTTCTGTAAAGATTTGAATACCATCGCCAGCTTCTAAATTAATAAGCTCCGCCATATCATAACTCTCAGGACCGCAGCTTGAAGACTCACTAATAGACTCAGGATAACCATACCAGACTTCAATAGAGCCAATATTGGTACTAACACACCCTGTTCTTTCTAATTCATCCTCGATTTGCGCTTTCAGGTGAACCATATCAGACAAGCTTTTCATAGAACCTCCAATCCCCTCTATCACCGATGCTTTGGTATCTGACTGTAAATCTATATATTTAGGTACTGCTGTAGCAGCTAAGATACCAAGAATAACAATGACTATAACTAACTCAATAAGCGTAAAACCATTTTGTTTTTTCATAAATAAACTCTTTTTCTATATCTTTTAATATCTTAGTTTATTTTCAAGATAGGACAACGAAGGGGGACCGAGTAAGTTAATACAAGTTCCGATTTAAGTAGCTAGTATACATTCACTAAACAGATGTATGGTACGCTTTTGATAACCATTCAATAACATCTCCATCAACGTCAGATATACTCTTGAGCTGTATTCTATGAGTGCACATAGTACCAAATGGCCCAGAGTCTTCTAAGCACCCTTGTACTTCAACACCTTTGAGCTTCAAGCCCAAATCAATTCTTGTTTTAGTTGCTGGCTTAATTAAAGCAAACTGTTTTTTTCTGATTAAACTAACACTGCCTTTTTTGGGCGTAATGACAATATCGTCACCGAAGTTTTTTATTGTAGCGAGCAACATTTCATAAATAGGCTTTAGTAATTCTTTACCACTGTATTGATTTGAAACTAAATCTTCAGGAACATTAACTTTTTCTTTAGATAAAGTGACAATTGTATTCGCAAAACCATGTGTAACACCATGCGCTGTTTTTAAAAACTTTACAGCCATTGAATGTTTTTCAAAGCTCTCTTTTTCCAGTATTTTCATCCATTCATCTAATTTCTTACCTGTTTTCTCAGGCATATTTTCAATCATTGTTTGTAACGACTTATCCATATAATCCACCTTCTGATTCGAAAAATGCCTCATTAAGAGGAAAACTATTAGTTAACCTGAACTCTGGATAAGCAGCACTTACTCAATATTCCCCTTTATTCCATTCTCAGCGTTAAAACGTCGATAAATAACCCGTTATTCATAAACGTTTTGTCTTGATAATCGAATAAATTGAAACATTGATAGCGTATATCGCTACTTCAACGTGTAAATTTCATTCTTAACAACCGTAAGCTTTTGTTTTTACTTAAACATTAAGTACTCATTATCCAGAATTCAGGTTAGTTAAAATAAACAGCGAAACGGAACCGAGTCAAGGGTAACTTCACGTTACCTACTCGTATATAGACTAGCAGCACATAGCTTACCAGGGACGATTTTAATTCATTTTCTGTGGATAATATCAACTTAGCGCACAAGACTTTACTAAATTTACCCAATATCGCAGGCAGAAACTCATCATATTTGCTATGACCTTTTGAAATATGCAGACGACATATCTCAATTTTCAAGGTCAGCTTATGAAAATACTCATGCTCGCAATTATCGACAGTACAATAGCGAGCTCTGGAACTATTTTTGCTCGGTAGGTTAATAATAGTATGAGTAATAACGTCGCTATGGTAAACGCACCAAATAATAGCGCAGGACCAATAGACCAACCATACATGTCGACACTTATATAACCTGTAAACAACAGCAATAGCCAAGCAAATGGCCTAAAAAATCGCACTGCAAGGATAGAAATTTCAGACTCTAACACCTGCTCCCTATGTTTAGTCATGGCCAAACAAAATAGCACCATGGTAGAAAAACTTAAGCTGGTTAACACTAGCATTAGCACTTTTCCTTATTTGCTTGTGGCAATGGCAGTAGGCTGTCATTTGTCACTTGTACTGAAGGATGATCTCTCTTTTCTATCACTATCTTATTATTTACTCGTTTGCTTACCTGTTTATTTCTCTGCGCGCTGGTTTTATTACTTAACTGCGGCGATGTCATTTTATAAGCAGCAAAAGCAAAACAACTACTAACAACCAATAAGGTTAAGTCAAATCCCGCTAAATTCCAGTCTTGATGGTGAAGACTGTTTAGCAGGTGCTTATCCGTGGTAAAAGCATTCACTATTGGTAACATAAAGTAGAGCAAAGCTGCAAAGAGTAATTGTTCTGACCAAGCTTGCTTTGCCGTTCTAAAGGCAGGATATATTAATAATACGGCCCAGCTAATAAACATTATATTAGCTTCCCAGTTAATTCGATTAGCCATATCAAGAGGCAACAAGCGGTTAGCATAAAAATAGCTGGCAATAGCTATAGGTAAACCTACAATCGTGCCAATATTAAGCTGCTCAACAAGGCGATAACCAAAGTCAGGTCCATTGGCCTTTTTCATTTGTTTAGGTTTGCGTTTAGTTGTCCACAAAATCAATCCTGAGGCAATCATAGCCGTACCTATAAGACCAGTGAAGAAATATATCCAACGGGCAATAGGGCCAGCAAAATGCCCCTCATGTAAAGAGAAGAAACCATTGTGAATTATGCCCGCACCAGTATATTTATTAATTTTTACCGCGATAACTTCCCCTGTAATAGCATTTATAGTGACTTCATCATCAGGGTTATAAGTTATATCAGTTTCGTGCCGTACAAAGCGTGCGTGGGCATTAATATCATCGGCTGCAAACATTTCTACATAACTGAGTTCATCTGCATGCCAGCTATTTTTTACTTGTTGGTATAGGCTTGAAACCTTTAACATATCACTTGGTTGCCTTGCACTATCTAAATGAGTGCTACCTGGGTATATCTCATTAAGCATTTCGTCAAATTCTTCATCGTTGATCTGCAAGTTTGTACTGAGTACCATATAAGTAAACAGAAAAAATAATAAGCCGCTATAGGTAATCATAAAATGAAATGGCAGCGCAATCACACTTAACACATTGTGAATATCTAACCAGCCAAGTAAGCCTTTTTTAGCTCTAAAGGTAAAAAAATCAGTGAATATTTTTTTATGAATGACAACGCCGGTAATAACCGCAAGTAACATTAACATGCTACAAAAGCCGACAACCCAATAACTAATACTGGTGGATAAATAATGTAAACGATAATGCATTCGATATAGTAGTTTACCGCCACCTGTTGCCCTGCTGGCAACCGCTTCGCCCGTAAGAGCATCTAATACGGTTATTTTATATCGACTTCCTTGTTTACCTGAGTCTACGAGATGTCGCCAACCAACTCGTAAATTTTGATCACGCGCATTGGGTAACATAATATCCCACTCATCAACCCCTTTTGCATGTTTATTTAGGTAAATTTGTGCAGTATCAAGCAGTTTTTCGGTACTTACCTCATGTGCGATAAAGGGTCTTTCTGGCTCCATCCAACGAGTAATTTCTTGATAGAAATACCCTAAACTGCCGGTTAGAAACATGAAAAATAATACCCATCCAACCACTAGGCCAACCCAAGTATGAAACCACTTCATTGATTGTCTAAAGTTATCTTTCATTAGCTTGACATACCATTTAGCTTCATCAATAACCAAGTTGCGACAGCAACAAGAACGGTTAATTTAATCAAACCTAACCATACCTTTGTTGCCGTTGATACTGAAAACACCCACATAGCAACACAGGCGTAAGTGATAAAAGTCAGCATCAAACCGATATGAATGGCTTGATACTTGCCAACACTACTCAAAAGTAACTGACTGATAAAAATTGAGTTCGCGGTCGCTAGGACATAACCACCTGTAATAGCGGCTAAAACTCGAGAGAACATCGACCAATAAGGACTACAAGCATTAAGTTTATTAACAAGGTAAGACACTATGATTCCATCACCGCATTGACAAGCGTATTATATGACACGATAAACAATAATTACCGCTTCATCTGCCTATTCTAAGACACAAAAATGTTACCCGTATGATACCAACAAGATGAACAAAAATCATTATCATTTAGCCAAGATGAATACCTCATAACTTTTTCTTGATCAATAATCATGTTTATATGTAATCAGCACAGCTAATTTGAATTACAGTCATGAAACCGACTCATTTGAGTGTTAGAATAGTGGCAGAATTATCCTATACCTGCCCATTGAGAATTTTGTGACTCTTCAAGAAAAAACAGTATTGTTATTCGATCTCGATGGCACCTTAGTTGATAGTGCCCCTGACCTTGCTTTAGCACTAAATAGAACTCTTAAAGATTTAAATAAAGCTGAATTTGATCAAAAAACTATTCACAACTGGGTTGGCAATGGTGCAAAGACTTTAGTTGAACGCGCATTATCTAGCTCATCAGACATAAATGAACAATTAGAGCCGGCACTTATAAATGACGCATTAGGAATTTTTTTACATCATTACCAAAATGGTTTATGCATCGCATCAACCTTGTATAACGATGTAAAAGAAGGCTTATTTATTTTAAAAGCCTCAGGTTTTCGTTTGGCGATTATAACCAACAAACCTGAGGCTTTTGTTCAACCTATTTTATCTGGTTTAGGCATAGGAGGACTCTTTGAAATTATTATTGGCGGCGACACTTTAGCACAGAGAAAGCCACATCCAGCGCCGCTAAACTATGCCTTAGAACAACTTAACGTTACTGCCCAGCAATGCTTGATGATTGGCGATTCAAAAAACGATATCTTAGCAGCTCAAGCCGCCAACATAGAGAGTGCCGCTTTAACCTATGGCTATAATTATGGTGAAGATATTAATAAATATAAGCCACAGTGGTGTTTTGATAGCTTTACTGAGCTGCTAGCCGCACTGAAGCGATAGCTGCTCTTATTTCTGGCTAATGCTACTCTGATGCTAGCTCACGCTAGTGAACGTTTTAGTATGGTATCTATAAATTTTTTGCTAATGCGCTAGGATAATCACGTTCTTTAGCCAACATTATCGCGCGCGCGGTGACTTCCTCAGCAGAGCACTTTTGACTTACTGGGAAATAATGTTCGGTTAGGTAATGACCCAACTCTACTTTTGAAACTAATTTACAATCGGTTAGATTCTTTAATATTGCATCTGCTGCTGCCAAAGCAGAAGACGCTTTAACAATTTCCGTACGCGCATAATGTTGACCATAAAAAGACACATCCGCTGCACGTAAGTCGGCATTTTCACCGGGAATCTGTTGCGCGCCAAAGAGTGGTTTTGCCGCAACATTTGCCGTATGAAATGCAGGAATAAACTGAGCAATGTGTTCAATAGACCCCAACGTTCGATTATTTACTAATTGTGCTGGCCACTGTTTGTCAATTTTTTCAATAAACTTAGGTGCTAATTTTGGCTGAGCGCTTTTTTGACAACTAACCACCAAACCTTGATCAAACAAGGTAATATCTTGAGTCATACCATGTAGCTGAAAATAGCCATTAGGGTAAGGCGTTAATTGTGCCATACCTTGGGGTGTACCACGCTCACCATAAAATACAATCTCAGGCCATAAGCCTTGGCATTGTGGCCAATGTGCTATATAAGCCGCCTTAAATTCCACCATACGTTTACGCTTAGCACTAACCATGTCATCAATTTCGCCACTTTTAAAACCACAGGCATTAATAACATAGTCAAAATTCTGATGGCTGATTGCTTGATTACCTTGATCTTGAGTCGATACTTGCCAGGCTGAATCATTTTCTTGTTGAGTAATGGCAATTACTTGCTGGTTAGTTTGTAAGTGACAGCTAGATAAACGCTCTATTGCTAGACTCGCAATGGCAGCAAAACGAAATGCAGACAAGCCGTATTCTTGCACTAATAACACGGGAAATTTAATCCGATCTAAGTCAACATTTTGTGCAAATGAAATAAGCCAATCACTGTCTGTAGTTGCTTCATTAGGTATTACTTTACGACGTAAAACATCAAGTTCAGCACGAGAGTAAAATCGAAAATAATTTTTAGGATCACCTAATACCCTATTTTTCTCATCTTGGTCTATTAGCTCTGCATAACTATTTCTAAGCTTTTCTAAACGAGGTAAGAGATCTTCAGGACTGCCTTTATCTGTGATAGGTAACGCAATCACAGTTGGACGCACATTGACACTATGAGGGTAAACTCTCACCGTAGCTATGGACTGCTGTAATAACGTCAGACATTGCTCATCACAGATTTCGCGATACAGATTACCACCAGCATGTAAATGACAAATTGGTGGGCCATTAACTAAACTAGGGCCTTTCTCTATTAGTGTGGTATCTAAGCCTAATTCAGCAAATCGCAAAGCAATAGTAGAACCTGCAACGCCACCACCAATAATGGCCACTTTTGCTTTTGAACTTAGCAACGGTTGGTATGCTGATTGATTTACTTTTCTTGCTTGAGCTTTATTCATAAACTAGGGTACAAAAATACTTTCATAATGGATATTTTACTACCCTATGCAGTAATTTCGAAGTGACAACACGTAAATAATTATTATTCATATGTGTCTTTCTTTTTACAGCGGGTAAAATCAGCTTTAATTACCCCTAATGATTAAGTGTTATCACTTTTTAATTGCTGCTGATGATATTGCTCAATACAACGGTTACAAATACAGGTTGTTGCCTTGAATTGGGCAGGAAGTTGCGCTAATAATGCCGCTGGTACCTTGCTAGCCATACACCAGCAACCTTGTGGTGATTGAACATCGCAGCGATTACTTTGCTGACACAAGGGGCAAATACTGTCATCTACTTGTGTAATCATTGCCTGTGAATTTTGGTGGTTAAAATAATATCCATCATAATAGCAAAGTATAAAGCTCAGGCATAAAAAAACGACACGAAGGTCGCTTTAGCCATACACTCAATTTATAAAATAAAAAGAGTGATTAAGCTGAAAACTCATCTGCTTTAGTTTTACGGCTTTTAGCCATAAAAACTAACGCTAATAACATAAGAAATAATGTTGTTGGCTCTGGTACGCTAGTCGGACGGTCAACACTTACTACACCCTCAACTACATCATTGGCACATGACATAGCCCAACTAAAAGCTAATTGTGATGCATTTTGAAAGGCATCAATACCATTTACATTAAAACTAAAGCTAATCAGGTCATAATTATCACGATTAGGACCCGTATTTTGTCTATCAACTGACCAGGCACTTTGTTGACCTGTACCAACAGTATTACCTGCTACAACTTGACCTTGCTGTACTTTATTAGAGTTATTATGAAATTCTTTCGCACTTACCGTTGAATCAATTTCAGTAAAAGTACCGGTATTGTTCCAATGATTTTGACTGTAATACTGCGTACGTTCTCTATCAGCATCCGATAAAACAAAAGCGTAATCAAATGGAGAGTTTGCACCGTCAGTGCCAATAAGAAGATCACCTAAAACGATATTACCATTTCCATAACCAGTACTATATTCATTATTGTAATCAACGAAATTAGTATAAATATCGACGGTAATTAAGCCATCATTAGCCCATTTAACATCCATTTTATCAATTTCGTACTTCCAACCACCAAAAGCATCACCATTAGCATCATCAATCGTTGTATCAACAAGAAAATCAGCAGAAAATACAGTGGCAGATGAAAATAAAGCTGTTATTGCGAAAATTTTAAATACATTTTTAATTAAAGTCATAGTCTTTACACGTTATCGCTTTGAGAGTTAATTAGAAGTTAAAGCGCTATTTTAGGCAGATTAACCATTTTCATATGTCTAAGCAATATTCATTCCAATAATTCAATGTCGCCATTTAACAACACCTTAGACATAGGGATTTGTTGAGTATATCAGGCTAGTGTTTTCTATTGTAAAAAAATCTGACAAATGTGGTGAAAGTTATTATCTATCTTTTCAAATAAATATTTATTAACTAAGTAACTATCAGTGTTACTATTTTCACAATGAGTACCTTAATAGGCTTTCACTCAACAAATATTGTAAAGCACCTATGATAACGAAAAGAGGGTGCATAGTTACCATAAAGCAAATAATTAAAATCGGTATAACATGAATATAAAACATAGCTTACTTGCTGCTCTACTCTCTTTATCCTTTGTTTCTAGTCTAACTTTGGCAAATGAAAACCTTAATGCCAATTATGAAAAAGCCTTAATTGCTTTTCAAAATGACGAATTTTCCAGCGCGATTATTCATTTAAAAAACATCATTCAAGATAACCCAACACACATGCCATCGCGTGTATTAATGGCACAAATACTTATCACCCAAGGTAATGGCGCTGCAGCACAGATAGAACTCGACCGAGCAAGAGACGGTAAAGTCGATAACGACCGATTAATTACCTTGTACGGGCATGCTTATATTCTACAAGGCAAATATGATGATGCGCTAAAAGTGGCCCAATTGGGTCAACGCACAGGGAAAATTGAAGGTGAGCTATTACTTATTAGAGGACAAGCCTATATAGGTAAAAAACAGTATAGGCTTGCTGATAAAGCTTTCATTGCGGTATTAGCTTTAACACCAAAAAACCAATTAGCTTTACTCGGCAGAGCACAAATAGCATTGCAAGAATCAAACGTTAAACAGGCATTGGATTTTATTGAATTATCACTAGCTAGTGTAAAACCATTCCTTAATGGTTGGATATTGAAAGCTAAAATATTACACCGCCTGGGTGATCGACAAGGAGCATTGCTTGCAATAGATCAAGCATTAACAATTGACAACAAACATTTATCAGCTCGCTTAACTAAAGCAATGTTACACATTGAATTGAAAGAATATCAACTCGCCATTCCCCATGTAGATTACATTCTTGCAGAAATCCCAAATGAACCAAGAGCCGGATATTTAAAAGCTATTATCAATGCCAGCTTACCTAGCGATGAACAAAGTGCTTCTGATAGTAATAAGCTAGCAGAGGTAATAACCACATTATCTGCGGTACCACCGGAGGTAATGAGAAATACACCTGATTATTACTTTTTAGCGGGACTAACCAATTTTAAGTTTGGTAATTTAAACGATGCGCATCGTTACCTACGCCATTATCTTAAATATGTGGAGTATGATATTGATACAGTACGCATGTTAGCGAGTATAGAAATACAACAAGGAGATTTAAATTCGGCCCGCCATTTGCTAACAAAAACCAATCTTGTCCGCCCCGGTAACGCTGATATCCTGACATTACTTGGTTTAACATATTTACAATTAGAAGATAGTGCTAAAGCGCAGTTTTACTTTGAAAAGGTTGTTGATAGTTACCCAAATTCTACCGTAAGTATAAGTAACTTAGCGCGTAGTAAAATGCAGTCAGGTGATTATATCTCAGCCATAGAAGCATTATCTGCCATTAAAGACAATGAAGTTAATGGCACACAAATAAAATTACTCCTTATTGACTCTTACCAAAAAACAAAAAAATATCCTTTAGCTATTAAAATAGCCAATACCTTGATTGAAGAATTCCCTGAAGATAGTTTTTTTCAACAACGTTTGGGTATGTTGTATGGCTTAAACAGACAACTCCCTCAAGCGAGAAAAGCCTTTGAACAAGCCCTTGTATTAGATGAAAAAAATATTATTGCGATGGTGCATTTAGCACGTATGGATAATATTGCTGGTGATTTTGATAAAGCTCTCATTTTTTTACAAACTAAATTAGCCTTATTTGATAAAAACATACTATTAATGACCGAAATATCTGATAGTTACCTATTTAAAAAAGACATTAAAAATGCACAGGTTTGGATACAAAAGTCCTACGCACAAGATCCAAATGATTTTTATGTGGTGCTAAAATTAAGCCGCATATTGGTTAAACAAAACAAAATTGACGAGGCTATTGATTTAATTGATGAATTTATTGGTCACAATCCTAAAGAGCCACAAGCGCTGTTAACAATCGCCAAATTGTACCAACAAGAAAATAAGCACGCACAAGCGGTACTGGCATTACGAGATTATGTTGAAAAGTCTCGTCATAAACCTAAAGCACTTATTCTTTTAGCGAAAGCAAAATTGAAAGCTAAAGATAATGCTGGTGCAATAAAGTCCTATAAAAAAGCAATAATAGCCGATGACAAATACTTACCAGCCTACTTAGGTCTTGTTAACCTGACTATTAAAAATAAAAATGCAGGTTTCTCTTTAAGCCTGATCTCATCTATTGCCAAAATGACAGAAAGCGCTAGCTTAACAGCCGCATTAAAAGGTGATCTCTACCTTGCACTCGGTGACAATAATCAATCCATTAAGTTTTATCAAGATTCCTTAAAAACCTCTGACCAAAAACAAGCCGTGTTAGGTTTGTATCGTAATTACAAGCAACAAGATAAGCTGAATAAAGCAATCCAACCATTGAAAAAATGGTTAAAGAAATACCCCGACGACATGTTGGTAGCTATCGCACTTGCCGATAGTTATAAAGGTAGTAAACAATTACAAAAGTCTGCAGGTTATTACCAAGTATTAATAAAAAAACTGGGGCCTTTACCTATTTTATTAAACAATGCCGCCAGTGTTGAATTTACCTTAGGAAACACAGGTAAAGCTAAGCAATATGCACAACAAGCCTATAAATACTTACCTGAAAATGTCGCGATTATTGATACCTTAGCTTGGATTAAAAGCCGATTGGGTGAGCATAAACAAGCAATTGCTTTATTTCGTATAGCACTGACAAAAGACTTTGATAATGCAGAAGTTAAATATCATATTGCTGTAACCCTACATGCTTTATCAAGAAAAGTAGAGGCTAAAAAGTACTTAATTGAAGCAATTGATAGCGAGCAAAATTTTCCAGAGAAAGCCCAAGCAAACACTCTGCTAAAACAATGGTAAAGTTAGCTCAAGGCAGGTGCATATTGAAAAATGAGCTTGTGAGGAATAGTTGCTACCATTTAATTAAGCTTAATATCTTTGTCATATAATAAATGAAGCATTACCACTTAGAACTTACCAACAACAACTCATTATATGGTGAAATTTTTACTACATTACACGGTCTTTTAAGCAAGTAACTCACTAAGACCGTAATGAAATGAATATAAAAAGTAAAATTAACTTAACAATAAGCAAGGTAATAGCGATAATCACTTCTTCGCTATTACTTTTATTAACCAATAATGCTTTTGCTAATCAAAAGATTGAGGTTGGCCCAGAGCTAGGTAAACCCGCACCAACAATCACTGTAATTGATACTCTCCAACAACCTGTAAATATCGGACAACTCAGTGGTGAGCAAGGATTAATCATTTTATTTTTCCGATCAGCTGATTGGTGCCCATTTTGTAAGCGCCACTTGATTGAATTAAATAATCATGCTGAGCAGTTCCGCAAATTAGGCTATGGCTTAGCAGCCATTTCTTATGACAGCACCGCTGTTTTAAAAACATTTTCTGAGCAAAAAAACATCCGCTTCCCACTATTATCTGACCAAAATGTAAAAACGATGTCAGCTTATAATATTGTAAATAGTAAATATGCTGTCGGAGATGATAATTACGGTATTCCCTACCCAGGCGTCGTAGTAATTGATAAAACGGGTAAGGTCGTTGATAAGCACTTTTTCAAGGGATATAAAAACCGTGTTAAGTTTTCAGATCTTTACTTGCAGCTAGTAGATAATATCTAGCAAGTAACAGCTAACCATAATTAACCCGATGATATATTATTGCCGTTTTATGGTTAGCTATATAAAGCACTATCAACAAAAGCCTGCGTGAGTTGCTGATATAACTTATCTATTGTCGGCCGCTCTGTGGTATTTTCAAATAACGTGGTATGTACTTCAGCTTTGACCCGTTCGGTTTTCCCTGACACCTCATAACATAGGTTTACTGGCTTTATTATCTCAGCTAATAACACATCAATAAGAATAAAGGCCTGAGCCAACACTATTTTACCGCCACCTTTTTTTAAAATGACTCGTTGAGCGGTACCGACAATTTTTTTACCATTAATGTTGATATTATAGTCACCATCACAGTAGGAAAAATCGGTAGCGTGCACTTGGCTTTGCAAATTAAATTGACGAAAGAAACTATGCAAAACTGTACATAGGTTTTCATAAGCTTGCGTGATTGAGTAAGGCGCACTATCGGGCCAAATATATAAGTGAGATAAGTTAATAACACCCGCACATTGTGGTACTGGCGCCCCACCTGTTTTTCTTGAATGTAACAACCAACTTTCAGCTGATAAAGTTTGAGTTAGTTCTTCAGATGCTGACCACTTTTTACCTGCTGGTAATACTAAAGTAGCTTGTTTTGCTTGCCAGAGCATCAAACATTGCTTGAACTGCCCAGACTGTATTTGAGTAATAAGGTTGGTTTCTTTATCAAATACATTAGCAACAGAAATTTGTTTATAACGTAGTAGTTTGTTGCTAATCATTTAGACTTCTTATGTCGTTTAAAATAATAAGTTATCGATTTATTTTAGGAGTCTTCTTCATGCATTTGACCATCAATCAGCATCATTTGCTCCGCAGACTTTTCATCATGCTTAGCTAGGCAATAACTACCATTAAACATATTTTCCAAAAAAATACTTTCACCTTCACAGGTTTGTAATTGTTTTAGCACTTCTGGTGGAAGTTCAACTCCTAAACCAGTGCCAACTGCCTGTATTTTAAGTTCAATCATAATAAGACTCCAAATTAATTACCAGAAATATCAATTACACATTTCATGCCTTTATCTATAAAATCATAGCTGGCTTTTTTATGAGCAACAATAATGATTATTTATCCTGAACTTTAGATAATCAATACTTGATATTTAAAATCTACAAATGAACAACAACACACAGTCAAAAACCTCCCCGCTCACAGGAATTACAATTTTTAACATATTAGACAAATTATAACAGGATAGTGTTAGTGTCTAACTTCACGTTTTACTGTAGCATACAGACTTATTAACTTATGATGAAAAGTAATAAAAAACAAAGCCTAACACTATACATACGTGCAATTTAATTAACAAACAATGATTTATTGTTTCACTATTTTGCAGCGACATAATAACAGCGAAGAACAGTTTTGTTTTCATTCAAAATAACGTAAAACTACTGTATTTTTACAGTCTCAATCTAGAATAGATTTAAGTAGTGCTATTCGCCATAAGCAACCTGTTAATTAACAACCTTAAGGGTAAACCATGAAAACAAATATTATTGCATTAGCTATCGCCACCACATTAATGCCTCTAGCGGCTTTTGCAGGCAGTGGTCACGATAACGTTTCTGATGAAGTTATTGCCAAGCAACGTGCTATGTTAGAAAAAAATACTGCGGGTAAAGGCTTTGGTCCACAATCACCACGTGATATTGACTCTATCAAAGGAACTAATGCTCGAATTTTTGGTGCTGCCCCAGCTTACACTGATATGAACCTTTGTAATATTCACTTTCATAAAAATGCGGAGCATAAAGGTGGCGAATTCTCCAAATATGCTGGTAATGGTGATGGTGCTGGTTATCAAAGTGGCTTTGTTTATTCAGGTAAATTAAGCAGTGCTGAAAGAAACAAAGTAAATAAGGATATCTGCCCTAGCCCACACGGTGGTTTATTCCCAGGTGACACTATTGAAGTGCATTATGTTCATTCAAGTGCACAAGCAGAGCCGGGTCACACACTAGGCGCTTGTTTAGGTGATGCAATCACAAACATACAAGCACGTGTTGAAACACAAGTTTACGTATTAGTTAACGATAAAAATGCTTTAGATTTTAGTAAGCTGACCAAACATGCCATTGTTAATGGTAAACACCAAGCGCTTAATATTCCAAATAATACTGGAACCCCGATTCAATATAGTGGCTCGACCACTGGCCCAAGCTACAATGAAAAAGCATCACCTTTCCAAGTTTCTTGGAGTGTTCGCCCTGAAGTAGCGAAAGTGAATATTGAAACAGTAGGAGAGTGGTGTAAAGGTAATGCCTTTAAAGAAGACCACGCTCACGGCGTAAGAAACCTAGTAATAAACCCTAAATTACTTTCTGCTAAATAGTACCTATAACGCTCATAATTGTATAAAGGGGAACATTGAGTAAGTGCTGCTTACCCAGAATTCAGGTTATTTAGTAATAAAATGGGGAGTACATTATGCACTCCCCATTGTTGTTTTGGTGATCCGATATGTTCTAATTAATTCCCTGAATAGCTATAACCAAGGCCTCACCTTAGTTTTATACTCAATGAATTCATCTTTAAAGATTTTAGTTAATGCTCGTTCCTCTGGCATTACTTGAAATCGCTGAATAAAAGCAATATATCCAGCAATAAAACCAATTCCCCAAACTGTGCCAATGAAACTTGCCCAAGCTAATAAAAATGCCACAAAACCAACATACATAGGATTACGGGTAAATTGATAAATACCCGAAGTCACTAGAGCACTAGCTGTATCAGGCTTTAATGGGTTGATGGTTGTTTTCGCTAATCGAAAAGAGATTGCTCCCGATAACGCAAAGAATATTCCTACTGAGACAAAGCCAAAAACCAGCGAGTATCTTATGGTCTCGGCTAACACTAGCGTGCTGGTGAACTTACTCAGCCACCACATACTCGCGGCAGCTATCACCGCAACTAATGGTGGTGGTATCTTATTTTCTAGAAATTTCATTATTATCCTTAATCAGTGAACTAATATCCAAGTGGTGTACTAATGCTAGGTGTTGTCAGCTTGTAACACTATCACTTGTAGTTTTTCCACGGCTTGCTCAGGTGTAATACCATGTGACTTTTCGGCTTCGGTAATTGCAGTAACCACAGCAATACTCTCTACCCCCGTTGCAGCAACCTTGTCTGCGCGATCAAGGTTTATACCACCAATGGCAACAACTGGGATCTGTAAGGCTTTATCAGCAGGCCTTAAACTCAATACTTGTACTAAATTATCTATTCCTTGAATTTGTCCTGTCATATCTTTGGTTTTGGTTGGGAAAATAGCACCAATCGCTAAGTAGGACGGTTGTAGCTGCTGTGCTAATAGAAATTCATAACAACCATGAGTACTAATACCTAAACGAACACCCGCACGTTGAATAGCGGCAAGATCTGCATCTTGCAAGTCTTCTTGGCCTATATGTACGCCATAAGCGCCGTGTTTAATGGCTAACTGCCAATAATCATTAATAAATAAACGTGTGTCATAACCTTTCGCTATTTCAACCGCGGCAATAATGATCTGCTCTAACTCATCTGCACTGACATTTTTAACCCTAAGCTGAATTATTTTTAAACCTAAAGGTAATAAACGTTTTAGCCAGTAAAGGGAATCAATAACAGGATAAAGCCCCAGCTTTTCCTCATTCAAATCAAGAGAAGCAAAGGTCGTTAAATCATGATATTGCAGGCTAAGCTCATCAATGACTGTAGGGAAGTTACTCGCTTTGGCAGCGGTAAAAGACTGTTCAAAGGCACCATAATAACTATGTTGCTGTTTGGTGCTTATTGCTTGTGATACCGCTAAACCTTGATTGATATAGGCTTTAGTTTGCGTGAAAGCATCACGCATCAAATAACCAAGCGCCAAAAATGATGCTAATGCAGTAGCAAAGCTACAACCACCGCCATGACTATAATGGGTATCTAAACGAGGTGAACAAAGCTGATAACTAATTACATGGTGCTGTTTTTCTTGGTTATCTTGTTTTTCATCACTTAATTGATTGAGTTGGTGATAGCAATAATCACTCGCTAAAGTATCATTATTTTTACTATGGCCACCTTTAACGATAATGCTTGTAATCGAGAAGTTATGATAGATTTTCTTCGCTAAAACTTCCCCCTCATAATCCCCTACTAATTCAGCTAAACTTTGTGCTTCCATTAGGTTAGGAGTAATCACGTCAACCTGTCGTAATAAGGATGTTAATTGCTCTAACGTTAGCGCATTAAAGCTACCACCAACACTTGCTTGACCAACTGGATCATAAACGACCAGTAAGTTGCTATTTCCTTGCTTAGCTTGCGTTATAACTTGTCTTAACCAATCAACTTGTTCAACATTAGCAACCAAACCTATTTTAATAACCGCTGGTGGTTTATCTTCAATCAGTACATCAAACTGTTGCTGTAAAATATCAATAGAGACAGGGTTTACTGAGATCAATTGTGATGAGTTTTGCACTGTATTGGCGGTAATCAAATGACAAACTTCAACACCTAAGCCGTGGCCGGTTTTAATATCTGCCGCTATACCTGCTCCACCAGAGCAATCACTGCCAGAAATAGTCCAAATTATTGGTTTTTTGTGTATTGTCATTTTAAAAATTTCTTTAAAGGTTAACTTATTGAGTAGTGCTAAGTGAGACCACAAGGCGCGGTAAGTCCTTCCATGGACGCTCTACACAAGCATTCCTGCTTGTGAAGCTTGTATAATCGCTTTAGCAACACTCAAATGGCTTCATCAGTGTCGTTTCTGTTTTAACTAAAACTAATACCAATTCCATTAAATTATTGCCCACTTGTGCTGGTTAAAATAACCCAAGAATTCGTTGCTCTCAATTCCAATAGCCAGCTATTGCTCAATCGAGCGCCTTACCTTGATTTATTTTTCCTTCGCACAACAAGATCACAAACTTAATGGAGTTGGTATAACTTACTAGTGAATTACATTACTTGAAGTTGTAAGGTCAAATTACAAGGAAATAGCACGGAGTTGACGTTAGTCAATGAGTACTTTTAACGCCTTAATTTGGCATTACAGCAATAAGTAATTTAATTCTGGTGCCAGAAGGGTGTATCTAGAGTGGGTGTTGATGGGTGAGCAGTCTGCCTTTGCTCCATTACACCTGCCACATATCCTTGCTCACCTGCTTGCAATGCTTGACCAAACGCTTTCGCCATTAATACCGGGTTGTCTGCCAAGGCTACTGCACTATTAAGCAATACTCCGTCATAACCCATTTCCATGGCTAAACACGCATCCGATGGTTTACCAATACCAGCATCTAAAATAAGTGTTGCCTCAGGTAAACGCAAACGAATGGTTTCTAAATTATACGGGTTCATCAAGCCTTTACCAGTACCAATCGGTGAGGCCCAAGGCATAATTACTTCACAACCTAAATCATAAAGGCGCTGGCACAGGACTAAATCATCAGTACAATAAGGTAAAACTTTAAATCCATCTGCGATGAGTTGCTCTGTGGCATTAAGTAGCTCTATGGGATCCGGCTGTAAGTTATAATCATCGCCGATCACCTCTAACTTAATCCAATCCGTTTGAAAAATTTCTCGGCTCATTTTTGCCAAGGTCACCGCTTCTTTTGCAGTTTTACAGCCAGCAGTGTTAGGTAATAAGTGGCCATTGGTTTCGATAATGATCTCTTGCAGGTAGCGCCAAATCTGCTGACCTGCTTGCTCAGCTGGATTCTGGCGTTTAAGTGATAACGTCACTACTTGTGAGCCACTAGCCAAAATAGCTTGTTTCATCACCTGTGGAGAAGGGTACAAAGCGCTACCAATGAGTAAGCGACTATTAAGCTTTTGTCCATATATGTTCAACGACATTAAATTTAGCCTCCCTGAATAGGTTGTAAAACATCAAGACTATCGCCATTTGTGACCATAGTAGTGTCGTAATCTGTTTTACCAACAAAATCTCCATTAAGCGCGACAGCAAAGGTACTTTGTTGCGGCTCAATAAAGTGTAAAGTTAACGCCGAAGAGATACTGATATGTGTTTCAGTACCTAAAGGGTAGGCTTTTCCATTAATATGAATATTCATAGGGTTGCTCTCTTAAATTACTGCCTGGCAGCTTGGTTTTGCTAACATTTCCACTGGCAATAAATCAGTATAAGGTAAAGTGGTATTGCTATTGTTACCGGTAACGTTTAGTTGATTAGCAATAACCGCAAGCGTTTGCTTTAGCACAACTGGCGCAATTAAAAATCCGTGGCGAAACAAACCATTCACTTGAATAAGTGTATTTTGCACGGTGATTTTTGGCTGATTATCGCTAAATGCTGGCCTACATTGACTAACGTGTTGGCGGATATTAGCTTCTGCAAATCCAGGATGCACACTATATGCAGCACTGAGCAATTCCATTGCTGAACGTACTGTCATTGGTGCATCATCATCACTTTCAATTTCAGTCGCACCCACCACATAAAAGCCTTTGCCCTTGGGGGCAATATAAAGCTGGTATCTTGGGTGCATTAACCGTACTGGTCTTGAGATATTTACATCAGGGGCAAATAGCTGAAAAAGTTCACCTCTAACTGACCTTAAATCTGCCAGCGGCGCACAAACACTCGTACTATTTTTATCTGTTGCTCCAGTGCCACGACAATCAATCACTAAATCAAACTGTTTACTGTACTCAGTTCCCTCGTACATGTAACCGACAGAACTTCCATCGTCAGAAGTACGAATTTCAATGACTTTGCAGTCACTTAACCAATCAAGTGAATTAGGACTTTCAGCCTGTTGGCTTTCTTTTTCGAGTTGTTTACGTAGTGCGACTAATAAACGGCGATTACCCAACTGCCCTTCTTGAGGAAGATATAAAGCTTGGTTAAAACTACGGCCAATTTCAGGCTCCAACTCAAGTAATTCAACACGGTTTAGTGACTGTAACTCTTGCTCTGGATAGTTGTTTTTGAGGTGTCTCGCAAAACGTTGATAGTCACCTTTATCTTGCTCATGACTTACCATGATGGCGCCAGTTTGTTGAAAAAGAGTATGCTCCTCTAAACTGTCGAGCAAAGTAGGCCATAAGCGTAATGACTCAAAACCCATGCTAACGATATTAGGCTCACAATGAAGTGATTCACCCAATGGTGTTAACAAGCCAGCAGCAGCATAGGCTGCGCTTTTATGAGCAAGTTTATTATCTTTATCAAATAAAGTAATACTTACGTTTTGTGACTGTATATCGCAAGGTTGTTCAGTTTGGAACTGTTCACCTCGAAGTAAGGAAAGCGCGAGTAATCGCCCCATCAATCCTGCGCCAACAATGGCAATTTTCATTTTTTGCTGCCTAAAATCATAGTATCATCATGCGCAAAATATCTAATCTGGCATGACAATATTGTATGAAGAATGGTAAGACAATATGCATCCTGCATTGTCTACTAGGTAACTCTCATTATCATTCCCACGTAAACCACAGCGGGAATGATAAGGGTAAGCTAGTCAGCTAATTGATAAAGTTCGCTACCAGTAGCTTTAAACTCAGCAGATTTTTCTTGCATCGCTTTTTCAATAGCTTCGTCAGATGTTATCGTTACTGTCTCATCCAGCAATTGAATCTTGATCGCATTTTTATCAAGGTCCGCTGCATAATCTCGCACTTCTTGTGAGATCTTCATTGAACAAAACTTGGGTCCACACATAGAACAAAAATGTGCTACTTTTCCTGATTCTTGTGGCAAAGTTTCATCATGATAAGCTTTAGCCGTTTCAGGGTCTAAGCCAATGTTAAATTGATCGTACCAACGGAACTCAAAGCGAGCTTTAGACATGGCGTTATCACGAATTTGTGCACCCGGATGACCTTTAGCTAAATCACCAGCATGAGCAGCAATTTTATACGTCATCAAACCTTCTTTTACATCTTCTTTATTTGGTAGACCTAAATGTTCTTTTGGCGTTACATAACAAAGCATGGCGCAACCGTACCAACCAATATTAGCGGCACCAATACCAGAAGTAATATGATCATAACCTGGGGCAATATCAGTAGTTAGCGGACCTAAGGTATAAAAAGGCGCTTCACCACAGTGCTCAATTTGCTCTTCCATGTTTTCTTTGATCATATGAAGAGGTACATGACCCGGACCTTCAATAATGGTTTGCACGTCATGCTGCCAAGCAATTTTAGTTAGCTCACCTAAAGTATGTAACTCAGCAAATTGCGCTTCATCATTAGCATCAGCTACAGAGCCTGGACGTAAACCATCACCTAATGAGAAAGAAACATCGTATTGCTTCAATATTTCACAGATATCTTCAAAATGGGTGTATAGGAAGTTCTCTTTGTGATGTGCTAAACACCATTTCGCCATGATTGAACCACCGCGAGAAACAATACCAGTAACACGTTTAGCCGTCATAGGTACGTAACGTAACAATACACCAGCATGAATAGTAAAGTAATCTACGCCCTGCTCTGCTTGTTCAATTAAGGTATCGCGGAAAATTTCCCATGTTAAGTCTTCTGCAATGCCATTCACTTTTTCAAGAGCTTGATAAATTGGTACTGTGCCAATAGGGACTGGTGAATTACGCATAATCCATTCACGGGTTTCATGAATGTTACGACCAGTAGATAAATCCATTACTGTGTCAGCTCCCCACTTAGCTGACCATACTAACTTTTCAACTTCTTCTTCAATTGAGGAGGTTACTGCTGAGTTACCAATATTGGCGTTCACTTTAATTAAAAAGTTACGACCGATGATCATTGGTTCACATTCTGGGTGGTTGATGTTCACTGGAATGATGGCACGACCACGAGCAACTTCGTCACGCACAAATTCAGCGGTGATTTGCTCAGGAATGCTAGCACCAAAAGATTGGCCTTTATGTTGAAGTAGTAAAGTAGCATCTTTTACTTCTTCACGTTTTAAGTTTTCGCGAATAGCAATGTATTCCATTTCAGGGGTGATAATACCTTGGCGGGCATAATGCATTTGCGTAACGTTTTTGCCTTTTTTGGCTATACGCATTTGAGGTAAATGTTCAAAACGAATACTGTCAACACCTTCATCGGCAAGGCGTTGTTGTGCGAACTTAGAGCTATTAGACTCTAAAAATTCTACATCTCCACGATCATCAATCCATGACTCACGTAAGCGTGGAATCCCTTGGTGCACGTTAATTTCAACATTTTCGTCGGTATAGAATCCTGAAGTATCATAAACACATAACGGTTCATTTTTTTCATACACAGCATTGTCTTTAGTACCGCTCACCAAAGTATCAGATAAGGTGATCTCACGCATACCAACTTTAATATCGTGAATTTTACCAGGAACATACACTTTTTTAGAATTTGGAAACGATTGGTCAGAAACATTTTTTAAAAATGCTTCTGCCGCTTCACGTTTTTCACGACGTGTTTGTGGCTTCTTAGTTTGATTATTTGTAGCTTGGTCGCTCATGGTCGCACCTTGTTTTTGTTTTTCTGCAGCAAAGCAAGAAAAGAATAAAAATAGGCGGAGTTTTTCGCTAAAGAAGAGAGTAATATAGTGTAGTTTAACCCTAAATATCTGGGTTTAGTTGCTCTCTCTTGTTTCCTACGCAGATATTAATCTGATCAGGTTTTACGGATCCCGCTTACGCGATCTCAGCCTTTGGCACTCCGACAAGTATTGCACTTACTAATGTTCTTACCGAACAACATAATAAGCGCGGATAGATTCTAACGTGAGCTTAGCAGGCATAGCAAGCGCTAAAATAATAAGCACTACAAATCAGACCACTGAAACTCAGGCTACAAATAACCATTGCCTCTGTGAATAAGCTAGGTAATATGTGCAAAAACTTACCATAACATCCCACTATGAAGACTCCAGCATGTTAACAATATTATCTCCTGATACTTTTAAAACCATTCCTTGGAAAAACGGTTTAGGCCATACTACTGAGCTAGCGATTAGCGACGGTGGTTGCTTAGATAAATTTGATTGGCGACTCAGTATTGCTAGCGTCGTTAATGATGGTGACTTTTCAAATTTTGCTGGTTATCAGCGCAATTTAGTATTAATTGAAGGTGAGGGTTTAACACTAGATCACAGAAATGGTGATATTGATAAGCTAACCCAGCTACTTGATATTTCACATTTTGATGGTGCAAGTAAAACCCATGGTGCATTAGTTAATGGTGGCATTAAAGACTTCAACATTATGACCAACCAATTGTCATTTTCCGCAGAAGTTAACTGTTATGTTACTCAACAAAGTATCACTATAAATTTTTCAGCGGAGCGTTTAATTTTTGCTTATAGTTTGTCTGACGAAATGTTGATTAAAACAGCTGAAAATAACACAGTATCTGTTGGCCACTTAGCTAAATTTCAAGACAGAAAATTGTCCAATGATACAAAGCAAGTATCCGCCACCATCAGTGGAAAAAATATGATTATTATCGAATTAACGCCAACACATTAGTTTGTAATTTACAGTAATAAATTTTATATAATGTTTATGTAATCAAATAATTGTATGGTTACATAAAGCATTTACTCCGTGCCAATCCTCTAAGTCCTGATCAGGCTTCTCCATGCGAAATTTTGCATAAAGTGAAATTCCTTTTTGATCTTCTAAAACATCAACTTGAACGCCTTTATCACGAAGCAACGCTTCATTACCTGATGCATTAGTTATATCACCAATTACTACTCGATTTACTCCCCTCATATAAAGTAATGTAGTACAAATGTCACAGGGACTAAGAGTCGTAAATAGTGACGTTTGGCTGAAATCTATTCTACCAGCATCACGCATTGCCGATGTTTCGCCATGATTATATGGGTGGTCTTCTTGGATGAGGGTATTATGTCCTTTACCAACAATTTTTCTAGTCTGATTATCAATAATTACCGCACCTATCGGACAACCGCCTTCATTGTAGCTTTTTTCCGCTAATAAAACGGCAACTCGCATGACTTCAGCATCAGTAAGCTCTTGCTCAAAATAATGATCCATTAATACACTCAGACTCTGGGTGGGCATATGTGCGATAGCATTAAACACGGCCTCGCCTTTATTAGTTTGTTTATCAAAAAGGGGAGACATGTAGTATTCCTGTTAAAATTTTAATTTTTATAAGTTATATATGTTTTCCTAGAAAATTCAACAGTAAAACACCGAAAAATAGCTTAGTGGAATGCTCACACACCATCACACAAACCTTATTAAGTTAAAGCTTGCCTTTAAAATAATCCTGTATATACTACCAGTAATACTGTGTAAATTTACAGGCTAAAGCTATGATAGATTCAACTACCGAATTGCGTCCGCTGACTAAGCGACAACAACAAATTTATGATTTAATCAAAGATAAAATTAAAGAAACAGGCATGCCACCAACTCGTGCCGAAATAGCCAAGTTTTTTGGCTTTAAATCGGCGAATGCCGCTGAAGAGCATTTAAAAGCGCTAGCAAAAAAAGGCTATATTGAGATGCTTGCGGGCACTTCTCGTGGTATTCGCTTAGTTGAAGAGTTGCTTGAGCCTGAAGGATTACCACTTATTGGTCGAGTAGCTGCCGGTGAACCCATTCTGGCGCAAGAGCATGTCGAAGAACATTATAAATTGGATGGTGATCTATTCCACCCTTCTGCTGATTACCTGCTAAGAGTAAACGGCGAGAGCATGAAAAATATAGGGATAATGGACGGTGACTTACTTGCCGTACATCAAACCACGGATGTTAAAAATGGCCAAGTAGTTGTGGCTAGGGTTGAAGATGACGTTACGGTAAAGCGCTTTAAACGTGAAGGTAATGTTGTTTATTTACATGCCGAAAATGAAGATTTTGAACCAATAAAAGTCGATTTAACTAACCAACAATTTAATATTGAAGGCATTGCCGTCGGTATTATTCGCAGTGAGAGTTGGATGTAAAATCACAAAAAATTCTATAAATTATTACCGATAAATCAATGATAATTTACCGATATGCCATAATTACTTCTGCTAATACTATAAATTGGCTGTAATCATGGCTCTTTTGTTGCTCCATCTCAAAATATCCCTCTCTCTTTTTATACCCTTGTCTTAATTATTTCCTAAGTTTAGCAAAGCTACTTATAGCCAAGCCCGCCTTGATATTAGAGCTATTACTCCATTGAATTAAATAGCTTTTTTCTATTTCATTAGCTATAAATTATTTGACCTAGATCAATTTATAGCGTAATTCTATAAACAGTAACGCATACAAAACGAACATAAAAAGAATAAAAAGACGTCAATGCGCTAATCCTGTCACACTAGTTTACTAGTGCCATGCCTGATTACTATTTCACGTCGGTAATTAACCTGATTTCGGAATTAATTTGCCACAAATCGTTCTACATTGCGAAACCGTGGCTAAACCGATCTTTTGTTAGTGAATATTATTAAGAGCGATAATAAAAACTACAGATATTCAGTTCAGTGGTTATGAAGTACATTGCTGCACATCTGTTCTCTATGAATACCAAGAGGAGATGCCGTGTGGGGAAACATAAGCTATTTTGGCTAGTGTTGGTAAGCCTGTTTACCAATTCAGCCTGGGCAGATATGCAGTTAAACCTAACAAAAGGGGTTACTGCTGTTAGCCGAGATGTATATGATTTACATATGCTAGTGCTGTACATTTGTACTGCCATTGGTGTAATTGTGTTTGGTGCCATGTTTTGGTCCATTGCTTTTCACCGAAAATCTAAAAGGCCAAAACCTGCTGATTTTCATGAAAGCACTAAGGTCGAAATATTATGGACCGCCATACCTATTGTCATTTTAATTGCCATGGCAATACCGGCAACCCACACCTTAATCGCCATGGAAGACAACACCAATTCCGATGTGACCATTCAAGTTACTGGTTCCCAATGGAAATGGCATTACAAATATTTTGATCAAGACATCGAATATTACTCGGTACTTTCCACACCACGTGAACAATACCAAAACCAGCAAGAAGCGACAGCAACCAAAGGTGAAAATTATTTACTTGAAGTTGATAAACCTTTAGTTATTCCCGCCAATAAAAAAGTCCGCTTTTTAATTACTTCTGATGACGTTATCCACTCTTGGTGGGTGCCTGCTTTTGCCGTAAAGCAAGATGCCAACCCTGGTTTTATCAATGAAGCATGGACCAAAGTTGACAAGCCAGGTATTTACCGCGGCCAATGTGCCGAACTGTGTGGTAAAGATCATGGCTTTATGCCAATTGTAGTTGAAGTAAAATCCGCCGCAGATTATAACATTTGGCTTAGTGAGCAACAGCAACGTATCGCTCAAGCAGCCAGTGCTGAACAAGCTTCATTGAATGCCTCGATGTCAAAAGAAGAATTGATGCAGTTAGGTGAAACAACTTATACCGCTTATTGCTCTGCATGTCATCAACCTACAGGTTTAGGATTACCGCCTGCCTTCCCTGCTTTAAAAGGAAGTCCTGTAGCAACTACTGGCAGTGTCAAAAATCACATCAATATCGTCTTTAACGGTAAAGCTGGTACGGGTATGCAAGGCTATGGCAAGCAATTGAGTTTAAAAGAACTAGCTGCTGTAGTTACTTATGAGCGTAATGCTTGGGGCAATAACACTGGTGATCTCGTGCAAGCCTCTGATGTAAAGTCTGCTGTTGAAAACGCTTCTGTTGAAGGTACAACACAAAATACTCAAGCCCTCGCTAAAATTGAAACTACCGCTGAAGATGTAGTAGAAAAAGTGACAGCAGAAATACCCAGCGAGGATTTAACTAAAGTATATAGTCACGATGAATTAATGACTATGGGCGAACAAGTCTACATGAAAGCCTGTGTTGCTTGTCATCAGCCAACAGGCTCTGGCTTACCCCCAGCATTTCCCGCACTAAAAGGCAGTGTGATTGCAATGGGAGATGTTGCTGTGCATATAGATATGGTGCTTAACGGTAGTAAGAAAAATGCTGCCATGGCTGCTTTTGCCAATCAATTAACCAAAACCGAAATAGCCGCAGTTGTAACTTATGAGCGTAATGCTTGGGGAAATAATACCGGCGATTTAGTACAACCTGCAGCTGTTGATGCTGCTAGTGCGAAGTAGGGGCAAATAAAATGACTACAGACGTTATAGAACAAGATTCGCACGACGAACATCATGACTCAGAACATGACCATAAAATGACTGGCATAAAACGCTGGCTTTATACCACCAATCATAAAGATATTGGTACCTTATATTTGTGGTTTGCTTTTATCATGTTTCTAACGGGCGGCGCGTTGGCTATGGTTATTCGTGCTGAGTTATTTCAGCCTGGATTACAGTTAGTAGAGCCAGACTTTTTTAACCAGCTCACCACCGTGCATGGCTTAATTATGGTCTTTGGTGCCATTATGCCTGCCTTTACTGGTTTTGCTAACTGGATGTTACCTATGATGGTGGGTGCGCCAGATATGGCACTACCTCGTATGAACAACTGGAGCTTTTGGATTCTGCCATTTGCTTTTGCGATTTTATTAGGTTCATTCTTTATGGAAAGTGGCGCGCCGAATTTCGGTTGGACCTTCTACGCTCCTTTATCCACCACCTACTCAAATGGCAGTACGGCCTTCTTCGTTTTTGCTGTACATATTATGGGTATATCTTCAATCATGGGAGCAATTAATATTGTTGTGACCATAATGAATATGCGTGCACCAGGCATGACTTATATGAAGATGCCATTATTTGTTTGGACCTTTTTTATTACTGCATACTTATTGATTGCCGTAATGCCGGTACTCGCCGGCGTGGTGACTATGTTACTGACAGATACTTATTTTGGCACCAGCTTCTTTGATGCTGCCGGTGGTGGTGACCCAGTAATGTTCCAGCATATTTTCTGGTTCTTTGGGCACCCTGAAGTTTATATTATGATTTTGCCGGCCTTTGGTATCGTCTCTACCATCATTCCAGCCTTTTCCCGTAAGAAGCTGTTTGGCTATAGCTCTATGGTGTACGCCACCTCATCTATCGCTTTATTATCGTTTATCGTTTGGGCACATCACATGTTCACTACAGGCATGCCGTTATTTGGTGAATTATTTTTTATGTATTGCACCATGTTAATTGCCGTTCCTACTGGCGTTAAAGTCTTTAACTGGGTAGCCACTATGTGGCGCGGCTCTTTAACCTTTGAAACACCAATGCTGTTCTCCATCGCTTTTGTGATTTTGTTTACTATTGGTGGCTTCTCCGGCTTGATGTTAGCAATGACACCCGTTGATTTTCAATATCACGATACCTACTTTGTGGTCGCGCATTTTCATTATGTATTAGTTACTGGTTCATTGTTCTCAATTTATGCTGGTGCATATTTCTGGTTACCTAAATGGACTGGCAATATGTATAACGATTCGTTAAGTAAATGGCACTTTTGGTGTTCATTAATCTCAGTGAACTTACTATTTTTCCCTATGCACTTTTTGGGGTTAGCAGGAATGCCACGCAGAATTCCAGACTACGCTTTGCAATTTGCAGATTTTAATAAGTGGGTCAGTATTGGCGGCTTTGCCTTTGGTTTATCGCAGTTAATTTTCTTAGCGGTAGTCATTAAATGTATTCGTGGCGGCGAGAAAGCGCCAGCAAAACCTTGGGATGGCGCAATAGGCTTGGAATGGACTGTAGCAAGCCCTGCTCCTTACCACACCTTTAGCACGCCTCCGCCGCAGGCAGATATCGATAACGCTGATCAACACGAACATTAAGAAATAAGAGCAGCAATATGACTGAAAAAGAGCCAAACAACAATAGTAATGACTTTGAAAAAAAGCAGAATAATAAAACAGTAAGAAAACTACTGTTAGTTGTTATTGCTATGTTTGGCTTTGGTTTTGCGCTAGTGCCTTTATACGACGTTTTTTGTGATATTACTGGCTTGAATGGTAAAACAAACACCACTGCAGTCGATTATGAAGCCAACGGTGTCGATAAATCACGATTAGTAAAAGTACAGTTTATCACCCGTAATGCCAAAGGCATTCCATGGAAGTTTGAACCGGTATTGAATGAAATCAGTGTCCATCCCGGTGAAATGAAAGTGGTGTCATTTTATGCAAAAAATAATGGTCCACAAGACATTATTGGACAGGCGGTACCATCAGTATCACCAGGTTTAGCTGCCAATTATTTTCATAAAATTGAATGTTTTTGTTTTACTCAGCAGCCACTAAAAGCATCAGAGGATGTTGAGATGGCTTTACAGTTTTATGTTGATTTAGATTTACCAAAAGACATCAACACCTTAACTTTATCTTACACCCTATATGACATAACAGAAAAGTCATCATAGAGTTCACTGAAAAGGGATAGAAAATGACTAACAAAGAATACGAAAGTTATTACGTACCCAGCCAAAGTCACTGGCCAATTGTTGGCGCGGTTGCATTATTTATGATCGCCTTTGGGGCGGCAAACTATGTCACTGATTTAGCCAAGGAACAAAGTGGTTACGGTGTTTATTTACTTTTAGCTGGCATAGCGCTTGTAGTGTATATGCTAGTAGGCTGGTTTAGTGATGTTATTAGTGAGTCATTAGCAGGTAAATATTCCCATCAAATGGATAATTCATTTCGCCAAGGCATGAGTTGGTTTATTTTTTCTGAAGTAATGTTTTTTGCGGCTTTTTTTGGCGCATTACTTTACTTACGTGTTTTTTCTATACCTTGGCTTGGTGGCGCCGGTAATAATGTGGAAACTGGTGCCGTACTTTGGCCTGAATTTAAGGCGATATGGCCGTTAATAAAAACCCCTGATGGTACAACAACCACGGCTATGGGCTGGTATGGCTTACCATTAATTAATACAGTTTTACTATTAACCTCTTCGATTACTGCACATTTTGCTCACACTGCATTAATTAAGAACGATCGTAAGCTGCTAAAAATATGGCTGGGTATAACCATATTACTTGGCGTATCGTTTATGTTTTTTCAAGTCCTAGAATACTCGCACGGCTACTCTGAAGAGATGCGATTATTTTTAGATAGTGGGGTTTACGGGAATACGTTTTACTTATTGACTGGCTTTCACGGTATGCATGTCACCTTGGGTTGTATCATGTTGATTGTCATGTGGTTAAGAGTTTTAAAAGGCCACTTTACCCCTGACAATCACTTCGCTTTTCAAGCCGCAAGTTGGTATTGGCATTTTGTAGATGTTGTTTGGGTAATGTTATTTGTCTTTGTTTATATTTTATAAGGTCTGACTTTTTGCAGTATGCCGACAATTCTAAAAAAATATTAACTCAATCAGTGATAAGAAATGTCCTCTGGTTAGGGCTAACGCTGATTGTCTTTTTTTGTTTGCTCAAATTATCACTATGGCAATATGACCGAGGTTTTGAGAAAGAGCAACGTACCGAACGTATTATTCAACTCAATCAACAATCACCATTAACGCTGAACGAAGTTGTGCATCTTTCAACCGAAAAGCAATTTACCGGTAAGGAGAGTATTAACGACTTTCCAGTAAACATTACTGGAAAATTTAATGAAAACTACATCTTTTTACTCGATAACCAAGTAGAAAAATCTTCCTTAGGCTACCGAGTATTACAAGTTGTAGAAACACCAAGCCATGCAGTTTTAGTCAATTTAGGTTGGGTTCAAGGCTCAATAACACGAAGTGAGCTTCCCGATGTAACGGCATTACGTGGCCAATATAGATTTCAAGGTCATGTACGTATTATTGAGCAAGGCATCATGCTTACAGAACAAGATTTTTCTCTAGCTAGTTGGCCATTACGAGTACAACAAATTGAGTTAGCTAAATTTTCCACCCTTATAAACAAGCCACTTCTTCCCTTTGTTATCTACGTTGATAAGGCAGAAACTCTTGGTTATAAGAAGAATTGGCACCCCATGGTTATGCCAGCCGAAAAGCATTTTGGCTACGCCTTTCAATGGGCAACGCTAGCTATTGCTTGGTTAATATTAATGGTTTGTTTGCTGATAAAAACACGAAAAACTGCCCGCAACATCCCGTTGAAATCAACTAACACGTTACAGAAAACATAAAAGATAAAAGATAAAAGATAAAAGATAAAATTCATCCTAAGACTCTAAATAATAAGAAAAAGGCAGTAAAATATGGCTAAATCAATTTCACCCAGTGATTCGACCAATAACAGTTCTTCAATAATTACTGATCAGCCAGAGCCGAACTCAACACATAAAAATCGTCGTAGTTTGTTGATGCTATTAGCCGTATTTATTTTACCCATTTTATTAGCTAAATTAGCCTTAGACAATCAGTGGCTAGACCAAGGGGTAACGAATCAAGGTGAATTATTAACTCAACCATTAACGCTAAACGATTTAGGCATAAATGAAGTTGGATTAACGCAACAATGGCTGATCATTTACCAAGTGCCTAAAACATGCCCTGAGATATGTTTACATAGCATCGAAACTGTACATAACAGTTATGTCACCTTAGGCAAAGATATGCCTAGAGTCACCCCTGTATTACTTAAAAGTGATGTTTTTTCAGCACAGCAACGTAAACAACTGAGTAAAAGTCAGTGGAAAATACTGAGTTTAACCTCACAAATGAATAACTTATTGCCTACTGCACAAGTGCTAATTGCCGACCCGCTAGGCAATATTATATTGACTCATCAGTTACCCGAGCAAGCACCACAACAAGCCGCATTTGGTAAAGCTATTGTTGCTGATATGAAAAAACTTTTGAAATATTCTAAGGTTGGCTAACTTAATGACTGAACAAAGAAAAGATAACCAAACGCTACGGAGTTTAGTACTGACAAGTTTGTTATTAGCTATTGTTGTTATTGGCTTAGGTGCTTATACACGTTTAACACATGCTGGTTTAGGTTGCCCAGATTGGCCAACCTGTTATGGCTTACTTGACGTACCTCAAACCAGTGCTCAAATCGCAAAGGCTGAACAAGCTTTTCCACAAAGGCCTGTGGAACCAGCTAAAGCATGGAATGAAATGATCCACCGCTATTTCGCAGGCAGTTTAGGTCTATTGATTGCGGCGATTGCCTTCATATCTATTAAATTACGTTTTTCAAAACATTCAAACGTTAAGTACCCAGTAATCCTACCTGTATTTATCTTATGTGTTGTAATCTTTCAAGCAGCACTTGGCATGTGGACAGTAACATTAAAGTTAATGCCTATAGTGGTCATGGGACATCTACTCGGCGGTTTTACCACCTTGTGTTTATTGTTTCTATTATATTTACGCCTAAATGCTAAAAACATACATGCTCAGGGGGCAAACCTAGTTGATTGGCAACTAAAAAAATATAGTAGCTATGCGTTACTAGGCATAACAATTTTGACCGCACAAATAGCACTTGGTGGTTGGACTTCATCAAATTATGCAGCGATGAGCTGCGTAGAGTTACCGATTTGTCAGGGAGATTGGTTATCCAATATTAGTTTTGAGCAGTCTTTTGATGTAATTCCTCCAAACAAAGACAGTTACGAGTTTGGTCACCTAAATCATAATGAACGCGTCACTATTCATGTAAGTCATCGTATCGGCGCCATCATCACAGGAGTGTTCCTTTCTTGGTTAGCCATTATGGTTTTCCTAAGAGCAAGAACATATACCATTAAAAGTACCGCGGTTATTTTACTAAGTTTGCTCATTGTTCAAATAGGTTTGGGCATTAGTAATATTTGGTTTTCATTGCCACTTAAAGTTGCCGTTGCACACAACTTGGTTGCTGCCTGTTTAATGCTAAGTTTAATCGCTTTAGCTTATAAATTAAGACAAAATTCTGAGGAGTCACTCCATGAGTAAGGCTATAAACAAAACACTTAATGAAACAATGCATGAGGCGATGCCTGCTACAATTAACACAGGTAATAACCATCAGACTAGTAATAATTTTTTTGCTAACTGGCGCGCATATTACGATATTACCAAACCTAAAGTTGTCGCCTTATTGGTTTTAACCGCACTCGTTGGTATGAGCTTATCTGTTCCAGGAGGATTACCATGGCAATTGCTATTGCCAGCGATGTTGGGTATTGCGTTACTCTCATCTGCTGCTGCGGCGATTAATCATATCGTCGATGAAAAAATAGATACAATTATGGGACGAACACATAACAGACCTCTTCCTGAAGGTAGACTAAGTGTTAGTAATGCGATAATTTTTGCAGCAGGTATAGCCTTATTAGGTTTTATTATTCTTTATGCCTTAGTTAATCCGCTTACCGCCTTTTTAACCTTGGCTGGTTTAGTAGGTTATAGCTTTGTTTATACCCTGTACCTTAAGCGTGCTACGCCACAAAACATTACCATTGGTGGTTTAGCAGGTGCAATCCCACCTTTACTGGGTTGGACAGCTATGACCAATGAAATAGCACCTAATGCCTTATTATTAGTGTTAATTATTTTTACTTGGACACCACCACATTTTTGGGCGCTAGCTATCCATCGTAAAAATGATTATGCCAAAGTAAATATTCCCATGTTACCTGTTACGCATGGCGTCAGCTTCACTAAAACACAAATATTGCTATATACCGTATTGCTTTTTGTTGTTTGTTTATTGCCATATTTAGTGGGTATGAGTAATTGGCTGTATTTGGTAGGGGCCTGTGTCTTAAACTTGATTTTTTTTGGTTATGCTTGGCAACTTAAATTTAATGCCAAAGAAGAAACGGCTATGGCGACTTTTAAATTTTCTATTGTGCACTTAATGTTGCTGTTTATTATTTTATTAGTTGACCATTATTGGCTGCCAATGAACTAAATATCGAGCAGTTATATTCCTATAACTGAGTCACTATTGTTTAATAAAAATAACAGTTTAAGTAGAGTATTGATGAATGAATAAATATATTGTTGGGATAATTTCCTTATTATCAGTCAGTGCTGGCGCAGTTGGCTTTCACCTAATTATGCAAACAAAAGAACTACCACTGCCTCAATACGCATTACATTATCAGCAAGCACGACCATTATCCGCTTTTACATTTACTGATGAATTAGGGCAGCCTTTTAACAATACTCAACTACAAGGTAAGTGGTCATTTGTTTTTTTCGGCTATACCTCTTGCCCTGATGTTTGTCCAACCACATTACAAAACCTTAATTTTATATATAACGACCTCATCGCTATTGCTGATAACAGCCAAGTATTGTTAGTGTCTGTTGACCCTAAAAGAGACAGCAGCAATAAACTATCGCAGTATATCGCTTATTTTAATTCTAAATTTAGAGCCTTACGAGCTGAGCATGATGTATTGTTCCCATTTTCTCGAAACTTAGGACTGATGTACGCCATTACAAGTAAGCAAGCAACTGACGCTGAAAAACCTGAATCAGATGAAAATTATTGGGTCGATCATAGTGCGTCTTTAGCGCTAATCAACCCTGAGGGTAAGGTAGCCGCAATATTTAGGCCTGAACAAGAAATTGGTCAAGTGCCTACTATTGATAACGAAAAATTATTAAGCGACTACCAAAAAATAGTCGCCCTTTATCAATAGCCTCGTTGGTGCATGTGCGTAGAGTAAAACTTGAAATCAGTTATAAATGATACCAACTACCATCATCTTTTAAGATAAACCAAGGTTTCGAATACCAGTAATAGCGACCTGGTTTACTGATACTTGCCGCGGTACAATTCGCACGAACTCTGCCAATAGGTAAGTCTTTACTGAAATGAATACTAAAACTCTTATCATCATTCCATGTGATTTTTTGTTTGCCTAATCCTGAAATATAACAATTAAGTGCTGACTTATAAAAATCACCTGTCTCAATAGCAAAAGTAATGCCTTTTGCTTCTTTATGTTTAAATATTGTCTCAGCTTGCTCACCTTCTAAGCGTATATTAAACGCCAGTGAATTTAACTTATCACGTAAACCAGATATTTTATCATAAGGCTTTGAAGCAGGAAAACGTGGTACGCTGGTTAAGTCTGTTGATAAATCAATCGCACCCGATTGTTGTGAAAAGGCAACAAAGTCATTTTCTTTTGCCCACGCTTGTACAGCCAAATCATACTCCCCATAAGGATAAGCATAATAACGCCAGCTTTGTCCGGTATTTTCTTTAATAATGGCTTCTGCTTTTAATAATAATTCTGTTTGTTTCTTTAACCATTCCTTTTGCGTTAAACCTTCGGCAATCCTGGCCATTGAATCATGTTCATAGCCGTGATTCGCAATTATAACACCTTCATCTGAAAGTGCTTTTAGCTGAATCCATGATAAATAAGGCGAAGCACTTTTGCTTTCATTTCGATTGATAATTCCAGGGTTAACGTAGATGGTGTACGGAAAATCAAACTTATTTAAAATAGGCTTTGCTTGCGTTAGAACATCAGTGTAAGCATCGTCAAAAGTGATAGCGACGCTTTTATCTGGCAAAGGCTGTTGCTTTTTAATACCTTCAATTAACTCAGATAATGGCAAAACTTTAAAATTATTATCTTTGAGGTATTGTAGATGCACTTCAAATTGTTTGGGAGAAATACTTGTACTGGCTGGTGTGCTATCACTAACATGGTGATATTGTAAAATAACCGCTGCATGACTGTTGAGCGCAATACTCAATAATAATGAAACTGAAAAGAGTGTCTGCAACATATATTTCATGGTATATACCTTTAAAAATTAGATGATACCAATCCACAAACTTAAGCACTCACTTAATGAGGTTTATTTTACTGGATGGTAGCAGGTAAAATAACGCCTTTTTCTTTAAATCACTAGCACTTTAAGGTATTTCTTTGTTTAAAACTAACCATCTGGATCAACATAAATGCTTATTTTACTTAGCTTTGCCAATGATCTTGTCAAATATTACCGTACCACTGCTTGGTTTAGTCGATACTGCTGTAATTGGGCACCTTGAACATGCTTACTTTTTAGGCGGAAGTACCATTGGCGCCATGCTGATTACTTCGGTGGTTTGGCTATGCGGCTTCTTGCGTATGTCCACTACAGGTCTAAGCGCACAAAGCCTTGGGCTCGGTGATCTATCGAAAAATCTGCTCATTTTACTGCGTGGAATATGCTTGGCATTTTTTATTGGCATTGTTTTTATTTTACTGCAAAGCCCATTTCTTGATATTGCTTTAACCATTGCCGGAGGATCGGATAAGGTCCAGTTTTATGCTAATCAATATGCACAGATCCGTATTTGGGGCGTACCAGCCGCATTAGCGAACTTAGTCATCTTAGGCTGGCTTATTGGTAACCAACAAGGAAAAACCGTAATGTGGCTACTAATAGCCACAAACGTTATCAATATTGCTTTAGACCTTCTCTTTGTCTATATCTTTCATTGGCAAGTCAAAGGGGTGGCTTTTGCGAGTGTATTGGCTGAATATTCAAGCATCTTGCTGGGTATCAGCTTTGTTATTCATAACCATAAAAGCGCCCTACTAAAACTCGTCACTGATTTTCGACAATTATGTGCAGAGTTATTTGATAAACAAGTACTGCAGAACTATTTTCAGTTAAATCGCGATATTTTGATCCGGACATTATGTCTACAAGTTTGCTTTTTGTTTATTACCTTTCAAGGTGCAAGGCTAGGCGATACCGTTGTTGCAGCTAACGCCATTTTAATGAATTTCTTGTTGCTTATTTCTTTTGGTTTAGATGGTATTGCAAACGCAGCCGAAGCGATGGTAGGTAAAGCGCACGGTGGTGGAAAAACTAAAGAGCTAAAGATAACAGTTCGTATCGCATTATTTTGGAGCTTTATCTTCGCTTGCTTATATACGTTGTTATTTGCCAGCTTAGGGCATGTTTTCTTAGGCTTAATATCTGATATTGATAGCGTGATAACGTTTGCAGAACAATACCTCATTTGGATAATATTATTACCCTTATTGAGTTGCTGGTGCTTTTTATATGATGGCGTTTATGTTGGTTTAATGCAGGCTAGAATCATGCGAAACAGTATGATCGTAGCTACTTTTGGTTGCTTCTTTCCGCTGTGGTATTTGTTACAAGGCTTTGGAAATCATGGCTTATGGGCTGCATTTTCAACTTTCATGTTAGCAAGAGGAGCAACCCTTGCATGGCATTTTCATTATTATCGAAAAGAAAGTACTTAATTGTGTACTATTTCTCAGTGTTTTTTGACGCCGGTTGTAAATTGGGAATACTAGTACTACCCATTGCTTGGCAGACAACACCCACAGCAAAACAGAAGAAGGTCGTTGCGCCAAGTGCAGCTTTAATATCGGCTTCGACATCCCCCCCATAAATAATAGTTCCCACCACACCAATTGCTGCCATACCAAAGCTGACTTTTGCTATGATTGATGAAAATTTTTGCCATAATCGCTTTGGTGTGTGTGCTACTGGCAGGTGATGATCTGGAGTTTTTGACGACATAAGATAATTAGCTTGTTGTATAAAAGTAATACCATTTTAACACGTCAATTATTACCTCACTTGATGCTGGTCAACGATTAATTAAACACTAGTATACCTTGTGCAATTAACTGTTACGTATCAGACTCGATAAAGAAGTATTCGATAATTTTTGCTAAGACAATACCGCAAGCTAAACCAGCTACATTCGCCGCCATATCAAGCCATTCGCCATACCGATTAACATACGGCTGAATTAACTCAATAGCACCACTAAAAGCTGCGAAGCCTAAAGCAACCCATAACCAGTGTTTAGGTTTCCTTAGCGCTACCGGTAACATCAAAGCGCCATAAGATATAAAGTGATGGGTTTTATCGCTTCCAGGTACTTGCGGCAAATGTGCGGCTGGCCATAAAGATAAAGTCGCAATAGCGCTAAGTAAAAAAACCGTAATGGTCAGCCAGTAGTTCTTAATGAAATTAACTATAAAATACATTTAATTTGCTCTTTTGTCTGATGAGCTTTTGTTACCCGGTCTGTTGCGATAGATAATATTTAACCAGCGATTAGCAAATATACCTAGGTATCCCCAAGCAGAAATTAAACAAGCAATACTTAATATTACCACGCCGACTACTTGCCAAAGATGATGGTAAAAATAGCCTAAAGCGACAAACAAGAGACCAGCAACAAAAAGGCCAAGTCCACGTAAGAACAGCGTTAAACTGTACTGTGGATTTTGGCCTATTTTTTCGAGTAACTTAATCATAGTAGTTCAGTCATTTTAACCGAATACGACAATCTAGATTTAGTAATATGAATGATCACCACGCTCATGCTCAGTTGCATCTTTAACGCCTTTAATTTCGCCAGCCATTAATTCAACCAATTGCGTTTCAATACCATCTTTTACAGTGACATCAATTTGTGCACAACCATTACAACCACCACCAAACTGTAGTACCGCATAACCATCTTCGGTAATTTCAACTAGCGTACACTCGCCACCATGACCCGCTAACTGAGGGTTAACTTCAGCTTGTAAGAAGTAATGAACTCGTTCAAATAATGGGGCGTCATCAGCAACTTTACGTAACTTAGCATTAGGCGCTTTTAAGGTTAATTGTGAACCCATTTGATCCGTAGTAAAATCAATTTCAGCTTCTTCTAAAAAGCCTTTACTATCAGCATCTACCATGGCTGAAAAACCGTCAAAAGGCAGTTCAATATCATCTGATTCAACGGCATCTGGTGGGCAGTATGACACTCCACACTCAGCTTTTGCAGTGCCTGGATTCACCACAAAAACACGAATATGTGTACCTTCAGCTTGTTGCGAAAGTAAGTTAATAAAATGCTTTTGTGCATTTTCTGAAATAGTGATCATGATTTGACTCTCTTTGCTCTCTGGTACCCTCCCAATTTAAGCAATCATAAAAGGGGAATAGTACCTGACTGTTTTACTCAAGTATGGATATTTTACTCTGCTATTTAATTATGTGCTAATGATTTTTACGCTTTTGTTTGATACTTTAGTGCTGTCATAAAAAAAGGCCATCTAGATGTTACTTATAAGAATTCTGATTATTTTATTCACCGTACTCTGCTCTATTTTACTTAATGCCAAACCAGTGCAAGATTTTTTACCAAAGGACATACTATTAAATAGCAAAATCCCTTTACCCAGCAGCACCTTAGGGTTTGAAATTGGCCAGCGTCATGTAAGACATGATCAATTAAGAAACTACTTTTATTCACTTGCTAGTCAATCAGAGCGTGTTCATTTAACATCAATGGGAAAAACACCACAGCAACGAGAACAGCTACTTGTTACAATTTCTAGTCCAAAAAATCTGGAAAACTTAGAAAAAATACTGAATGCTCGTGATTTATTTTCCAAATCAAACAAGCCAATAAAACAACAAAACTCTAGCGATGCGCCTTTAGTTATTTGGCTTGGTTATAGCGTGCATGGTGATGAGATTAGTGGTGCAAATGCCGCCATGATAGTCGCTTATTACTTAGCCGCCAATAACGATAAGAAAATGAGTGATCTACTTGCCAATACAGTTATTGTATTAGAGCCAAGTATTAACCCTGATGGTATGGACAGATTTGTAAATTGGGTAAGCACTTATCGAAATTCTACCGACAATAGCGATGTAAATCATATTGAACACCACCAAGATTGGGTTACTGGTCGTACGAATCACTTTTGGTTTGATTTAAATCGTGATTGGTTATTACTTTCTCAGCAAGAGAGTCAACATCGATTAAAGTACTTCCATCAATATCAGCCTCATGTGGTTGGTGATTTTCACGAGATGGGCCATAACAGCAGCTACTTTTTCCAGCCGGGCATTCAAAGCCGTACTCATCCTTTAACCCCAAAAAGAAATATAGAATTAACGACTACCTTAGCAACCTTTCATGCAGCTGCATTAGACAAACAACAACGCCTGTATTATAGCGAAGAAAATTTTGATGACTTTTATTATGGCAAAGGCTCAACCTACCCAGACATTAATGGCAGTATCGGCGTATTATTTGAACAAGCAAGTTCTCGTGGTATGCAACAAGAGACGATCAATGGCTTACTCACATTAGAATTTAGTATTGAAAATCATGTCACTACCTCAATATCTACGATAAATGGGGCTTGGGAAAATAGAAAGCAACTAAAACAATACCGCAGTGATTTTTACCAGCAAAGCAATAAGCTAGCAAAAAATGAAAATTTCTCTGGCTACTTATTACACGAAATAAAGGATAACTATCGCCTTAATACTTTGTTATCAAAGTTAGCTCAACATAAAATCAAGGTATATCCACTAAGCGAAAACTTTGAATTTGAAGATAAAAATTATCAAAAAGATAATAGCTATTATGTTCCTCTTGCTCAGCCTCAGTTTCGACTGATACAAGCATTGTTCAATAAACAAACTACTTTCAAAGATAATACTTTTTATGATGTTTCTGGGTGGACGATGCCACTAGCAATGAACATCACCAGTATTAAGATTGATCGTACTCGCGGACTCAAACTAGCAGAGCAAACGTGGAAAATGCCAACAACGGTTGAACAAAATCACCAAGAACATTCTGCTTATGGATATATCTTTGAGTGGCATCACTTTTTAGCACCCAAGTTACTCAATAACTTACTTAGCCAAAAAATCAAAGCGAGAGTAGCGACCAAACCCTTTTCTAGTGTAATAAATGGCAAAACAACACATTTTAAAGCTGGTAGTATCGTTATTCCTGCTGGCATTCAGCAAAATAAAGACTGGCAAGCACAATTAATTACCGCGAGTAATAATTCAGAAATCCCTTTAAAAGCTATCAACACGGGGTTGACAATGAAAGGCATTGATATTGGCAGTAGCTCGATAAAAACACTTTCTCAACCTAAAGTATTGTTATTAGGCGGCGATGGGCTTTCTCAATATGAAGCAGGTGAAGTACGCTTTTATCTTGATGAAACCCTCAATATTCCTTTATCAATTATTGATCATAGTAAGTTAAAGCGAGTTGATCTATCTACCTATAGTCATATTATTCTTGTTGACGGAAATTACCAGCACGTTACTGAACATACCGCCAATAAATTAAGGCAATGGGTACAAGAAGGCGGTGTTATTATCGGCCAAAAACGAGCAGCATTATGGCTGGCCAAGCAAGAAATATTACGTGCTAGGTTTACCTCAAGAGAACATATTGAACAATTATTTGATAATGAAGATCTTACCTATTCGGATAAAGAAAAACTGGCTAGTCGAAAACGTATTGCTGGTGCGATTTTCCAAGTTGAATTAGATACAAGTCATCCGTTAGCCTATGGCTATCAACAACGTTTATTACCCGTATTTCGAGACAATAATATAATTATGGAAAAGCCTCTACAGCCGTTTGTTACTCTTGCGAAATATACACCAACACCGTTATTAAGTGGCTATACCGATAAAAATTTAGTAAATAAATTAGCGCATAATGCCGCTATTATTGCTCACAATGCTGGCAAAGGCAGAGTCATTGCGACCACTGAAGTCCTCACTTTTAGGGGTTATTGGCATGGTAGTGCTAAATTACTCGCTAACACTTTATTTTTTAGTAAAGCCTTTTCAGCGCCCTACAAATAAGTAATACATGAATTAGCGAGTACTTTTAGATTTTAGGTAGAGTTAAACAAACCGTTACCAAGGTAACGGTTTCTGCGCCTGCTTGTTTTAATAATTTACTGATTTCACTCACTGTGCTTCCTGTAGTTACTACATCATCAATAATCATTACATGTTTAATATCACTAGCTAATTTTTTCTGAAGAGCGAAGGCGTTCACTAAGTTTTTTCGTCGTTGACTACCCGTTTTCCCCATTTGGCTATCATTATTTTTAACTCGCATCAGTAATTTATCATCGTAAGGTAATACTAATTGAGTTGCTATTGGCTTAGCTAATAGATGGGCTTGATTATAACCACGTATTTGCCATTTTTTTACATGAAGAGGAACAGGTAAGACTAAGTCTACGGGAGCTATTACTTGATTCATTTTCATCGCTTGCCACTGAGCGCAAATCAAAGCACTAAATAAATTAGCTAACTCAAAACGACCTAGGTATTTCATTTGCGCTAACCACTTATTAAAAGGGTAAATATAGGGAGATAACGCAAAAAGCTGTTCAAAATGGATTTTTGGTAATGCACGGTGAATAGCAGGCCAACTCAATAAATTTCCTGAAACCAGGGATTGGTTAAAATAGGGTAAATCGCTAATACAATGTTGACAGAGTAGTGTCTGAGGCAATGAATATCCTAATAAATTACTACTATCAACATCTTGACCACATAAATCACAGCAGCTACCACTGCCAATTGTTTTGATAAAGCGGCTCTTTAATTGTTGTATTTTCGGCTTCCATGCCATGTTACTTACCTTTTGCAATCAACTAATTTAAGATAAACTGATGTTTTAATATTTATAGTGCAGTAGTAAGCATGGCAAAAAGTTTAACATTTTCAACATTCCCTCCTAATGAAAGCCTTAACAAAAATGCCATCCCTATTATTCTAATCCATGGTTGGGGCCTCAACTCTGGTGTTTGGCAGCCACTACTCGAATTATTTGACCAAGATAAAAGTAGTCACTATCAGTTTATAACTGTAGATTTACCTGGCTTTGGTATCAATAATACCGTTGATATAAGCCCTTACTCGTTAGATAATATATGTCAGTATATAGCGCAAATTATTGAGCAACCAGCTATCTATATTGGTTGGTCATTAGGCGGCTTAATTGCCACAGAAATGTCTCTTAAATACCCCGAAAAGGTCTTAGCATTAGTTACTGTTGCCAGTAGCCCATTTTTTGTCGAGCAGCCGATGAATAACTGGCCAGGTATAAAGGAAAGTGTATTGGCAAGTTTTCACAACCAGTTAGCACAAGATACAGCCAAAACCATTAATGGCTTCTTAAAAATTCAAGCCATGGGTAGCCCACATATTAGGCAAGATTTAAAATTGATCACTCAGTTAGTTATGGCTCACCCCCTACCTAACCAAGAAACCTTAGCGGCTTCACTAAACTTACTTAGTCATTGTGATCTACGTCAGCAGTTATCTCATATCAAGCAACCTTATTTACGTTTATATGGAAATAACGATAGCTTAATACCCAAAGCAGTCATAGATCACATCAGCACATTGGCGCCATCTAGCACTTCACATTTGTTTGAACATGCATCTCATGCACCATTTATATCTCATCTTAATGAATTTCACCTGGTGTTAGCCGCTTGGCTAGATTCACACTTCAACTAAAAATAGTTGAATATTAACGCCCCTAGTAAGATTTTCAGCTTTACTTTACCCTTGTTTAGGTCAATAATTAACCAACAGAGGTTATCAGCACTGGAGGATTACCCGTGGAAATACCATCTGCATTTAATTCAGGCTTACAGGGGTTACAAAATGCAAGAGCAACAGCGGATCAAGCTGCTGCTGATATTGTTGCGAATACAACATTGAGTGTTGAGCAACAAAGCAACCCAGCTAATAACGGTGAGGTAAACACAGAAGTTAGTGACGAAATTAACAAAGCTGAACTCCCTGATTTAAACCAAGCAATAGTCAACTTAAAAGTGGCAGAATTTCAAGCCAAAGCCTCATCAGAAGTAATAAAAAGTGCTGATGACACTCTTGGTACCTTACTTGATGTTACCGCCTGATTACTTATAACTACTGATTTAATTATCTAGTTGATTAATATTACTTATGAATATCACCCCACACGCAACAAACTTACCATTAGCCACCGTTGTTAATCAACCAACGGAAGGTTTGCGTCGCGAAAATCATCAACGCGAAATTATCACACAAGTTACGGCGACAAACCCATCGGTCGCTGAAAAAGGGGTGGCATCAGATAAAGAGCGTGCTCGTACTCCAGCCCAGGTTAACGAACAAGTCGATTTTGCCAATTTAAGAAAACAAGCAGAACAAGATGCTAGCTCTATTACTGAACATGAAAATCAACAAGACGGTCAAAAAAACTCTGAACAACACGAGCAGCAAAACTCAAACGCTAAGGGCGATAACTCAGACCAAAGTGAAGAGAACAAAAATAAGAAACAAGCAAGTATTGATGAAAAGATCATTAATCAGCTACAACAAAGAGATAAGGAAGTAAGAACCCATGAGTTGGCCCATGCAACCGCTGGTGGTGCTGCTACCGGCTCACCTTCATACACTTTTGAAGTAGGCCCCGACGGTAAAAAATATGCCGTTAGTGGTGAGGTAGCTGTCGACTTAAGTAGTATTGCGGGTGACCCACAAGCCACAATAGTTAAAATGCAAAAAGTACATACTGCAGCATTAGCGCCTGCAAATCCATCTACACAAGATACTCGTGTAGCTGCCAGTGCGGCACAAAAAATTCTTGCAGCTCAATCTGAACTCTTCGCACTAAAAAGTAGTCCTGAAAATCAAGAAAATAAGGCAAATAGCGATCTAAATGCAGGCTCTACTTCGCTTAATGATAAGCAAAACAACGAAGGAGCTGACTTTGACGTATTAATAAACCAGACATTATCCGCACAAGAAACTATTATTTCTAATCCCAAAAATCAAGATTTACCCCCTCCTCAAAAGGTTAATAACGTGCAATCTAATGATGTACAGCAACGCGCCCTGCGGATAGAAAGCCATTACTCCAAAATAAGCCAAGGTTATGAAAAACCCGATAACTTTCAATTCGAATTAACAGCTTAATACTCTTTGGCTCAGCTTAAACGGTTTCTGTTTCTTTTGCTTCTTCTTGACATCTTTGTTGGTAAACATCGCGAGCTTGATTAAGTTCACTAATAGCATGTACTTTAGTATACGGACGTAATATTACTAATATCTTAAGAACACCTTGATAAAATACTGAATCATTAACCTCATTAACTATAGTCTGCGTTTGAGAAAAGCTTACCCAAAATGTATTTATCAATCGTAATACACTGACAATATCTGCCAAGTCATCGTCTGCAAAATCAATAAAATCCGCTGCCCTTAATGAAATAAGTAACTGACTAACACGCTCTGAAATAGATTGCTGCACTTCAACATATTTTTCTCGTAAAATTGGATTTTTATCCAATAACACCGGAAGATTGCTATAAAAGAAACGAAACTTCATTGTGGTTTGAAAAACTGAGTCCATGTACAAAACAAGTGAATCAAGTGGTTTTAAGTCTGCTGACACTTTGGGTAAGGTCTCTAGTAGTAAGCTGCGTGCATATTCTTCGTAAATAGACAAAATAATATCTTCTTTATTACGAAAGTGATAATACAGGTTACCTGGGCTAATAGCTAAGTGGGCTGCAATATGGTTAGTGGTGACATTACGTTCTCCTTGTTCATTAAATAATTCAATACTGGCTTGGATTATTTTATCGCGGGTTTTCATGCAGCTACTTCTTATTTGATTTGATTAAAACTAACACAATAATACTATCAAAATTCGGTATATATAAAGTGTTTTGAGTAAATACTTTAAGCTTTTTTACATTTTTTATTGATTAATTATTCATTTTTACTGATTTTTAGTGCTTTGCCATGCGACTTAAGCGTTTAAAAACTTGTCAATAAGTCGCTTATACCATTACAATAATATTTAACAACCGTTACAAAAAAAGTAAAAAATGACAATAAAAGCAATATACCCAGGTACTTTTGATCCCGTAACAAATGGTCATACCGACTTGATTGTTCGCGCAAGCAAATTGTTCAGTGAAGTAATTATTGGTGTCGCCGCAAGCCCGAGTAAAAAACCACGCTTCAACCTAGAAAAGCGTGTAGCCATGCTTGAGCAAGTAACACAAGATTTAACAAATGTGACTGTAGTTGGCTTTACTGGCTTACTTGTAGACTTTGCTAAGCAGCATCAAGCCAAAGTACTTATTAGGGGCTTACGTGCAGTTTCAGACTTTGAATATGAATTTCAACTAGCCAACATGAATCGTCGCTTGTCTCCTGAACTTGAAAGCGTATTTCTAACTCCGGCAGAAGAAAATTCATTTATTTCATCGACCCTAGTAAAGGAAGTGGCTCTTCACCAGGGTGATGTCAGTCAGTTTGTACACCCCATTGTAAAATCAGCTCTGGAAAAAAGTTAATAACTAATCTTGTTGACAATTAGGACAAAAAACAGAGCTACGATTAGACTGCCTAATTTCCTCTAACTTAGTTTGACATGATAGGCATTTCTCCCCCGCACGACCATAAACCATAAGAGATTGGGCAAAATAACCTGGGCGACCATCTGCTTGGGTAAAGTCCTTTAAGGTTGTGCCCCCTTGTGCAATAGCAGCACTCAATACTTGTTTAATAATAGTGGTTAATACGTTTAACCGCTGTTCATCAATATCACCCGCTTTTGCTGTTGGTAAGATGCCAGCTTGAAACAATGCTTCATTGGCATAAATATTTCCAACTCCAACAACAATATGGTTATTCATTAAGAAGGTCTTGATAGGAACTTTTCGATTTTGAGCTTTATTGAATAAATAACCAGCAGAAAAATCACCACTTAGTGGCTCAGGTCCTAACTTAGTTAATAAACCAAGCTCGTCTTGATGATTAGCTAACCATAAAACGGCTCCAAAGCGTCGAGGATCATTCAATCGCAGTACTTTTCCATGTTGAAAAGCCAAATCAAAATGATCATGTTTAGCAATAGGGGTATCTTGCTCAATGACTCTGACAGTGCCTGACATACCTAAATGCAACAATAAGGTCCCTGTTGAGAAGCGCAGTAAGAGGTATTTAGCGCGTCGTTCAACGTTTAGTACAGGTAAACCTACTATAGAGTGAACTTCGTCGGGAATAGGCCACCGTAAGCGACTATTTCGCACAATCACCTTACTAACTTGTTGAGCAATAATATGAGGGCTAATACCTAAGCGGCATACCTCGACTTCGGGTAATTCTGGCATAATTAATTTTAACTCGAATGGTGACTGCTATCTAATTGACTAATACAATTTCAAACTAATGGGTAATAACTGCTGTGCAAATGCTGCTGGTAGGGCTAACCATCTATTATTTAACTGTTGGTTCACTAATAATTGATCACTAAGTGGGTACAGTACTAAAGTCCGTACTTGTGACTCTCCTGCTAAGGCAACTTGTACTAATATCCCTTGTTCACTATCAATTATTATTTCATCAGCTTGTACTAAACCCGAGCTTTGCTGCCAAGCAAACATCATCTGATCAATTTGCTGGTCTGTCAGCTCTAGGATTATGCCTTTAGTCGTTAATTGCCAACTACGACCGACACGCTCAAATAAAATACTTTTCTTATCTGAGAGAGCTATCGCCAAAGTTAAAATAACACTATGTGCTGGTAGAATGCTCTGCTCAGAATGATTAGCATTTCCTTCATCTGGAAATAGTTTTTCGTTAGTGGCGTTAATTAATAAAATAATAGTCATTACCGAAAAAATTATAACGTTGTTCCAGCCCGTCCTAGATAATTTCATTTAAGTTTCCCAACATAACAAGTAGCTATATCATACTGACTTTTTGTCGAAATAGCGCGTATAACAGCTTATGCTTATAGCTGTTATTTTAAGTTTGTAAACTTGCTATTTTCAATAAAATAAGACAGAAAAAGTAAGAAAATTCTCCGTTGTTATCGATTACATCAGTGATGTTCATTAAGTGGTCTATTTGATACGTAGAAAATATATATGTGCAAGGCATTTATTTAACAACTGAAGTCATCACTTAGTTTATGTGATTGGTATAAGGTGAATATAACAAATGGTGAAGCTATATTTTAGGCATAAAAAAACCCGGTATTAACCGGGTTTTTAATAGAAACAAAATTAATTACTTAATTTTAGCTTCTTTATAGATTACGTGCTTGCGAATGGTTGGATCAAATTTTTTGATTTCCATTTTCTCAGGCATAGTCTTTTTATTTTTATCTGTAGTATAAAAATGACCAGTACCGGCACTAGAAACTAAACGAATTTTATCGCGCATAATATTCTCCTAGAAAAGTTTTTAAACTTTTTCGCCACGGGCACGGATGTCTGCTAAAACAACATCAATACCTTTTTTATCGATAATACGCATTCCTTTCGGAGTTAAACGTAATTTAACGAAACGATTTTCGCTCTCAACCCAAAAACGGTGAGATTGAAGGTTAGGTAAAAAACGACGACGAGTCGCGTTTCTTGCGTGAGAACGGTTGTTCCCTACGACTGGCTTCTTGCCTGTTACTTGGCAAACTTTAGACATTTGAGTCACTCCAAAATTAATTTCAGCTCGAGCTATATTTCCCCAAGACCGTCGCCTTAGGATCCTGAAAAAGGTGGCATATTATAGAGAAACTGAATAACTAATACCAGCCTTAATGAAAAAATACTCAAAAAAGAGTAGTTATCATTAATTTTCATATAGTTAGGGTGGATATATGTAGAAAAAACTTGCTTGCACAGTGATTTTTAGACTAATTTTTGTCTCTTTCGAGGATAAAAAGCCAACAAACCTTAAGAAAATTTAGGGAAAATTAACCAATTCTTGATTGTAGTAACTTCTTCAATTGTTCATTTTGTTCTTTATTACACAATTCATCAATGAGAATACGTAATATATGTGACTTAGCTAAATCAGAGCCTTGTGACAAATCTTGTAACTGTTCAATAGCTTCTTCACTTAGAGTAAAGGTTGCTCGTCGAAATGGCTTTTCAACTCTTGACCTGACACCTGCCTTAACTTCTGCGGCTTGCTGATGTTCTACTTCTGTCATTTCAACATAACGCTTAGCTTCACTAATCGCTTCTTTAAGATTTAATTTATGACCTGTACCGTCTGTTGTTAACTCACTAACAATTTTAGGCGTACCTTTAGCATAATCTTCCGAATCAGAGATAAACTCATCGATGGTGAAGATTTTCTTTTTTTTCTTGCTATCTTTGCTCTTTTTTAAATCAGTTAAACTCATGTGAATTGTCCGGTTCCATTGCTAATAATTCTTCAGCAATAGTCATCATTTCCTGCGCAGCTTTACCTGTAGGATCAATTTCAATAACTGAAGAGCCTTGCTCTTCGCTATCATCATACACGTTTCGATTATAGGTTACGGCATCTAAGACATTAATGCCATATGAACTACACACCTCTTTAGCTTCGAGTATTCTTCCGGCTTGATTTGGTAATGACGGACACTGAGTAATAAGAAAAGAGGCCATCATTTTAGGATTCACCATTTTACATGTGCTTAGCATATCTTCCATATGAGGTACTGTTTTTAGGTCTCGTCTTTTAGGTCTTAGCGGAATAACGACATGGTCTGCAACTGACATAGCAGCACGCAAAGCTAGGTTATCTTGACCTCCACAGTCGACGATAACATAGTCATAATGCTGAACCAAACTCAGTAAATCATTTCGAATTTTTCCATACAATTGAATACAGTTAATTGCTGGTAGTGAAGGATCACTATTCCTCGCCTGTATCCAATCGGAGGTAGTCCTCTGAGGATCGCAATCAACCATTAATACTATTGCTTTTTTGTTTCCGGCGAAATATACCGCTAAATTTTGGGCTAAGCAGCTTTTACCACTGCCTCCTTTTTCGCCACCTACTAATATCATCATTTTAGTACCGTCCTTTACCACAATATAATTATATCTTACCGTGCTAATTGTAGTTCACTTTCTAGAAATTGCTTTTACCTAAACAAGCTCGTTAGCTACAGATATGCTAAGCATCTTTATCCAACACTAAGGCAATTTCGAACCAGCCATTAGCTTGTTTCACACTTCGCAATACTTTGCCGTACAACTTCTGGTTACTCGCGTTAGCTGACTTGAATATTATGGTTACTGCGGTATTAGTAACTAAACTTTGATCGCAATCTAACTTCAGCCCACCACGAGCAAAGTCTAAACAAGCAATTTGTTTATGATGCTCCTGACCCGTTTTATCCGTCCAAACTATATCTACTAACTCTTTTTCCATGTCTAAGCGAAACGACTTACGGCGCTCCTGCTCTTCGCTACTACTATCAGTCATTAGATGATCCTTCTTAATTTAATAAGGTTATCCCTAATTAAAAGTAAGTGCCTTTCAGCTTTTTAGCAAATCAGTTACTTCAATCTAGGCATCTCATTGTGCTCTGCAAAGGAATAACACTGATTGCCTGCTACAATGATATGATCCAACACTCGCACGTCGATTAATTGTAGCGCTTGCATTAATTTGTGAGTTATTTGTTTGTCAGAGATACTTGCCTCAGCAATACCTGAAGGATGATTATGCGTTAAAATTACTGCGGCAGCATGGTGCTTTAACGTCTGCTCCACCACAATTCTAGGATAAACAGCCGCGGCATCAAGTGTACCAAAAAACAAACGTTCAAATGTTAAAACGTGATGCTGATTATCTAAAAATAGCACCGCAAATATTTCTCGACTTTCAAAGCGTAATTCACTTAATAAATAATCACGTGTTGCTTGTGAGGACGTTAAGGAGCAATCTGTCTGCCGAATTTTTTCAGCTAAATAACGTTTGGACATTTCTAAGCACGCCTGCAATTGCACATATTTCGCCGTACCGAGTCCATGTCTAGCGCAAAAATCGTCCTCACTAGCAGAAAAAATCGCGCCAAGGCTACCAAAACTACTCAATAGTTGCCTTGATAAATCAACCACGTGGCAACCTTTGACTCCCGTACGTAAGAATATGGCTAACAACTCAGCATCACTTAAACTTGATGGCCCCTGATGTAACAACTTCTCTCGTGGCCTTTCTAGCTCGGGCCAATCTTTTAATACGCCTTGCTTTAACTTTGATTCTTTTAACAGCGTCTCTTTTAACATAAATGCATCCTTGCTTTACAATTTGGTATTTTTTATCGATGAATAACTGTCTTTATTTAGCAACAGTTATTTCTAAACAAAGATAATAAATGTTATCTTATCGGCCTTATTGTTTACTTTAAGATTAGCAGCATATGCAAATTCTTCAGGACAAAAAAATAGTACTAGGTATTAGCGGTGGCATAGCTGCCTACAAAACACCTGAATTGGTACGTAGACTAAAAGATCATGGCGCAGAAGTGCGCGTGGTTATGACCGATGGCGCAAAAGCCTTCATTACGCCTTTAACGCTACAAGCGGTATCGGGTAATCACGTTTCAGATAGCCTGCTCGATAGTCAGGCTGAATTAGCAATGGGTCATATTGAACTAGCGAAGTGGGCAGATTTAATCATTATAGCTCCCGCTACCGCTGATATTATTGCCCGTATAACCGCAGGTATGGCCAATGATTTACTGTCTACATTATGTATAGCAACTAGCGCGCCAATCGCCATTGCACCAGCAATGAACCAACAAATGTGGCATGCCAGACCAACACAAGCAAATATCAGCACGTTAAGTAGCTGGGGCGTTCATATATGGGGTCCTGGTGCAGGGGAACAAGCTTGCGGTGATATTGGTTTAGGCCGAATGCTCAATGTTGATGAATTGGTTACCTTGAGTAGTGATTTTTTTGCCGACAAATACTTACAAGACCAACATTGGGTCATTACTGCCGGACCAACACGTGAAGCAATAGACCCTGTTCGTTATATTTCAAATCATAGCTCAGGTAAAATGGGCTATGCCATTGCGCATGCGGCATTACGTGCTGGCGCGAAAGTGACATTGATTTCTGGCCCCGTCAATATATCGGCCCCCGTAGGTTGTGACCTTATTCAGGTAACCAGCGCGGAACAAATGCATCAACAAGCATTAATTAATGTACCACAAGCAACCACATTTATAGCCTGTGCTGCCGTTGCAGATTATCGTGTCGCTGATATAGCAGATGAAAAAATTAAAAAAGATAATGAAAATATGCAACTTTTATTAGTTAAAAACCACGACATTGTTGCTGATGTGGCTAAATTAACGAATAAACCCTTCATCGTCGGTTTTGCCGCTGAAACACAAAATGTTGAACACTATGCACGTGGCAAGTTAATGCGTAAAAATTTGGACTTAATAGCTGCTAATGATGTTGCCAAAGTGGGTCAAGGTTTTAACAGTGATGACAATGCCTTAACACTCTACAGTGCCATTGATAAAATAGAGCTTCCATTAGCAAATAAGCAAATTATTGCCAAACAGCTGGTCTCCTTAATCAATCAACATTATGTAGCAAAAAATCAGAAGAACTAAGTTAATAACTTAACGGACAGAACAATAACAGTAGAGAATATTTTATATGGTAGCCACACAAAATAAAAACCAGAAACCAAACCGTAAACACCAAATATTAGAAAGCTTAGCGTTAATGTTACAAAACTGTCCTGGGCAGCGTATCACGACCGCAAAACTTGCAGCTGAAGTTGGCTTTTCAGAAGCTGCTTTATATCGACATTTCCCGTCAAAAGCACGTATGTTCGAAGGTTTAATCGACTTTATTGAAGAATCCATATTTTCACGTATCAATTTAATTCTATCGGATCATAAAGAAACCTTAGTGCGTTGCCATCATATCCTGCATGTTTTATTGGTTTTTTCTGAACGTAATCCGGGCATGTGTCGAATTTTAGCGGGCGATGCTTTAATGGGTGAAAATGAACGTTTACGTGGCAGGGTTCATCAATTTTTTGAAAAATTAGAGTCACAATTTAAACAGGTCCTGCGTGAACGCAAACTTCGTGAAGGCAAAACATTTACCATTAGTGAAGCCGCTTTAGCTAGCCTTCTAGTTTCTTTTGCAGAAGGAAAAATGAGCCAATATGTTCGCTCAGGCTATAACAAAAAGCCTAGTAGTGATTTTAATGAGCAATGGCAATTTTTAATGGCCGACAAATAATAGTAATAATACAATCAACAGTTCTACTGTGTACTAGCGGACATAATTAAGCTCGCGATTTACCGTAAACAATATAATATTTTCGAGGAAACCTATGAGTAATCTCTCACAATTAAAGCCGGCCAGCTTATGGCAGTTATTTGAAAAAATATGCAGTATTCCACACCCATCTAAACATGAACAAAAGATATCTTTATGGATCCAAGATTGGGCGAAAGAGTTAGGTTTAGCTATTAAAGAAGATGCTGTTGGTAATCTATTTATTAAAAAACCAGCAACTGCAGGCATGGAAGATCGTAAAGGTATTATCTTACAAGCTCATATGGATATGGTGCCGCAAAAAAATAACGATACTGATCATGATTTTCTTAGCGATCCAATCAAACCTTACATCATTGAATCCGGTGATTGGGTGACGGCAGAAGGCACAACATTGGGCGCTGATAATGGCGTTGGTTTAGCTTCTGCATTAGCAGTGTTAGCCAGTAATGATATCCCACATGGCCCTTTAGAAGTACTAGTAACTATTGATGAAGAAGCAGGTATGACCGGTGCTTTTGGTTTAGAGGCTGGTTGGCTTGACGGTGATATTTTAATTAACACCGATTCTGAGCAAGAAGGTGAAGTTTACATGGGTTGTGCCGGTGGTATAGATGGTAATGCCAGTTTCCCACTTTCTTTTGAAGATGTACCAAGCGATTATCAAGCTTTTAATTTATCTATATCTGGTTTGAAAGGTGGTCATTCAGGTGTTGATATTCATACCGGCCGCGCTAATGCCAACAAATTACTTGTTCGATTTTTATTAAATGCCAGTATCGACTTTGATATCAACTTAACTGAGCTAAACGGTGGTAGTTTACGTAACGCTATTCCTCGTGAAGCAAATGCTAGCTTTGTTATTGCCCCAGATAAGGTTTCAGCATTAAAAGCCGCTTTAGCTGATTATCTAGCAACAATTAAGGCCAATTTGGGTGCTATCGAAACTGATATTGATATGTTATTAATTTCACCAGAAGATTTTGATACCTGCTGGACAAAAGCAACACAAGCTGGCATTTTACGTGCGCTTAATGCTTGCCCTAACGGTGTAGTACGAATGAGTGATGATATTGAAGGTATCGTCGAAACTTCATTAAATTTAGGTGTCATACGTACTAGAGGCAACAACTTCAGTGCAATGACATTAATACGAAGTTTACATGATGATGGGCGTTTAGAAACTCAACGTACTGTACAGTCAGTATTTGAACTTGCCGGTGCAAACGTCGTATTCTCAGGCGCTTACCCAGGTTGGAAGCCAAATACAGATTCTGCCATTATGCAAACTGTGCGAGACACTTATCAAAGTATCTTCAATAAAGTACCTGCTGTAATGGTAATTCATGCAGGTTTAGAGTGCGGTTTATTTAAAACTGCTTACCCTCATTGGGATATGGTTTCTATTGGGCCAACAATTAAGTTTCCGCATTCACCCGATGAAAAAATAGAAATTGCTACTGTTGAGCAATACTGGCAATTATTAGTTGCTGTTTTGGCGAATATTCCAAAAAAATAAAACAAAAAACTCATGATAAACTGGTAGTGTTACTATCAGTTTATCATGTTGAAGTTATCACTTTATTCCTACCTGAATTCTTTGCCTGATATAATAATTTATCAGCCTTTTCGTAAGCATTTGCTACCGAAATAGTTTGTTCCAGACTAATTAATAACAAACCTGCAGAAACCGTTATTTTCTTTTCAAGACCACAATATTGCTGCAAACTTTCCACTGCTATACGAATATCTTCAATAAATCTTATTGCCGCTTGTTCGTTTTTTGCCTGATACAAAAGGGCAAACTCTTCTCCTCCTAAACGAAAAACGGCATCATTGCCACGCTTCATCTGCACCTTTAACAAGTTAGCTAAAGCAACTAATGCAACATCACCAGCGGGGTGTCCAAAGGTATCGTTATAATTTTTAAAGTGATCGATATCTATGATGGCTAATGCTAATAAATCATGACTTCTGTTGGCACTACTCATTTGTTGAGGAAGTACTTCATCAAAGTGACGACGATTATAAAGGCCTGTTAAAGCATCAGTTTTTGTTAACTTCTCTAACTGACTCTTAGCTGTAATTAACTTTTCGAAAGTTCTCGATATTAGCATTTCGCCCAAATAGGCAAAAAGTAGGGTAAAACAGGCGACCATAGTAAAACGGACAAACTCCATCATGCTGATGGTGCTATTAGTAAATGAAAGTAAAAGTATTAATAATATAGTCAAAAATGCAAAGGAGATTCGAACCCCTACTCTGTGCCCATAAAGTGACATGACTAGGAATATATAAAGAAAATACCAAATAGGGGTATATTCTTCACCGTGGTTAAAATAAACCACCAAGAGAATGCCAAAACCCATAATGTGCAAAACAATATGCGACGCATACCTACGCAATTTTCCGGGTAAAAATAATATCACTGACATTATGCTAAATAAAAAAAGATTTACATAAAATATATCAGTGTTGCTATAAATAAAATTCCCAATCATCAAGGTTGTAAGAATAATAAAAGAGAGTAATAAGATAAACTTACTGGTTACAGTTTGCCGATAAGAGTTGCTTTCAATATCCTTATCTAATTGTAAATAACTTATAAACCATGTTTTCATAACTGAAAATCCAACTTCTCAATAGGAACCTAAGTGAGCGTATCATATAAGTAACTAGCTGTTGAGTTTTACAGATTTTTAAACTTCTTAGTTTTCATACTTGAATAATTATCGGGTAATATTGCTAATTACCGGGGCTTACTATGAAGTTATATTTTCACGAGTAACTGCAAAGGTATATAACTTGGCTTATTCCGAGCATCAGTCAATTTTTCATTCTGAATATATTTGCTTAAATAGTCGTCTAAACCTTGAGATGGTATTGGCTTAGCAAAATAATACCCTTGCATTAAATGGCAACCTGAGTCATTAAGCCACTCTAGGGTGGTTAAATCTTCTACCCCCTCAGCCACTACCTCCATACTTATCGCTTTAGCCATATTTATCATCGCCTTAACTAGCTTTTGAGAGTCTTCATTAGACTTTTTACTTGCTACATCGAAGATAAAACTACGGTCTATTTTTAAGACATCTATTGGAAAATCTCGTAATAATGACAACGAGGAAAAGCCTGTACCAAAATCATCTAGAAATACTCGAACACCTAATTGCTGCAAGCTAGTTAAATTCTTTTTAACGATAGCTTTGTTATCAATAAGCGCTGACTCAGTCAACTCGACAGCTAACAGCTTACCCGGAATATCGTATTGCAATAAAGCCTTACATATTTGCTCTACTACATCACCCTGAGCTAATTGTATGGGTGAAACATTAATACTGATGTAAGGGCAATTTTCTTCACCATAGTTCTTTAGCCAAATGGCAAGCTGGCGGCATGCCGATTCAATAAGCCATTTACCTAAAACATGAATTAGGCCTGTTTCTTCAGCAACTTCTATAAATTCATCCGGAAAGATCATGCCCTTTTCTGGGTGCTGCCATCGACTTAGTGCTTCAAAACCTTTTAAACTTTGGTGATCATGGATAGGTTGTAGATAAATACTTAGTTCGTTATTAGCAATAGCATCGGCAAGTTCATCTTCAATATCTTGTTTTAACACTAAACTTTGATGCATATTAGTTTGGTAAAAAACCACTTGGCCACGACCTAACCTTTTAGCTTCATACATAGCAATATCAGCATTTCTAATGACTTCATTTGCACTAGTATCGATTGTATTACTTAGATAGATACCAATACTGGCGCCAATCCGATACTTATTATCATCGATAATATATATTTGCTCTAAGCGCTTTAAGATGCGCTCAGCAACCAAAGTAACTGTTACTCGACAAACACGGTTATGGAGGAGTATTGCAAACTCATCACCACCAAAACGGAATAATAAGTCATCAAAACGCGCTGTCTGTTGTAATCTTTGAGCCACTTGTTGCAGTAACTTATCGCCAACTAAATGTCCTTTAGTATCATTTACTTTTTTAAAATGATCTAAGTCTATAAACAATAGACTAAACCCTTCAGCACTATTTCGCTTTTTGTGTTCCGTTAATTTTTCTAATTTATTTGTTAACGCTTGCTTATTTAACAACTGGGTCAAGTCATCATGACTCGCTTGATATTTCAGTGATTCAGTTTGCTCTTTAACTAACAAGTTTGCCCAACGAACCCGGTTAATATACATCCACAAATATATGCTTAAACCCAAAGTCAAAATTAGAATTAACATTGCCACCGCATAAGCGTAGAAACGACTATGGGAGTCATAACCGAATTTAGTAAATTCGATAGTCCATAACTGGTTGGCAAAGGGAATTGTCGCAGTTAATTTGGATTGCTTACTCGGTAGGTAGCAGCCTAAATCGCATTGTTCTCGCCACTGCGAATCATAAATTTTTTGTGTTTCATCATTACTGTTAAAAATAGAAATTTTATAATCTTTTGAATTAGTAAGATCGCCCCAAAGTGTATCAATTAATTGATTCGTCATGACAATGCCCACGAGGTATCCCCGCAGATACGGTTTTTTAACCTTATCTAAAGTAAAAATGGGCAGTAACAGCCGAAAACCAAGTTCATTTTGTTCCGTGTAAAAATTAGCAGAACTTATGCTGCCACTTGCAAGCGCCTTACTCATACTAGCAGCAATTGCGCAGTTAGTATTAAGTTGCAAACCCAACTCATGACCAATAAGCTCTGCTGGCTGAGCAAATAAAACAGGAAAACTTCTGTTGTAATCTACTATTGAGCACAAACTGGCTATCTTACCCATAGCCCTAACTTGATAATCAAAAACTCCGCTCTCACGAACTTTATTTTCAAATTCTTGGATCTGTTTATCAGCAACAGCTGGGGCCCATTGTACCCCTCTCATGCCGGTATTTTTTAAAAAATCTGTGTTAATTAGTTGTGAGAAATCTTGCTGAGATAAATTAGGCTTAATATTGAGTAAAGTTTTGCTCGCCAAAAATACTTTATCAATCGTTGAAATAGCTTGTGTTAAGCTTGTTACTTTATCTTTAAAACTTGCTTGAAGTTGTTGATAACTATATTGCTCTTCATAATAATTTACTGTGAAAAATGCCGAATAAGAAAGCGTGATGCCAAATATCCATAGCAAGGCTATACCCGAATATCGCTGCCACAAAAATAGGCACTTCTTCAGCATAGAGGTAGAAAAATTCAAAGGATTACCTTTAGCAATTTACTGCTTATCTTCTCTAGTTTTCACTAGCAGCTTTTGGAAAAATTATCCTTATTTTACCAAAATCAGTGTTTGTTAAATCAATACTGTACATCATAACTTAACAATGATTTAATGCAAACAATTATCATTTAGATTGATTTGTTATTTGTGAAAAAAGTCACCCTCTTTTTATTATCTAGTTTGTTGCTATCTCTTTTTGTCATCAATGAAAGCTACGCTAAACAGCCCATGGTTAATGTTTACTCTTTTCGCCAAGTGGCATTAATTGCCCCGTTAATTGAAGAATTTACTGAACAAACAGGTATTAAAGTCAACGTTGTCAGTGGTAAAGCTGATAAGTTAATGCAGCGTTTAATACAAGATGGAGACGAGAGTTTTGCCGATGTTCTACTGACCGTTGGTGCGACAAGGCTTAATAGAGCAAAAAAGCTTGCGCTGATAAAACCAATTCACTCACCAATACTTATTACTAATGTACCCGAACACTTACGTGATCCTGACAATTTTTGGTTTGGCCTATCACTACGAGTCAGGGCAATATTTTATGCCAAAGATAGAGTAGACCCGCAATTGCTCCAAAGTTATGAGTCGCTATTAAATCCACGTTGGCAAGGTAAAATTTGCAGTCGCACGGGAAAGCACTTCTATAATCGCACTATGGTTGCCAGCTTTATCTATCATTACGGTGATGATTGGACGAAAAACTGGGTGAATAATTTTAGTCATAATTTAGCAATGCGGCCTAATGGTAATGATAGAGACCAAATGAGGAAAGTGGCGCGCGGCGATTGTGATATAGCGATAGCTAACAGCTATTACTACGGTATGTTTTCTAATAGTGCTAAACAAAGTGAGCGAGAAGCATATCAGAAACTTGGCGTAATTCTCCCTCCAAATGGTAGCGTTGGCAGTCATGTAAACATTAGCGGAGCCGCCCTAACCAGATCAGCCAAAAATATCAATAATGCGATTAAATTTATTGAATTTCTCACGACTAAGAATGCACAAGAAATCTATGCTCATACTAATTTTGAGTTCCCTATTCGTGAAGATGTTCCAACCGGAGATTTAATAAAATCTTGGGGAAAGCTCAGTGCAGATACATTATCTATACAACATGCAGAAAAACACCACCAAAAAGCTAAAGAAATAATTTCACAAAGCAACTGGTAAGCACACTTAATTACGTTCATGTGGTTCAAATAAAATCAGGTAGCGTGATGCCACAATAGGACAATCAACATAGTAAGATAACTATTTATTCATAGCCGCTATTTATTTGTTTGATCCCCTTATAACCACTATTCATAAGTAAACTTTGTTATTAAAAAATTTTCCGTTAGAATGGGAAATCACTACTTAGGATATTTGTTATGATTCAGCCAGATAAAATAATAATAGCTGACGACCACCCTTTATTTAGACAAGCGCTATTAGGTACGTTAAAAGCTAAACTAACTTATACTCAATGGCTTGAAGCACAAACGATTGCAGAGCTTGAAGAGCAACTAACCAACAATAGTGATAGTGACTTATTATTACTGGATTTAAATATCCCCGGTGCTCATGGCTTCAACACACTAATTCATGTGCGTAATCATTTTCCACAAATCCCAGTAGTCATAGTATCTGCTCATGAAGATCATGACACTATTAGTAAAGCGATGGCCTATGGTGCCGCTGGTTTTGTGCCAAAATCCACTCCAGTAGATGATATTTATTCTGCGATTGTCGCTGTATTGTCAGGAAATATCTGGTTACCTGCTTATTTTGAGCAGCAGCAAAATGACAAAAATAATAGTGATATTGCTGAGCGTGTCGCCAGTTTAACTCAACAACAATACAGAATATTAATGATGTTCGCTCAAGGCATGTTAAACAAACAGATTGCTTATGACCTCAATGTTTCTGAAGCAACCATCAAAGCCCATGCTACCGCTATCTTTAGAAAACTTGATGTCCGTAATCGTACCCAAGCTGTTATAGCTATTGCTCAATTGGATTTATCAGAAGCGGGATTTCAGCAAGGCTAATACTCAAATTCATTGATAGTTATACCAATTCCATTAAATTATTGCCAACTCGTGCGGATTAAAAAACAACAAAGCGGCGTTGCTCTTAATCACGTAGGCAATGAGTCAATCGAACACCTTACTTTGATTGATATTTTCCTTACACAACAAGATCAAAAAAAGCACGTCTTTGATCTCTCAAAGACGTGCTTTTTCAATTTTAAGTACACAGGTTAATTGGCGAACCGAAATTTAATCAAAGTGATTAATCAAATTCAGGCGTGCGATTTAGCACTACGCCAAAATTATTTATGTACACCATCTAAATGAAAGCAAATGCATCAGCATACATATGATCTAACAATGCGCCATGTTCAACAAAGTCACTACGAATTGCTCCCACCATGTCAAAACGTCCAGCTAAGTATATATCGTAAGATTCAAAATTCACTATGTCATGCATTGCCGCTTGATGAACCAAACCAGTTTGACCTTGCCAGCTAGTGCCTGCATTTTCAACAACGGGAATAAAGCTTGCGTGTGGTAAGTTAGCAATAGTTGCCATCGTCTTTTCTAGTTCATAAACAGCACTTTCTTCACGTAAACCCCAGTATACCTGAATGTGCCGCGATGATTTTTGCTCGGCTAGGTATTCAAACATAGATTTTATGTATGAAAAGCCAGTGCCTCCAGCCAATAACAATAACGGTCGCTCACTTTCAGTACGTAATTGTGCACTGCCTAATGGTATTTCAATTGTTACAGCCTCACCACTTGCATAGCTCTCTTTGATACGTTCGATCACTTGCATAGGATAACTGTCAGCAACAAAAGCGCCTATTTGCAATTCGAGTAACTCGCTATTAGGTGAGCTGGCAATTGAAAATGGACGTTTATCTTCATTACTCATTACAAAGTTCAAGTACTGGCCCGCAATGAAATCTACTTTTTCACTCGGCTTTAAAAGCACTTTATATACGTGTGATGTTAACGATGTTAACGACTCTATTTGACAACTAACTGTCTTCATTCTTAACCCTTTCCTACATTATTGGTAATGTGCTTTATTGGTAATTTCTCATTAGCAACTGAATTGTCTTTACCAAGAGCGAATAAGCTTAAATTGTTAGACGATTAAGTATAACAATTTCACATAACATTTATAAAATGTCTAATTCATCCCAAAGTTCATCAACTTGGTCTTTAATTTCTTGAGTCATCTCAATGGGCTCACCCCATTCTCGGTCAGTTTCACCTGGCCACTTGTTTGTTGCATCTAGACCCATTTTTGAGCCTAAACCTGAAACTGGAGAAGCAAAATCAAGATAGTCTATTGGCGTATTTTCTATTAAAACTGTATCTCTGCTTGGATCCATCCGTGTGGTCATTGCCCAGATTACATCTTCCCAGTCTCTAGCATTGACATCATCATCACACACTATAACAAACTTAGTGTACATAAATTGTCGCAAGAATGACCATACCCCCATCATGACTCGTTTAGCATGACCAGCATACTGCTTTTTAATAGTCACAACGGCGAGACGATAAGAGCAACCTTCTGGAGGCAAATAAAAGTCCTGAATTTCTGGAAATTGTTTTTGCAAAATAGGTACAAATACCTCATTCAGCGCAACACCTAATATGGCAGGTTCATCAGGCGGTCTGCCAGTATAAGTACTATGGTAGATGGCATCTTTTCGCATAGTAATATGGGTAACAGTCATTACAGGGAAGTTATCCACTTCGTTGTAATAACCCGTATGGTCGCCATACGGACCTTCTGGTGCCATTTCATCAGGAGCTAAATAACCTTCTAAAATGATTTCCGCTGTCGCTGGCACCTCTAGATCATTACTTATCGACTTAGCAACTTCTGTTTTAGCGCCACGTAATAATCCAGCAAATGCATATTCAGATAATGTATCTGGTACTGGTGTTACTGCACCTAAAATAGTGGCAGGGTCTGCCCCTAAAGCAACAGACACTGGGTATTTCTCGCCAGGATTTTCTTTTTTAAATTCTTGAAAATCAAGCGCGCCACCGCGATGTGATAACCAACGCATAATAACTTTGTTTTTACTGAGTACTTGTTGACGGTAAATGCCTAAATTCTGACGCTCTTTATGCGGTCCTCTAGTGACTGTAAGCCCCCAAGTAATTAACGGCGCAACATCACCCGGCCAACATGTTTGCACCGGTAACTTAGTCAGGTCAACATCATCACCAGATATCACTATTTGCTGGCACAATGGTTTTTTAATAACTTTTACTGGCATATTTAATACTTGTTTATAAACAGGTATTTTACCTAAAGCATCACGGAAACCTTTGGGTGGCTCAGGCTCTTTTAACATAGCCAGTAATTTACCAACATCACGCAAAGCACCAACATTTTCTTGCCCCATAGCAAGCGCAACTCGGTCAGGAGTCCCAAAAAGGTTGGTAAGTACTGGCATACTGTGTGGTTTACCATTCTCATCAACTGCATTTTCAAAAAGTAATGCAGGGCCTTTCGCTCGAAGAGTTCGATCACTAATCTCAGTCATTGCTAAATGAGTAGATATAGGTTGAGTGATACGCTTTAGTTGACCAATTTTTTCAAGTTGACTGATAAAATCTCTTAAATCACTATATTTCATAATATTTTTATCGAACTTTTATAAGTGGTGATATTATCACCTAGCCTATTTAAAATAAAAAAACCAGCCGTTAAGACTGGTTTTCATCAATGCGAATAATCAACGAATAAGGCAGTTATTTACGCTTCATCGAATCAAAAAACTCATCATTGGTTTTAGTCATTGCTAATTTGTCGATAAGGAATTCAATTGAGCCGATTTCATCCATTTCATGGACGATTTTACGTAATATCCACATTTTTTGTAATTCATCAGGCTTAGTAATAAGCTCTTCACGACGAGTACCACTGCGATTAATATTAATAGCAGGGAAAACACGCTTTTCAGAAATCTTACGTGACAGATGTAATTCCATATTACCTGTACCTTTGAATTCTTCGTAGATAACTTCATCCATTTTGGAGCCAGTTTCAACTAACGCTGTTGCAATAATAGTTAAACTACCACCCTCTTCGATATTACGTGCTGCACCAAAGAAACGTTTTGGACGATGTAACGCGTTAGCATCAACACCACCAGTCAGAATTTTACCTGATGAAGGAATCACAGTGTTGTATGCACGAGCTAAACGAGTAATTGAATCTAATAAAATGACCACGTCTTTTTTATGTTCAACTAAACGCTTCGCTTTTTCAATTACCATTTCAGCAACTTGTACGTGGCGACTTGCTGGTTCATCAAATGTTGAAGCAATAACTTCGCCTTTTACTAGGCGTTGCATCTCAGTTACTTCTTCTGGGCGTTCATCAATTAACAATACCATTAATTCTGCGTCAGGATGATTATGGGCAATACTTTGAGCAATATTTTGTAGTAATAATGTTTTACCCGCCTTTGGTGGAGCAACGATTAAACCACGTTGACCTTTACCAATTGGCGATGCTAAATCCAAAACACGTGCGGTAATATCTTCAGTTGACCCATTACCACGCTCCATGGCCATACGGTCAGTTGGGTGAATTGGCGTTAAGTTTTCAAACAAAATCTTATTACGGGCATTTTCAGGACGATCAAAATTAACTTCAGTCACTTTCAGTAAGGCAAAATAACGTTCGCCTTTTTTCGGTGAACGAATTTTACCTTGAATGGTATCACCAGTACGCATACTGAAACGGCGTATTTGACTTGGAGAGACATAAATATCATCCGGTCCTGCTAAGTATGAAGAGTCAGCAGAGCGTAAAAAGCCAAAACCATCTTGTAATATCTCTAAAACACCACCACCAAAGATATCGTTATCACCTTCCGCATGTGCTTTTAAAATGGCAAAAATGATATCTTGCTTGCGTGTTCTAGCGAGGTTTTCAAGCTTCATGGATTCAGCAAGTTTAACCAATTCGTTAATGGATTTTTCTTTTAGTTCAGTAAGGTTCATAGGGGGTTTCTTAAACTATTTTAAGTGATAGTGCCTTTGGCGATTGCCGACACAAGTGTATGTTAAATGTATTTTTTACAATAAGAATAGAGATAAAGCGATGTAATTTTGTACTCAGGAGGTAAATTTAGCACTAAAATTTGATTAGGTAAAGGCGGAATATAAATGTAAGCAAATATTTTATTCCGTAAAATAAAAAAACCTGAGAACTGGGATGCTAGTTTTCAGGTTTTTAATTCATACAATTTATAAGTTTTTATCTAAAAACTCTTTTAATTGAGTTTTTGATAGTGCGCCCACTTTCGTATCGGCAATCTCACCATCTTTAAATAGTAATAATGTTGGAATACCACGTACACCATATTTAGGTGGTGTCGCTGCGTTTTGGTCAATGTTTAATTTACCAACAGTTACTTTGCCATCGTATTCTGTGGCAATATCATCAAGTACTGGGGCAATCATTTTACAAGGACCACACCATTCAGCCCAAAAATCAACTAATACTAAACCCGATGCTTTTAATACATCTGCTTCAAAACTATCATCAGTTAGCTGAACAATTTTATCGCTCATTATATTCTCCGTTGTTTATGGCGAAAGCGCCTTTAAGGTAATTATACCGTGATTCACTGCTTTTCCAATACTGTTTTATACAACATTGGTATTAATTAAGCTGCCACAATAATTAATTAATTATTAAGCAACTATTTCTCTAACAAAAATGTTAAGCTTGCGCCATGAAAAAAACACACTTAACAGAAACTAAATTCGCTGACCTAAATCTTGCTCCGCAAGTAGTGACCGGATTAGAAGCCATGGGCTTCGATTATTGTACGTCTATTCAGGCGAAGTCTTTACCTGTTCTTTTGCAAGGCACTGATATTGCTGGCCAAGCACAAACGGGTGAAGGTAAAACTATTGCCTTTTTAGCTGCCACTTTTCACCACTTGCTTCAAAAAGAAGCACCTACTCATAATCAGCCTCGCGCCTTGATCATGGCACCGACACGTGAATTAGCTATACAAATTCACCGTGATGCTATTGAAATGGCCAAAAGCACCGGATTACGTCTTGGTGTTGTATATGGGGGCGAAGGTTATGAAAGTCAACGCTTAGAACTTGAAGCAGGGGTTGATATTCTCATTGGTACTTGTGGTCGTTTAATTGATTACATGAAACAAGGCGTTTATAACCTTAATAACATCGAAGTAATAGTACTTGATGAAGCTGACCGAATGTTTGATCTTGGCTTTATTAAAGATATTCGTTATATGTTTAATAAAATGCCTGCGGCAACCGAACGTTTAAGCATGCTTTTTTCTGCTACGTTATCATTCCGCGTTAAAGAACTTGCCTTTGACCACATGAATGAGCCAACCAGCGTAGAAGTTGCTCCAGAGCAGAAAACTAATTCTCGTATCAGTGAAGAACTATTTTATCCTTCAAATGAAGACAAAATGTCTTTATTACAAACATTAATCGAAGAAGATTGGCCGGAAAAAGCCATTGTTTTTGCTAACACTAAGCATGTTTGTGAAAAAGTTTATGACCACCTAACAGCCGATAAATTACGTGTTGGTTTATTAACGGGTGATGTACCACAGAAAAAACGCATAAAAATATTAGAGCAGTTTACTGAAGGCACTATTGATATTCTTGTTGCTACTGATGTTGCTGCCCGTGGTTTGCACATTCCTAGTGTTACCCATGTTTTTAACTATGATTTACCGGATGATTGTCAGGATTATGTTCACCGTATTGGTCGTACTGGCCGTGCTGGTGCAACAGGTCACGCAATAAGCTTAGCTTGTGAGCAATATGTTTTTAATTTACCAGAAATAGAAACTTATATTGAGCACGAGTTACCTGTGACTAAGTATGATCATGATGCATTACTAACTGATTTGCCTAGACCTAAACCACGTCAACGTCGTCCTAGACCGGGTGGAAATAGAGCCGGTGGTAACCGACAAGGTGGTCGCTCTAATACTCGACAGGGAAACCGCGGCGGTAATACTAATCGCGCAAGTCGCTAATTTAGACTCCCTTGGATATAAAGTACATTGAGTAAGTCAGTGAGCCAAAATCAAGCCACTTCAAAGGCAATACCACAGTATGATGATAGTCATTACGCTGTGGTTGATTTAGGCTCTAATAGTTTTCACCTACTTATTACCCAACTGGTTATCAAACCAGAGGGAAAATCAATAAAAACAGTTACTAAAGTTAAGCAAAAAGTACGCTTAGCGGCAGGATTAGATAAAAACAACCTTCTTACAGATGAGGCTATGACACGTGGTCTTAATTGCCTTAAAAACTTCTCTTTATATCTAAATACTATTCCTGTAGATAATATCCTTATTGTTGCAACTGCCGCATTACGTATAGCTAAGAATAACCAATTATTTTTTAATGCTGCCAAACAGATCTTACCCAAGCAAATTAAACTGTTGAGTGGCGAACAAGAAGCTAGAACGATTTATGCTGGAGTTGCCCACACTTCCACGTGTGAGTATCTCGAAGCTGAGACAAAAAGGTTAGTACTTGATATTGGTGGTGCAAGTACTGAGATCATTGTTGGCTCTGGCTGTAAAGCCAAAAAATTAATTAGTTTAAATATTGGCTGTGTTAGTTTCCTTGGTAAATACTTTACTGATGGTAAATTAACACAAGACAATTTTAACCATTCTATTAAAGCCGCTGCGGATGTGATTAAAACAGTGCATAAGGAGTTCATTAGCCTTGGCTGGCAATCGGCTGTTGGTAGCTCTGGTACTATGCAAGCCATGGTTGAAATACTTAAAGAGCGCCAACAAAAGCCTATTATCACCCTCGCTTTTCTTTACGAAATACAACAAACCTTGATAACTTGCCAAGACATTGCTGATATAGAGATCGCTGGTCTTAGGGCAGATCGAAAAGCAGTATTAGCCAGTGGTTTGACTATTTTGATAGCTTTATTTGAGTGTTTGCATATTAAGGAATTATGCCTTTCTAGTGGTGCACTTCGCGAAGGACTTATATTTGAATTAGTCCCTGACGCTAAGATTCTCTAACTAATACTTAGTTATGACAATAATAACAAAATTAACGAGTAGAACACGTATCTCAACCGCCATGTATCTCCTCTTCCTCTGTTAACGAAGTAACTCCTACTTGACAGGCTGCCAATAGCTCATTGCTAAATTCTTTACTATCTAACGCTCTTGATAAAGCTAAGCCGCCAATCATCAATACAGTACTTTGTAACGCTTCCTCTCGACTCTGTGTGATTGATTGTACTTGTTCAACAAAGGCCTCTAAGGTTTTAGTGTATGTCGCTTTTACTTTATTATCTTGCTGATTTATATCGGATACCAAGAAGGCTAATGGGCATGGCTGTTCAGAATCATTATCTCGGTGTTCTGTGCTTAAGTAATAATGAGCGAAGTCTTTCATATTTTTCGGGCAGCTAACTGGCTTTCGTTTAGAAGCAACTTTTGCCGCCGTACTGATCGCCTGTGCGTATAAGTCGCTTTTTGAACTAAAGTGACTATAAAATGCCCCTCTCGTCAATTCAGCATTTTTCATCACTTGGTCTATGGATATCTTTTCAAAACCATGGTGAGTAAAAAGCATTGCCGCACTTTTTAAGATTCTATCTTTTGATTGCTCTTTATGGGTTTCTTGCCAAGCCATTTCAATGCTCCATTTATCTTTATTGACCAAAAGAGTATTTCATACTTTTAAAATATGTTCTTGAACATATTTTAATTGACGATAGATTGTTGTCTTTAGAGTGAAATTAATAACTAAAGGAATATCCAATGACAGCTAAACCTGTGCACATTTACGGGCCTATCTTTTCAAATTTTGTTCGTACAGTCATGCTAGTTTGCGAAGAAAAGCAACGTACATATACTATTGGTTTTGAAGTAGATGGTACTGAAGTTCCCTTTAAAGGAGAAGAACACCTAAGCTGGCACCCTTTTGGTAAAATACCAGTGTTACTTACCAACCAAGAACATCTGCAGTTAGCCATACCTGAAACGGCTAGTATTTGTCGTTATCTTGATACTGACAAAACATTACAGCCTAACAATAGTTTTGAGCATGCTCAACACGATGCTCTTTGTGCATTAATTTCAATAGATATCGACAGAGTACTAGTACGAGAATATTTACTCGAATTTGCATTTCCCAAAGGGGAAGGTAACAATGTTCGGTTTGATATTGTTAAAGAAGCACAACCTAAAGTGGCAGCAATGCTAGCGATCATTGAAAAGATGTTAGGAGAAGAGAATGCCTTATCGGCTCCAGAATTCAGCATTGCAGATGCTCTGTTAGCTCCTATGCTACATTATATATCTTGTCTGCCTGCTGGTTTTAATCTTTTAGTGGATTTCCCTAAAGTAGAACAATACCTAGCTGTTTTGATGACAAGAGCATCATGTCAGAAAATATTACTTAGCAAAAAACTCTAAAATATTATGAGTAAAAAATGCGACTTAAGTCGCATTTTTTACTCACAAATAAACCTTAAGTGTCTTCTTTTATCCAGCGCGCTACTTGTTTAGCAAAATACGTTAATATGCCATCAGCACCCGCACGTTTAAAAGCTAATAAACCTTCCATAACACAAGGTTTTTCCGCTAACCAACCGTTTTGAATAGCGGCCATATGCATGGCATATTCTCCACTGACTTGATAAGCATAAGTAGGTACTTGAAAGGTATCTTTTACACGACGAACAATATCTAAATATGGCATACCAGGTTTTACCATAACCATATCAGCACCTTCTGCAATATCCTGGGCTACTTCGTGCATAGCTTCATTGCTATTAGCAGGGTCCATTTGATAAGTATGTTTATTTCCACCTTTGATATTACCTGCTGAGCCGACAGCATCACGAAATGGGCCATAATAGTTTGAAGCATATTTAGCAGAGTAAGCCAATATCTTGGTATTAACGAAGCCGTTTTCTTCTAGTGTTTGCCTGATTGCGCCAACACGGCCATCCATCATGTCTGATGGTGCAACAATATCAGCTCCTGCTTGTGCATGTGATAAAGCTTGTTTAGTCAGAATATCTTTAGTGACATCATTTAAAACATAACCTGTTGAGCCAGCTTTATTGTCATCACTTTCACTTAAAATACCATCTTGACCATGCGTCGTAAAAGGGTCAAGAGCAACGTCTGTAATTACCGCTAACTGAGGGAAATTAGCTTTAAGCGCTCGAACTGCCCTTTGAGCCAAGCCTTCCGGATTGTAGGATTCTTCAGCCATTAAGGACTTTTTATCGCTCGGCGTTACTGGAAAAAGCGCAATCGCTGGAATGCCTAGATCAACGAGTTCCTGTGCTTCTTCTAATAACAAATCAATACTTTTACGTTCGACACCTGGCATTGAAGCAATAGCTTCTCGTTGATTTTCCCCTTCAAGTACAAAAACAGGATAGATAAGATCATTAACCGTTAACTGTGATTCAGCCATTAAACGGCGAGTATGGTCATCTACACGCATACGACGCATGCGACGAGCAGGGTATTGGCCAAAAGCCGAATTACCATTATAAGACATAAGTATTCCTAAGATTATTCTGTGAGAAATTGTTTGATGTAAGTTTTATTCGGTGAATATATATTGTTGTATTTGATTTCGACCATTATGCTTCGCTTGGTATAGCGCTTTATCAGCCCCTGAAAATATTTGCTCAGGCCCAATATCGGCCTCTTGTTGATAAGTACAAATGCCACAGCTAATAGTGAGCGCTATATCTATCTCTTGAAAAGAAAAAGCATGCTCTTTGACCTGTAAACGAAGTTTCTCCGCTAGAAGCGTCGCACCTTCTGCATCAGTATTAGGCAGGATTAAGCAAAACTCCTCACCACCATAACGAAATGCTTTATCGGCACTGCGTTTTAAACTCCGTTTCATAAAATTAGCTAGCCAAATTAGGCACTGGTCTCCCGCTAGATGGCCGTGATTATCATTCACTGATTTAAAATGGTCAATATCAATAATCACTAGACTTAATGGCGTAAGATTACGTCGACTTCGGCGATATTCAGCTAATATTTTTTGATCGTAAAATCGACGGTTATGTAGACCAGTGAGCTCGTCTAAAACGTTTTTCCGCTCGAGCTCTTGGTTAGCACTCTCTAATTCTTGTAAGGCTATATTCAGCTCGAGTGTTCGCTCTTGCACTCTTTCTTCTAACAAGTCTTGGCTGTCTTGCTGTTCTTTAGCCAACGTATGCATCGCTTGCTCAGCGATTGTACTATTGTTCTTTGCCTGTTTGAGCCGCAATAACATTTGCTGATATTTACTTCGGTAATGACGATTTAAAAATAGAACAATGATGACAGTTATTAATATACCTAAGATAACTCCCATACCAAAACATAAGTGCTCTGCTTCTTTTCCTGTCATCGCCATACTTGCAGGGGTGTATAACATCAATAAAGATGTAAAACCTATGATTTTAGAGATGACAACTGCGTTCATTTAGGCTTATTCTTTTGTTGTAGAAAAATCAAACACATTTTCGGTATTACGCCTAGTTTGCCAAGCAATCTCTTCTTGGTCAAGACCTGTAATATTAGCAATTTCGTTAATAATATAAGGTAAATAACTTGGTTCATTACGGCTACTTTTAGGTTTTGGCCGAATAGTTCTAGGCGTTAAATAAGGCGCATCAGTTTCAATTAACAGGCGATTTAAAGGGATTAAGCTAACTATATCTCTAAGAGGCTGTCCACGGCGTTCATCGCAAAGCCAACCAGTAATACCAATATACATATCCGCAGATAAACACTTAAGCAACTCATCACGGCTACCGGTAAAACAGTGTGCAATCATCGCAGGAACTTTACCTATATAAGGAGATAAAATATCAAACCAAGGTTCAAAAGCGTCTCTTTGGTGTAAAAACAACGGCATTTGTAGCTTTGCTGCTAGCATGACTTGTTCACTAAATACATTGACTTGCTGTGTTGGATCAGAAAAATTTCGATTAAAATCTAGGCCACATTCACCAATAGCCTTAACGTGAGAGTGGTTGGCTAAGTGTATGAGTTTTTCGATATAATCAGCACTGATGTGATCGGCATCATGAGGGTGTACACCTGCGGTACAATATAAGTAATTGGGAAATTCAGCTTGAAATTGCTGACATAAAGCTAGCGCTTTTTGGCTTTCTTCAACACTAGTACCTGTAATCAACAAACCATCAAGCTTACTCAATTGTGCTCGACGAATAACATCTGCTCGGTCTTTATCAAAACGCTTATTTGTTAGGTTAACACCAACATCAATTATGCCATTGGTTAACGTTAGATTACTTAAGCCATCATTATTCAAAATTATCTCTCTATTTCAGCCTTTTTACCTTAATACGTTTATTCGAATCTTCCTTTTTCATAAACACAGAGCCAAACGCCCCTTTGGTTAACGTTACTCGAATGCCTTCTGTTAACGTTATTCGAGTAGTGTCTTTTTGTTGCCATTTTTGACCATTTTCAAAAATTATTTTCCATTGCCCACGAACAGTCTTACTGAGTTTACTGATGGTTAATTCAATGGTCTTTATTTCGTTAGCCAATTCTTCCTCAGTTTTTTGTACATGATCTTTTGCAAAGTCAGCAATTTCTTGTTCCGTGACAACCGACTTTCCACTTGTCATTGGCTTTTTTACAACCGCAATCACTGCAGGATTTTTATGGTTAAGAGAATCAAAGCAACTTAACCTAGCTTGGCTTTCATTTATTTGGCTACAAGCATACAGTTTACTAGAAAGATCCGCCTCATCTGCTGACACGACGTTAACCAACAAAAGGCTACTGGCAACAACACACATTATGAGTTTATTTATAGTTTTCATTATTTTTTTTCTCTGAATCAATTGAATGATCTTCGTCTTCTTTATGATAAAACGAAGCAATAATAATACCTACCTCAAACAATAACAGCATAGGTACAGCAAGCATTGTTTGTGAAATGATATCTGGTGGCGTTAACAACATACCAATAACAAAAGCACCAACAACAACATAGGCACGTTTTTCTCTTAGGCTATCAGGTGAAGTCATCCCCGTCCAACACATCAAAATTATGGCTATTGGTATCTCAAAAGCGGCACCAAAAGCAAAAAATAGCTTTAAAATAAAATCAAGATAACTACTTATATCGGTTGCTATGACCACACCTTCCGGTGCTACGGAAGTAAAAAAGGCAAACACTACTGGAAAGACAATAAAATAAGCAAAAGCGATACCGCTATAAAACAACAAAGTTGAGCCGAGCATTAATGGGGCAATTAATCGCTTTTCGTTACTATATAAACCTGGAGCAACAAATGACCAAATTTGATACAAAACAAATGGCATAGCGATAAATAGCGATAATACTAAGGTTAATTTAAAGGGTGCAAAAAATGGCGAAGCAACATCAGTTGCTATCATTTGCGATCCTTCAGGCATAGTTGCTAACAATGGCTGTGCCACATATTGATAGATATCTTGGGAGAAATAAACTAGGCAGCAAAAGACAATTAACACCCCGACTACGGAACGTAATAAACGATTACGTAGTTCTAAGAGGTGATCAAACAAGCTGGAACTAGGTGCAGAAGTTATACTCATGATTGGCTTTTATCACTTGCTGGATTGTCTACTTGTGCCGCTGATTCTTCAGTTAACTTATCGGTTGGTCTACTTTCTTCTTTATCTGTGAGATCAGTATTCCGCACTTCAGGAGCTTTAGTCTCAGTAGCATTAGTAGCAGGAGACGAAGCCAAAGAAGAGGAAATCATAGTATCTAAAGGCTGTGTATCTACTTTTTTGAATGGTTCACTGACAGAGGCAGCAGCTTCTTGCAATGTTTTTAATGACTCTGCAACTTCAGGGCTTAAGTTTTGTAAATTAGCTTGCTCAGCCTTCTTCAAGTTAGCATGTAACTCATGAATACGTAGTTCTTCAGTGAGCTCAGTTTTAACCGTATCACTGAATTTACGAACACCTGTTATCCAACCACGTATAGTCCGTATTGCGACAGGTAAGCGCTCAGGGCCTAATATAACTAAGCCCATAATTGCAATAAGAATTAATTCCCAAAAGCCTACATCAAACATAAATTAGGCCTGATCGGTTTCTTTAGTCTTATTTTCTTTGGTTTGGCTAACGCCTTCTGCAGTTGTTGAATTATCAGCTAAAGTTTCAGATGATTTTTCTGCAGTATTATTTTTCTCTTTTTCATCACCTATCGCACTTTTAAAGCCTTTTACCGCCGAGCCTAAATCACCACCTAAGTTACGTAGTTTTTTAGTACCAAACAATAACACTACAATTACGGCAATAATAACTAGTTGCCAAATTCCAATTCCGCCCATAATAAGTTAACTCCTGATATTTGATGCTACATGACTAATGCACTAGTACATGTTGTGTGTAAACATTATATACCTAATTAATACTGGGAAACGAGCAAAACTGATAAATGAATAGTCAAATGATGAGCTAAAACAACATTTATTTTGTGGGTAAGTAGCTTTCCTTTTAAATCTACATTCTAAAAACTTGCTAAAGATAAAATATATTACCATTTTCATGAAGTTTGTTATCTTGTTATACGTAGGGAAAATACTTCACGAGCAGCCGCTTGATTTAGCAATAGCTGGCTATTGATATTGATATTGATATTGATATTGATATTGATATTGATATTGATATTAAAAGTATGGAATAACTGAATTTTATTGACCAGCACAAATGAGCAATAATTTAATGAAACTGGTATAAGTGACTCAAATAGACAATCATAAAAAATGGGTTGGGGGAGCAAACAAGGCGACTTTTCAGTCGCCTTTAATTTGATATATAAAGTTATTACTAGCTTTGTTAATAATAACTCCAATCAATGCTTACTAGAATTTATATGAAGTATTAACAAAGAAAGTACGGCCCACTACATCGTAAATGTTTGGTACTGTATTCATGTCATTGCCATCTGGCACTTCTTCTGGTTCAGTATCAAATAAATTTTTAATACCACCAGTTACTTGCCAAGCATCATTAATATGATAAGCCGTTGAAATATTGTGATAAATCACATCATCAGTGGTATAAGCATCACCCCAAGCATTACCTTCCATGCCTTGAATGTAATTAGCAGTATAAAGTAGATTCCAATCTTCACTTAAATCTGCACTCACAGTTAAGTTAGATTTAAGCTGTGAGTAACCGCCCATATTACCGTCGATAGTACCTTCATAACTTATACCATCTTCTTCAAACTCAAGTAGATAAGTAGTATCAAGCATTACCTTAAATATTCCCGCACTATAGCTAACATTCCAGTCGATACCAGAAGTGTTTTGCTGACCAATATTGGTTAGTGTTGACGTCATGTCTGATAAATCGCCATCTGGAGTAATACCGATAGTTTCACAAGCCGCTAAATCATCATTGAAACACTTATTCATTTCAGCTTGAACATTTACGCGACTAATAGCATTAGTTATATCAAACTGCCAGTAATCCACGGTAGTTGATAAACCTTCAGCTATTTCCCACACAACACCAGCAGTAAATGACTCACTTTCTTCAGGTTGTAAATCAGCATCACTGGTATAATTTACTTTAATTTGAGAGTCTTCTTCTCTACCCCATGGGTCAGTTAAGTAATCAAACGAGCCTGAATCACCGCCATATAATTCACTTACACTTGGCGCTCTAAAACCAGTTGCAGCCACCGCTCTAAACATTAACCCTTCTGTGATGGTATAAGTTGCACCTAATTTCCACGTCGTTGCACCACCAAAGGTAGAGTAATTATCGTAGCGGGTCGCGGCTTCTACCGTGAAAGCATCAGTTACTGGCACTGATATTTCACCATAAATAGATTGAACTGAGTAATTACCTTCTGTTGGATCTTGTTGTGCAGCTGTACTTTCACCAGCCTGAGTAATTAAATCAGGCGTGTAATAGCCACTTTCAAAACGGCTTTCAACACCAACAGCATAACCAATATCAGCTTCATTTACGCCGCTATAACCGGCAGCTAAAATAAATTGCTCATTACCACCTTCATTTTGCTCAGTATACATAATACCTTCAGCAGCTAAAAACTCCTGATTGATACCGTCATTTGTGAACCACATATCTTGATTATTGTAGATACTTTGTTCCATGTTGCCAGCATGAATAGAATTAGCAACACTGTCTTTTGAGTCATTACGACCATAAGTTGCTGACATATCCCATTGTGAATCATTACTTAAGTAACCAGTTAAGCCAATTGAAGCACGGTAAGTATCTGTTGCTTGTTCATAAATACGAGGACCAGCGTCTGTCATACGGCGTTTGTATTCTAATTCTGTTAATTCCGGAATTAACACATCACCCATATCAATACAGGTACCTGCTTCAGAGTTAGACTGACAAACCGCTAGATCAATCGCAGCGGGTTGTGGAGCCATTTGCTGATTTGATTCTCGACGAGTGTACATAAAATCAACACTCAGCTCTGTATCATCGGCAATTTCACTATTAAAACTAGTAAATAAGCTAAATAATTCATTTGGTGTTTGTGCGTAACTATCATCGGTATAATCGTAAGATGTATCACGTGCTTTCCAGCCACCTTCGCCATCTGGCACCATACCACCTAAAGAGCCTTCAGGAACATACGATGACTCACCTGGCGGTACAAAATCACGATCAGACTGGATGACTTCACCACGATTTGAGTATTGTGCGCCCACAACTAAGTTACCACCAGCAACTTCACTACCGTGTAAAATACTGAAACCACCACTTTCTCCATCACCTTTATCAGTGATGCTGCCATCGGCAGTTATTTCAGTACCTTGAAAATCTTTTTTAGTGATGATGTTTACCACACCTGCAATAGCGTCTGAGCCATAAACTGCCGAGGCACCATCTTTCAAGATTTCAATAGTTTGAATCATTGAAACAGGAATAGTGTTTAAATCTACTGAAGAGTCTGCACCTGTACCAGAGGCAACCATTCGACGGCCATTTAACAACACTAACGTACGCTGGGTTCCCATACCACGTAAGTTAACTGTGGCAGAGCCACCAGAGCCATTATTCGATGTTGAACCTAAGCTCATACCTGCAGCAGCAGGCTGCATCGATAATATTTCTTGCACAGATGTAAAACCACTTTTAGTGATAAAGTCTGAAGAAATTACTGTTACTGGGCTCGCTGTTTCGATATCAGTTCTGTTAATACGTGAACCTGTTACGGCTATACGTTCAACTTCTTCTGCGCCTTCTTCGGCAAATGCTTGTACTGAAGTGACAGATGTGGCGGCAAGGGCAAACACTACTGCGCGACTGACAATATTCTTTCTGGCTTTTCTTAGGCTCATTACTTCTACCTTTTTATCGTTAGTTTATTGGAACTGATATATATCAATTGCAATCATACTGCTGGATTTATTTGCAGAAGTTCGTTCTCAAGTGTTGTAACTTAGTTAAAGCTGCAACGAAGAGGTGACTTTTATGATCGCGTGCGTGACTAACTGTAACCAGACAGGTTGATTTTTAACTTGCGCCTTGAGGAAAACACTCTATCAAAGTGCAACTCAGTAAAATTAAGACATAAAAAAACCGACATAAGTCGGTTTTTTTATTAATGAGGCTTTAATCTAGCGCTAATCAAATACCATGGTATTTTTTAATTTAGACAAAGCATTTTTCTCTAACTGTCGAACTCGTTCAGCCGATATTTGATATTTATTGGCAAGTTCCTGCAAGGTAGATTTATCTTCTGTTAACCAGCGAGTTTTAATAATATCTTGGCTACGATCATCAAGCGTAACTAAAGCTGTTGATAACTTGTGATTGGCATGATCATCCCAATTGTCATTTTCAACTTCAATTGCTAGGTCTGATTGTTTATCTTCAAGGTATTGTGCAGGAGAAAAACTACCAGCACCAATATTATCATCATCATCTTTCGATAGTTCGAATGCTTGATCATGGCTGCTCATACGAGACTCCATTTCCATAACATCTTTGGTTGTTACGCCAAGGCTCTCTGCAACTGTATTCACTTCTTCAGTGCTGAACCAACCTAAACGTTTTTTATTTTTACGAAGATTAAAGAATAATTTACGTTGTGCTTTAGTTGTAGCAACTTTTACAATGCGCCAGTTTTTAAGCACATATTCATGAATTTCAGCTTTAATCCAATGCACAGCAAAAGAAACCAAACGTACACCTACTTCAGGGTTAAAACGTTTAACAGCTTTCATCAAGCCTACATTGCCTTCTTGCACTAAATCTGCGTGAGGTAAACCATAACCGGAATAACCTTTAGCAACATGAATAACAAAACGTAAATGCGACATAATTAACTCTTGTGCCGCGGATAAATCATTTTCATTATAAAGACGAGTAGCCAGATCATGCTCTTTCTCTGCGGTAAGCATAGGAATGCTGTACGCGGATTGCATGTATGCTTCGATGCTACCACTTTGCGGTAAGGTAAGTTGCATTGTTTGACTCATAAAACTATCTCCATTCTCTTCTTTAATTCGCCCGCGATAATAACATAAATTGTCACTCTTTACGATAGCGAGGATATGAACATAGCCTAATAGAAAGGGCAACACAAGATGATCTTTCAAATTGTGTATTAATTAAATGTGACAGTTTATGTATGCTGTAATTTTTTATTAATAAGTCACTGAATAACGAAGTAAATAATTCAGAAAGCAACAAAAATAGAACCAACGGGGTAAATAGTAGCTTTATGCTGCAAAAACTAAACTCTCACCTAAGTCTGGAAGTTATTCTAAAAAAAGCTAAATTGTTACCTTCTTTTAATTGCTAATCTGCATTAGGCTCTATTGCTTTAATATGCTGACTTACTGAAATATAACTACCAACTAAGGCTAGTACAATCGCGAAAGCAATAAGCAATAATGCTTCACTGCCAGCTAACCCCTGTAATTGGAAATTGCTTTGATAAAGCTCACTTAAATCACTTATCGCGTAACCTAAGTACCAAGCCAATAATGTTACCGCAATACATGAAAGCATCCCGCCAAAAATGCCGTACCAAATACCCGAATATAAAAAAGGTCGTTGAATAAAGCTATCTGTTGCGCCAACTAACTTCATAATAGCAATGGCATCTTTTTCATTTAAAATTGCTAGACGAATGGTATTGCCGACAATCAGTACCACCGACAAACACAGTAACAAAGCAACACCTATAACAATATCTTCAATTAAACGCGCCATAGCCTCTAAACGAGTGAGCCACTCTAAATCAAGCTTACCTTGCTCAACTTCACGTTCTTTACTTAGTTTTGCCAATAAAGCATTCGCAGCTATCGCTTGGCTAGCTCTTTGGGTTGGTGTTACCAGTAATGTCGCTGGTAATGGGTTTTTATCTAAATATTCTAGTGACTGACCAAAACCGGATAAAATTTTGAATTCTTTTAGTGCCTGTTTAGCTGAAATATAGCGAACTTCAGCAACATCGTTATAAAGGCTTATACGTTTAATCAGGTTTTGTGCGCTTTTTTCATTTGTTGATAATTTTAAAAATAAGGTGATTTGTGAAGCGCTATCCCATTGTTCACTGACTTGCTCAGCATTTTTAACAAAAAGATGTAAGGTAGCTGGTAACGCCAAACTGATACCTAAAACAAAAATGGTCATTACGGTAGTAAAAGGTGTGCGCCATAAATTACCTAAACTGCCCACCGCTTGTTGAACATGGCGAATAGGTAAAGTTAAAATACGGGTCAATAAGTTTGAACGCTCTTTTAAGCCGCTACTATGAACATTGCTCATCAGTCACTCCCTGTGCTTGTAAGCCATCGACAATGCCATCGTTAATCATAGTGCCTTCTTTAAGAGTCAAGGTACGATATTTCATTCGGGCAATTAAGCCTAAATCATGGGTAGCAATAAGTACGGTGACACCGGCGGCGTTAAACTCTTCAAATAAACTAATGATATCTAGCGATAGTTTGGGATCTAAATTACCTGTAGGTTCATCGGCAAGGAGAATTGGCGGTTTATTAACGATAGCACGAGCAATACCAACTCGCTGCTGTTCCCCACCAGAAAGCATATGTGGGTAACATTTTAGTTTGGCACTTAAATGCACTTTCTCTAGAGCCGTCTCTACGCGTTTTTTAATTTCTTTATGACTAACACCTTCAATAATTAGCGGTAAAGCGACATTATCAAAAACAGTCCTGTCTTTTAGTAAGTTATGACTTTGGAAAATCATTCCTATACCGCGACGCACATAAGGTACTTGTTTATATTGAATATCAGACAGCTCGGTATGATTTACCTGGATACTGCCTGAACTTGGTTTTTCCATTAAAGAGATTAATTTTAACAAGGTACTTTTTCCTGCACCTGAATGGCCCGTTAAAAACGCCATTTCACCACTTTCCAGACTAAAACTTACTTGTTTTAAAGCTAAAAATCCGCCTGGATAGGTTTTATTTACCTTATTGAAATTAATCATATTATTTTTATATTTTGCGCGAGTAAGCAGACTAACTTAGCACAATTACCTTATTTATAGCTAATTGCTAAATATTGCTTCAATAAAGTCATCACCATCAAATGGTCTTAAATCATCAATGCCTTCACCTACACCTAAGTATCTAATTGGGATGCTGTGTTTGTCAGCAATAGCAAAAACAACACCGCCTTTAGCGGTTCCATCAAGCTTGGTGATGGTTAAGCCGGTTAAGCCAACAGCTTCATCAAATAACTTGGTTTGACTTAGTGCATTTTGGCCAGTACCTGCATCTAGGGTTAACATCACTTCATGAGGAGCATTTACATCGAGTTTTTTCATTACTCGCACGACTTTTTTCAACTCTTCCATCAAGTGGGCTTTATTTTGTAAGCGCCCTGCGGTGTCCGCAATAATAACATCAACCTTGCGAGCCTTTGCAGCACTAATAGCATCAAAGATTACCGAAGCACTATCAGCACCAGTATGTTGAGCAATAACAGGAATATCATTACGCTCCCCCCAAACTTGCAATTGCTCAACGGCAGCAGCTCTAAAAGTATCACCCGCGGCTAACATCACAGATTTACCCTGTGCTTGAAATTGTTTAGCTAATTTACCAATAGTCGTTGTTTTACCAACACCATTGACACCAACCATTAACATCACGAACGGGCCTTCACCTTTAGGGATAACTAACGGCTGACTAACATCTTCAATTACTTTTTTAAGCTCAACTTTAAGTAAGTCATACAAAGCCGATGCATCTTTTAATTGTTTACGATTAGCACTTTTTGTTAATGAGTCGATGATTTTCATGGTGGTTTCGACCCCCACATCAGCTAATAACAAATGTGTCTCTAACTCTTCAAACAAGTCATCGTCAATTTGTTTACCACGAAACAAATCAACTAAACCGCCTCCCAGGTTTTGTCTAGTTTTACTAAGACCTTGTTTTAAGCGAGCAAAGAAACCAAGTTTACCGTCAGTTTTAGCATCAGCAGGAGTGCTTTTTGCAAAGGTTTCAGCTACATCAGGCTCAGCTGCTATCTGTTCTTCAGTGATATCTGACTCAGCTTCAGATGACTCAGTTGCTTGACATTCTTCTGCTGTATGAGGTGTTTCTTCTGGCACTGAAGTGTTATTTTCAGCTTCAATAACTACATTTTTTTCAGCCGTTTCCATTTCAGCTAATAATTTAGCTTCGGGTGTCACTTCAGGATTAGTAGCAACAGTAGCCTCTGTCGATAACTCAACCGCAGATTCAAGTTCTTCTATTATTGGCTCAACCGTTTTAACAGAAACATCTTCAACAATCTCAGTTTCATTAACAACAGCAGCGTTAACTACTTGTACAGGCCCTTGCTCAGAATTTGACTCTTCAACTTGAGTTACCGGCTCAGCAACTACCTGCTTTTGCTCTGCTGTTGTAAGATTCTCTTGTCCACTTTCTTCAACGCTTGGTTGTTCTGCTTTTTTGCCAAAACCTAACCACGACAACATACCTTTTTTCTTCGACACGTTTTGCTACCTAAATATATTTCAGTATGAATTTGTTTGACGTAATACCCTTTAGATTAATTAATCTACTTGGTATCAGAGTCAAACAAGGATAAAATTGGCGCTATATTAGCACTTATTCGTAAAATTGTCAGTGATATGAAACAAGCAAAACAACAAACAAATAAAAAGTCATTTACTGGAAGAGGTCAAGGGAAAAGCGCAGGCCAAATTCGTATTATTTCCGGTAAACATAAAGGCCGTAAATTGCCCGTATTAATGGCTGAAGGTTTAAGGCCAACCACCGACAGAGTAAAAGAAACAGTCTTCAACTGGTTAATGCCCTACATTAATCAAGCCAATTGCTTAGACTGCTTTGCTGGCTCAGGTAGTTTAGGCTTTGAAGCATACTCTCGTGGCGCAGCTCAAGTAACCTTAATAGAACTCAATAGAGCAGCAGCCAAACAGTTACAAGCAAATAAAGAATTACTGAACGCTGATAATGTCACGGTTATTAATAATAATGCGCTTGCATTCCTTAAGGAAGACTATCCTAAACAAGATTCGGCCGAAAATCCCCCTGCTCCCCTAGATTTAGTATTCCTCGATCCGCCTTTTAGAAAACAATTAGTCGAGCAAACAGCGCATTTATTAAATAACTATGGCTTAGCTGAAGACGCACTCATTTATGTTGAAATGGAAGCAGAAAGCACACAAGTGATACCAATGAACTGGCAATTGCTAAAAGAAAAAGTCACTGGTCAGGTGATCTACCAGCTTTACCAATATCAAGGTTAATTAGCCGTTACCAACTGGGACATTAATATGTTTATCGACTATCTTGACACTCCTTTAGGGATGTTTGAATTTATGGCAACTGAGCAAGGAATCTGCCAAGCCATTTTTTGCGGCGAAAAGCCTGATGGTTATAAAAGTAAAGTTAATGCTATAACCATTCAGTGTAAGCAACAATTAATTGAGTACTTCTCTGGTAGTCGCCAGATATTTACCGTGCCACTAGACCCACAAGGCACTGTTTTTCAACTCGCTGTGTGGAACTGCCTCAGTCAAATTCCGTTTGGTGAACTCAAATCATATGGCGACATAGCTAAGATGCTTAACAAACCGAAAGCATCACAAGCCGTAGGTGGTGCTAATGGGAGAAACCCAATTACCTTAATTGTACCTTGTCATCGTGTTGTTGGTAGCAATGGTTCTCTTACCGGTTATGCTGGTGGGATTGAACGTAAATTGTGGTTGTTAAATCATGAAGGTGCCAAGGTAAAAGCATTCGCTGAAAATGCATCACTTAATATCAAAAATGTCATTGATAAACGACAAGCAAAAACTCAATTTCTCCGTTAGTAGCTTGTGGTAAATTATACCAATTCCATTAAATTATTGCCCACTTGTGCTGGTTAAAATACCCCAAGAATTCGTTGCTCTCAATTCCAATAGCCAGCTATTGCTCAATCGAGCGCCTTACCTTGATTTATTTTTCCTTCGCA